>Ga0081539_10000328_pt1 | contig 106133 bp, 100 predicted proteins | sample TabmetS4T2R2_FD_71023 | JGI IMG/M metagenome (GOLD analysis project Ga0081539, IMG submission 71023) | Tabebuia heterophylla rhizosphere microbial communities from the University of Puerto Rico - S4T2R2 | ecosystem: Host-associated > Plants > Roots > Rhizosphere ... | reverse complement strand
AGGCATAGTGCTCATCGTGGTCTCCTCCTACTATGTTGGTGTGTGTTGGTAGCAAGGTGACGCGTTGGGCACTCTTTCTCAAGTCAGGTTCCCCTTTCGCCAGTTTTTCAACAGCTTCTAAGGTGTACCTCAGGTACAGCTGACCAGTTGTCCCTGCTCATAATTGCCCTGCTCCTATCTCTTACCGGCTGTTCAACTACCGTCTATGAGAAGAGCGTAACGTCGTTCAGCACGACCCTTATGACCGCGGCAGACACGTTTGAGAGTTATCGCCAGGCAGAACGTCAGGCAGCGATTGATGCCGCTGTTCACAGAGCGCTGGCAAAGAATGCACGTATGACAGAGGCCAACGACTGCCAAACTGTCGTTCAGATCCTCGGTCAATGGGTTGATAAAACAGTTACTCGTGTAGACGCCACTGCAGCTCTCAAGCGATCTTCCTGTCACCTACAAGTAATTCCGGTGGGAACAGATTCCTCCCCCTATACCTGGGAGTTCACGACCGAAGGAACAAATGGCGCACAAGTATTCGAGCACCTAAAGGCATATGCTCAGGGTCTCACCCAACTCGTGTCCTCTCAAGATGCCGAAGCTGTTCGCGAAAGTGCCGGACAATTGGGTGCAGCCCTCAGTCAATTAGCCGGAAGCGTTGGTAAAGCGGCAGGTACACCGACGCCGGCGGGATTGACCGAGCCACTGACGGCAATCGTTCAATGGATCTGGTTCAACTATGTCAATTACGTCAAATGGCGTGCCTTACGAAACGTGATTAGCACGGCAAATCCGCTTATCGCAGGCGCACAGCAGATACTTTCTGATGAGATCGTTAGTTTACATCTGCTAACCGCGAACGAACGTTTGGTTGCTCTCCAAGCCCAGAGCGCCCGCTTCCGTTCGACAGGAAAAAGTGAAGACGCAGAGAGATATGAAGGGACTGCGCGTGCGGCTATCGAGCAGCAGTCAACACTTCAACAATTCATTAGGCAAGACCCAGGGAATGTGATGGTCAAAATGCAACAAGCCCACCAGAAACTCTATGAGGCGGTTAATGATCCAACGACCCAAATTGAGACCGTTTTCGCTGCAATCAACGAATTTGCCAAAGACGTCGAAGACCTAAAGAACGCCGTCGAGGCATTACCACAAGGAGGAAGCCATGCTAACCAAGCAGAAGAGTAAACCGCGGCAACCAAACAAACAGACACGCAGTCGACGGCTGGCGAAACCGCAACGAAGCCGTCGGCCTCTATTACGCGCGGCCGTTGCTGTTACAGGAGCTGGCGATCAGGATGAGTCTGTCGCTGCCCTCAAGACGGAGGTTGACACCACTGGCACTGAGCTGGCGCAGCTGATTGCGGAAACCCGACAACGACGCTCCAAGCACTTCAGCAGGATGACGACACCAGCGCAGACCAACTCCTCTCTCTCTTTGGATTATAGTGACCAGTTAATTCAATTAGGAAAAAAGCAACTCAGAGAATTTGATAGTTCTGAAGAAATCACCAATCTCATTACAAGGTTTCAAAAACTTAATGACACAATCGAACAAACGATTCAGCAGGTCGAAAAAATCAAAAAATTTATCGATACTGCAACAAAGATTGCTCAGGTGCTCGATACGCTCATCCAGGCAGCAATGAAAGCCGCAGCATAACGGGAAGGCAGGAGAGCGACTCTGAGAGAAGCAGGCAGCGGAAGGGTTTTTCACGAGGATCTTGTACCTTTCCAACTGGGCGAAGCAACAATCCTCAAGCTGCCTTTCTGATCTACTAACCAAGCACAAAGCAATAAGGAAAGAGTAACGATGGCACCACACCGCATTGAAGTCGTGTTTTTCGACATTGGTGAAACCCTAGGACGAGTAGATGCCACAGGGCATTTGGTTGCCTTTTCCAGCAGTCGCCCTTTACTTGAAATGATGAAGAACGTGCTCGGACTGCGCATTGGAGTGATTACCAACCTGCCTGCGACTATGACCGATCAACAAATCCAGGACATGCTTGATGGCGCTGGGCTCTTATCGTTCCTCGATCCGAATGGCCTGATCACAAACCATCAAGCGCACGCCGACAAACCTAAGGCAAAAATTTACCGCTTCGCAGCGCAAAAGATGGGCGTCGTCGTCCAGCAGTGCCTTTTCATTGGCGAAAATGAGCAAGAAGTGCTTGGTGCGAAGACAGCTGGGATGGGTGGAATCCTCAAACCACCATCGCAACACTAGCTTTCTAAGAATAATCACATAAAGTGATTTAATTTATAGGGAGCGATACGATGGCAACAAAAAAGCACACAGGGACAGCAGAAAACATACGCGGGACAAAGGCCGGGACCGCAAGCAAAATAGTTGCAGTATGGGAAGATGGCCCTGGCGACCCACAGCTCCAACCACCTCTGACTCCTCTTACCATCAAAGTGCCAAACCAAGCAGCACAACCGCTCCCCTTCAAAATTAAAGGTACTCCTCTGTCTCCGAAAAGCTATCAATCTGGCACACGACAATTTCGCTTTTATGCAGCAGGTGCGTGGCGACGAACGGTTGATTTCTCGGGCGCCATTGTTCCTCCCCACATGGCTTGGCAAGTAGGCAGGACACTCCGCTCCTCCTTGATGACGGTGTTGACCTGAACGCTTTCTACGTTTGCGGCGGATTTGGTGATGCTCCGGGTCTCCATTTCTTTGCCGTGCCACTCATGTCATCATCAAAGAAAGTCCGGATGGTAGTGTGGCGGTGAAACGAGCCCGTTGTAAAGTGTTCTGATTGTGGCGGCCTTTGCCCCAATTGCCCCACGGGCTATCTAACGGAGGAGGAGTCTCATCGCCTTATTCTGTGGCGCTTCCTACTCCTTCGCTTTCACCTCCCAATTCAGCGAACCACGGCAGCACAATCTGTTCGTTGATCTTGTAGGGATAGGCGTGTCCCCAGTTGGGAAGTTCACGATAAGTAATTTTGTATCCGATACGTTCGAAGAGTTGGCATGCTTGCCGTGCGGTCTCAACTGGGAAGATCGTATCGTGAGCGCCATGTACGACCAGGAACGGCTTTTCGATTCCCTTCTTCTGTCGCAAGAGTGGGTCCATCATCGGATGAAAATCCCCGGCAATCGGGGCAATGCCAGCAAACAATTCTGCCGACGCCAGGCCAAAAATATACGAGAACGTCCCGCCGTCAGAGAGCCCAGAGAGATAGACGCGTTTACGGTCGACGCTGTAGGTTTCGCATATTTCCGTCAGCATCGCCTGAATTGAACGGATATCGAGTGGCGGTTGTAAAACTGACCATGTCGGGCCGATCGATTTTGGCGAGAGCAATAGGTAGCCGTTGCTCTTTGCCGGTCGCAGCCATGTCCAAATGTAATCGTTTCCTTGTCCATAACCGCCGTGGAGGCACACAATCAGCGGCCAGCTTTGTTGTGGCGTGTAATTTTCTGGCACATATAGTGAGTATTCATGATGCGTGTTGGTTCGTGCCTGGTGCGTGAAGCCAACAGGCACGATTACCTCAGCGGCCCGAGTCTCCAACTGCTGCCACGATGACAATGCCTCAGGCGTCACCCAGTACTCTCGCAACGTCGAAAGTTGTTCGCGCAGCTCGTAGAGCAGGTACAATCCTTGACACCAACTCTGGCGACTGCGCAGGAACCACTCCGCAAAACTGCGACCCGATGCTTTCATGAGCGCGGCATATGCATCGCCACAAGAGGAAATCGCCTGGATAAATTTAGTCTGAAAATCTAGTGCTGTCTCTGGCGGAGACAGTTTTGCGACTTCCTCGGTGAGAGCAGGAAACAAAAGCTCTCCTGCAGCATGTACCCGTTCTTGCGCTTCTCGCTCGCGGCCAAGAAGAAGCTCTTCTTGCATTGCCTCAAATGTACGAAGGAAAGGCAGGAGTTGTTCTTCAACCTTGTGTATAGTCTCCCAGTATTCTCTGCTCGTCGTTTCCATGCTTCCCTCTTTTTTGGTAGGACGGGCTCTGCCCACCATTCTCTAGGAGCGCACAGCGCGCCCTATATTTTCTACAATATTCCGCATTCTGCAATTGACAATTTCCTATTTCCCAATTTTCACACTCATTTCTTCCCCCATGCCGATCGATAAGAGCTGACTGCGGACATTCGAGTACGCCCGCACATGTTCTTGGTATCGTTTCATAGTTTCAGCAAAATTTGATGGATAAGTGATGTTGTCGGCAACAACACAACCCCCAACGCGTAGCTTTGGCAGTAGTGTATCGAAATAGGCAATGTAATCGTCTTTCCAGGCATCGATAAACACCAAATCGATCGGTCCGGCCAGTTCTTGCACAATTGCTTTGGCATCACCGAAGCGTACTTCAACAACCTCCGATAATCCTGCGCGGGCAAGATTACTCACGGCTTGTTTGTGTTTAGCTTCGATCGCTTCCATACCGATGACATGTCCACCAGTCGCGCGTGCGGCTTCCCCCAGCCAAATAGCCGTGTAGCCAATTGACGTACCTACTTCGACGATGTGTTTCGCGCCCATCGCACGAATCAAGAGATTCAGGAAACCTGCAGTTTCTGGTCCCGCGGCTAAGGCAAATTGATTAACGTCGATAGGCTGTCCGGAATTGAATTCCTCAGCTTCGCGCTTCAAACGGGTATGAAGTTCATCCAATACCGTTCGCACTTGTTGTTCCATTGCACCTCCAAATTTCGCTAGGTAATTTTTTTGTGAAAAAGAGCATTTAGAGTCAGAATCCAGAAGAGGGTTGAGGCCAAGAACATTTCTTCATTCTTCTCCTGTACTCTGTCTTCTGCATTCTCGCCTCAATGCCTCATCTTTTCTCTACCGCATTCCCAGCCGTTTCATAATCCTGGATAAGTTTGACTGCGGAAGTTGTAACCGTCGTGCGGCTTCAGTCTGATTTCCCTCTGAAGCTACTAACGCTTTACGGATTCGCATGCGAGAAAATTCGTCGATCGCCAGAGATAAAGATAATGATTCGTCAATTTCGTCAATCGCGGATGTTTTGTCTGACTTCGTGCTGGACTGGCTACTGACTCCCGCCGGCAGATCGGCCAAGGTAATTTTCACTCCTTGCGAGAGTACCACTGCCCGCTCAATGGCATTCTGCAGTTCTCGTACGTTGCCCGGCCAGGCGTAATCCTGCAAGCATTTAAGAGCGTCAGGCTCGACCGTCATCAGTACGTGGTTCATTTCACGACAGTAATGCTCAACAAAGTAGTGAATCAGAGCAGGAATATCCTCGCGACGCTCACGCAAGGCAGGAAGAGTCAAAGCAACGACATTGAGGCGATAGTATAAATCCTCACGAAAAGTGCCTTTGCGCATCGCCTGTTGTAAATCACGATTGGTCGCGGCAAGAATACGGACATCGACGCGGAGGTCTTTTACACCACCGACGCGTTGGAATTCTTTGTCTTGTAAGACCCGTAGCAACTTTACTTGTAGATTAGGCGCCAGGTCACCAATTTCATCCAGAAAAATGGTGCCACCATCCGCCAACTCGAACTTGCCCTTTTTCTGCGCGATAGCACCGGTAAAGGCGCCTCTCTCATGTCCGAACAGTTCGCTCTCTAGTAACTCTGGTGTGAGCGCAGTACAGTTCACTGCAATAAATGGTTGCTCTGCGCGTGGACTCCAGCCATGGATCGAGCGCGCGACCACTTCTTTGCCCGTACCACTCTCACCAAGCAGCAACACAGTACTTGATGTTGCTGCCGCTGCCTGGGCTAGACGTAAAGTCTCTCGCATCCCTGCACTTGACCCGATCACTAAGCGATACCGGCCTTGTACTGTTTCTTGAAAGGCGGCGCTGACATTCCGCACACTAGCAAAGGCCTTGGCACGCGAGAGCGCGGTCGCTGCTAAACTCGCAAACGCCAAAAAGAGTTGCAGGTCAGCATCAGTAAATCCCTCAGGCGTAGTCGTGTTCAACGCTTCGATCACGCCAATAACACGGTCATACTGTTTGAGGGGAGCGCACATCACCGACGTTGTTTGAAACCCGGTCTTTTTATCCACCCCACTGAAGAACCGCGGGTCTTGCAAGGCATTATTGGAGAAGACTTCTTGCCCGTGGCGCGCAACCCACCCGGCAATCCCTTGATCAAGGGCAATACGAAATTCATCGACCTTGGCTTTTCCCTCCATTGCGGTGAACGCAAGTTGTTGCGCAGCCGCATCAATAAGCCCGATACTGCACCCTTCAACCGCAAACAGGCGAATAGTTGCGGTAAGAATAACGCGCAGCAACTCTTCTGGCTCAACGGTACTTACTAGGAGCTGATTCATCTCGATCAAACTTGTGAGTCGCGTTTGCGTTTGTTCAAGTTTTGTCACCATACCATTCCGATATATCACTTTAGTATTGAAGGCCAAGGGTGAGGGATCTATGCCTTCGGTAATCTTGCCAGAGCAGAAAATTTTTCAGCAAAATAGCGCCCTTTCGTTTCTTTGGGTTTTTCCACGACAATTCTCTTCTTGGCACATTTTCTGCTCTAACACTCGAAGTGAGAACAATAGAAACGAAGGGGGAATCATCCCATGTTGAACTTCATCTCTACAATCGGACGCGCAAGCGCAACAATCAATTTTACTGACGACCTTTCTATCCTTCTCACTGGGCTTATTGGGATAGTGTGGTTGTCTGCGACAATGATTGTCGTCTCGGCTTTACGGGAATCACTCTCTCGAGCAGTAAAACCTGAACTGCTCAGGACGAACGACATTCCGGAACATCGGCTCGCTGCGTAACATTCGAGATCACAAGATACATTCCGATCGACAAAGAATGAGGAGGTTCAAATCATGGCACACGATATGTCGTATAACCTTTCATCGCACCTAGAAGCACAGACCGCAACAACGCACTCGCAACCAGCGGCGACTCGGGTGTGGTCACATGTACGTCAGGCGGTTTCTGGAATCTCGGGAGAACATATCGCTGGAGCGATTCTCACCACAGCGTTGACAGTCTGGACTGGTTGGTTGATGTGGGCACTTGCACAGGCAATCGAAACGTACCGCATCTTTTAGTGAAACAAAACGAATTTTTTTACACGCGGAGCAACATCCTGAAAACCTTCAAGCCAATCGTGCGGACAAGCCTTGCGGCGCTCTTATTGCTTACTAGTAGCGCTAGCATCACAGGAAGTGCATTCGGTTTTGCCGGTGGGAATGGGGCCTTCATCGGCATCGAAGGGCCACCTACGATGCGGATTAAGGGAAAAATCTTTTGCAACGATTGCACCATCAATGAAGTACGGAAAACGCAACCGTCCGAGCCACGTCTGTATCAGTTAGCGTATCAAGAGGGAAAAATGGTGATGCAAGTTGAGTGGGTCAGCAATCCTTTGCGCTGGAATCGCGTCGTCTGGCCGGCAAGAGTCTGGCTCCGTGGAAGCAGTAACCTCTTAGGCAAGCTCACAGCGGGAGAAAATCAGCAGAAAGAAGTCGAGATCGTTGGTTTCCTCAGCAACTCGCGAACGTTTGATATTGCTGAAGTGATGGTTAATGAGTAGAGGGGCATCTGTGAGGTCTGGAAAGATGTCCTCGCTTCGCCGCCTATCTAAACCCAAGTCAGGTACTTGTGGCAGCCCGTCGTTCCGGGCAAGCCTGCCCCGTACTCGATACGGGGGCCGCAGGCCGCGAACCGGAATCCAGTCCCCTCCTTCTGGATTCCGGCTTTCGCTGGAAGGACGTCTCATCTTTTCTCTTAGTAAAAATTGCTCCCCAAAGCCTCTCTCATTTCCCTTACAACCGCAACGGCCACGATAGCAGTGGCCGTTCGGCTACCGGTCGCGGGAAACGGTCGCCACACGCATAGTCAAACGAACGTATAATCACTGACCGTGTTGCCCGTGGGTCGATCACATCATCAATATGAAAATCACCCGCTGCTCCCCACGGCGCAGTGTCGAATTCGCGACTCTCAGCAAGAATGCGTTCACGCTCTGCATCGGGGTCTGCTGCAGCGGCAATGCGTTTCCCATGGACCACGTTCACACCAACGCGAGGATCAATAAACGAAATATCTGCCCCAGGCCAAGCGTAGATGAAATCATTGTTGGAGTTCGTTCCTGCCATACTGAAGAATGCCATACCATAGGCTTTGCGAATGATAATGGTTACTTTCGGCATTGTCGCTAACGCCAGCGCCTGAAACCAACGCAGGATCTTGGTGATGATGCCGGCTCGCTCTGCTTCACGACTGACGAAGAAGCCTGGCACGTCTTGCAGATAAACCATTGGGATGTTAAACGCTTCGCACAAACAAGTGAAGTGTATCGCTTTGTCGCATCCTGCAGCATCAATTGACCCAGCAAAAAAGTAGGGATTGCTGGCAACGAGACCAACAGAGCGCCCGCCGATACGCGCAAGCGCAGTAATGAGCGACGGACCATACTGCGGACGTAACTCGAAGAACGTACCGTCGTCGGAGAGTCGTGGAATCACCCGACGCATGTCATAGCCACGGTTGCGGCGCTTGGGCACCATCTCAGGAAGTTTTTCATCCAGCCGGTCATAGTTCTCGTCCCACACGGTCCGTGATGGCACGGACTCAGCATTCTGCGGCATGAATGACAACCAGTGACGGATGTGAGAGAAAACTTCCTCTTCATCTTCTGCCACGACGTCAAGTTGGCCGGTTAACTGAGCGTGGACCTCGACACCACCGAGATCCTCATAATCGACCTTCTCACCAGTGGCAATTTCGATCACTCTCGGTGACGAAACCGCCATACACGTCCCACGCACTTGCACGACAAAATCTGAAACTGCCGCATACCACGACGACCCACCGAACGATTCACCGAGAATCGCGGTAATCATCGGTACGGTGCGGTTACGCTTCATGAGATCAAGAGACACACCAAATCGAGGTAACCCACGCGAGGTCATAATGTCGGGGATCCGTGCTCCACCACATTCACCAAGAAAGATGAACGGAAAGCCGTGTTTGAAGGCTATGTTCTCGATGCGATCGACTTTTTTCATGCCCACGTATGACGAGCTGGCATGAAACACGGTGACGTCATCGGCACCGACAGCGACTTTGCGCCCGGCGATCGTTCCTAGGCCAATAATCTTCCCGTCGCCAGGCGAGCGGTCAGCAACTTCATCACGCTCTGAATGGGCCAATGCACCGATCTCTATGAAGCTCCCAGGATCAAGCAGCGTATTGATACGCTCACGTGCGGTCATGCGACCTTTACGATGTTGCGCCTCAATTTTGTCTAATCCACCCATGTTGGTAATCGCATTTTCCTTTCGGCGCAGTAGCTCTTGAATGTCTTTATCGTCGATCATCAACTCGCCTCCAACTCGGTTAGCGTTCAGTCGTGAGCTATCAGAGAATAGGGGTGTGGTGCTAGAGGTAGGCTATGAGTCGCTTGCCGATCTTTCTTTTCTGGCTCTTTGTCGTCCTCTTTGCGAGTGGAATGGATTTTGGTCCTACGGACCCGCTTCCGCAAAAAGCCGTAGTTCGCTACAAATCCCGGCAGACATTACATCAAGAAGAAATACCAAATGATGTTGAAGAAAATTGTAACCCTCCTTGCTGTGGGAGTCGTTTCCTTGAGCCCGCTCCAACCGACAGTCCATGCAGCCGACAGTCCGTGTCAAGAAGCGCAAGAGATCCTCGGATTGTCTCTTTCTCCTCAAACAAAACGTGAGTCAGATATCCCTCTTACTCTCGTGGTCACAGAGGTGTTGCCACTCAGTCAAGCTGCGCGGTTGGGTATTACTAAAGGTGACACCATTGAACAAATTAACAGTTGGCGGGCGTATGACTGCCAAAGTTATAGCCGTGCGGTGCAGGACGCGCGGAGTGAGCAAAAGGCAATCTTATTGCTGCTGACGCATAAAGGACGGCGACAAACGCTCGCGTTCGAGCCAGAGATCTGGGTTCGCAAAGAAAAAGAAAAACAAGAGAAAGAAGCTGTTGCCTCCCTTCAAACCATGCTGGCAGCACCTTTACCCAATGAGTTAAAGGGAAAAGTAGGAACTGCAGGTGACCAAGCATTAACCATCCTTCGTGAGGTAGAAACCACGACTACGGTAACAGGAAAGCCAAATGTTTATGAAGAGGGAGTTGCCAAGGCAAGAACACAACTCCGCGCCCTCGACCAGGCAAGTCAGGGTGAGGCCGAGAAGCGGGTCGTCGCCGGGGCAAAAGTATTACTAGACTACTACCTCGCGGCACAAGAAATTCGCCAATATAAACAAGACTTCGTCAAAGAGGAACGAAAAGACCTGCGCAAGGGGCGCGGGGTAATGTTTCAATCAGAGGGCATTCCCTACTTTCTCAAATCTCCGGTCCCGAAGTGGATCGATCGTTATCCGTTCCTGCAGGCTAGTGTAAGCGACACCCCACGCATCGAAAACTTCCTCGAACATCCAGGTAAGTGGGATCCTGACAAAGCCATTACGTTGCTGTGGCAGAAAGCTAAGGAAGAAACCGATACTTTCTCACAGTGGCTTAGACAGTAATGAGTAACGAGTGACGAGGAATAAACAAAACTCTTATTTCTCTGCTCCTTACTCGTTACTACCATGGCCACCAGCGTTTCCACCAACTCGCTTTTCCAACCTCCTGAGTTGCAACTGCAGGAACGGTACTGACCACTGCTCCATCAAAGGTCACCACGATTTCACCTACTGGCTGTCCGACGGTTAACGGTGCCCAAACGCGCTCAGGCGTCCTCACAGTCACCGCCACTTTTTTTTCCTCTCCCTTTTTCAACAAAATTTTCACATCGTGTTTGGCAGCAATAGAAACCCGTTCGGCGAGGCCGCCACGGACGGCAATATCTTTCCCTTCGAGTACAACGTTGCCAAGGACAGGAAGATACATCCGGTATGTCGCGAACCCATAATTCAGTAACTGTGCAGCACTAGTAAAGCAGTCCCCTCGTGTCGGAGTCCCCATGATCACAACGATCAAGCGCAAATCTCCTTGTTTTGCACTTCCTGTGACACAAAACCCGGCTTTATTATGGAATCCAGTTTTGATCCCGTCAGCCCCAGGATAACTCTTCAACAAATGATTGGGATTGACGAGGGTGAATTGTCCGTCACGAAACGGCTCCTGGCTTTTTGCCACCCATGCCGCAATTTGCGGAAATTTCATGATCTCCCGGCCTACCGTTGCTAGGTCGGATGCACTCATGACGTCGTCCTGCTGACCAGGTTCAGGCGGCAATCCGTGGACGCTATAGAATCGCGTTTCTTTCAATCCTAACTTCACCGCGCGATCGTTCATCAGATCGACAAAGGCGCTGCCATAGCCACCGACATACTCCGCCAGTGCTGCCGTTGCGTCATTGGCCGAGTGAATCATCATGGCTTTCATCAATTCTTCGACCGACATCTTCTCGCCTTCTTTGAGGAACACTTGTGAGCCGCCCATTTTTGACGCCCAGCGTGACGCCGTCACCGTATCACTCAACTTGATCGCGCCGTCACGCACTTTCTCCATAATGATCAGCGCAGTCATCATTTTCACCATCGACGCCGGTGGAAGCGGCAAATGAGGCTCTTTCTCAAATAAGACTTTTCCCGTCTCTGCTTCGATAAGAAGAGCAGAGGTATAGGGAGCCGGTTTTTCCGCTTTCTTGCTCTGCGCCAGGGCAGACTGTACCGAAGAAGGGTTTTGCGCATTCCCCCTAATTGGAGTTCCTAAAAGCACCAAGAGAATAATCCCGAGAGGCAAGAATGACCCGAGGTATTTCTCTGACTGTCTGGTGGATGTCCCGAGGACGTGCCACGTACCCCACAAGCTCCTCATTCCGCATCCTCTCTTCTAGAAATTGAGTATTTGCAATGAGGTCTCATCTTTCGGCACACTAGACGGCCTGTCAAGTCGAACATTCAGCGTATCCTCTTTTCTTGACAAAGTTGTTCTATCCACCAATCATGCAGCAGAAAAGGAGGTACAGAAAATATGGCAGCAAGAGTAGCAAAAGCGACGCGAACAGCCAAAAGACCAACGCATGGTATGAAGAAGTCGACACAGAAGAAAAAGGCAGTGGCTGTACGACCTCCAGCACCGCGGCTCGTCAAAAAAGTCGTCGATCCAGGGTGGGCGTGGGATGACCGCTTACCACTGGCTCAGGCTCAACAAATGGGTAATACGATCTACGTTTCAGGACAGGTCGCATACAGCCCAGAAGGCAAACTTGTCGGTGAAGGAGATATGACGGCGCAAGCCCGACAAGTGTATCAGAACATCAAAGACATCCTCACCGCTGCTGGGGCGAGCATAAGTGACATCATCAAGATCAACACCTATATCACCGATCAAAATAAGTTCATGGAGATGTTAGAAGTGCGAAAAGAGATTTTCGGCAACAACCCACCAGCAAGCACTGCGGTCGTCGTCGCCGGATTAGCGTTCCCAGGACTTTTAATTGAGGTCGAGGCAATTGCAATCAAGTCAACTTAACGCATCTCAATTGAGGAATCTGTTAGGGCATGGTGGAGAGAGCTGGCCACTGGAAGTGTAAAAAAGAATGTACTTCCTTGACCAAGGGTGCTTTCCACCCAAACCCTTCCCCTATGGGCCGTAATGATTTCTTTAACCAGGGCTAGCCCAAGCCCTGCCCCTCCAATATGGCGTGTCTCTTGGTTATCTACCCGAAAGAACCTATCGAAGAGTTTAGGAATCGCCTCCGCGGGAATGCCCGTCCCTTGGTCGGTCACCCAGGTCACCACTTCATCTTCTTGCACCCGTGCACCGACCGTCACCGTCCCTTCCGCTGGAGAGAATTTTACCGCGTTAGATAGTAAATTCGTCATCACCTGACGAATACGATCATCATCCCCATAGATCAGCGGTAAGGGAGATGCGATAGAGAAGCGAAGCGAGGAGACTCCCTGCTCAAAGAGTGTTGCACATTTCTTGAGGAGCGATTCGAGCTCGAGCGCCGCAAAATGGTACGTGAGGGTCCCCAGCTGTGCGCGCTGCAGATCGAGTAAATCATTGACGAGGTGGGCAAGGCGCACGCTCTCGTCATGAATAAGGCCAATATATTGGTGCTGTTTGTCAGCAGAGAATTGGCGTTTCAACATCAGTTCAGTAAAGCCGACGAGACTGGTCAGCGGAGTTCGCAATTCATGGCTCACCGTAGAAATAAATTCATCTTTGAGCCGCTCGACTTCTTTACGTTGAGTGATGTCACGCACGATCCCAACCACTTCGTCGGGTCCGCTCACGGCGATACGTGCCTCATAATCGCGAGTATCACCCTGCACTGACAAGGGATACTCACAGACCTGTGTCTCTCCGGTCCGTGAGGCTTCAACTACCGCCTCGATCACGAATCGGGCAACATCAGGAGGAGCAACCTCGGTCATACTCTTGCCTATAAACCGCTCGGATAATGTCATAGAGCGAAATCGGTCCCGCGGTTTATAATCAAGCAGAACACCGGCACGAGTTGCCCGGAAGACAGTATCAGGAATTGCCTGCAACATCGCACGGGCATGCGCCTCACTACGAGTGCGTTCGCGGACTTCTTGTTGCAAAGCTGCCGTACGTTCGCGGACACGGTCTTCGAGAACATCGTGAGATATTTGCAAAGCATTCCGACTTTGCAGCAAGTCTTGCTTTTCAAAACGCAACGCGATGGACTCCATAATCGTCTCATAAAATTGGGAAGCCATCGCCATAACGCCGGCAACGAAAATCAGACCCAGCAATCCCATCGCAAAAAACAGCTCCCCTTCTTGAAGGAAGAAGCGACAAATAAGCGGGAGAGTGAGCGGCAGGATAAAACCCCAGTAGACCTGCTTTACCGCTGCCGTCGACGTTATAGCTCCGATCCCCATTCCACCGATGACAAACGTAAGAAACACTTGGTGAGGCAGTGATTGCGCTGGAAACAGAAGAATCCCCGATGCACCCCATACACAACCAGCACTGATCGCACCGATAAGAAAGCGCGTGCGCCATAGGCGGGTCTGTGTCACATCTGGTGCTGCACGGCGATAACGCCACACCAAAGTGATCCGAGCAAGATAAACGCCCATGAAGACTACCCACCATGTTATGAGGGTACGAGTTGGGACTTCGGGACCGAGGAAAAAGGCTAAAATGGTCGCGTTCACAACTGAGATCACGAATGCAATTGGCGCTTGAGCATAGAGCAGTCGGGTTTGCTCCGCCTCTATTTGTTGGAGACGTTCTTCTGATTGTCGGCCGTCCGTCGAGCCGTTCAGTGTTGGCTCAGAAGACGCCAGAATGCGTTTGACCGCTACAGCCATGCCGACACTATAACAGGATCTGCAATGAAGGTCTGCCATTACGGAGAAAAAGAAAAAAGGCTGTAGAGGACAACCAAAGGGGCAAAAGGGAATGGGGGATAGAGAATAAGGGGAAAAGGATAAAGGATGTAAGAAGACAAGAAAAGATTCTCGCGTTTCTCCGCCTTTATCCTGTATCCCTTCTCCTTTATCTCGTTTTCCTACAGCGGCCTATCTACGCCCTTCACGCAAATGCCGTGTTTGCTTCCAATCAATCGAGAGGGCCCCAGTAAGAGCTACTCCGTACTGTTCTCGCGCAGCAGTAAGGGAAACATAGCCGTTGAGCACATCCTGTCGCACCAATTCAGGATCACGCTCAACAGAGGGGAAAAAGCCGCCACCGCCAGGTAACCGAAGCGTCACTTTCTGTCCAGGTTGCAGGTGATATTGGGCTTTGGGATGCGGGCGCGTACCATCGGACAAAAAGAAATCCCCTAACGCGCCATTTGCCCCACCACTCACTCCTAGCGCTGGGAATTTCGTGCGATCATACATAGCCGAGTGTACGACAGGTTCGTTGGTGCGCACGGACAACACCATTTCTTGCCCTAACCCACCCCGATATTTTCCCGGTCCGCCAGAATCAGGCACTAATGCGCGTTGTTCCATCACTAAAGGTGAGACATTTTCAATAATCTCGGCAGGAACGCCCTGAATGCCACTCGGAAAAGCCGTCGCTGAAATACCATCTTTGTCCGGTCGTGCTCCCATGCCACCAGAAGAGAAGAAAACATAGGTGAACGACTTATTGCTGACATCCTTGCCGGTAAACTGCGTGATCCAGATGTTGGCCGCACCGTCGGCTAGGACCCGATCCGGGACAGCCTGCGATAACGCACCGAATACTGCTGTCGAAAGGAAGTGGCCAATAATATGCCTCCCGCCGACTGGCGCGGGGAACTGACAGTTAAGAATACACCCCGCAGGCGCGCTGATATGCACAGGCTGGAAACTGCCTTCGTTGTTCGGCACATGGGGTGAGACAGCGCATTTGAGCGGATACGTCGTATACGCCACGCAATACGCAAACGGGACATTGATACCGCGGTCACATTGTGGCGAAGTCCCAGTGAAATCGACAAATAGATCAGAGCCTTTTACCGTTACTGCAATAGGAATCACAATGGGTTCGTCAAATCCGTCGGTACGAATCTCGTGACGATAGGTACCTTGTGGCAGTTCAGCGATGGCCTGTCGCATCGCTGTCTCTGACGTCGTCAAAATTGCTTCAGACAGTGGAGCAAGCGAAGCAAAATTGTATTCATCCATAAATTCCAACAACTTCGCACCACCGACTTCATTGCCACCGACTTGCGCCATAAGGTCACCTTCGACTAACTCCGGTGCTCGCACGTTTTGTTTGACTAAACGAAAGAGATCGCGATTGGGTTCGCCACGGCGAAAGAGCTTCATGATTGGCACATAGATACCTTCTTCAAACACTTGCCGCGCGTCCGCCCCTAACATGCGACCACCTACGTCCACGGCATGGCACGTGTTCGCGAACAACGCGACTGGCTTGCCTTCGCGAAAGATCGGCGTGACGACTGTAAAATCATTCAGGTGCCCGGAGGTCAGCCACGGATCATTGCTGATGAGGCTATCCCCCTCTTCTAGCGACTCCCACGGATATGCTTTAAGAAAATGGCGCACTGCCATCGCCATGGTGTTGATATGGCCTGGGGTACCAGTCACCGCTTGTGCAATCATGTTGCCTTGTACATCGAACACACCGGCAGACAAATCCCCAGCTTCGCGCACGACCGTGGTGAACGAGGCGTTTTGTAACGCGGTCGCCTGTTCGTTCACAATCGAGATCAGACGATTCCACAAAATTTCCAACGCAATCGGATCAATAGATTCCATCGTTTTCTCGTCATATAAGCTAAGAACTCTGAGCTGAAGGTGCAGCCTCTGCTTCAAGAATTCCGCGAGAAAAAAAGTCAATATACATCTCCGACACTGCTTTCCTTCCCGCGCCACAAAAATATCGCCTTGTACCGCTCCCGTGCAAGTCGAGCATCAGCAATCTGGAGCTGATTGGGACGAAGACTATCATACGTCGTTTCAGCTTGAAGAACGACGATACAGTCAAAATCGTTGGGCTCGGCAACACTCCGTATTATACTTCCACCGACCAGTACTCGGGTGACAATCCCACTCGCGCGTCCATCTTCGATCAATTGCCCCAATTGTTGGCAAAGTTGCAAACGACGATCCGAGCGGACAAATCGGCAAAAGCAGAGTCGAAACTCTTCCCAGGAGGTCGTATAGGAATCCTGGTCGAAGATCACCGCTATCGTCAAACGCCGGAATCACGATAATTCCTCAAGGAGCGTCTTCGCCTCGCGCAAATCGCCAGTCTCAAACCCTTCGGTAAACCATTCATAGATTCCCGTGAGCAATTCTCGCGCGTCCTCAGTTTTGCCTTGCTGCTGCCACAGGCGACAGAGGCTCATAGTTGCTCGTAGCTCTAAAGACTTGGCCTGCTGTTGGCGTGACAGCATGACGGCTTTATGGAAATACTGCTCTGCCTCTGACTCCAGTCCCGTATCAGTCGAAGCAAACAACAATTCTCCTTTGATGCGGAACAATTCGGCTTCCCACCATCGCTCACCGCTCTGTTTCAGTTCAGGCACAGCAGTAGCCATAAGGCGTAATCCCTCGGCTGCTTTTCCTGCCCGGCAATACATATCAGCCAGCAGCAGTGAAGGTTGGCCAAGTTGATCGCTGCCGATCGCTCGCCAACCTGCGAGGCCTTGTTGCATCAGCGCAATCCCTTCTTCGAATTGCCCTTGATCTGCTAACACCCAACCACGTAGGAACGTGCCACTTGCAAGCCATTGAGCAGACTCTCGCTCGGTCGCGATCGCAATCACCGCCTCTGCGCGTTCGAGTACCGCTCGGTCATCGCGACACAAGCGATGGACCGCTGCCGCAAAGTATTGCGCCGCAGCGTCGCTAATCGAAAGTTTGAGGTCGTGTGCCAGTATCTGCGCTTCTTGACTGCGCTGCAGAGCCTGGTCCGGGTAGCCGAGATACCACAACACCCACGCAAGCCAGGAAAAACTCGCTACGCGGGGGTCCATCCCGGTCGATAACCGATACACGAGACTCTCGAAGTGCCCCGGTTCTTGTTGCCCTTTGTGCAGGGCTACTGCTTCTTCAAGATGCTCGCGCGCCTCGTTGAATTGGCCGAGACGAAACGCCGAATACCCTAACGCAAAGTGTGCCGGTAGGAGAACTTTGGCCTCTTGGAGTCCTTGCGTTAATCGCCGTAATCGAGCGGCAATCGCATGTGAGGTCTGATACTCTCCGCGGATACTAGTGAAACGCCACAATCCCATGAGCACAGGAATCAGATGAGGAGTTTCTTCCGCCTGCGGCAGCAACTCGCGAATCTGTTCATATACCTGTTCAACTTCGGCATCCCTATACCCTTTGCTCCCACTGAGCGCGCCGCCAAGTACGATCAACAGTTGTAACTCTCGGTTGATTCGCGTCGGAGAGCTCGGTAGTGTCCGCAACAACTCTAACGCCTGCGCAAAGTGAATACTGGCCTCGCCGCGTGCAGAGCGCTGCATCGCTTGTTCGCCCGCATGTTTGAGGTACGACACTGCTTTTTCGACATTGCCACTGCGGCTGTAGTGATAGGCTAACTCACTACATTGCTCTTCCAAAGTCTGTTGAGAGTCTTCGCAGCAGCAACCGTCTTCAATAGCCTGGGCAGTCCGTTCATGTAGGATCTTGCGTTGCTCGATCAATACAGAATTGTAGGCAACATCCTGTGTCAGCGCATGCTTAAAGGTATACGCCGATTCCGGGAACGCCACCTGTTCATAGATGAATTCTCCAGCTTGGAGATGCGAGAGGAGGGTGAGCAACTCCTCTTCGGGTATATTTGTGACTCTGCGCACCAGACGAAACGGAAAGTATTTACCAATGACAGCCAGGGTCTGGAGTAACCCTTTTTCTCCTGCTCCAAGCCGATCAATGCGCGCGGCGAGAATTCCTTGTACGGTCAACGGTAACTGAATTTCACTCAACGGTTTGGTCAGTAACGGAACCGGGAATGGCGCTTTGCCGGCGCTGTTGCGTACAAGAATTCCTTGATCAACCAAGGAGCGGACGATCTCTTCAATGAACAGTGGATTCCCTTCCGCCTTTTCCAGTAAAAAGTGCTTGATCGGAGCAAGGTCAGTACCATTTCCCAGTAATGTCACTAGCAACTCTTCAGCATCTTGTTGCCCCAACGGATCAAGTCGCACTCGTGTGTAATAGGTCCGCACATCCCAGTGACTTTGGTATTCCGGGCGAAAGTTCACTAATAAGAGAATACGTGCCGTAGCAACGCTATCACTCAGGAGATCAAGAAAGTCCTGGGTTTCGGTGTCAAGCCACTGTAAGTCCTCAAAGATCAGCAACAACGGCTGATTGAGGCTTTCGCGCGTGAGCAGACGCCTGATGGCTTCACGCGTGCGACGGGCACGCGTTTGCGCGTCCATTTCTTGCAGGGCCGCTGTTTCCTCACCCGCTGAAAGTAAAAAAAGGAGGTACGGTAACGTATCTTCAAGGTTCTTATCAAGGGTGAGCACACGCCCAGTGACCTTTTCGCGTCGTCGACGTTCATCATCTTGTGGCGTAATTTGAAAATAGCCTTTCAAGAGATCGATCACAGGGAGATAGGGATACGCCTTGCCATGCGAGACAGAAAACGTCTCCAAGACCAGGCACTGCTTTTGCACGAGCAATTTGAATTCATGACAGAGACGTGACTTGCCTACCCCTGGTTCCCCAATCACGCTCACGATCTGTCCATGCCCTTCCTTCATCAGAGCAAAGGCATGCTGTACTTGGGTCAGCTCATTCCGTCGACCAACAAATTGTGACAAGCCGCGTTTGGCAGAGACCTGGAGACGTGTTTGTAACGGCCCTACACCCAGGACTTCATAAATCGGGATAGGCTCGGTTGCTCCCTTCACCGCTGCCGCGCCAAGGGCTTTACAATCGAAATATCCGTCAACGAGCTTATGGGTGTGTTCACTGATGATGATCGCACCGGGTGTCGCCAGACTTTCCATACGCGCGGCAAGGTTGGTCGAGTGACCGACCGGCACGTAATCGGTATGCAAGTCATCAGTACTGATCGAACGCACAACCACTTCACCGGTGTTAATACCTACGCGGATCTGTAGTGGCACGCCGCGTTCTAATCGCAGCTTGTCAGAATAGCGTTGCATTTCCTCTTGCATGCGCAAGGCGGCAAACAGCGCACGCTGGGCATGATCTTCGTGGGCAATAGGAGCACCGAACAGCGCGAAGATCCCATCGCCGAGCGACTGCGCGACATAGCCCTCGTAACGATGCACGGCATCCATCATTAACTTCAGGGAAGGGTCAACAATCCGCCGCGCCTCTTCGGGATCAAGCTCCTCGATCAGCGACGTCGAACCTTTAATGTCAGCAAACAACGCAGTGATGGTCTTGCGCTCGCCGTCCGGCGCACCCCGTGCAGCCATCGCGGCTTGTTCATCACGAATACGTTCAGCGAGATGATTTGGCGTATAGCTGATTGGTGGTTGGGAGTTAGGGGCTAGGGGTTGGGAAGAAAAGTCCGGCGTCCGGCGTCCGGTGTCTAGAGTCACTTTTCCATTCCCCGTTTCGCCATTTCGCCATTTCGCCATTTCGCCTTGTCTTACTTGAGTGCCGCAATTGTCACAAAACTTCGCATTAGGCCGCAGGAGGGTCCCGCAAGTTGGACACGCGAGTTCGAGCTTGCTACCGCACTCTTCACAGAACTTAGCACCTTCGCGATTCTCATGTTGGCACTGTGGACAGCGCATGCGAGTGTTTAGACCTCCATAACGTAAGTTATCGGTATCTTACCCAGTCCGCGCAGCAGATGGAACGCGGGTGTGATACGTGATGCGTGGGGATAGAAATCTGAAACGCAAAAAGACCCTGGACCTTGGATCTGGACGGTCTCCGGTTTTATGGCAGCGTAATCACCAAATTCTGCTCTTCATCGATTATTGCTTGCGCGTTCGCACCAATGATCACCGTACATTCCCGCTCTTCCACAACACTGGGCCCCGCAAAACTGACGCCGACTGGAAGCAGGTATCGATCATAAACACTACAGGAAATATAGTCATTTTGCTCGGGTAGATAGACAGGACGTTCACCTTTTCGGGCAGTAGCGAGACTCTGGCCAGTCGTTGGTGAGGGGGGTAACACAATGTGTGGAGGCGGTCCCGAAGCAACAAGTCGCCAGTTCACCACTTCCACTTCGACTCCGGGATTAAGACGCTTGTAGAGACGTTCATATTCTTCTGTGAAGGCTTGACGAAGCGCTGGTAGGCTCTCCGCTGCTAGCCGCTCGGATGTTAGTGGTACGCGAATCTCAAAACCTTGATGCAGATAACGCATATCAGCAGAACGCGAGAGGGTCACTTCTCCTTCGACACCAGCTGCTGCTAGTAGCTCTCGCCCGCGTGCTTCCATATTAGCGTACAACCGATCTAACACAAGAAAGTCAATGTCCGAGAGTGAAGTAACGTAACTTTGCACGAAGTCGAACGCCAACGGCGCAGTCAGCATGCCAAAAGCTGAAGTGACACCTGCAGCAAGTGGACACACTAAAGTCTTCAACTTAAGACGTTCAGCCACACGGTAGGCGTGCACGGGTCCTGCACCGCCGAAAGCAATTAGGTTGTAGTCACGCGGGTCGCGGCCTTTCTCAACCAAGTGAATTCGCGCGGCATTGGCCATATTTTCGTTAACGACTTGATGAATGCCCCACGCCGCCCGTAGAAGATCGACTTTTAGCAGTTTAGCAATCTTCTCTTCGATTGCGCGGCGCGCTTTGTCGAGGTTCAGACGCATTTTCCCACCTAGAAAATAGTCAGGACTGAGATATCCCAGAACCAGGTCTGCATCTGTTACTGTTGGTTCTTCTCCACCACGGTCGTAACACACCGGCCCAGGTTCTGACCCAGCGCTGTGAGGTCCGACTTTCAATAGGCCCAGTTGATCAACACGAGCGATACTTCCCCCGCCGGCACCGATCTCGATCATTTCGACCACCGGCACCTTGAGCGGTAAACCACTCCCTTTCTTGAAACGGTAAACGCGAGCTGCTTCAAAGTCTGTGGTTAGCAGTGGCTTGCCATGATCGATCAGACAAATCTTTGCTGTGGTGCCGCCCATATCGAAGGAAATCACACGATCGAGTTGACGATGAGTGCTGTAAAAAACAGCAGCCAAAGCCCCTGCGGCTGGGCCAGATTCAATCAGACGAATTGGATATTCACCAGCCACACTACAACTGGTGATCCCTCCGTTCGAGAGCATAATGAAAATGTCACGCGGTAATCCGAGCGCGCGCAGATCGGCATTGAGTTTATTGAGGTACTGTTGCGCCAATGGCTTGACGTACACATTCGCCGCCGTCGTTGAAGTCCGTTCATATTCTCGAATCTCTGGCATCACTTCGCATGACAGAGAACAGAAGAGCTGTGGGAAGTGTTCAGTAACCAGTTTTTTGATCAACCGCTCATGTGCCGGATTACGAAACGAGTGCAGTAAACACACCGCAAGGGCCTCAACCCCATCATCCACCAGACTACGGATCACTGCCAGTGCTTCTTGTGGATCAAGAGGCGTCAGCACCTGGCCGGTGTTATCCAAGCGTTCGTTGACCTCACGTCGCAGAAACCGAGGGACGAGCGGTTCAGGATTTTCTAGAGAGATGTCGTAGATGTCATAACGGCGTTCACGGCCAATCTCTAGCGCGTCACGAAATCCTCTCGTCGTAATCAAACCGGTCTTCGCCCCTTTGCGTTCGATGATGGCATTGGTAATCAGCGTCGTTCCGTGTACTAAGTGGGTAACAGTCGAAGGAGGGATATGGCGCTCATCCAGCAAAGTCTGCAACCCGTTTATAACAGCCGCAGCTGGATCGCGCGGGGTCGTCAACACCTTACCAATAGCAATTTCGTTTCCTTGGTGGGAGAGGAGAAAAATATCGGTGAATGTCCCGCCGATATCGACACCAACCCGATACGTTTGTTGTGGCATAGCCAGCACTATATCTGAGGGAGCAGTCAGCTGTCAGCCGTCAACAATCGTCGTTACGACATAGTACAAAGGGGCAAAAGTAGGCTACAATGCAACCAACCTTGTCAGAGTTGGAGTAAGGAAAAGCGACATGCAACATCCTCGACGTGGTGCAGGTGGTGGTCGGTGGCAGCAGCGGTCACGACAGCAACGGCGGTCTCCGCAAAAAGCCCGAGGAACATCTGAGATCCTCCGTGAGTTTCAAGCACAGGTTGCCCTTGCCCCAACGCGGCGGATTCTGCTTGCTGGTCCCGGCGCGCCACTTACCCTACGAGTCATCGATCTCCTCTGCCCGATCGGTTTTGGTCAGCGGGCTCTCATTCTTGCCCCCCCGAAAACCGGCAAGACGACGTTTCTCAAAGACATCTGTAATGGCGTCTCTGCCGGCGCTCCACAAGCCAAACTCTATTGTCTCTTAGTTGACGAGCGTCCAGAAGAGGTTACCGATTTCCGTCGCTCAGTAAAAGCCGAGGTCTTTGCTTCCTCAAACGATCGCTCGCTCGAAGAGCACTTGGAGACAGCGAGCGTATGTCTCGAACGTGTCGTCGCCGATGCACTGTCTGGTCAGGATGTCGTAGTGGTCATCGATTCTCTGACCCGCCTTTCTCGTGCTCACAACTTAAATACTCGTACAGGCCGCACCATGAGTGGCGGCATAGACGCCCAGGCCTTAGAAATGCCTAAGCGCTTCTTTGGCACGGCACGGCAAGTAGAAAATGGTGGATCGCTGACCATTGTCGCGACGGCGCTGATCGATACTGGCAGTGTCATGGACGACGTGATTGCCCAAGAGTTCAAAGGCACCGGCAACCTCGAGATCGTGCTTGATCGTCGTCTGGCAGACCGGCGCATCTTTCCTGCGCTCGACATTCCCAAATCAGGCACCCGCCGAGAAGATCAATTGTTGACACCGGCCGAACTTAAAGCCTCGCACGTCATGCGGCGTCGCATCGCCGACCTTACGCCTGTCGAGGGAACGAAGTTGATTATCTCACTCTTTGAGAAAGCACCATCGAATGAGGCTTTAGTGAGGGAGTTAGCTGCCGAGTAGTAGTTATGTAGGGCGGGCTGTGCCCTCTAGGAAAGCACGAAACGTCTCAGCCACTACTCGTTGCTTATCACTCATTCCTCCTCGCTCATCACTCATTCCTTGTCTCGTTTCTCTCCCCATTGCACCGCCTGAGCCGTTGACTTATGAGACAGTCGGCAGGACGAATCACTGACTATCTTTGAGGGGAATGGACATGAGTGGACAACAACGTCTCCGGCTGCGCTTTGGACTGTGGTACGACTTCCGTAACCCACTACAGTGGAAGCGTCCGTACGATCAGATTTACGGTGAAGTGTTCGACCAAATTGTCTGGGCAGAACAAGCTGGATTTGACGATGTGTGGCTCTCGGAGCATCACTTCATCGAGGATGGTTACTCCCCTTCTCTATTACCGATTGCCGCTGCCATTGCCGCACGAACAAAAAAGATTCGTATCGGCACCAGTGTCGTTCTGCTGCCCTTCCAGAATCCCGTACGAGTTGCAGAAGACGGAGCCACAGTTGATGTCATCTCCGGTGGACGCTTCGATTTTGGGGTCGGCGCTGGTTACAAGGCCGAAGAGTTCGAATCCTTTGCTGTCGACCGCACTCAACGCGGTGGCCGCACCAACGAGAGTCTGGAAATCATCCGTCGCTTGTGGGAAGGCGAAACACTCACTTTCAAAGGCAAGTATTACGAGGTCAACAACGCCAAGCTGACACCGGAACCAATCCAGAAGCCGCGTCCGCCACTGTGGGTCGGTGGATTCACGCCGCCGGCGATCCGCCGCGCCGCCAAATATGCTGACGGCTACATTGGTACTGGTCCGCTCAAAGGTTTTTATCAACAACTCAAGACCGAGCTGCCAAAAGTCGGCAAGTCACTCGCAGACCTGAAACTCGCCGGTGGTTATGCCTGGCTGATTCCGTCGACTGATCCTGAGAAAACGTGGCGCGAGGCAGCTCCACACGTATTGTACCAATTGAACATGTACGCAGCCTGGGCCGCAAAAGTTGGTTGGCAACAGCCGTGGCAAAATATGCCGGGAGATCTGATTCGCGATATTGATCATCTTCGTCAACTTGGCCTCTTTATGGTCACCGATGTTGCTACCTGCATCCAAAAGATTCGCGAGTATGCGGCGGAAGCACCGCTGACGCATTACTATTCGTGGACGATTCCACCAGGACTTCCAGCTTCGTGGATGCAACCTCACCTGGAGTTATTTGTGGGTAAGGTGATTCCAGCATTTCGCTAAGCGACCTCAGATAGGAGCACGGCCTGCCCCCGGCCTCAGGGGGCGCTGCCATGCCCTCTTTGAAAGGAGAGTCAACGATGAAGCTCTATAACTACTTCCGCAGTTCGGCATCGTATCGCGTTCGCATTGCCCTCAACCTCAAAGGACTATCCTACGAATATATCCCGATTCATCTGCGCCGTGGTGGCGGCGAACAGTTCCAACCCTCCTATAAAGTCGTCAACCCGCAAGCATTAATTCCGACACTCGAAGACGACGGTGCAATCCTCACGCAATCACTCGCCATCCTCGAATACCTTGAAGAGTCTTACCCTGCTCCTCCGTTACTACCACGTGAACCTGCGGATCGTGCAGTGGTCCGTAGCATGGCGCTCGCGGTGGCCTGCGAAATGCATCCACTGCAGAATCTGCGAGTGTTAAATTATCTTCAGAACACCCTTCATCACACCGAATCCGAGGCGCAGGCCTGGGGGCGGCACTGGGTCACCGAAGGGCTCATCGCGTTAGAACAAATGGTGAGAGCGACGCCGAATCGTGGCGGGTTTTGCTTTGGCAACGCTCCAACCGTGGCCGATCTCTGTCTCATACCACAGATGGTCAATGCACGTCGCTTTGGGTGTGACCTGTCCAAGTGTCCAACCTTAGTGCAGATTGACGCGACCTGTCTGGTGTTACCCGCGTTTGCCAATGCAGCACCGGAAAAACAACCGGATATGGAATAATCGAGGAGGAGCGTGGCTTCAATCCTCTCTCATCCTGTCGTCGCGCTTGGTTTGCAGCCGTGGTTTCGACACAACTCGTTTCCTCCTCGTATCTGGTCCCTAGGAGGCGCGTGTACCATTCTTCCTGATGCAGATGTCATCGCGTTTCATTTCGGTATCCCCTACGGAGCGATGTTTGGCCACCGCGGCTTTACTCATTCACTCTTCTTCGCAACACTGTTGAGCACACTGCTAGTCGGCCTCTCCTCTCGTTTCGAGGTACAGCGTTCGTCTCGACTGGCACTCTTTGTCTATTTCTTTCTGTGTACTACCTCTCATGGAGTGTTTGATGCAATGACCAATGGCGGCCTAGGGGTCGCTTTCTTCGCACCGTTCTTGTCCGAGCGGTACTTTTTCCCGTGGCGCCCCATCCGCGTTTCTCCTATCAGTGCGAGTCGATTTCTGTCCGCTCGGGGCCTCGCCATTCTTCAGTCGGAACTCCTCTGGATATGGGGACCTATTCTGGTGTTGGGGCTGGTCGGCTACCTTCTCCACCTTGCATTCATGAAGCACGAACGAGTATAGCAACGGACACAGTCTCGCTCGCTACACAAAGGACGATATATGGAGAAAGCGCAATTCTTCCGCGATGCTCGCCGCGACATTCCTGGCCCGCTTGCCGGTATACAAGTGCTCGAGGCCACAACTACTTGGGCTGGACCGATGTGCGGCTGTCTGTTGGCTGACCTCGGTGCAGAGGTGATTAAGGTCGAGCTACCTGATGGAGAAATCAGTCGCACTATTCCGCCCTTTCTGCCCGGCACCAGCCCACCAATTTCTAATATGCACGCCACGGTGAATCGCAATAAGCGAAGCCTGAGCCTTGATCTGCGCAAGCCTGAAGGTCGCGGGGTTTTTCTCAAGCTCGCTGCTCGCTCTGATGTGGTTCTGGAAAATTTTCGCCCTGGCACGATGGACAAATGGGGCGTCGGCTACGAGGCTGTTTGCAAGGTCAAACCTGACATCATTTATACTTCGATCTCCGGCTTTGGACAGTATGGTCCCGACCACGACCGTGCGGGTTATGACACGCTGGCGCAGGCCGCCAGTGGGTTTATGTCGCTCAATGGCAATCGCGAAGGAGCGCCGGTACGCGCAGCAACTGCATTGGGTGATGACCTCGCGGGCATGCATGGCGCGCTCGCTACACTGGCGGCGCTATCACACCATCATCGCACCGGTGAAGGACAACACGTGGATGTCTCGTTGCTCGATTCGATCCTCTTCCAGTCGAATGGAAATCTCACACTAGGTGCACTCGGCGTTCCGCTCCCGCGCTGGGGCAACGAATCACCGTACGCGATGCCGGCTAATGTGTACGCGTGTCGTGATGGCCATATTCGTCTTGCCGTCGTCTTGGATTCACACTGGAAGATTCTGGCACGCTTGATTGGCCAGCCAGAGCTCGCTGAGGACCCCGAATTCGCGCAGCAAGCCAACCGCTTCAATCATCGTGAAGAAGCGAATGCGTTCATTGCGGCCTGGTGTGAGTCCCGTGCTGCTGATGAGGTCTTGTCAGTCTTTATCAAAGCAGGATTGGCAGCCGCACCGATTCGTACCTATGCGCAGGCGGCTCAGGATCCGCATGTGTTAGCACGCGATATGTTACAGGACACACGTCAACCTGACGGCTCAACGATTCCGCTTACTGGACCAGCGGCGAAGTTCTCTCGTACACCAACGCGAGTCCGGACCGAAGCACCTGCACTCGGCACACATGACGCAGAAATTCTCCAGAGCCTTGGTTTGTCCACCTCAGACATTGAACAGTTACGTGAGAAAGGTGTGATTACTCGCCGGAGAGAAGGAGTCAGGAGTCAGTAGAGCAAAAGGAGTAGTGTGATGCTGCCTCTTCATTCCCCTATGCTGGCTACTGCCTACTGCCTACTCGTTGGCCGTGTTGACTACTGCCTACTTGATTTCACGTAGCCCCTATCTCGTACAAAGGAGGAACTACTATCATGGACCATATTCGTGCCGTTGTTGTTGATCCTAACGTTCAAGGACGCCTCTCCCTAAAACAAGTGGCAGCCCCGTCCCCGCTTCCTTCTGAAGCACTTATTCGGGTTTCGGCGATTTCATTGAATCTCGGCGAAGTGCGCCGTTCACTCTCAGCTGATGCGGGATGGCGACCAGGCTGGGACTTATCAGGAGTGGTGGAAAAGACGGCTGCCGACGGCTCCGGACCAAAAGTCGGGGCTCGTGTGGTCGGCTTCCTTCCCTCTGGAGCGTGGGCGGAACAGGTCGCTGTCCCCACTCACTCACTAGCTGTTCTTCCTGATTCTGTCACTTTTGCTCAAGCAGCAACGCTGCCGGTCGCCGGGCTGACTGCGCTGTACGCGCTTGATCGTGCCAACGGATCATTGTTAAATCGTTCTGTTCTAGTGACCGGCGCGTCTGGGGGTGTGGGAGTCTTTGGTTGTCAGTTGGCGCGTCACGGCGGCGCACGGGTCGTCGGTGTGGTCCGACGAGCAGAACGTGAAAAATATGCGCGTGAGGCCGGGGCACATGAAGTCGTGATTGGTGACGACATTAGTCTGGCGAGTCAGTTTGGTCCGTATCACATGGTTATCGAATCAGTCGGTGGCGCGGCATTAGGTGCTGCGCTGAACATGCTCGCGCCGGACAGCGTCTGCGTCACCTGCGGAGTTTCTTCTTCACCGAACGTGACTTTCAATGCGCAGAACTTCTTTCGCGTTGGTGGGGCTGTACTCTATGGCTTTATTCTCTTTCACGAAGTAAAGACGCGACCGGTTTCAGATGGCTTGGCCCGTTTGGCTCGACTCATTGGGGAAGGAGCGGTGCGTCCACCGATTGAGCTTGAAGCGCCATGGACGGACATTGCCAAAGTCGCGAACGATTTCTATAACCGTGGCGTGCCAGGGAAAGTAGTGTTGCTTGTGTAAGCAGAGGGGTAGTAGGCTACGCCTCTACGGGTTTCCATCCTCTAAGGATGCCCTCGAGATGTGTGAGGATTCCCGCGAGAGCGGGAATCCAGGAAGGAATAGGGAGGACGTGTCATGAAACTATACGATTGCAAAATGGCTCCTAATCCCCGCCGTGTTCGTATCTTTATTGCCGAAAAGAATTTACAAATCCTGGCGGTTGAAGTGAGTATCGTCGATGGTGAAAACCTCAAATCAGAGTATCTGAAAGTGAATCCGCGTGGTTTGCTACCGGTGCTCGAACTCGATGACGGCACACGGATCGACGAAACCCAAGCGATCTGTCGTTATCTTGAAGAAACCCATCCTGAACCGAATCTTATGGGCCGGACGACTCTCGAACGGGCGCAGATCGAATCCTGGCAACGTCACATGGAGTTTGACGGCATGACAGCAGTTAGTGAAGTGGTACGCAATTCGATCCCGGTGTTTAGTAGTCGTGGGTTACCTGGCGTCACCCAACCAGTAGCAGCGATTCCGGCCCTGGTCGAACGTGGCACTCAGAGTGTGAAACGCTTTTATGAACGGCTTGAACAGCGTCTGAAAGAAAACGAGTTTGTCGCCGGTAACCGCTTCACTATTGCTGATATTACCGCCTTGTGTGTTGTCGATGTGGCCAAGAATCGCGTCAACCTGCCGATTCCAGCGGAGAACAGACAGACTCAACGGTGGTATGACGCTGTATCCGCGCGCCCAAGTGCCAAGGCGTAACAGATGAAACTTATTGATACCTTTGTTGTTACACAGGAAATGCTTAATCCCGTGGGGACTCTTGCCGCCCCACGGATGCTGACTCGTGCCCATCAAGCCAGCTTTGCAGCCTTAGGCGAGAATTCCACGAATGAAATGTCTCTGGTTGGCTACAGCGCTGAGTTCAAAGAAGGTGCACGAGAAGGTGATATCGTCAGCATAGCAATAGAAGAAGCAGAAGGTTTGTGGCCTGGTGACCGTTCCTTCCATGTTCTCTTTGGCAAGGACGATGACACTGACGGTCGTGTCGGCAAATGGCAGATGATCTGCGCCAGGAAACAAAACACCCGGCCTCTGCCATATGACATCAGTCAAGCAATCGCTGATGGGTTAACTGATCGTGAGTTGTGGCGAACAGAGCCGATTATCGCGAGTGGCGACGAACTCGAAGACGCACCGCCCCTCCTGTGGCCGATTGGGCAGAGCGCTCGTGAATACCTGCGGCGTCTCGATCTCGCCTTTGCAGCAGAACCGGGAGTGACTATTGTCGACAATATGGACAAGCGAGTTTACGCTGGAATTGTCGTCACCGTGCATCTTGCGCGGTGGCCACAGCACGGGCAGGAACTCCGCTGCGCCTTGCAGCACCAACGTCCTTTGAAAGAGCAACTACCGAGCAAACGCATGGAATTTCACGGAGTGTTAGTCGCGCAGGACAAAAGCGGTACGTATCTGCTTGGCACCTGTCGTTTCTCAGTATCGCGTGTGGGAGAAAAACGCATGCCAGTGTATGCGGACGGAACACAGGGAAAATGAAGAATGAAAAATCAAAAATGAAAAGTAAAAGTGAAATTTTGGAAGAGGATTAACAATCTTCTTTTTTCCTTCTCTATCTCTCATTCTTCATTACTTATCGCTCCAACCCGCAATTTTCCACTTCCTGCTTGTACCTTTTATTTCTCTACCAACTCAGCCACCCTCGTCCCTAACCACCCCGCCGCGCGTTTCGACCAATACAACTCGTGCAGTCGCCAGCTTATTGGTCCGGCGCGACCATCTCCAAGTGTTTTACCGTCCACCTTTGTCACTGGCATGATACCGCCAGCGGTTGAACTGATGAACGCCTCATCTGCGGTGCGTAGCGCGTCAGCAGGATAATCACCTGCTTCTATTGCCGCGCCGATCTCCCGCGCTAGCTCTACCACAGTCTTGCGTGTAATCCCTTCAAGAACATTGGTAGCAGGCGTGAAGACCGTCCCACCTTTGACAAAGAACACATTGAATCCTGGTCCTTCAGCCAGGTTGCCTGTCACTCCACACAACACCGCAACATCAGCACCGGCATCGAGGGCTTCGAGTTGACCACGCGTGAGGTCAGCCCAGTGAAAGTTCTTGAACCGGGTGATGACGGATGAGTTAGGGATACGTGGTGTCCTGGCGATGTGTACGTGCAGCCCCTCGTGTTGTTTCTCCAGCGGTGCAATCCACACATAGGGAATAGCGTACGCAAGAAAAGTCGGTTTCGTTTGACGCAGGTCACGACTGCCAGGACTGAGAAACCGTCCACGAGTGGCAGCAACCTCAACATAGGCATCTTGCAAGCCAGCGCGATATACACATTCAGCCAGAATTCGCTTGATTTCGTCCCCACTGTACGGACATGTAACGCGTGTGCCTTCGCAGGAGCGGAGAAATCGTTCGACATGCTCATCAAGCCGAAAGAATAATCCTTTCCATGTTGAAACCACATCATATACCGCATCGCTACGACTGAAGCCCAGATCAAATACCGAGATCTTCGCTTCATCACTCGTAACGTACTTACCTTCGATAAACGCAACTCCGTCGGCCATTGCTCCTCCTAGGTCCTTATGGTTAGTTTTTCCCGAAGGAAAACTTATGTCATACGAAACCATTCTCGTCGAACATAGCAACGGTGTTGCGACCATCACCATGAACCGTCCGGTCGTGCTCAATGCTATCACCACAACCATGCTGACCGAACTGAAGCACGCGGTCGATCACGCTGGTACAGCACCAGATATTGGGGTTGTTGTACTTACTGGTATGGGTCGGGCCTTCTCGGCAGGCATTGATTTGAAGGCGCTTGGCAAATTGCCGTTGACTAATGGCGCAATTGGGCCGATTCTCGACGACCCGGCTCGCGCATTGATTCAATCGATTCAGACGATTCCCAAAGTCGTGATCGCAAAGGTCAACGGCTTTTGTTTCACTGGTGCACTAGAACTCGCCTTGGCGTGCGACCTCGTCATTATCGCAGAAGAAGCGAAGCTCGGTGACACGCATGCCAAATGGGGCTTGCGTCCAACCTGGGGAATGAGTGCCCGCTTACCGCAGGCGGTTGGCTTTCGCAAGGCGCGGGAGTTGTCATTCACTGCTGACACTTTCACTGGCCGTGATGCCGCAGCATGGGGAATTGCTAATCGTGCCGTCCCGTTAGCCGAACTCGATGCCACCACTCAAGCCCTTATTGACAAGATTCTCGCGAACAGCCGCGATTCCCTTGCTGCCTACAAGGTCCTCTATAACCAGGGAAGCGGAAAAACTGTGAGTGAGGCTGTCGCCTTTGAAGAGAAAAGCATGTTCTCTATCTCTGACTCAAATGAGCGGGTGGAGAAGTTTCGGTAGGCAACACCGTAGATATTGACACCGTCATTGCCCGAAGCGTCAGGCTCAGCATACAAAGCGGACTCCCGTCCCCAGCGAGCCTGGTTTACCAGGCCCTTCGACAGGCTCAGGATAGGCTTTGTCTCTTAAGCCTAAGGCTTGAGCATCGGGGAAGGAAACAAAAACAATTGGTGACGGAGCGTCCGAATCTCAAGGGTCCCTGTTTCAGTCGACACTAAGAAGAGATCTTACGCCACCCGCTTTTCAACTTCGTCGCTTTTGTTAACCGTGCGCGCGGATTGTTCCTGGTGCCGAGATGGACTCTGAAGTTCACTGGTTGCAGCTGTTGATGGAAGGCGAAGAGGAAAGGTGACAGTGAAGGTAGATCCTTGTCCGAGTTGACTGATAACCGAGATCTCGCCCTGTAGGAGCGTGACGAGTTTTTGCACCAACGCGAGTCCAAGACCCATCCCGCCATAGCTCCGACTGATGGAACCATCCACTTGGCGGAATTCATCAAAAATGTACGGCAATTCCTCAGCAGGAATGCCAACACCAGTGTCAGAGACCTCAAAGATGACAAGCCCCTGCCCCAAGACTTGACGAACACGAATAGTAATCTGTCCTTTTTGGGTAAATTTTACGGCATTGGTGACAAGATTTGTAAGAATCTGTTCAAGCCGCAGACTGTCAGTCTCCATCAATGGCAACGGGGGGGGACAGTCCCAGACAATTTCAAGTTCTTTATCACAACGTAGTTGCTCTGCCAAAGGCTCCAGACGATCAAGGAGATCAGCAACCACGACTGATCCAACTTGAAGTGCCACTTTCCCCGCATTCAGTCCTGAAACTGTCATTAGATCACTGATGAGGCGGAAAAGCTGGTTAGCTTTCGTCCGCACATGCCCAATCATACTGCGCTTGAGTTCGTCAGATTCTTGTTCGAGGAGCATATCGGCATATCCCATCACCACATGCAGAGGGGTACGAAGCTCGTGCGAAATGTTCGCGAGGAATTCTTCCTTGAGCCGGATCAATTCCTCCCGTTCTCTGAGTCGTTGTTCGAGTTCAGCTCGGGAGCGTCCAAGTTCCACCCGCATACGCTCAAAGGCACGAGACAGAGTCGCGATTTCATCGTGTCGATTCTTGAGTACGATTGGCTGCGAGAGGTCGCCTCCCGCCATTCGTTCGGCATCGACGGTCAGTTGCTTGATTGGGCCAACGACCTTGTTCACAAATGGTGCACCCCCGGCGATCGCGAGCAAAATCATACCAAATCCGCACCACCATAACAGATGGTGCAGTCGTGAGACATCGGCAAACACAACCGCTCGTGGCTGTCCAGAAACAACGCGCCACGGTGCGCGTTCAAGTGTCGCCGTCGCAGTAAAGAGGGAGGCATCTTGCTGGGGCTCAAGTGAAAAATGCTGGAGCAGGTGATCTTTGTTGCTGCTCGCAACAACCAGGCCGTTCTGGTCGATAATCTCAACGAAACGATCTTGATTGCGCGAGACACCACCAAGAATGTTGACTAGTGCCGACCCTGTCAGATCGATTACGCCGCCGAGAATACCTTGCGTCTCGCCAGTCGAGGTTTGGATGGGAACAGCCATGATGACATGGGGCTGCCCAAAGAGTTGGTCTGCCGCCGTCCCAGCCGAGACGAAGAGTTGGCTTCCTTCGCGGAGTTCGGTGATCCCTGGAAGGTAAGCAAAGGATTGGCCAAGCCATGAAAGTCCTGGAGGCTCTGTCCACAACACCTTTCCTTCGCGGTCAAGCAGAAACATCCCTCCGGTAAACACGGGCGACCGCAAGAAGATATAGTGAAGGGCGGTCCAGGTTGGCACGTCTCCATTTTTCTGTAACTCTAACAAGGTTTGCAGCCCATACGACAGGCCGGGAAGTGCGGCAACTTCGGTCAACTGTCGCTGTCCAGAGTCGAGATGCGCATCAAGTTGAACAGCAACCATCTGTGCAGTTTGGTGAAAACGATCCCGCGCTTCTTCTGCTTCTCGATGAAGGAGGTACATCGTGAAGCCGCCGTACACCGCGTACAGAGCAAACACATAGAGGATAACCACGACTACGCTCTTTGTGCGGATGCTCCACTGTCGCGGTGAGGTAAAAAACGGCATGTCGGGTCCTTACTAGTTGAGTCGTAGATCCAGCGTTAGGTCGCCCGCGAGTGATAGCTCAAGCGGTTCGGCGGGAGTTTGTTGGTGTGGTCGCCATACGCGCAAGAAATACGTTCCTGGTGGAACACTGTTCACCTGATACCGTCCATCAGTGGTGGTCATCGTGAAATACGGGTCCTTGAAGACCAGCAAGTGCGCCTCCATCTCTGGGTGAATATGGCACAGAAGAATAATCTCACCTGGTGAGTGAAACACCATCCGTCGCTCTTCTCCGCGACTGTAGGTACCAAGATTAAATTTTGTCGCCTCAACCGATGGGCTATAGACCCCATGGGGGACACTGTCACGGTTCGTGAATACTACTGTGGAACCCTGAACAACAGGGATCACACTGGGAGAGAACGTCAGATTCCGCTGCTCAATGATGACAGAAGACAGTGGTGACGATTCCGGACGAGACTCCGCTATGCCTTCGAGGTAAACAATAATTCCACTCGTCGGATGTCCATCGATTGTGACAGTACCGCTCAGGGATGCGGCTTCGGTGTGTGGTCCAATTAGCCAACACGCCCCGAACACAATCCAAAATACGCTAAGCCTCACATAGCCCTCTGTGCGATATCAATATTTCCTCCTACTCTTTTTGATAGATCGGGTTTACAAAGGAATTTTTTAGGAAAATAAAGGGAAAGGCTGGAGGTGAGGTTTCTCGCAAGGGAAGCTTAGGAAGGTGCGAAAAGATAAGTGCAAATTGCTCTCTCGCAGTTTTCACAATTGAGCGACGCATTTGCAGAATCCTAGGCAACACAAGGCGCTCCGTAGAGACGCAACATGTTGCGTCTCTACAAAACTTCAGGTCGCCTGCACGTGCAAACCGCTACCAATCAGATCACAGAAAATTCGTACACCGTGATTATTTCTTGTACAGCCTCTGCCCAACGCTTAAGCGTCGAGCTTGCATTACTAAGCCCGGCGAACCGGGCTCGCAGGGGACGACCCCTTGGTTGGGTATCTTGGTTTAAGAGATCCACCGACCACGGCCACACGGCAATTGAGGCCCATGGAGGTACGCCTGTACAAAATCTTGTACGGACTTCTCTAACTCTGCCGCGAGCGTTTCTCGACGTTCAACGCCGCTTCGCGTAAAGCTTCAGGAAGTGTGGGATGACCGTGCATGGTGCGCGCCATATCTTCAGCCGACGCGCCGAATTCCATCGCCATCACCGCTTCAGAAATAATATCCGAAGCTCTCGGACCAACAATGTGAACCCCAAGGATGCGGTCAGTCTTGGCGTCAGCAATGACTTTCACCATGCCGTCAGCTTCGTCCATGCAACGTGCACGTCCGTTGGCGAGAAACGAGAATGTTCCGACTTTGTAGGGAATCTCCGAAGCTTTAGCAGTTTCTTCAGACAAGCCGACCGAAGCGACCTCAGGCCAGGTATAGACAATGCCGGGCACCACATCGTAATTCACATGTCCCGCCTGCCCAGCCAATAACTCAGCCAGTGCAACGCCCTCTTCTTCGGCCTTGTGTGCCAGCATCGGGCCAGCAATCGCATCACCAATGGCGTACACGCCAGGCACATTGGTTTGGTAATGCTTATCGACTTTGACTCGACCACGGTCATCAAACGCAACACCGATCTCTTCTGCACCAAGCCCCGTCGTATAGGCTTTGCGCCCAACCGCAACGAGCACACGATCGGCTGTGAGTTCGCTCAGTTCTTTCTTCGCATTCTCAACCGTCAGCGTCACTTCCCCATTTTTCGCTGCGGCTTGGGTGACTTTCGACCCAAGCATAAAAGAGAAGCCTTGTTTCGTCAGTGAACGTTGCAAGGCAGAGGCGATCTGCACGTCGATCCCAGGAACCAGACGAGGTAATAATTCAACCACCGTCACCTTTGCGCCGAGACGTAACCACACCGAACCCAGTTCTAAACCGATCGCGCCACCGCCAATGACAACTAAATGCTTCGGTACCTGTGAAAAAGTCAACGCTTCGGTCGAACTCACAATCCGTTCGCCATCAAAGGGAACCGTTGGTAAGGAGATTGGTTCACTGCCCGTGGCAATAACAATCGCTCGGGCCTGCACTTCTTGTGTCGTCCCATCGCTGGCAGTAACGGTCACTGTACGCGCATCGCGGAAACGTGCGAGCCCATTGATCCGCATCACTTTATTTTTCTTAAACAGGCCATCAATACCTTTAGTGAGTCCTTCGACGACCTTGTCTTTGCGCTGCATCATCGCCGGTAAATCTAACGTGACGCCACTACAAACGATCCCGTGATGAGCAAATTTCTCTTTGGCCTGAGCAAACCATTCACTCGAATCAAGCAGAGCCTTACTCGGGATACAGCCTATGTTGAGGCACGTTCCGCCCAGTGTCGCCATCTTCTCGACACACGCCGTGCGTAAACCAAGCTGCCCAGCACGGATAGCACCGACGTAACCCCCAGGCCCCGAGCCAATCACGAGTACGTCAAATTGTTGTGTGTCTGCCATTCCTCAATCCGCATTCCGCCCGCCCCCTCCGTCGGGGGCAATCACCAATCTACAGCCAAACTTACAGTCCGAAAAGCATCCGTGCTGGATCTTCAAGGCAGTCCTTGATTCGTCGGAGGAACAGCACAGCTTCACGGCCATCAACGATGCGATGATCATAGGACAAGGCCACGTACATCATCGGTCGAACCACGATCTCATCGTTCGGACCCGTAACAATCGGACGCTTTTCAATCTTGTGCATGCCAAGAATACCACTCTGCGGTGGATTTAAGATTGGCGTTGACATCAGTGATCCGTACACGCCACCGTTACTGATGGTGAAGGTTCCACCGGCGAGTTCTTCGACTTTAATCTTCCCCGCGCGGGCACGCTGTCCGAGTTCACCAAGTTCGATCTCAATCTGCGCAAAGCTCTTGCGATCCACGTCACGGATCACTGGCACGAGCAATCCCTGCTCGGTTCCGACCGCGATGCCGAGGTCATAATAGTTTTTGTAGACGATGTCTTCACCACGAATTTCCGCATTGATCGCGGGAAACGCACGTAAGGCTTCGATGCTTGCTTTAGCAAAGATCGACATGAAACCAAGCGAGATGCCGTAGCGTTCTTTGAAGCTGTCGTTGTATTTCGCACGCAAAGCCATTGCCGCACTCATATCGATTTCATTGAACGTTGTTAGAATCGCCGCCGTGTTCTGCACCTGCTTGAGACGTTCGGCAATACGACGACGAATACGGCTCATTGGCTGTGGTTGTTCGCGTGGTACGTTCCCATCAACAAGCGCAGCAACGACAGGCGGAGGAGCAGCTGGTCTTTGCACAACCACCGGCGGCGGCGCTGCCGGAGCTGCAGGCTTCGCTGAGACATGCTCTAAAACGTCACCTTTGGTGACTCTTCCCCCGCGACCAGTTGCTGCAACATCAGCAGGATTGAGAGCGTGCTCTTCAACCAAACGGCGCACAGCTGGACTTAATGGCACGGCTGGTGACTGCGGCTGTACTGGAGCGGCCGAGGCCTGAGCTTTCGCTTCTGCTGCGGTTGGCGCTGGACGCGCGGTAGTCGTGGCACCCGGCGTCACACGACCAATTACTTCGCCAATCTCGACTTTTTCGCCGGCTGCTTTGAGGATCTCGCTCAACACCCCGGTTTCTGGTGCAGCCAGTTCCATCGTGGCCTTGTCAGTTTCAATCTCGACAACGATTTCGTCGCGCTCGACCGCTGCGCCCGCATCCTTGAGCCAGCGCAAAATCGTTCCCTCAGTGATCGATTCACCAAGAGCCGGAATAACAATATCAACAGCCATAGGTTTCCTAGTTAGGTGCGAGCAATGAGGTCCGAGCACCGAGTCAGTCGATCTTCTTCTTTTCTACTCGTAGCTCGGCGCTCGTTACTCGTTACTCATTGTTCAGAGCCTGATTCAATAATTGCAGCTGCTGTTGCTGGTGGATCTTCTGGAAGCCAACAGCGGGGCTCGCTTGCGCCGGTCGTCCGGCATAGCGAAGTGTCCGGCGCGAGTGCAACAAGGGAGATAGGTGCTCCAGGATGAATGTCCACGCGCCCATGTTGCGCGGCTCTTCCTGTACCCACACGATATCGTTCGCTTGCGAGTAGCGGGTGAGCAGCTCCGCGAGGTCATGCTCAGGGAAAGGATAGAGTTGCTCCATTCGCGCGACAGCCACATCGCTGCGCTGTTGTTTCTCGCGCTCCGCAAGCAAGTCGTAATACACCTTGCCGCTACACAACAGTAAATGTTTCACTTTTTTGGCTTCAATCGCAACCGCAGTTGGCAGGGCCGCTTCCTCGTCAAGAATTTTGTGGAAGCGCCCTTCCGCTAGCTCGGCCACTGAAGATACCGCTAACTTGTGACGCAGCAGACTCTTGGGAGTGAACACAACCAGCGGCTTACGAAAATCGCGCTTCACTTGTCGACGCAGGAGATGGAACATCTGCGCCGGAGTCGTGCAATTGGCGACCTGGATATTGTCTTCGGCACAGAGTTGCAAATAGCGCTCCATGCGCGCACTCGAATGCTCGGGCCCTTGCCCTTCATAACCGTGCGGCAATAGCAACACGAGGCCACTCATGCGCTGCCATTTTGCTTCACTACTGGTGAGATATTGGTCGATAATGATCTGTGCCCCGTTGGCAAAATCGCCAAACTGCGCTTCCCAGATAACGAGGGCGTTTGGGCTGTCCATACTGTAGCCAAAGTCAAATCCCATCACTGCATATTCAGACAACGGGCTGTTGTAGACACTGAACTGTGCTTGCCCCTCGCGGAGGTTCGACAAGGGGGAATATGGGAGCCCGGTGTCGAAATCGACAAGCACGGCGTGACGGTGACTAAAGGTACCACGCGCACTATCTTGTCCACTTAACCGCACTGGAATGCCTTCGCACACCAACGAACCGTAAGCTAAAATCTCCGCCAGTCCCCAGTCGATTTGTCCATTATTCAGGACCGCTTCGGTCCGTGCTTGTACCAATTTTTCTACTTTGGGGTTGAGGGTGAAGTTTTCTGGCACCGCAGACAATCGGCGGGCAATATAATCCAGCAGCTCGCGTTTCACCCGTGTATCGACACGACCTTCGTGCGCGCGCGTCATGCCTTTCCACACGCCACCGAGGGCTTCGGATGATGGACGGAACGGCTGACTTTTGACGGTGTCAAGCGCAGTCTGTAAACGTTCGCGAAAGGACTGCTCAATGGTTTTGATCTCGTCGCTACTCAGTTCGTTCTGATCGAGGAGTCGTTCACGATAGAGCCACGCCGCATGCTGTTTATCCTTAATCGCACGATACATCCGCGGCTGCGTAAAACTCGGCTCATCGCCTTCGTTGTGGCCATGTCGGCGATAACAGACAACATCAATCACCACGTCACGTTTAAAAGTCTGACGGAAATCGACCGCCAGCATGGCAACGCGAGCGACCGCTTCAGGATCATCACCGTTCACATGAAAGACCGGCGCTTGGATCGATTTGGCAATGTCGGTGGTGTACGACCCGGAAAATCCGTCTTCCGAATCAGTGGTAAAGCCTATCTGGTTGTTCACGACGATGTGGATGGTGCCGCCAGTCGTATACCCACGGAGTTGGGACAGATTCAGGGTTTCGCTCACAACTCCCTGACCGGCAAATGCGGCGTTGCCATGTAGTAAGAGTGGAACAACTTGTGAGCGGTCACGGTCGTCGCGCCGGTCTTGTTTGGCGCGGACACGACCTTCGACTACTGGGTTGACGGTCTCGAGGTGACTGGGATTCGCGGTCAGGGTCAAATGAATTTTCTTGCCATTTTGCGCGAGATGATCAGCCGAGAATCCCAAGTGATACTTCACATCCCCAGAGCCCATCATTGAATCAGGGTCCACATTCCCTTCAAATTCAGAGAATACCTGCTCAAATGATTTTCCCAGTAGGTTCACTAACACGTTGAGGCGACCGCGATGCGACATGCCGATGACGATCTCTTCGACCCCACGCTCGGCGGCATGATCAACTAACCGTTCCATCATCGGAATCGTAGACTCGGCTCCTTCCAACGAAAAGCGTTTGTGGCCAACAAACTTGGTGTGCAGGAAGGTTTCAAAGGTTTCAGCTGCGTAGAGTTTCGAGAGAATCGAGCGCTTGACCTCCACCGGAAACGACACTCGTTTGCGTTTATCCTCCATGCGCTCTTGAATCCAGCGGCATTGCGCTGGATCTTGGATGTGCATGAACTCAACCGCCAAGGTCCCACAGTAGGCCTCGCGGAGGGTGGATAAGATTCCCCGCAACGTTACCGCCGGCATCCCAGAAAGGCGTGCGACACTAAACTCGCGCTCCATATCTTCTTCCGTAAAGCCGTAGTAGCTCGGTTCGAGTTCAGCATGCGACCGCTTAGGGGCAATCCCCAGCGGATCAAGCTCGGCCTGAAAATGGCCACGCTCACGATAAGCACGAATGAGTTGCAAGATCCGCGCTTGCTGCTCAACCTCGGCTGCGGTCGCCGGTTCCAGGCTCACAGCGCCGTGTAGTGGAGTAGTCGATACACCATTGGCGAGGTACGAGAAATACTCGCGCCATTCCTCATCCACAGACTCCGGCGCTTTTAAGTATTGAAGATATAACGTCTCGACAAATTGAGCGTTTTCATTGAGCAGAGCAAATTCAAGCGGAGCACGGTCTCCGCCATTTGCTCCCTCCAATGCAGCAGGTTCAATAGTCTTCATGCGGTTTTCTGTCCTGGAAATTCGCCTTCGGCCTCCCCTTCTTCAATCCCGGTGGGATAGGCTCTGGTAATGTCAGCAGAACTCTTTCTTGGCGAGTATGAATTTTTCTCTACTATATCGTGATTACCCATCCACCTCTACCACCATCTCAATCTCCACTGCAATCCCAAACGGCAGTTGATACATGCCGACTGCCGAACGGGCATGTCGCCCACGGTCTCCATAGAGTTCAACCAAAAGATCGGATGCACCATTGATGACTCTAGGTTGGTCAGGAAAGTCCTCCGTGCAGTTCACAAAGCCTAAAAGCTTCACAATACGGCGGACTTTGTCAAGGTCGCCGATGACGCCCTTAAGTGACTGAAGCATGTTCAGAGTCACGATTTTCGCGGCTTCATATCCCTGCTCAACCGTCAAGTCTCGACCAACCTTCCCTCTCATGTAAGAAACTTTCCCATCCGTCATCGTGACCGGACCGTGCCCGGAGACGAAGACCAGGTTTCCAGTGCGCACTGCAGGAACATAATTCGCTATCGGTGTCGGGACCGGCGGGAGTGTCAACCCTAACGCAGCAAGTTTTTTCTCAACTTCCATCGCTGCCTCCTCGTATTTCAGTCATCGGTTATTCAGTTGTGCAAAAAGCACAAAGGTAATCAAACTGCTGCTCATGCTTCGACTCCACCCTATAGGTCACGCTCAGCACGAGCAGGTACCAAACCGTTCACCCTGAGCGTAGCAGAGCGAAGCCGAAGGGGCTCCTCGCAATGGCATACCTTTCTTCCACTTTTCAGACAGGCTCCCAGACTTTTGAGACTCTCAACCGAACCACAAAACATTGGTACACGTTACGCTGTGCTAATCTCCTGTGGACTGATTTAGACTCTGGACTCATTTCATCGTCACCATCTTATCCGGGTCGCCCGGAACTTCCCCCCTGCGAATCTTTTCCGGCATTTTTGGGTCTGCGTTTTCCCACACTAATAGCATCGATCGTTCCGGGGCAAACCCTTGATGTTGGATGTCCGAAGGCATGGCACACACATCCCCAGGTCGCATACGAACATACGCCAACAACTCTCCGGTGTTTTGGTCGCAGACCTCCCAGTCGATCTGACCATTGAGTTGGACAAACCACTCGACGCGATCATTGCCATGTTTGATAGGTAAGCGATGCTCTTCTGTGGTTGGACAGAACAAGCTGTGCTCAAGTACGGACACAATCGATGGGTTCCACGTGACATCCGAACGAGCAAGGTATTCATACAGATTCACCAGACCAAATTTATTCTCGTGTCCCGGCTTGATGTGCATCTCGCCGTACTTGAACTCCATACCTTTGAATCCATCGTTGACCGGGTACTCTGGTTCTTGTCGGTCGGATTGTTTGACGATGCGAGTCGTCAGTACTCGCTTGCGGTGGATCGCATCGATATTCGAGGATCGTTTCGGCCCCACAGCCGACCCAGTTTCACGCGGAGCGGCAAAAGGATCAAACTCGGCTGAGACCCAGTCTTCCAGCATCTGCGTAAAAGTACGCTCGACCTCCCCGCGCCCCAGTTCTTCGGCGTGCCAAAAGCCACTTTGATGAAACGTTTTGTGATACTTGCCAGCAAACACTTCGACTGTGCCATAGTGATTGATAGTGCCAAACACGTCATCAAACTTCACCATGCCATAGAAGAAACTCCAGGCAACATCGCGCTGCAGCGATTTGAGGAATGCATCAATATCAACCTTATGCTCCATCTCTTTCCCGGTCTGCGTGGGGAAATAGACATGAGCAAAGTAATCGTCGCGCGTGAAACGGAATTTGCTGAGTTGGAATTCTTTGTAAGTATTCATCACCAATCTCCATTTTCTCTGATGTAACACGCAACACGTGGAATGTGTTACGTGTTTCTTGGACTCTCAGACTCCTACGACTCTTAGACGCCCAGATTCCTAGACTTTCCCCAACCAGCCTTCACAAATCATTTCCCACGCAAGCATGGTGCCGTCGCTTTGCTTAGCTTGTTGTAACAAGAGCGACCGTTTCCCGGCGCTGAATTTGTATGCCATGCCTTTCGGCAGGAGACACAAGTTACCTTCACGAACAAGAATGTAACCCATGCTTTCGCCTGGAACGTCAGTGTGAGCACCTGTCGCAAGCTCTGCTCTGGGCTCAATGAAATCGACGCGCACTTCGCCTTCGAGACAAACAATGAATTCATCGTGTGGCTGTAGCCGCCACTGCAGCATTGTTCCTTCAGCAACCACGCACTCAATCACATAGGGGCCATTCTTGGCAACCGCAATTTTCTCGTAGGGTTTCGCGCGCGCGCCGATTTCGTAAACATTGGAATAGACATAGCGTTTGATCTTCTCACGCGGGTCAACAATATCGACCCCACCCTTGCTATAGTGGGACATACTTGCCGAGAGCGGCGTATCCTTTGTGGGTTTCATTTTTTCTCCTTGAGTGGAGCTTCGGGATTTGTTGCTGGTGGCGTAGCCGCGGGTGTTGGGTCCTGAGTAACAACTTTTCCCCACTGCAATAGATAGTGCAGCACAGTTCCTACCCGGCTCTGATCATACCACTGGGTCGCTGCTGGAATCACGACCGTCAAACAAACGACCAAAAAGCCAAGGAGGAACAGAAAACGCAGGATTTTGCTGATCGCCACGAGCAACGCCAGGGTAACCCCAATCAGGATCAATTGCACCTTTGAAAGGCTGAGAAGGAATGCCCAACCCTGCCAAAATGTGTCTGCATTCATAGTCCATCTACTGTAGCATTAGAAAATCATCCGTGCACCGCCAAACCAACTCGGGTGATGCGCTCGTACGATATAGAAGATGACCAAGGCAATAATCACTACAGTCCAGCGTAACTCGCCTATATTCAACGGCTGACGTTTATCAACGATCGCCGCAAAAGGAATGAAAGAAGTCTGGTCCTTAAACGCAGCGTAACCAGGCACATCAACAACCTTCCGACGATCTTGATGAGCAGCGCCGACCCAAGCAAACACACTAAACCCACCGAAGAAGATTAGATCGGTCAGCGTCCCATTCATCAAGCAATGGGCAACGCCGAAGAGAAAGAACGCGGCAAAAGTTGGATGGCGAGTAATCCGCGTGATGCCATATGCTTCCGGCGTACCACTCGCGGGCACCATCGCACTTGGAGGGCGAGCCATCAACCCACTCACCAGTAAAATAAACGCGAGCGCCATCAGCAGGATATTGAGATCCTTGGCAATCAAATCAAGACCAAGGAAAGAGTGCCAGAATTGGATTCCGGTATGTTTGTGATTGCCATAGTACCAGACCAAAGGGATGAACGTTGCCAACGAAACTAAGGAATAGATTCCTCGAAACGGACGCTCACCGACATTGGCGATCAGTTGCGGTCGTACGAAAGAAGAAGATAAAACAATGTGTGATCCACCAAAGAGCAGCCACCAGAAGAGAACGACAAATGCTTCCCACATACTTTCCCTCCTCACGTCCACGAATGCTTGCCACGCTGAACCGGAGAAACGGTGACAGGGAGAATGGGCGAGCTCCTGCAAATCTCCGCTTCCCTGATTCTCCAGTTCTCTGATTCGTTTTCCGTCATCGGGCTACATAGCCTCCATCAATAATAAACGGCGCGCCGGTAGCAAACGAGGACTCGTCACTGGCGAGGAACAACGCCGCATTGGCAATATCTTCGGGCCGCCCTAAGCGACCGATGGGTTCAGTCTTGACGACGCGCTCACGTGGACGGCCACCCATAACCCGATCCACCATAGGCGTTTCGATCACTCCTGGACAAATGCAGTTCACGCGAATGTTCTTGTCCGCATATTCTAGTGCAGCCAAACGCGTCAGATTAATCACACCAGCCTTAGCAGCAGCATACGCGCCACTGCCTTGAAATCCGACCAATCCCGCAACTGATGCGGTGCTAAGGATCACGCCACCACCTTGCCTAATCATTTCCGGGAGTACGTACTTTATTCCTAAGTAGACCGACGTGAGGTCAATAGCAATGACACGGTCCCAATCTTCCTCTTTCAGATTGGCAAGCTTCGTCGATGGGCCTTCAATACCTGCGTTATTAAAAAGGATGTCAACGCGCCCATAGTTACGAACAGTCGCGCCGATCATGTTCTGTACATCAGCGGACTTGGAGACATCAGTTTGTACGAAGACCGCCTCACCGCCCGCAGCTTTAATTTGTCGTACAGTCTCATTACCACCTTCGGCTACGTAATCCGCCACCGCGACTTTTGCGCCTTCACGCGCGAACAATAGACACGTCGCCCGACCAATACCAGAACCACCACCAGTGATAATTGCTACCTTACCTTTGAGCCTATCCATTGATCCTCCTTGTGGGGCTAGGGGCTCGGGACTTGGGGCTTGTAAACTGGGACTTAGATTGATTCCCCTCTTACACCAAGCGCCTTATAAAGACCTCGTAGCATCTTGCCAATAATATCGATTTGTTCGAGAAGGTCACCCGCTGTTCGCTCGTTGAGGAAGTCTAGTTCGGAACTGAGAGTTACTTGAGTTTCTAATTCAGCAACAGAACCTAAGGCTATCGAGATAAAGCGTCTAAATTCGTTTACTCCTGCCTCGGTGTGACCTTCAGCAGGATTAGTAAGGAATCGACACCGCAGAGCGACGCATTTGGGTTACCAAGCCAAATCTCTCCTCGATAGGAAAGCTCCGGGTGGCTTGATAAACAGCTTTTGCTAAAGACATTGCATTTTGCCAAACCTCTAGGTCTCGATAGCTTCTAACGTTACCCGTCATCATTTTCTTTCTATTTACAAGCCCCAAGTCCCCAGCCCCTTAACGACTGCCTCCGCCTCTTCCACAACCTCTCGCACGATTTGCGCCGCTGGCCTAATATCATTGATAAGCGAGCACGATTCCCCTGCATACAATGCCGTGCGTTCCATATCCCCGGTAAACCCAGGCATGGGCGGAAAAACCCCATAGCGCGGCACTTCAATCGTTGTTCCGGCCATCTGCATCGTACCATTCACGGTTCCCTCTCCTGGCCGTTTGCCAGTGACGGGACGTCCAGTGGCTTCCCATTCGCTGATTTCTTTATTACGTAACACGCGGTGAGCCGCATCCGGCCAGCCAACATCAAAGAGGAGTGTATAAACCGTATCTTCAGCGTTGCTCTTTGTGACTCGTTCCTTGTACGCGCGGGACACCAACGTTTCCTCACTACAGAGGAACCGTGTCCCCATCGACACTGCCTGTGCTCCGAGGCTTAACGCGGCAACGACACCACGCCCGTTGGCGATCCCACCAGCCGCAATCACGGGTACGGGTTTCACTGCTTCAACCACTGCCGGAACAATCGTCGACAGTGAGGTCGTGCTCTTTACGTGTCCGCCAGCTTCAACCCCTTGGGCAATGATTCCGTCAACTCCCGCCGCGGCTGCGGCTTTCGCTTCTTCGACCGAGCCGACTTGAATGAAAACTTTCGTCCCACGTTTGTGTGCTTCTTCAACGTAGGGTTTAGGGTCACCCCAGAAAAGCACGAGGATCGGTACTTTCTCGTCAAGGCAGGTTTCAATTTGCCCTTCTTGCAGCATTGGCAGAATGATATTGACCCCGAACGGCTTGTTCGTCAGCGTACGCAGCTGTTGAATCTGCTGGCGGATATAGGGAGCTGGTAACCCACCCATTCCAAGCACTCCACAGCCACCAGCATTCGACACCGCCGCGACCAGTTCCGGTCCGGCCATGCCGCCACCCATCCCGACGGAGAAAATCGGATATTCGATTCCGAGTTGCCGACAGAGCGGAGTTTTGCGCATAATACCTCCTGAATGCAGCTTGCCAGGCTTTATCTCTCAGGAGGGGGGAGAAATCAACTCGGGGAACGGTGGTGCCTGAGACTTGAGGCTGGAGGCTGGTATTCAGCTAATTCAATTTTGAGTAATGGGTTCCCGTCATGCCCGCGCAGCCTGTCCCCAGTCCCTACTGGGCAATGGCATGAAGTTAAGGATATGGTCCGGTGCTTCGACTTCGCCGCTGCGCGGCTACGCTCAGCATGAACGGTCCTTTTCCGCTCGTCCTGAGCATAGCGTAGCAAAGTCGAAGGATGAGCGGGCCACTAACTTCATGCCATTGCCCTACTGGGGAGCGGGCATCCCGGAAAATTCACCACTAGCTTGTAGTTTAACCTCCTGGATTCGCGCTTTCGCGGGAATGACGTTCCCTGGGCTTTCCACCATACCTGTTCCGGCTGAATACTGGTAGGAAGAAGCGTATGCTTCTGGATGATTTCTTACCTACGTTCGACTTTACTGAAGTGCACGTCGTTAACGTACACGCCCCGCGTGAGCGGATTTTTCGCGCACTTCAAGACCTCACGCCGGCGGAGATCACGCTTGTCCGTACCTTGTTTGCTCTCCGCTCCCTCCTGGTACGTCTGCTTGGCAAAGGAACTATGGGGTTTGTCGAAACACAACCGTTCTTGCAGCAGGCATTGCGTAGCGGATTTATCCTTCTCGCCGAGTCACCGAATCAAGAACTGGTGCTTGGCACCATCGGACAGTTCTGGAAGATCACGGGTAGTGTTCCTGTTCGTCTTGCAGAAGCGTCGGAGTTTCTCACGTTTCACCACCCAGGCTACGCCAAAGCCGCGATGAATTTCTCTCTTGAAGAAACGCCAGGAGTTCCGAGTATCAGCGTGCGCACGGAAACACGCATTCTCATTCCCTATCCAGCCGCGCGAAAAAAATTTGCCCGTTATTGGCGAGTGATCTACCCTGGAAGTGCGCTGATTCGCCGCAGGTGGCTTCGTGCCATCAAGCGACGCGCGGAACAGGGACAGATGTAGGTTCTTTCCGTCCGCTCACTTTTGACAACACCGCTTCCAACACGGGTCGCATGAGCGTCAGCCGTTTCGCTTGGATAATCAGATTCCACGCCGGCTCGAACTTCTTCCACCCGGCACTGTAACAAAAGTGCTTGAGGCAATGTTTAAGCGTCGCATGGTTGCGACTCGCCTGGGCAATGGAACTCCAGGTGTAGAACTCTCTGTATGCCCAGTCGTATCCTTCCTTGAGCTCTTCTGCTGAGAGTCCATAGGTCTGGTAAACGACATGGCGCGTGTCATAGCGGTCCCAGTCACGCGTGGTGATGCGGCCTGCCGTTTCCATTTTGGTGAAGAGCAACGTACCTGGGTACGGCGTGAGAATGTGGAACGTTGCGGTGGTGATGCCATTGTCAATTGCCCAATCGACCGTGCGACGAAATACGTCGCGGTCATCATCGTCAAGCCCGAACACGAAACTGCCGTTGATCATGATGCCAAGGTTATCAAGTCGGCGAATTGCAGCGCGATAATCTTGGCCGAGGTTCTGACGTTTGTTGCTCTGTTTGAGATTGGCTGGGCTCAGGGACTCAAATCCGACGAAGAGACTGCGCAATCCGACCTCCGCCGCTCGTTCAATCAGGTCTCCCCGCAGGATGGAGTCCACCGTTGCTGCACCTTGAAACAACCGCCCCATTCCACACATGCCGGCAAACAAGGCCGCAGCAAACTTACGGTCACCAAACAGGTGGTCATCAAGAAAATATAAATGACGCCCTGGCAGGCGCTCGATTTCTGCCAGAGCGTCATCAACGCGTTGGGTATAGAAAGATTTACCCCCCGCGAAGAAAGCATCTTTGTAACAAAACTCGCAGTGATGTGGGCAGCCACGTGTCACCACAATCGAGTTCGGCACCAGATACAGCTCACGCTTGATGAGGTCCCGCCGGATTGGCGGCAAACGGTTAAGCGTACGTACGGCAGGTGAGTAGCACTGTTGTGGTTGACCCAGGGCAAAGTCCCGGAGAAATTGCGGAAATGTCTCTTCTCCGGGCCCAAGAAAGATCGAGTCGGCATGCGGGAAAGCTTCATCAGGCAAAGAAGTAATATGGAGGCCGCCTAAGGCCACGTAACACCCCTTGCGTCGATAGTGGTCAGCAATGGCAAACGCTCGATAGGCATTAGTGATGTACACCTGAATAACCACCAGATCCGGCTCATCATCGAGCGCGAGCGGCTCGACGTGTTCGTCAACAATCATTGCCTCATCTTCGGGTTCGAGATAGGCCGCAAGTGTCGCGAGACCGAGTGGGGGAAACAACGAGTACTTAATTGGCCGCCAGTACGGACTCGTCGCCTCGGTGAGGGCCGGGAGAATAAATTTTACTTTCATAAACTTACTATCCTGTCTTTCGCTTGAGGGGCTATGTCGTTGAAAAGTACTTTGCTATACAAAGAAAGAAAACAAAAAAATGTTCTTCATGCCCTGTGGGTGACAACTGACCGTCGAGACCGCGCTCCCCATGGTAACAACCAGCCGCAGATTCCACCCACAGCCACAGCAGCGCCCCAAAACGGCGCAGGCCAATTGACCATAGGCAAGGTTATCCTGCCACCATTAATAAGTATCTCAACTCCCCAGAGTGCAATTAGTCCGCACATAGCCCCTATACTACTCATTCGCGTCTGGACGTCAGCGAGATGATCTCCGCGTCGCAACCGGGTTCTTGCAAGGAGTCCACACAGAATGGCAAAAGCCATTCCAAACGGTGCGCAGAAAATCGACACAAACAGCGACATCTGCATGAACATAACGAAAAAGAAAAAGGGAGACAGGAGCGCGAACCATTCTCCTGCGCGGAGGAGCAAAAATGCCGTGGTCGCAAGCAAAGGAGGAACAACGGCACCGAACAATGCGGCACGGACGAGGCTGACATCGTCGGTTTGCGGTTGTGTGGGAGATTCTATTGGTGTCACTGTGAGTGTTGATTCCTGCATAGAAATTGCCTTTCCTTCATGGATACGACCCGGCCTATGGTAGCATGATTCTTCTCTGCTCTTCGTGGGCATGGCGCACGCTACCTCAAACTAGCCCTCTCCCTGTCAAGCCTGTCCTGCCTGCGCCAGTGCCGCAGGCACGGGTGAGCCTGTCGAAGGAGAGAAGGCAGCACGAGCAGAGCGGGTGCGGGTGAGGTAACGCGCATCTGAAGCCGCCCTAACTTCCCGCCCTCGCCGCTCGTCCCCAGGGAATTCGCTTGGGAGTAGATTTCTTCTCAACCACTGCAATTGACTCTGCTGCCTTTTGCAACACTTCTTCCAACGCCTGGAGATACTCGATGAAACTTGTACGCCCTGCAGCAGAGAGAAATACGGTCGTGCGTGGCTTGGCATCAACAAAAGTTTTCTCAATGCGTATCGCGCCAGCTTCCTCGAGGGCCTTGAGGTGACGGCTGAGGTTACCGTCGGTGAGATCACATTCTCGCTTGAGGTCGTTAAAGGTCAACCCGTCAATCGCTTGACTCAAGGCTGACATTATCGCCAAGCGATTAGGTTCATGAAACAGCGTCTTTAACGCCGCATAGGGGTTGTCATGTTTCGTTGCCATAGGATTCCTCTTCAGTTGTAGTCACTGTTTGTGCTTGCAGGCGAGCAGGGACAGCTTTCTGATCAAGCGAGAGTAGCATTCCGCCAGCCCACTCGCCGATGCAAAAGACGATCCCCATCGGCCAGGGATCAAGAAACGAGCGTGCCGAAGAAAATAAACAGAATGCGCCACCGGCGATATAGAAACACCCAACCAGTCCCATCTTATGCGGCAGCACGTGGCGTGAGGCGATGTTGGCGAGCCCAAAGAGACTCATCCAAATGCCAAAGAGATAATCGTAGTGTCCTTCGAGCAGCATGGCCAAGGTCAGCAGGCCGCCAACAATCATCGGCGGAAAGACCTCAACTGTTGGGCGCAGCAAGCGGACATCACTGCTGAGCCCGGCATCTTTGGCGAACCAGTACAGCAGAGAACCGTAGTTGGTGAGGAGTGCGAGAAAGAAGACCACCCCCCACCCAAGAAGATGAGCCTCAGCATCGTGCGGATAACTCCCCCACGACATGATCCATGCACCAACCAGAGCAAATGTCCCGGCACACATCCGCGCTCCGCCTGAGTAACCACGAAAGCGTTGCCGTTCAAGAATGCGCTGTTGCAGTTCCCGAACTTGCGCCAAAGCGTCATGGATATGATTGGCAATCATCGACCGTCCTTTCGTAAATTCACTACAAATTACTTTATAATACAAAGTACAATACGAAAGAGAGTAATGTCAAATGTCCTGCAGAAACGCCACACGATGGGCATAAAAAGTAGCCAGTAGCCAATAGGCGGTAGAGAAAAGACTTTGCACCTTAAAGCCTTGAACTTTGAGCTATGGAGCTATACGCCACTGGCTCGGCTGAATGTTGAGGCAAGCTTGACAGCAGGCCGGTAAATGGTCCATTCTACTCCCCAGATAAAGCGGGTAAGAGGTACGTGTTGACTGATCGATTGTTCACCTGCCACAGAAAAAAGGAGATTATTATCATGAAACGAAAAGTCTGTTGCGGACGCGAGCCACCATCACAATAAAAGAACAGTGTCGCTTCTGGGTCATCCCTAGACGTTTCCAACGAAAGTGAATTGGTAACCAGATCACAGAGAAGAAGGAGGGTGTTATGCCACAGTTCGATACCATTATTAAGAATGGCACCGTCGTCGATGGAACCCGTGTGCCGCGTTACCGCGCCGACATTGGCATTAAAAATGGCAAGATCGCCAAGATCGGTCGCCTGAACAGCAGCGACGCGACCAAGGTCGTTGATGCTAATGGGCTTATTGTTGCCCCTGGGTTTATTGATCTTCACACGCACTACGATGCTCAGCTTCATTGGGATCCGTATTGCTCAATTGGCAGTTGGCATGGCGTGACCTCGGTCACGATCGGGAACTGCGGATTTGGCTTTGCACCGCTTCGTCCACAAGATGCCGATCGCGCGATGTTGGCCCTCTCACGCACTGAGGCGATTCCGTTGGAACCGATGCGCGTATCAATGAAAGTCGACTGGGAAACCTTCCCACAGTACATGGATCGCCTCTCCCGCATGCCGCTCGGTATTAACATTTCGCATCTCTTCCCAATTGCGCCAGCAGTTGCCTACGTGATGGGTGGCTTCGATGAAGCCAAAAAGCGCTTCCCCAATGAAAAAGAGATGAACACCATTATCCGTCTGTATCATGAAGCCGTGGATGCAGGTGCAGCGGGATGGTCAGCCCAGCGCTTAGTGCCAGAAGGCCGTGTGTCAGTGCAACGCGACTACGATGGTACACCGATGATCACTGACATTCTACCCGATGAATTTTATATCACTATGGCAAAAGCTATGGCTGACAAGGGTCAAGGCTGCATCCAATTCACCCAATCAGGAGCCAGTGAGAGTTCATTCGGTATTGAAGACGACTTCCGGTTCCTCGAAAAGATGTGTGCAACCTCCGGGCAGCCGTTGTTGTACAATGCTATTCTGATCAGCGATCGTCACCCTGAGTCACATAAGGCCCAACTCAATTGGGTCGAAGCTGCTAATGCTCGTGGCGTACGCGTCTTCGGACAAGCGGTGACTGCTCGCGCTCCTGTGCGGATGACTTTAGAAGACTGGAACCTATTCGACAGTATCCCGGCGTGGAAAGATGCGACCCTTGGCACGGTTGAAGAACGCAAAGCCAAGATGTCAAAGCCAGAGTTACGTGCCGCGATGCGTGCGGACTACGATCAGGGTGGTATGGAAACGTTGAACATTGTCTTCGGCGAATTCGACAAGTTTATTGCTCGCAAAGTGCGCAATACTGACCTCAAGTTGCAATACGAAGGCATGTCGGTACAGCAGATCGCCGAAAAGGAAGGCAAACACGTCATCGACGCGATGCTCGATCTCTCAGTAGCAGACGATCTACGTACTGAATGGGCAGGGCCAGTCGAGAACGCCAACATCGCTGGATACAAGGATCTGATGAGCTCACCGTACATTATGCCAGGCGTGTCAGACGGTGGCGCGCACGTGAAGTTCATTACGCCGGCGATCTATCCGACTGAAGTGTTATCGTGGCTCGTGCGCGAGACTAACACCCTGACGTTGGAAGAAGCGCATTTCCGTCTCAGCGGATTGATGGCATGGGCAGCAGGGTTCAAGGATCGTGGTACGCTGCGCGAAGGCCTAGCGGCTGACATCGTGATCTACGACATCAACACCGTAAACTCGCGGCCAAGCGAAATCGTGTACGACCTGCCAGCTAACGAATGGCGGCGTGTCCAGAAAGCCGACGGTTACAAACATATTCTCATCAATGGTGTCGAGACCTTCCAAGATGGTAACTGCACTGGGTCCACTCCAGGGAAGCTATTGCGCAGCGGCCTTGCAGTTGACTAACCGTTAGTTCAGCACTAACCGTACAGACGGGACACTGGAAACAGTGTCCCGTTTTGTTTGGTGGTGTAAAGCACGCTACGCCCATCGTCAGCAACGGATCAGCAAAGCTGCCGTCTGAAAGACTCTAGCTTTCAGATATACTCAACTGCACAATCTCAGACCTGGGTGAATTCTGTTTTCTTGCCCTCCTTGGCTACCGAAACATGATGGTTATAATAACTCATGTCTGGACAGCCATATGCTACGGGATACCTATAAACGTCCACTTAGAGATCTCAGGATTTCCGTCACCGACCGGTGCAATTTTCGTTGCACTTATTGCATGCCGCTCGATGAATACGAGTGGTTGGAACGGAAGGAAGTCTTAACATTTGAGGAGATTACCCGTCTCTCGCGATTGTTTGTTTCGCTCGGCGTGGAAAAGATTCGTCTCACTGGGGGCGAACCATTAGCCCGACGTGACTTGCATATTTTGATCGCCAAACTCTCTGCCCTCGATACTCCACCCGACATTTGCCTCACAACCAACGGTTCGCTCTTGGCCGAGCGTGTTGGTGCACTGAAAGATGCAGGACTGAAGAGAATTAACGTCAGCATCGACTCATTGAAACCAGACCGCTTTCGTCAGATCACGAAGCGTGGGGATCTCGATAAGGTGCTTGAGGGACTCTTCGCTGCAAAACGTGCAGGGTTGCATCCGGTCAAGATCAATGCCGTGATTGAACGTGGCGTCAATGATGACGAGATTCTTGACCTTATGTGTTTTGCCCGAGAACATACCTTCGCCCTGCGCTTCATCGAGTTCATGGATGTCGGTAACGCCAACAACTGGAAATCCGAGAAGCTCGTCTCAAAACGTGAGATCGTTGACATCATTAACTCATACTATCCTCTGCGCGAAGTTGGTCGCGACAAAGGCAGCGCACCGTCAGTTGATTACCAATTCCTCGATGGCAGTGGTGATATTGGCGTCATTGCGTCAGTCACTGAACCATTCTGTTTTTCGTGTACACGAGCACGGATCACTGCTGATGGGAAATTCGTCACCTGTCTTTTTGCTAACCACGGCCATGATCTCAAAGCCCGTATGCGTAACGGTGTAACCGATGAAGAGCTGTTAGAATTCATCAGTGGCCTCTGGCGGACGCGCACAGATCGTTACTCCGAAGAGCGTCTGGCCGCGCTCAATTCACCAACAGGTTATAACCCCAAGGAACATCGTAAGCTTGAGATGATTAGTTTAGGCGGATAGGCAACTTTGAAACTTCACGTTTGCGGAACCGGGGTCTTTCGCCCCAAAGGAGGAGGATCATGGTGGAAATGAAGCGCATCTTGTTCCTCACTGATTTCTCACCTGAAGCAACAGCAGCGCTCACATACGCTCACGACCTTGCCGAAAAGTTTAATGGCCGGTTGTATCTGCTCCATGTGATTGTTGATCCGACTAGTGCGCTTTACGAGATGACCAGTGGCGATTATCACGCGCTTGATAAAAATGCGCGCGATAAAGCCCAGGAGCGACTAGCGCAGATTCGTCGCGAACAATTCAAAGACTCCCCTAATTGTGAGATCCTTATCGAACGTGGCGAGCTCTTCGAGCATGTGCTGCATGTGGTGCATGAACATCACATTGACGTCGTCGCCCTTAGCGCTCACACACACCCGGGCTTCCACTTACACTTAATTTCGAGCTTGCCGGAGAAACTGGTTCGGAAAGCACCCTGTCATGTATTTGTCATTCATAATGCCGGGTAAACGTAATGCGTAATACGTAACTCGTAAAAGGGAAGGGAGGGAGCGGTTACCTATTACGCATTATGTTTTACGTATTCCCTAGAATGTCACCTCCAGCCCTGGTAAGGCGGTGAGTGTCTTCAAATCGTAGACGGTTACGCTGCCGCCACGATTCCCTTCTAGCGTCAGCACTGCAACCGTACCTGGCTGCGCACTGTAGTTGTGTGGGAAGGTCGGACTGCCCGGATTGATCACCAGTACGTCGTCGTACTGTTTGATCGACTCAACATGCGTATGCCCGCAGATAATAAAATCCGTCGGGCCGCTGAAATACGTCTCCATCGTGCGTGCAAGTGGCCACTTAGGAAATTCATAGGGGTCGAGCACGTCATGGACCATGCCGATGCGAAAGCCAGCACCTTTTGTGACGACCGCGGCACGCAAACGTGGGTCTTCCGGAACAACCGCTCGTCCCCCTGACCCTTCGTCCCCGTTCCCACGGCATGCGAGCACCGGTGCAATCTCCTCTAGCCAGTTGAGAACGTCGAGACAGTGGAGATCGCCTGCGTGCAAAATCAAATCAACGTCGGTAAAAACCGTTCGTACCTGGGCAGGGAGCTCAGGCATTGCTTCAGGAATATGCGTATCCGAAATCAAACCGATCTTCATCATTTTCCTCTATCTTCATCTTTCGTTGTCTTTAGCTCAAGGAGAAACTATATCGTCTAGACAGTGTAGGAGCAACGTGAAATGGTTGTATCGTCTCTCACTAAAAAGGGAGGTGGAGTTATGCCAGAAGAAACAGAAATACGCCTACCGGTTACGACTCTCACGGAGGAAGAAATGCTGTTCCGTGAAGCGGTGCGTGACTTTGCCGAAAAACGAGTCAAACCGCATGTGATGGATATGGACCGCGCTGGCAAATTGCCGCGCGAACTGATCGATGAGCTTTTCACTCTTGGAGTGATGGGCATTGAAATCCCAGCTACGTACGGTGGTGCGGGCTCGAATTTCCTCATGTCGATCCTGGCGATCGAAGAACTTGCTCGCGTTGATCCGTCAGTTGCGGTCTGTGTTGACGTGCAAAACACGTTGGTCAATAACGCCCTCCTACGCTGGCTCACACCAGAACAACAAGCCTGCTATTTCCCCCGCCTCGCACGTGACACGGTTGGCGCGTATGCACTCTCCGAACCGGACTCAGGTAGTGATGCGTTCGGCATGACCACACAGGCCAAGCTGGATGGTGATTCCTTTGTGCTCAATGGCCGCAAAATGTGGATCACGAACGGTGCAGAAGCTGGGGTCTATCTCCTCTTCGCTAATGCCGACCCATCAAAAGGCTACAAAGGCATCACCGGCTTTGTTGTTGAACGTGACTTTCCTGGCTTCAGCGTCGGAAAAAAGGAAGACAAACTCGGCATTCGTGCAAGTTCGACGTGCGAGTTGATCCTTGAAGATGTGCGTGTTCCCCGCACCAACGTCGTCAATGAAGTTGGGCAGGGGTATAAGGTCGCGATCGAAACGCTTGATGAAGGACGTATCGGCATTGGCGCGCAGATGGTTGGGCTTGCACAAGGTGCGTTTGAAGCTGCCTTGGCATACAGCAAAGAACGCAAACAGTTTGGTAAAGCGATTGCTGAGTTTCAGGCAATTCAATTTCAAATTGCCGAAATGGCCATTGACGTCGAAGCTGCGCGGTTGATGGTCTATAACACCGCACGCATGAAGGAAGCTGGACAGTCGTTTGTGCGACAGGCGGCGATGACAAAGTATTTTTGTTCGCAAGTCGGCGAACGCGTGGCTTCACAAGCGCTAGAAATCTTCGGCGGCGTGGGCTTCACTAAAGACTTTCCCGCCGAGAAATTCTACCGTGACGCCAAAATCGGCAAGATCTACGAAGGGACTTCAAACATTCAGTTACAGACCGTGGCACGGACATTTTTGGGGAGACTGTAATGGCACAACCGACACGCATTGTCACCGATACCATGGCCGGGCTGAGGATGCCCGATTTTGACATTTGGAGTGAACGAGTTTCTACGGTACTCGGGAAAAACCCAGGACCGTTTACTGGCCCTGGTACCAACACCTATCTCGTCGGCATTAGCAAGCGCCCCATTCTTCTCGATACTGGTATCGGGCTGGATGTCTATGATCCGTTGTTAAAGCGAGGCTTAGCCGAGACCAAGGGTGGAAACGAATTGCAAGAGATTGTGCTGACCCACGTGCACCAAGATCATATTGGCGGCGTGCCACACGTGCAGACCCTGTTCGGGAATCTCAAAGTCTCTAAGAAAGCCTGGTCAGGAAAAGACGAGGCCTACAGCAAAGATTTCCCCATCACCTATATTGAAGACGGGACACGCATTCAAACTGACGGCGCGACGTTGCGTGCGATTCATACTCCAGGACATGCGCGTGACCACTTGTGTTATTACCTTGAAGAAGAGAAAGCGTTGTTCACTGGCGATTTGGTACTTGGGGCAGGTACGACAGTCATCCCAGAAGAAGGCGGCGGACTGATCGACTATATGGCATCACTGCGCAAGCTGTTGCCATTGGATCTCGCGGTTATCTATCCAGCCCACGGTCCGGCGATTCGCGAGCCCTACAAAAAACTGAACGAATACATTACTCACCGCGAGTTACGCGAGCAACAGATTCTTGATGCCATGAAAGCCGGTCTCAGTGAAATCCCGGCGATGGTGAAACGTATCTATGTTGACGTGCCAGAGTTCCTGCACGGCGCGGCAGGGAATTCGGTGCTGTCGCACCTCAACAAACTCAAGAAGGAAGGAGTGGTACGGCAGGAAGGAGAACGGTGGCAGGTAATCTAAGGCGAAATGAAAAATGGAGAATGAAAAATGCCGGACAAGGCTAAAGGCCGTAGGCTGTAGGCTTCAGAGACTACTTTTTCCTTACCCTACAGCTTGAAGCCTACAGCCCCGAGCCTTGTTTCCTTCATTCTTTGCAGAGGGTTGGTATGAGCCAACATCTTTCAGAAATTATAACTCCGCACTCTGAACCAACGCCGATCGTGCGGCCAGTGTTAGAGCCCGGTGATAATTTGACACGGCATGAGTTCGAGCGGCGCTATCTTGCACGGCCAGATATTAAGAAAGCGGAGTTGATTGAGGGAGTGGTGTATACGCCGTCACCAGTACATGCGAAACGTCATAGGGAGCCCCATGCATCAATTGTCACCTGGCTTGGACTCTACCAGGCACTAACATTCGGGGTGCAGCTCCTTGATAACGCAACGGTCCGGCTTGACCTCGACAATGAACCGCAACCTGACGCGCTTCTCAGGATCGAGCCGTCAGTTGGAGGACGTTCTCATATTAGTGAAGATGACTATATCGAAGGTGTCCCAGAATTAATCGTTGAAATCGCCGCCAGCAGTGTTTCGTACGATCTCCACGATAAATTGCACGCCTATCGTCGCAATAGCGTCCAGGAGTACATTGTGTGGCGAGTAGATGACAAACAAATAGATTGGTTCCAATTAGTCGAAGGAAACTACGTTCGCATGGAACCAAGCGAATCTCACGTCACGCAGAGCCAGGGTTTCCCGGGTCTTCGTCTGGCCGTGCAAGCATTACTCGATGGAGACTTGGCGAAAGTATTAGCTGAACAACAGAAAGGCTTCGGCACAACCGAACATACGACGTTCATTGAACGGCTACGAGGAAAGTGAGAACACACGTTCTATGACGTTTCGTTCAACCCGTTCTGTTATCACTATTGGTTTTCTTACCACCCTCTTGTTGTTCATTCCATATGCGGGCCTTTCACAAAGCCCGTCATCGAAAAGTCCACCAGCCTTCTAAGAACTTTTCGATGACAGCCAGGAGGAAAAAAAGGGCTGACCTTTTTGTCCGAGGGCAAACCCCTGCTGGTATCGTAACAAAAATGATTGATGACGACGCTATTGGGGTATGGAATCAGACCTCGAATCGCATCATTATTCGTCTCGACCGGATTGATGCAGTGACAGCCAATTAGATTGTAAGCGATGCAAGTAGTGTGCGACGGGTCTCTTCGGGTTGGGAACACACCACACCGCGGCGGACCTCTTCATTGAGCCGACGCGCAAAGCCACTGATAGTTTGAAACCGCCGATACGCCGCCAAGGAGCGTTCGAGCGGAATCACAGTTTTATTTGTGAGCAATGGATCGGCATCGGCGGGGAACAGACCGTTGTCAATCGCGCGCTGATAATCGGTCGTGCCGGGAATTGGGGAGAATGAAGACAAACGGATCTGTACACCAAGGCTGTTGGCGTACAGAATAGTGTCGATTACTTCGTCGAGTGGTTGCTGCGGTAATCCCATAATGATGTAGGTTTCCAACTCGCTGGGAGCGTAGCCAGCCTTCACCAGATGTCGCACGGCACGGGTCATTTCACCCGGAGTGATTTTATTATGAATGTCGCGTAGCCGTTCTTTGGCAACCGACTCAAGACTGAGCCGCATGGTCTTGAAGCCACTGCGATACATCAGGTCAGCTAGTTCTTCGTCAACGTAGCGTGCATGCAACCCGTTGGGTGTGTGAAAGCGTAGAGTACGCCGGCTGGCGATGAGCTCGCGGAGAATCGGTTTGATACGATGCTCAGGCTGCATCAACAGGGCATCATCATAAAAAGCGACATCCTGAACGGCGAATCGCTCGGTTTGCGAGAGAATTTCCGTAACCACTGCCTCTGGCTGCCGCTGGGTAAACGCGCTATCCACTTTGTAGGTCGCACAGAACGTGCAGCGGAAGGGACAGCCGCGCGAGGTCATGACAATGAGATAGTCATTCTTGCGCAAGAGCTCGAAGGCTGGCGGTGGAAAGCTGTCCATGTGCGTAGGAAACTGCTCAAGTAATGACGGCAAATGCAATATGTCAGCCAACAATTCAGTCAGCGGATATTCACCCGGGCCAGTAATGAGATAATCCGGCTGGATCACACGCTGTGCGTGCTTGGGTATCAACGAGGCATAAATACCGCCGAGGATCAGCGGAACGCCAGGAAAGACCATGCGGCAGAGTTCCGCTACACGCTGTGGTCCCATATACCAGTAAGTCATGAACGAAGTAATAAGAATGGCATCTAGACGAGGGCGGCTTTTCAGCTCGGCAACGAAAATATCTTCCGGCAGACCATAGCGTGCAAAGTGACGGGGAATGAATTTTATAATTTCCGGGGTCGGGACAACTTCACGATGAAAATGGCCAATGCCGTAGGCGTGCATTTTCGGCTGATGGCGCTGCCGGCGACGCAATAATTCCGGATGCCATTTGTCCAGACAATCGATAAAATCCACGGCGACGCCGCGCTCACGCAAGAAAGCCGCGAGGTACAGCAACCCCAGCGGTTTACTCCAATAATCATACGCAGCAAAATCATAGATCCAGGGATTGATGCAGAGAACGCGAGGGGAGGTCATGGTCTTTGGGGAGCGTATTACCGAGTAAAAAGACGAGGCGTTATTCCCACGAAAAACGAATCGGAGAAACGGAGATGGGGAGAATCGGGGAATGGCATTGCGAGGAGCTGTAAGCGACGAAGCAATCTTTGTTTTCTGCAGAGATTGCTTCGCGAAGTTTATCCTGAGCGGACCCTGAGCTTGTCGAAGGAGAAGTCGAAGGGCTCGCAATGACAGACTTCCTCTACCCCTAAGACGGCCACTCAACTAAACAATACCTTCGCCAACTCCGAGCGATAATTTTCGGCCAGTTCACTGCGCGCGCCGACCACATCGAAAATTTCTAACATTGCTTTACGCGCGCCGTCATCACGGAACTGGCGGTCTTTCTTGACGACCGCCAGTAGTTCAGTCAATGCTTCTTCGTAGCGGCCAACGGCTGCCAACATTTGTGATAATTCAAAGCGTGCATCGAGGTCGTTCGGGTTGGTGGCCAGCCGGTCACGATACTGTTTTTCATCCTCAGCTTTCGCGCCAGTCTGCTTGAGTCGCAGTTGTGCTAACAACTGCTGCGCTGCCGGATGCTCGGGAGCAGTGTTGGGAATACGACTCAGCAACGTCTGGGCGTCACTCTCTTCCCCACGTTGCACCAATACGCGCGCTAATCCTAGTAGCGCGAGCGGTTGATTTACCTCTTTGGCTAATGCAGCGCGGTAGAGACTCTCAGCGCCTTGGGTTTTACCGGCTTCTTCGAGACGTCGCGCTTCCTGCGCGAGTAACTCAGCTTCCGATGGCAACAACTGTTCGATAAAGCGCCGGACATTGGGCTCGGGCTGGGCACCAAGAAATTCGCCAGCTAACGCACCATTCCGCACCGCTTTCACCGCTGGAATACTCTGAATCTGAAACGCTTGTGCAAGCATCGGGTTCTCATCGATATTGATCTTGGCAAGAATAAATTTTCCTTGTTGTTCTTCAGCCAGTTTTTCTAACGTCGGCCCTAGTGCACGACATGGACCGCACCACGGCGCCCAGAAGTCGATCACGACCGGCACTTCGTGTGAGCGTTGCACAACAACTTGTTCAAAGTCTTGTTCTGAGACATCAACGGTCCATTCGTTCATGAAACCCTCCGCTTATGTATCTTTACGTAGGGGTATGACATACCCTACATATTGCACAGTACCATAGCAATTTTTCGTCTTCTACGCGGTAATAGTGACTTGCCAGTCTGCCGTAAATCTGCGAAATGTAGGCGCTCATTACAAGTTTTATACAAAGGAGCGCCTTATGGCTGCCAAGACCATGTTCGAGAAGATCTGGGGGTCGCACGTCGTACGCACTGAACCAGACGGAACTACCCTTCTCTATATTGACCGTCATCTCGTGCACGAAGTGACGTCCCCGCAAGCCTTTGAGGGCTTACAACTGGCTGGACGTAGACCTCGCCGCATTCACGCGGCTATCGCAGTTCCCGATCATAATGTGCCGACTATCAACCGCGATAAACCTATCGCCGACCAAGTTGCCGCCAAACAAGTTGAGACATTACGAGAAAATTGCAAAGAGACCGGTATCCCGCTGTTTGATATGAACGATGTTCGCCAAGGCATCGTTCATATTATTGGCCCTGAGCAAGGGTTTACACTTCCTGGCACAACCATCGTCTGTGGCGACTCACACACCGCCACCCACGGCGCATTCGGCGCACTCGCCTTTGGCATTGGTACTAGTGAAGTCGAACATGTGTTGGCGACCCAGTGCTTACTACAACGCCCAGCCAAGACGATGGAAGTACGTGTCGACGGCAAACTTCCTGAACGGTGTACAGCCAAGGACATCATTCTCGCGGTCATTGGCAAGATCGGTACTGCCGGTGGAACCGGCTATGTCATCGAATACACCGGTTCGGCCATTCGGGAGTTATCGATGGAAGGGCGCATGACCCTGTGCAACATGTCGATCGAAGCCGGAGCACGCGCTGGGATGGTCGCTCCTGATGAAAAGACGTTTAGCTATCTCAAAGGTCGGCCATTTGCTCCGAAAGGGGAGATGTTCGACCGTGCTGTTGTAGCCTGGAAACAGTTAGTGAGCGATCCTGGCGCAAAATACGACCAAGTTGTCACGCTCAGAGCAGAGGACATTATTCCACAAGTCACCTGGGGCACGAGTCCAGGCATGGTGACGGACATCAACGGCAAAGTGCCAGACCCGAAAGATATGCCAACGGCGGAGTTACGTGAGGCAACCGAACGCGCGCTTGCATACATGGGCTTGCAGGCGGGGACACCGATCGCTGACATCACAATCGATCGAGTCTTCATCGGTTCATGTACTAATGGCCGTATTGAAGACCTGCGTGTAGTTGCGCAATACGCGAAGGGAAAGAAAGTTGCGCCAACGGTGAAAGCCATGATCGTTCCTGGTTCTGGTCTCGTCAAAAAGCAAGCCGAGGAAGAAGGTCTCGACAAGATCCTCGAAGAGGCGGGATTCGAGTGGCGTGAGCCAGGTTGTTCAATGTGTCTGGCCATGAATGATGATACCCTCCGACCAGGTGAGCGCTGTGCCTCTACGAGCAACCGCAACTTTGAAGGTCGGCAGGGCAAAGGTGGTCGCACACATCTGGTGTCACCAGCAATGGCCGCCGCCGCCGCTATCGCTGGACATTTTGTGGATATTCGAACATGGAGCTGATCCGTAAAACGTGAAACGTGTTGCGTGGAAAGAACGGAAAGAACCTTTCACGAACTATCACGTACCATGCACCACGTAACACGTACCAGACCACGAATTCCGTACTACGTTTTCCCCAAGGAGTTTTTCATGGACGCATTTACTAAGCTTAAAGGTCTCGTTGCTCCGCTCGATCGGGTCAATGTCGATACTGATCAGATCATTCCCAAGCAATACTTAAAAACGATTAAACGCTCTGGCCTGCGCGAAGGCTTATTCTCGGATTGGCGTTATGGCGTAGATGGCAAGGGCGATCGTAGCTTTTTCCTCAATCAAGACCGCTATCAAGGCGCAAACATTTTGTTGGCCCGTGATAATTTCGGCTGTGGCTCCTCGCGTGAACACGCGCCGTGGGCACTGATGGATTACGGCTTCCGCTGCATTATCGCGCCGAGTTATGCCGATATTTTCTTTAACAACTGTTTCAAGAATGGTATGTTACCGGTTGTCTTGAAGGGCGATGAAGTTTCCCGGCTCTTCAAGGAAGTTGAAGCCCAGCCGGGGTACCAGGTTACGGTCGACCTCGCCGCACAGACGGTGACTACGCCATCGGGGACAGCCTTTCATTTCGATATTGACGCCTTTCGCAAAGAATGTCTGCTCAAAGGACTCGATGAAATCGGCTTAACGCTGCAGCATGAGAAAGACATCGCCGCCTACGAACAGCGGCGGAAAACTGAAGCGCCGTGGCTTTTCTCTGATCTCTTGTGATTGAGTCATTTGGCCAATTTCTTATTGAGTCATTACATCATTGAGTCATCTGGTCATTGAGGAAAACGATCTTTCAATGGCTCAATGACTCAATCTCTTCGAAGGAGGAGTCCATGAAGTTCGGCGTGGTAATCCGCAACATGGGACCGCAATCGACACGGGAAACAATTGCCGCGTGCGCACGTACAGCGGAAGATTGCGGATTTGACGCGGCTTTTGTGGTTGATCATCTCACCATTCCGCCGGATCAGACTGAAGGGTCAGGAGGACGCTATCTTGATCCGTTGACGACCCTGGGCTACCTCGCTGGCATCACGCAGAAGATTCGTCTCGGCATTTCAGTGCTCGTCATTCCTTATCGACCTGCTTTACTGATTGCCAAGCAACTGGCCACCTTGCAGGAGCTGTCGGGCGAACGGATTATTCTTGGTGCCGGCGTTGGCTGGATGCGTGAGGAGTTCGCCATCCTCGGTGTCGATCCTCGTAAACGTGGTGCGCTCACAGATGAGGCACTGCAGATTCTGCACACATTGTTTGCTAACGACGTCAATTCCTATGAGGGTAAACTGGTGCGGTTCCCACCGTTCGTTTTCGCCCCACGTCCGGCCCGGCCGCCGATTTGGATCGGCGGGAGTGGTCCGAAGGCGCTCGAGCGCACGCTCCGCTTCGGCGAGGCTTATTATCCGATTGGCTTAAAGCCTGACGAACTCAGCCAAATTGGCAGCTATTTTCGTGAAGAAGCGCAAAAGCGCAATCGCTCTGTGCCGGAACTCATTGTCGGTGGTATGATCCGCGAAGGCGAAGGGGGCTCTGCAAGCATGATTGACCGCATCTCTGCCTATCGTGACGCTGGTGCGAGTTACTACGTTTTAGGTCTTGGTCGCTATCCGGATGCCGATACGTTTCGTCGTGGCGTCGAGCGGTTTGCGACGAACGTGATGCCACATATATAGCAACAGAAGAAAAATATACCGCCCTTCGACAAGCTCAGGGCGAACGGAAAGAGACGGTAAGCTACGCCCCGTTCGCGCTGAGCCAGTCGAAGCATGAACGGGGTGCGTATCCATTACTGACTTTGGAAACCAATAGGGCATCGGGAAAAACCAAAACAATGTACTTAGCCCTCATTATTTGCCTGTTTTCTCTCTCCACCGCAAGCGAAGTATGGGGGGAGCAACCTGCCGCAAAAACGTGGAGACTCGTTACTGAACTTACTACTGAAGAACGTAAGTTATTCGACCTGCGCGGGGCTACTCCTCGTGACCCGCAGTTTCCGAACCTCCCTGCTGAGCGCTACCCCTTTGAACCGCCGTACACTGCCGAAGAGATGGGTTATCGTGCGATGGAATATAGCCACTCGCCACGGTGGTCATGCAATCTGATTGATGTCACTGGAGCACTGACGGCCGAAGGTTTTCTTCGTACGACCAAGATGTATAGTCCGATTTTCTACGTGCCGAATGCTACCGGTCATCAAGGACTAGAAGGCGAACTCTATGACACCTCACCCGGCGGCCCGACCCGCAAAATCACTGGACAGAATATTTTTCCCCCTGAGGATCTTGGTAATCAGATGGTGCTAATTCAGTACCGCGCCGGAGGCAATGCCGCGGCTCGCTGGGATATGTATGCGTACTCGCCCGCACTACGACGCGTGCGCCGTCAGCCACAACCTCGTCGTGGCGATAAACTCGCTCAGGGAGCAGAGAGCTTTGACGACATTTTTGGCCGCGACCCATGGGAATTTTCTTGGCAGCTTCTTGGCGTCGATACGCTCTCTCACACTGTGCGTTTTCCCAACACACGATCAACCGTTACGCTCGCTGACGCCGATGGTACGCTGCACGATGTGCCAACCAAGCAGATTAAAATGATGGGTGAGACCTACCCTTTTTACACTGGCAATGGTGGAGTCGAGTGTTGGGTAATCGAGGCACGAGTCAGAGAGGAATGGCTGCCGAATTATTATGCTCCCCGCATCATTTACTGGCTCGATAAATACTACTTTTATCCGTTGCGCATCGAACAATACGACAGGGAAGGAAATTTGATCTTTATCGAGACACGCATCGCCAAGCATCATAACCAAGCCATGGGCGACAAGGGCTACGGTATTCTGTTTAATCATTACTGGGATGTAACGCTTGATTACATGCGCTATAGCGTTCATGACGCGCATGAAACGCGGCAGTGGTCGGAGAAAGATCGCGATGTCTTCTTCAATCCTGGTGTGTTGCCACGAATGTGGTTCTTCGCTCCACTGAAGAGTCAATCAGAAGTACTCACACCAGAGCAATATTTTCTGCGACCAACCTTGGATCGTGAAAAATTCCCTGCGACCCGGAAGATTTCGCTGTCACCTGAAATCGAAGCGAAGTACCGAGCGCAAGAAACCGCCGGGCATTTGGTGTTTCAGGATTAGATGTACCCTTTTTTTGAATTCCTTTTTCCCTTTTCCCCGTTTACCCATTTCGCCCATTTCTTCTCCCAACCACCTCAAGTAACCGATCGGGAAAATTGGACATTATTCCATCGACGCTGAGGTCAAGGAGCCTATCCATCTCTTGCGGATCATCAATCGTCCACACATGCATCTCACACTCCAACGCATGCGCAGCAGCAACTGTCTGTGAGGTCACCAGTGGAATACCTTGGAACTGCGGTGGAATTTGTAGTACTTGTCCGGGCGGGCGGTAGTCTGACAGTTGGTTGGTTGTTACCCGTTGAATAAATTCGACAACTTCTCCATACGCAAAGCTGGTCGCCATCTCGGGAGCCAAGGCTCGCACACGCGCCAGAGTAGCGTCATGCTCCGATGCAAGAATGACTTGCTCTTCACGTCCGCACGAGCGCACGGCTGCAATCACCAGTTCTTCAATCGGTGGATCAATCTGCTTGATCTCAATAGTCAAATGCAAAGTGGGAAAACCCTTCAACACTTCAAGGAGCGTGGGAATTTTCACCGCAGCGCCACGAAACGGGAATGTTTGCCCATCATCCGGAGAGAAATGATAGCCAGCATCAACGCTTCGTAGATCAGCCAAAGAATATTCCCGGATATGACCATGACCGTTGGTTGTCCGTTCAAGGGTGGCATCGTGACTGACGACCACAACATCGTCACGACTGGCATGGACATCGAGTTCAGCGTAAGCCATGCCTAGCTCGACTGCCCGTCGAAATGCGACGAGTGTATTTTCTGGTGCTTCTCCGCTTGCACCACGATGAGCAAAAAGGCGCAGTTTCTTTTCACTAAAGAAGGTTGGCATAGTAACCTTTTTTATCTACGATCCTTCAACAAGGGGAGGGGGTTTAGGCTATAGTAAAGACCGTATGTGGCAACTAATTAAAGAAACGTTCGCCAAATGGTATGGAGATAACCCAGCGCAACGAGGGGCGGCAATAGCCTTTTATGCGATTTTTGCCATTGCTCCACTATTAGTGATTGCTGTGGCCTTGGCCGGATCGCTCTTCGGTCTTCAGGCCACGGAGAATCAAATTGTCGAAGCACTGCAAGATATTGTCGGGCTAGAAATTGCCGCAGCTATTCAAGCCACAATTAAAAGCGCGAGTCACCCTGCTTCTGGGATGTTGCCGACAGCGATCGGTCTGTTGACCTTACTTATTGGTGCTCTCGGAGTAGTAGGTGAGTTACAAAGCACCCTCAACACCATCTGGCATGCGAAACCAAAACCGGGAAACCGACTGCTGAGTTGGCTGAAGGGCCAACTGTTTCTCTTGGTTATGGTCTTCGGGCTTGGCTTTTTCCTGCTCCTCTCACTAGTCGCTAGTATGGCCTCAACCATCATGAGCAAGTCGGTTTCTCGATTCATACGTGACAGCGCCTCGCTCTGGCACTGGGTCGATCTACTTGTTTCGGTTGGTCTGCTGACCTTTCTTGTAGCCATGATTTACAAGGTTGTTCCAGCCGTCCGTATCGCTTGGCGTGATGCTTGGGTCGGCGCCGCAGTTACCTCAGTCCTGTTCACTGTGGGGAAATGGCTGATTGGGTGGTACCTCATTCATAGCAGCGTGACTTCTGCGTATGGTGCGGCAGGATCACTGATAGTGATCTTATTGTGGGTCTATTACTCGGCCCAAGTCTGCCTCATTGGCGCTGAGTTTACCTGGGTGTATGCGCATCATTACAGTTTAGGCATCAGTCCAAAGTACGCTCTTCCTGTTCTTCACGATACTTCTTTAACTAATGGGAAGCCATTGCCAGACAAAGAAACGCCCAAGCGATCTTTATAAATGCTCCGCTGAAACTTGATCTCGCCACAACCCAGTGGTAGTCTCGCCTCGGTTCGCGCCGAGAGGAGAGCAGATATGAATGGTGTACATGATATGGGAGGCATGACCTGTTTTGGGCCTGTTGTTTGTGAGAAAGACGAACCCCTTTTTCATGCTCCTTGGGAACGGCGGGTGTTTGCCCTGGGATTGGGAGGCGGCGTTTGGACGTGTTTCGATGAAGCGCGGTACGGCCTCGAACGGATGGACCCTGCCCACTATCTGACCTCCTCTTATTACGAGCATTGGCTGGCCTCACTGGAAATGGTTGCAATCGAAAGAGGGCTTGTCACGTCAGAAGAGCTGGCCACGGGCGTGACCCAAACCACAGGTGAAGGTGTGCGAACACCCCTGAGTCCTGAGGGGGCTATGGTAGTGGTGCGCCAAGGGACACCGTTCCACCGCAATTCCGGCAGACTGAAGCCACGTTTCAAAGTCGGAGATCGAGTTGTCGCTAAGAACCTCAATCCCTCTGGACATACGCGCCTCCCCCGCTATGTGCGCGGTAGGCAGGGAGAGATCCACATCGCTCATGGCACCTTCGTCTATCCCGATACCAAAGCGCATGGCCAAGGCGAACAACCACAACCCTTGTATTGTGTCCGCTTTGACGCTCGTGAGTTATGGGGACCAAATGCTGCACGCCGCGACCACCTCTACATCGACCTGTGGGAAGACTACCTCGCTCCCGCTGCATCGCCGCAGCCTGCGACGAAGCAACCAGCAGTGACAAAAGCAACAAAAGCCCGTCCTGGGAAGAAAGTAACACCAGTTCGTAAGGCTGCCGCCGCAAAGCCAGTTGCGAAGCAAAAGACAAGCAAAAGGAAAACAACCCCTACAAAACGTACGGCTGCTGCCAAGGCGAAAGCTAAACCGGCGAAGCGGAAGTATTCGCGCTCGTAATTATCAGTATCTTAAGAATAGTTCTTTATCACAGGTACAGTACTTCATCCTTCGACTTCCCCCTCGATCCTTCGATAGGTCCAGGACCCGGGGTACGCTCAGGATAAACGGACTTGTATCTCGGACGTTACACGGCAAACATACTGGCTACTGAATACCGACTACTTTTTCGAGGTTTTCTATGAGCACCTATCACGACGATCACGATCGTCACAATTACCATAGTGCCGGGCCTGATCCTCGTACCCAAAAACATCACACACCCGAGCAAACCCAGGCGTTGGAAGAACGCGTGCGGAAGATCGAAGCTTTGCTCGTCGCCAAGGGACTGGTGAACCCAGCAACGCTCGACAAAATGGCTGAAACATACGAGCGTGATCTTGGACCGATGAACGGCGCAAAAGTTGTCGCCCGTGCATGGGTTGATCCGGCGTATAAGAAACGACTTCTTACCAATGCCACCGCTGCGATTGGCGAACTCGGTTTCGGTGGCTTGCAAGGTGAACATATGGTTGTTGTCGAGAACACCTCAAAGGTACACAATGTTGTGACTTGCACCCTGTGTTCGTGCTATCCGTGGCCAGTATTGGGTCTGCCACCGACATGGTACAAAAGTGCGCCATACCGCTCACGCATTGTGATTGACCCCCGCAGTATCCTGCGCGAGTTCGGCACAGACCTTGACGAATCAGTAGAGATCCGCGTGTGGGATAGTAGCGCTGAGATGCGCTACATGGTGTTGCCAGAACGGCCAGCAGGAACTGAGCACCTCACTGAAGAAGCCCTCGCTACCCTTGTCTCGCGCGACGCGATGATTGGCGTGACCAAGGTGAAAACATAGGAGGTAATGCGTAAACAGGACAGAAACTTTTTTTCACATTTTACGGTTTACGTTTTATGTACCATTCGTCGCTCTTATACCGGAGGACCCCATGCCTCGCTCCACCAATCCTCATATCGCTGAAATGACCGGAAAGGCTTCACTCCCACGCAGTAGCGGAGAGCTAGTCTTTCACGATGCGTGGGAGCGCCGCGCGTTTGCGCTGGCGGTCACACTGTGTGAACAAGGCTTGTATCATTGGGATGAGTTTCGCGATCATTTGATTGCAGAAATTGCTGCTGGTGAGCAAGCGGCCGGCCTACCTCCTGAGGACCTCCCTTCCTATTATCAAAGTTGGCTCGTGGCGCTGGAGAAGCTTCTCAGTAAGAAGGGCATTACCCTCTAGGCTATCAGGAAATTCCTGACTCTGAATTTCTAGCTGCAACGACGTCTCTTCTCTATGTTCATACCTCAGAGCCAAGACTTTCTTTCTCTTGATTTCTAGGGGCATGACGAGATAGTGTCTTCTTTCAGAAGGAGGGAGACAGCATGTTTCTCATGCGTTTTACCGAACGAGCCTATGTCGACTATACTGCTGAAGACGTCCAAAACAGTTTCCGCAGTGCGGTGCGACTGACCTTCCCGAATAAATACTTCAATCCTGCCCGTGGAGCGGATCTCTATAACGAATATCTCGACGAGTACGAGTATTCTGATCGGATCGGCTTCGACGGCTTGATGCTTAACGAGCATCACAACACTCCGACATGCCTGGGCGCGGCGATGAATCTTGAAGCGGCGATCCTTGCACGTACCACGAAGAAAGCAAAGATCGTTCTGCTTGGTAATCCGTTACCGATTTTTGACAACCCACTGCGCCTAGCTGAAGAACTCGCTGAGATCGACATGATCTCGCATGGACGACTCGTCTCTGGCTTCGTACGTGGCACCGGTATCGAGACCTGGGCCACTAACACGAACCCCGTCTACAATCGTGAACGCTTTGAAGAGGCTCATGATTTGATCGTGAAGACATGGACGACTGCAGGTCCATTCCGATGGGAAGGCAAGCACTATCAGTTCCGTGTAGTGAATCCGTTCGAGCGTCCGTTACAGAAGCCGCATCCACCGATCTGGATTCCCGGCATCGGCAGCCCAGAGACGTTGGTGTGGTGCGCACAGCATCACTATCCGTATATTTATTTGGAAACCGATCCACAAGTGACGGTCGACTTGATGTCGATCTATGCTCACGCTGCTCGTGAAGTCGGTTATGATCCAGGGCCACAAAACTTTGGCTATCTCGTCCGCATCCACGTACAAGACACCGACGAGAAAGCCTACGAGGTCGGTGAAGGATTTTTAGTTGGCAATGCGGGCGTTGGCCGCGTTCCACTCCCTGGCGATTTCATGGCTCCCCCAGGATATAATTCACGCGAAGGTGTGAAGCGCTTGCTAGAGCAATACAAACATTCACTGAAGCCTGATCCACTCTACGGCGGTGTTGATGCGGCTGGCTGGGAGAAAGTCGTCGAAAGTAATCGCGTGATTGTTGGCAGCCCAAAGACTGTAATTACGAAAGTGCGGCAGATGCTGACTGCACTCCGCCCCGGTATTCTCGGCGTGTGGACCAACGACGGCACAATTAGTCACAAAGACACCATGCGCTGCTTGCAGCTTATGGAACAAGAAGTGCTGCCGGCGATGAAGGAGATGGGCAACGAGTTGGGGTTGCCAGGGCCGTTTGAAGTGGCACCGTAGAAAAGTTCAAGGTCCAGGGGCCAAGGACTGAGTGCTGTGGACTGAGGGAAAGTCGTTTCTCATTTTTTGTTTCTCGTCCAAAGTCCAAGGTCTAAAGTCCAAAGTCTTTTTTCTACTGACTACCGAATGCTTTTTTACGCAACACGTTTCACGCATCACGTCCGCAAAAGGTGAGTTATGCCAACCGAACCTCAAGAACAATTTGTTGACATTGCTGGCGCAAAAATTCATCTCCGCAAAGCTGGGCAAGGAAAACCGTTAGTGATTCTTCACAGCGTCGAAGGGAGCCTTGGCTGGCGCGCGTATCATCGTCAACTCGCAGAACATTTCACGGTCTACGCCCCGAGCCTCCCTGGTTTCGATCAGTCGCAACGCCCAGAATGGTTGGAGAGCTTTACTGATCTTATACGTTTCACATTATGGTTGCTGCAGGACCTCAATTTGCAAAAGGTGTCGCTGCTTGGTCACTCGATGGGCGGGTGGCTGGCTGCAGAAATGGCAGTGACGTGTCCGCAGCTTGTCGACCGTCTTGTGCTGGTCGATGCCGCAGGCATCCAACCGCAGCACGGAGAGATCGCCGATATTTTTCTGCACGGCCAAGACGGCACCCGCCAAATGGCTTTTTTCGATGTGAAAAAGATTCCCGAATATGAGGAATTGTTCGGTCGCAAACCGTCGCGTGAAGAGCGTGAAATCCTCATACAAAATCAAGAGAACACGATTCGCTATTGTTGGAAGCCGTATATGTACAATCGCAGCTTGCCACATTTGCTGCCGCGCTTGCACACTCCGACATTGATCATCTGGGGCAAAGACGATCGCATCATTCCGCTCGAATGCGGTGAACGTTACCAACAAGCGATTCGTGGTGCACAGTTGGAAACGTTGCCACAATGCGGGCACCATCCGCATCTCGAGAAAACCGAACAGTTTGTTGAGCTTGTACAAAATTTTCTGCGCTAGCGAGGCGGAGTGTTCGTCTTGTTTGTTATGCCTGAGGAATTGGCAACCAGCGCTGCAACACACCTTGTAATTCTTGCTGGGTGTAGGGCTTTCCCAGATAGTCATCCATGCCGGCGGCAAGGCAACGCTCCGCGTCTCCTTCCATTGCATTCGCAGTCAGCGCAACGATCGGCGTCCGCCGACAACCATTCTCCTGCTGGCGGATGAATGCAGTTGCTTCAAACCCATCAACCGTCGGCATCTGACAGTCCATCAGCACCAGATCATACTCTGAGCGGACGAGCGCATCGATTGCTTCACGCCCGTTGTTCGCGATTTCAACCGTGTAGCCCAGTAGTTCGAGCATCGCCTGTGCAACCGTTTGATTTACGAGATTGTCTTCGGCAAGTAGTATGCGCGCAGGCAGTGAGGTCTGGGGTGCACTCGTACTTGCCGAGGCTGCGGTCTGGTTAGTACCTTTCTTCGCACCCAACTCCTCCTTGTCAGCGTTCAAGAGTGAACACAAGCAGTGATAGAGATCAGCTTGACGCACAGGTTTGCTGAGATAGCTGCGAATTCCTGCCTGTCGTGCGGCCTCCATATCTCCATAGCGTCCAGAGGAAGTCAGCATGATAAGTTGCGTTTTCGCTAATGCCGGATCACTACTAATCTCCTGCGCCAGTTCGATGCCATTCATCTGTGGCATATGCATGTCTAAAATAGCAAGGTCATAGGGAATCCCTCGCGCGGTCGCCTTGTAGAGCAGATAAAGGGCTTGCAGACCGCTATTGGCACTTTCATTGATCATCCCCCAATGTGTTAATTGGTGATGTAAAATATCCCGATTGGTCGCATTATCATCGACGATCAACACCCGTGCGCCCCGCAGAGCCTGCGGATCTTCAATATCCGCGCTGGCGTGGTACTCGCGTTCCTCAAACCGCGCGGTGAACCAGAATAAAGAGCCACGATTAGGAATACTTTCAGCTCCAATCTCTCCGCCCATCATACCGACGATTTGCTTGCTAATCGCTAACCCAAGTCCGGTTCCACCATACTTCCGCGTTGTCGAACTATCTGCCTGGGTAAATGGTTGAAAAAGGCGCGCCAGGGTTTCCGGGGAAATGCCAATCCCCGTGTCGCGCACAAAAAAGTGCAAATTCCAATAGTTTAAGGTTCTAGGTTCAAGGTTCAAGGTGTGGGGAGGAGGATTTTGCACTTTGCACTTTGCACTTTGCACCTCGACAATGACTTCCCCGTGCTCGGTAAACTTGATGGCATTACCTATCAAATTCGTCAGGACTTGGCGGAGACGATGCGGATCACCACGAAGCGAGGACGGAATGTCGCGCGAAAGACGACAAGTAAGTTCGACGCCCTTTTTATGTGCTGACTCAGCGAGGATTTCAATAGTGTCCTCAACCGTACGACGAAGGTCAAAGTCGATTTCTTCCAGTTCAAACCGTCCGGCTTCGATCTTGGAAAAGTCAAGAATATCATTGATCACTCTGAGTAATGCTTCTCCGGAGCCATAAATAGTTTCACTAAAGCGGCGCTGCTTGTCGGTCAGTTGAGTACCAAGGAGAAGCTCCGTCATTCCTAGTACTCCGTTCAGTGGAGTGCGGATCTCATGACTCATATTCGCCAAGAATTGCGACTTCGCGTAGTTTGCCGCCTCAGCCTGAGCGTGGGCGAGTTCGAGTTCTTGGCGTGCATCCTCAAGTTCAGACATCATCATCGCCGAGTTAACGATCGCCTCCGCCTGTGCGGCGGCAAGAGTCGTAGCCTGCTGTCGGGCCGCCTTGATCTGGGAACGTACAGTTTGCAGCGTATGTCCGAGTTCTGTGGCGAGCGGCCCGTCAACTCGGTCAATAAGGCGCTGCAAGTCGCTGAGTGCAGGTACCTCGAAGTCCATCGCGCCCCTCCTTATGCCACTAGTTTTCTAATGAGTGCCACCAGAGTTCCGTCTGCTTGATCGAACTGCACAAGGGTGTGTCCAGTCTTTTTACACCACGCCTGGACATCGAGTTGGAATGCTGGGTCATCAGCAGTTGCTTGGACTTCTTCGCCTGCCACCATACTTTTCATCGCGCGATTCAGCTCGACAATTGGCGAAGGACATTTGAGACCGACAAGATTGAGCGTACGTTTCGGTTTCATCGTGTATCTTTACTCTTATATAAAGAGTGTCGTGTTCGCTTCAGATGCCAACGTCAAGAAGTGGGCAACCCCGCACTGTTTCATATTGGGGTCTTCAATCAATTCTTCTCGCCTAATGCCCATCAACGACATCGACATCTCACAAATATAGAGCTGTACCTCTAATTCTTGGGCAAGAGCGATAAGCGTCGGAAGATCAGACACGTTCTTCTTTTTCATTTCCCGTGCCATCATCATTCGTCCCATTCCACCCATGTCGAGTTTTGACAGTTTGCGCTTGTCAAAGCCTCCTGGCAGCATCCAGCCGAACATCTTTTCAACCAGCGTTTTTCCTGGACTTTGCGGTCCTTTTTTCTTCAACGCCGCTGTCCCCCAAAAGGTAAAAAACATCGAGACCTTCATCCCGCATGCCGCAGCCCCTGTGGCAATAACGAAGGAGGCTAATAATCTGTCTAGCTCACCGCTAAAGACCACTATGCACAAGGCGTTGGTATCGGGCGCTGACCGCGCCTTTTGTTCAAGCACGGATACCCGCTGTAGAAGCTCAGCAATCGTGTCAGAGGAAGACGACGGAAGAGAGGTGAGAGTCGCTGCGCGCATAGGTCACTCCTTATGCAAAGTGACCTATCGGAATTTCCTTCCCGACATTAAGCGGCTGTCCTACAGCATGTAGTCTCTTTTTCCGTAAGGACTAAGTACAATCATGTTGATTTTTAGGGATTGTCATTCTCAGGAATTGTCGTGACCCGCCTGACGAGCAATTCTACGGTAAATTCGATTTCCGGCTTCAGTACACCACTAACGTAACAACCACGCTTCGCTACGTCTAAAAGCGACCGGATACTGTCCTCAGAATCAGAACTCCAAACCTCAAGCGACATGGCGATGTTCTTGATATGGCCTTGAGGATTGGCTTGTATACGTCCAATGATACGATCGACCGTAGTTTTGCGTCGTCGCGCCGCGGCTTTGAATGAGATCGTCATGCAAGACAACAACGCACCAAGAAATGCCGAGACTGGGTCAGGACCGGTATCCGTCCCGCCGTCACTTACCGGTTCGTCGAGGGCCCAAGAGTGGCCGAAGCTCTGCACCCGTACAGCGTAGTTGCCGCCATCGGAAGCAGTGCGAATCTCTCGTTTTTGCAACCCGTTTAGGGTGCTGGGTGCCGGGTGTTTGGTGCTGGGGTTTTCAACTTTGGATCCTTCGACGGGGTTTATCCTGAGCGAAGCCGAAGGGCTCACCTGTGCCTGCTGCACTGGCGCAGGCAGGAGAGGCTTTGGACTTTGGACTTTGGACTCTAGACGTTCCTTGAGCCCCTGCGTAAAGTGTGCTGCCCCAACACCATCAGTGACGCGATGATCGTAAGCAATACTCAATGTCATCATTGGACGAATCACCACTTGTCCGTGATCGACGACGGGCCGGTCCTCGACCGCGCCGACAAACACCAAGAGTGGCTCGCCGAGATTAATTACAGGGGTACCAAATCGAATACCAAACATTCCAAGGTTTGAAACTGTCAGGCTTGCGTTGCCAATGTCGTCAGCACTGAGCCGTCCATTCCGCGCAGCTTCGATCAATCGCGCACTCTCAGTCGCGATCTCCTTCACTGTCAGTTTGTCAGCGTGACGCACGACTGGAACAACGAGGCCGCGCGGTGTATCAGCCGCGAAGCCGACGTCCACGCCGTCGTAGAACACTAATGTTTCGCCTTCAACGGTTGTGTTGAGTTCAGGATGTTCGGCTATCGTTTGGGCCGCAGCGAGGAGAATGAGGTCGTTCAGTGTGAGGGTGAAAATCTCGGCTTTGAGTTGTGTGCGAGTTGCAAGTAACGCTGTCGCATCGACATCAATCATTTGCACGATGTGCGGAATGGTCTGCCAGCCTTCTTGAGTACGCCGAGCGGTAATCTTACGAATACCGGTCAATGGCCGACGCTCACGAACAGTGCGGCCCGCGGCTTCCGCTTCAGAGGCAGTACTTTCGGTGCTCTTTGCCGCAATTGCTTTCTCAATGTCAGTTGTAGAGATCACACCGTCAGCGCTCGACGCCGTGATAGTCGCGAGATCAATACCACGCTCCGAGGCAAGCTGTTTAGCTTTTGGTGAGGCAAGAATTTTCTTGCTGCGCGCCAGGGCTTTCGCGGCTATTGGCGCAGCCGACTCGACTGGCGCAACAGTCACAGCCTGAGACCCTGGAGCCGCACCACCAATTTCACCAACAACAGTGCCAATGCGCACTTCTTGTCCTTCAGGAACAAGAATATGTACCGTCCCGCTCGCCGGCGCTTCGATGTCGAACGTGGCTTTATCAGTCTCGATAGTGAGTAGGACTTGCCCTTGCTCGACGCGTTCCCCATCCTTGCGATGCCATCGTTGCACCGTACCCTCGGTCATGGCTTGGCCGAGCTTTGGCATCAATATGGGAGTATTGACAGTAGTAGTGATTTCAGCCGACAAGATCTTTCACCGCCTTATAAATAGTATCAACCGAGGGAACCACGTAATCGACGAGTTGCTGTGCCGTTGGCAGCGGCACGTCAGGAATCGCCAGCCGTTTGAATGGCTTATCAAGATAGGGCAACGCACGTTCTGCCAGCATCGCGCCGATTTCAGCGCCAACCCCAAGAGTGCGATAGGCTTCTTCGACCACCAGACAAGCGCCGGTCTTTTTCACCGATTCAATAATCGTGTCACGATCGAAGGGATTAAGCGTGCGAGGATCAACAATTTCTACTTCGATACCTTCCTTGCTCAATTGTTCCGCAGCCTTCAGTGAGCGACGCAGCATGTCTTGCCAAGCAACGATCGTCACCGTATCGCCTTCACGACGGACGACGGCTTTTCCGAACGGAGTGGTGTAATCCCCATCTGGTACTTCGCCACGCATGGCATAGAGCAACTTATGCTCAAAATACATGACCGGATTGTCCGAACGAATGGCAGCTTTCAGGAGTCCCTTTGCATCTTCAGGCGTCGAAGGCACGACACACAGCAAACCAGGAGTGTGCATAACGAACGCCTCTGGGCAGGCAGAGTGTTCTGGACCGAAACCCGAACCGCCAGACGGACAGCGAACGACGAGTGGCACTTTGAACGCGCCACCGTGCATAAACCGCCACATTCCGGCTTTGAAGAAGACTTCGTCACCCGCAGTGAAAATAAAATCGGCAAACTGTAATTCGACGACTGGGCGTAGTCCCATGGTCGCTGCGCCGACCCCAGCACCGACGAGCACATTTTCCGAGATCGGCGTATCGAATACCCGTTCTGGGCCAAATTTCTCTAAGAGCCCTTCGGTAACTTTGAAAATTCCACCCCACACGGCCACATCCTGACCGTACAGGATGACATTCTCATCCCGTCGCATCTCTTCTTCAAGGGCTTGGTTGATCGCTTTGCTGTACGTTATCGTTGCCATAGCTCATCCTCTATGCGTACAAGTCCTGTAGGGCAGCTTCCGACGCGAGCGGAGCCGCAGCTTTGACCGTCGCCACAGCAGCTTCAATTTGCCGTTGCGCATCTTCTTCGATTTGTTTCACTTGTACATCAGTCAGCACCCCAGCTTTCAGCAACGTTTCTTGAAATCTCGGCAGTGGATCTTTGGCTGTTAACACAGTCGCCGCATCTGCACGGTACTGTTGTTGGTCAGCGACGTAGTGCCCCATGAGCCGTGTCACTTTCGCTTCGACGAGTGTTGGTCCTTGTCCAGCGCGAGCCCGTTCGACAGCTTTTTGCATCACTTCGTACACTGCAACAGGGTCAGTGCCGTCGACAACAACACCAGGAACCCCATACCCCGCGGCACGGTCGGCAATGTTCTCGACTGCAGTCGAACGACTAGTTGGCATCGACACCGCAAACCCGTTGTTCTCACAGAAATAGATACATGGCAGTTTCTGCACAGTTGCCCAGTTAAGAGATTCATGAAACGTACCGCGATTAGAAGTGCCGTCACCAAAGAAATAGACAACAACACTCCGGGGATGTCGCCGTTTCAACGCCATGCCTACACCCACGGAAATGACAAACCCACCACCAAGCGTGCCACTTTCACCCAGCACGCCACGCGGCACGTCAACGACATGCATCACCCCACCCTTGCCGTTATTTGTTCCGCCTTGTTTACCAGCAACATCTGCAAGAATAGCCGAGAGTGGTGTTCCACGCGCAATCATGTAGGCCACACCGCGATGGCCATAGAGCACGTAATCATCTTTGCCCAACGCTGCGATCGCCGCAGCTTGGCAGATCTCTTGTCCTGCTCCGGCATGTAAACTGGGCGGTAGTTCCCCAGCCATTGCCATCTGCACGATCCGGGTTTCAAATCGGCGCGCGAGAACCGAGGTCTTATACACGTCAAGCAACATTTTGTTGTCCATTGTCAAATCCTCATGAATTTCGTTGGCAGGCAGAGCCTGCCCTACAAACTAAGGGGGCAACGGCGAAAAGGTTAAAAGAGGAAAAGGAAGAGAAAGTTCTTTGTCTTCTCCGTTTGTCCTTTTCGCCATTTCCCCCTTTTCCCCTAACCCGGAGATGGGCTGCGCCCACCAGCACCAGGAAAGTCTTCACCCAATCCCCACCCGTTGAATCAAGCCACCGTCGACCGCCAGGGCTTCACCGGTAATAAACCGTGAGGCATCACTCGCCAAAAAGAGAGCGACATCGGCGATGTCTTCTGCAGTGCCGATACGGTTAAGCGGCGTTCCCTTTACCAACACCGAGCGAATCCCTTCCGCCGCAATCAGCGTATCATGAATCATTTCGGTATCGATCACGCCTGGGCAGATGGTATTGGCACGAATTCCTTTCGATCCGTAGGTTACTGCAATCGCACGAGTCAGAGCGACGATCGCGCCTTTGGTTGCAGTGTAAGCATGAGCATCTGCGGCACCGCGCAGCGCCGCGATCGATGCAGTGTTGATGATGACGCCACCCCCGCGTTCGATCAACATGGGAATACCGTATTTGCAGAAAAGGAACACACCACCAATGTTGATATCAAGAATGCGCTTCCAGTCATCCTCGCTACAATGCAGGATATCAGTCATGGCTACACCGAACCGTTTGTTAGCCGAGTAGCCAATACCCGCATTGTTATAGAGGATGTCGATCCCACCGAGTTTTTCTTTGGCCACAGCGAGAACCCGTTGGACATCCGCAGCTTTCGAGACATCCCCAGCAGCACCGACCGCTTCACCACCGTCGGCGCGGACTACAGTAACGGCTGAGTTGATCGATTGTTCGTCGAGATCGTTAATGACAATCTTCGCGCCTTCGGCAGCAAAACGCTTGGCTGCGGCGAGCCCTTGCCCGCGACCTGAGCCGGTGATCAGCGCAACTTTTCCTTGTAGTTGTCCCATGAACTTCCCCCTTTTTCTCATACGGCTTTTGGCTTATAGCTCGCTCCCTCCAGTCGCATTCTGGCCCGCTTCGCTTTATAGCATATGGCCTATAGCTCGCTCGTTTCACTCGCTCTATGGTAGATAGCAAGAATCTTTTACTATAGAGCGAGCGTAATGAGCGGGCCACCTGCCGTAGAGCGACCGACGGGAGCGAGCCACTTCAGCTCGGATTGGTTAATAAAGTTGAGTTCATCGAGATACGCCCCTTCGAGATATTGCGGATTGGTACGCATGCCCACAGCCGTGGCCAGATCGTCGTACCACACCTCAGCCGCACCGTGAAACGGCGCCAGGCGAAAACTCGCGCTCACCTCAGGAATGCGATGACTTTGCACATAGCGGCGCAGGGTTTTAATGCGCAGGGCCAACTCAGCATGAGTGGTGCGCCAATGGTTGTGAAAATGTTCGTCACTCGTGCCGGTTTTCTTTGTCAGCAAAGCAAAACATTTAACCATGACATCCCTCCTTATAAATCCGAATAAGTACCATCCGTATACTTTACGATGCGACGTTACAGTGGTGTCATTCTGAACGCAAGCGAAGAATCCTGCGACTCTGCTGCGCGCAGTCAGGCCTGAGCCTGTCGAAGGGTTGAGGTGACAATTTCGGGCATTCACTTCTTGAAGTCTAAATCGGGCCACACGGAATTGGCACAGTCCCTAGCAGAAATCCCCCGTGCATTTGTGTGGCCCCCTTACAAAAGGGGCATTTTCGTTCCCCTCTTTGCAAAAGCCTGTCCTGCCCGCGCCAGTGCCGCAGGCACAGGTGAGCTTTGTCGAAGGACGGGGCGAGGGGAGATTTCACTACGCGTGATGAAGGGTGCCAATGTCATGTGGTTTGATTTAGGCTAGTCTCTATCTTGTGCCCGGAGCTTGTTGTGGCAATCGCACACGAAATGTCGAGCCTTTTCCGACCTCACTTTCGACACTGATCGTTCCACCGAGGAGACCAAGCAATCGTTTGGCAATATGTAACCCCAGTCCAACCCCGGTAAGCCCACGCACATTGGGCGTGCTGCCCTGCCGGAAAGCGTCGAAGATCATCGTTTGTTGTTCCGGAACAATGCCGATGCCGGTATCAGTCACATACAGTTCTACGCCATCTGTCATCCGCCGTACACCGATAGTCACCCCCCCGGTCTTAGTAAACTTGATCGCATTCGTCAATAAATTCTTAATGATCACCTTCAGCTTTGCTGGATCTGAGGAAAGGACCGGCAAATCAGTGTCTACCTCCCACGTGAAGCGGAGTTGTGACAGCTCGCGCATACCGTAGGTTTCCGCTTCAACCTCTTGCAACAATTGTTGTACTGACACCGCGGTCTGGACGACAACTAATCGACCAGCATCGAGCCGATTGAGATTTAATCCGTCACTGACGAGGTCAAGGACGGTATGCGCATTCGCATGCAGGCGATGAAGCACTCCTCGCTGTTCTTCATTAGGAGATCCAAAGGTTCCTTCGAGAAAGAGGTCGAGGTAGCCGATGATGACTCCAAGGGGGGTGCGGAGTTCATGACTCACGACCGAGAGGAATTCACTTTTTGTGCGATCTGCTTGCTCGGCGGCCTCTTTTGCCTCGCGGAGAGATTCTTCTGTCCGTTTGCGCTCAGTAATATTGCGAAAAATCCCTTGCACCCCCGTAAGCCCCCCATCCTCGCCATACATGGGGCGGGTTCGGCATTCGAGCACAACTTCACTGCCGTCCTTGCAGGTAACTTCGACCTCGAGATTCGAGCTGAATTTCTCGCCAGCGAGGAATCGCTGGGTCCGATTTTCAATTCGTGCAACGGTGGCTGGTGTTGTAACCATTCGGTAGTGCTGGCCGACGAGCTCTGTGCGTGACCACCCCAAAAAAGCCTCAGCGGCACGATTCACACTGGTGATGATTCCCCCCATCGTCAATGTGGCAATGATGTCATTCGCATTTTCGAACAAGCCGCGGTAGCGCTCCTCGCTTTGACGAAGGGCCGCATTTGCTTGCGCGAGTTCGGCAGTGCGTTCTTGCACGCGCAGTTCCAGTTCGTCGTGCGCCTTGCGCAGTGCCCGCTGCAAGCGCACTTCTTCAGTCACATCTTGTGCACAGCCGATAATATAGAGCGGGCGCGCATTCTCTTCATACCAGACATTATGGTAGTGCCACAGACGAGACTCGCCTGTCGTGGTCACAACCCGCATAAAGCCTTCGTCAAAACGGTTTTGACGTATACGTTGCAAGTACGCGTCAAAAAGGGGCCGGGATGACAGCGCAAGAAAGTCCCGCAGATTTTTCCCGACCCACGCATCGACACTCTGTCTCAGCGCCTGCACGGCAGCCGGGTTAACGTAGAGCAGGTTGCCGTCAAAATCGTGAGCACAGATGAGCCCCAAGCTTTGCTCGACCATCGTGCGATAGAACTGACCTAAATGAACCTGTACAGGAGCACGCACTCGGGCCTGACCTGCGGTCTCAGGCAGACCGGTAGTGGGAGGTTCTTTGAGAAGCCCCGGCTTTCTCTCCTCCGAGTCACTCATCGTACCCTTCCTTCCCCCTCGTCACAGGATCTTGCACGTCACGCTTCCTCGCGTCCCAAAGTTGGCACACATCACGACGCTATACAACTGTGGCCAGGTTACCACCAGCTCAGTCGGTCACGGTTTCTGCATTTAGCAGCCTGAATTTACTGGCAAGCGCTGGCGCACAAGCGTCAGAATCTCTTGTTGCACCACCTCAAGGGGTCGTGTCGAGTCGAGAACGACCACGCGTTGAGGGTTGGCCTTAGCTACAGCCAGAAAACCCTGACGGACATGTTCGTGAAAGGCAATGGATTCTGCTTCAAAATGATCGGCGGTATCGTTCCCGCGACGTTTTTGGGCTCGCCGAAGTCCCTCAGTGACGGGGACGTCAAGCAGAAATGTTACTGCAGGCATGTAGCCGGCGCAGGCGAAAGTGTTCAGTTGCACGAGAAGTGCATTGTCAATCCTGCGACCATATCCTTGATAGGCAATGGTTGAATCAGCAAAGCGGTCACAGAGGACGATGTTGTTAGCATCGAGGGCAGGCGCGATGACTTCTTGAATGTGCTGTGCACGATCAGCCAGCATCATCAACACTTCGGCACCAGGAGCAAGTGGAGAGGTTGGCTCTAACAGTAATTTCCGTAAGATCTCTCCAAGCGTGGTGCCCCCCGGCTCACGAGTCACAACTACTTTGTGGCCCTGTGCTCGTAAAGTATCAGCGAGGAGCTGTATTTGCGTGCTCTTCCCGCAGCCCTCAACCCCTTCAAAAGAAATAAAAACGCCGGGCATGGCGGAAGCATATCCGACTCTTGGGAGCTACAATAGCCCTAGGTACCACGCAATCAGCTGTTCGCCAACGAAAAGGTAGGCCAACGCACCAAAGGAGAGAAATGGGCCAAAAGGAAGCGCGAGCTTGCTATCCGCACGACTGCGAATCATCGCCGTCACACCAACAATAGAACCGAAGAACGAAGCGATGAAAATCGTGAACGGAATTGCGCGCCAACCTAAGAATGCGCCAATCATCGCGAGTAACTTGACATCGCCGCCGCCCATTCCTTCACGGCCAGTGAGAAATTGGTAGCCAAGAGCAATGGTAAAGAGAATTCCACCACCAACCAGCGCGCCAATTAAGGACGTCCACAGCGTTAAAGTCGGTAATGGCGACAATAAGGAAAACAGCAGCCCAGCAAGAACACCGGGAAGGCTAATGACATCAGGAATGATCTGGTGATCCAGGTCGATAAATGTAATCACTACTAGTGCCGCAGCAAAAGCAAAATAACCAAGCATGGTCAAGCTAGGACCAAACTGCCACGTCAAGGCAACAGCAAGAAGACCGGTGAGCAGCTCAACCATGAAATAGCGGATGGAAAATTTCTCGCCACACGACCCACAACGTCCACGCCGGATTAGATAGCCAATGAGCGGTAGGTTATCGTGCCAGGATAGCAAAGCTCTACACGCGCGACAGTGCGACGGCGGGGAAACCACCGATTCGTTCACCGGCAACCGACAGATGCAAACATTGAGGAAGCTGCCGACACAGGCGCCGAAAACAAAGACAAAGCTCAGAAACAGGAGCGGATAATCTGTTGCAAGAATCACCGGAACCCCCAACCAGGAAAATGCAATCTACTTAAGAGTATAAAAATCTCTATCATGGACTGCAAATGAACCTAGCAACGGTATCGGTCCCTCTCTAGTTCTCTTTATTCGACGCGTACGCGGCCGGCGAGATTAACAACAACCCGGCTTGTGTCGCTGCCACTCACAGTACCAAGGGTAATCGAGATGCCACCATCAACCGCACCACGTGGCAAGAAGATTACATCTCCACCCGAATTGACCGCAGCGATACGAACGTCACGAGGAAGAGCGATAGTCGCATCAGGAACCCCTGCTTCAGCGTGGGAATGAAGCAATTGTCGTTGCCATACTCCGTCTTCGTCTTTGTCTACGACGTAGTCATGACTCGTTGGGCGAAAGGTGACACGAAGGCGCCGGTTTTGTGAAACCGCTTTCATTCGCACGTATTGCAGGTTGGCTACCATCTGCCGTGTCGCATCGTGGAGATGCGCTTGCGCAAGTAATGGGCGGAACTGGAGGGCCAGAATGACGACCAAGACGCTAAGAAGTGTCAGAGCAATGACCACTTCTAGTAAGGTAAAGCCAACGTTATATGGATGTCGGTTGAGGGCTCTAGCCATCAAACTTCTCCGTCCATGAAACCGTCTGTGCCAACAACGCTAAGGCACGAGTTGTAGCCTCACAACTGTAGTTCACTGCGAAAGGAGAACAGAGTATTGTCGCTTCGACTAGATCGAGGTCAAATTTTCGGTCAAGTGCGGCATCATCACGAATCACCACCGAGCCAGTAATCTGCCCACAAGCGGCAGCATGCTCAGCGCGCAAATCTCCGTCGCCAACAATGACGACCACCCCACGCCAGTTCAGCGTGGCATTTCTCAACTGGACAATGCGTGGCACCAGTAGAATCCCAACGCCATTCACTATCGCCCCGCCACTAATCTCAAGGGCTCCGGCCCCGTCCTCAATAAGCGTGACCTTCGGCACGTCAGGAGTACCATAAGTATGCGTTCCTGAGGTGATACTAGTGGTGATATGCAGAGTGCGCGCACTCGGTAGAGAAGCAATCCGTTGCGCAACCTCATCAAGCGCTACCCGTAGGCGAGTTTGTTCGCTGGTGGTCAGAAGCTTCACTAACGGTGCGGCGGTTGTTGGTGATGGCGTCATCGGTCCACGATTCTGTGGCGCAGTAGGAAGATACGAGGTCGGTGGCAACGCCGTCGCCCGCAGCGCCGCCTGGGCAAGATCGAGATTCACAAAACAGGTCGAGTCAGTATCGGCACACGGGTCGGTCCGAAAACGAGGGAGTGTTGCGGTCCCCCGAACCCAGGCCAATCCCGGAGTGCAGGTACCATCAGTGGTGCTACCTCCGCTGGCAAGACAGAACGTGTTCGCACGGGTAACGATCTCACGCTTTAAGGTGGCCAGCGCAACAAGTAGATCTGCTTGCGCGCTGGCTTGGGTCGTGGCAAACGGCACAGTCGCAGGACAATCTGATGACAGTGAGCCGTCGGCAGCATGGTTACGCGCATCAATACTAAAGCTAGGAATACGGCGGCCAGCTCCACTCCCGTGATCATCAAAATCTGGGTGAAGTCCATCCCCATCATTTGTGACAGCCCCGTTGGGAATGAAATCAGGAATACGCACAGTCTCTTCAATCACTCGGCGTGACCCTTCTTGCCCACGCCCGGTGGAGGTGAACCGATATAAACCATTACCGAGGGCTGCCACCTCGACCGTGTATGTTCCATTAGCGAACGCCACCGGGCCAATAGTAACCGGAAGTGTTACTGGAGAGAAACTCGCTTCGAGCCAGTTTCTTCCGACTGCTGTTCCCGCACGTGCAACCCAAAGTGTCTGTACGCCGCTGAGCAAATTACGAGCGATCATGACATCAGTACGACTCAACGCGAGGCCACCGATACCAACGAACAATAGCAGGACCATCAAGACCAGCGTCGTAAGCAAGACAACTCCAGCTTCAGAAGAATTGACGATCGTCGATTGCGGATTGACGAGTGACATGGTGATTACCTCGCGGGATTGGGAAGAAAGACAGTAGAGGTGTGTTCCGAGGTTAACAGGTCAGTCACCCGGGGATCAGGATGACGCTTACTAGTGCGAACGATGACGACAATGCTCTGCACCGCAGCACGTTGATCTGCATTCAGTGACGAGCCGAGATCGGTGCCATTCCGATCGAAATAGTGTAGAAGGAAACCGTCGGCTGGGACATCTCCGATAAATGGTTGTGGCGCACCGCCGCCAGAGGCACGCTTGATCAGCTGGGTGTCTGGTTCATACAGATAGGAAACACGTTCATTGGGATCGTCCGGACATCCGTCAGGCGTAGAGCCGCTGCTATTACCACGATAATCATATTGTAAGGTAATGCGTTGGCTCTCAGCATTTGTCAGACGCTCGAAACCAGCACAGGGTCCGCCTTGCACTGGTCGTGCTCCAGCAAAATGCAGCTCGCGCACGAGAAAGTCGATTGCTAAGCGGCTACTTTCTTGCAGATCAAGTTTGATCTCCTGCACTTTAAGTGCACGCACATGAAGCAGATAGAAGTTGTACAACACGCCGTAGAACAATCCGGCAATGCCCATGGCGACGATGAGTTCCAGTACTGTCAACCCAGCAGTAGTCAGTAGCCAGCAGTCAGTAGTCAGTAGATTCCACGCCTGAATTAGACTTTGGACCTTGGATCTTAAACCTTCCGATCTTGGACTCTGGACCCTGGATTCTAGATGCACTGTTTGCTCCTCATTACTCGTTCCTCATCACTCGTTGCTGTCTAATCATTTACCACCGTTGTCACGGTGATGGTGTGAGAACTGTAGTCCGTCCAGGAAACAGAGACGTTGATTTGAGAAACTCCGATCTGCGGAGTATTAGTCAAGATCGTCCAGGTACGTGTGAACCCAGAACGAGGAGCGTCGCTGCCAGCTGCGAATGTCGGACCGCTGGCGAGTAAGGCTTCGAGTTTATCTTGGGCAAGAATCGTCGCTTGGGTGAGATGCTCGCTGGTGTTGTTGGCACGGATACTCGTGGTCACTCCGAGGGTCAACGCCACAGAAGCGATAGAAAACACGGTCAGGGCAATCAGGATTTCCAGGAGGGAGAAGCCCGCGTTTTTCATAATGCGTGATGCGTGTTATATGATGCGTATTTCGCCTTGCGCGATACGTGCTCTCTGCTCCTTCCCCTTCATCCAAAACCACATGACAGTTTTTGTGTTACGCTCTCTTCGCTCTCGCTTCAGCCAATGCCGTCGTTAATAACGGGACGACCTCCGCGTAATCTCCAACAATACCAAAGTCGGCATTTTGGAACATCAGCGCTTTGGCATTCTTGTTAATTGCCACAATGGTCCCAGAGCGACGGACCCCAACAGTGTGTTCAAACGCGCCACGAATGCCGATAGCGATATACAACTTCGGTGAAATCGCGCGACCGGTGAGACCAATCTGGTGTTGTCGCGGTAACCAACCCAAATCGACAATATCACGCGTTGCCGCCAGCGGAGCGCCACCGAGCACCCCGGCTAGTTTCTCGATCACTGGGAAATTTGTCACTCCGCCAATGCCTTTGCCCATGCCGATAACGATGTCCGCTGAATCCAGCGCGGCAGCGTTGCCGCCATCAGCTGTATTTTGCGCGAGAACTTTGACGCGACTAGTGACAGCATCATCTGGCCACAGCATCTCAATCCGTGCTTGGCGTCCAGGTGCGGGTTTCGCTTTCTTTAGCATGCCTGGACGAACCGTGGCCATTTCTGGCGTCGTACGCGAAAGAATCGGCGCAACAACATTGCCACCAAAGGCGGGTTTGTATTGCAACAGTCGGCCTTTGTCATTGACATCGAGATCAACACAGTCACCGGTCAGCCCGAGACTAAGTCGCGCAGCGACACGCGGCGCAACGTCACGTCCCGTCGCGGTCGAACCAAGCAATACCACACCAGGCTGGTGAGTTTGGATCGCTTTGGTCATCAGCGCGGTGTAAATGTCTGTTGTGTATGGATCGAGACGATGATGTTCCGCCAGATACACAACGTCAGCGCCATGCAGTGCTAGTGTTGCGACGTGTTGATCAACCCCACTGCCCATCAGCAACACACCGACTTCGCCACCGTATTTTCCTGAGAGTTCAGTGGCCTTGCCCAATAATTCGAGAGTCACAGGTCGTAAGGTTGAGCCAAGCGTCTCGGCGACAACCCACACTGCCTTACCACCAGTGCCTTTTTTCGCTGCTGGTCGTGCGGAGCCATTGTCCTCGTCGCCAACCCATTTGCCATACAGCCCACGCGCAAGCAGCGCTTGCACTAGTGTCTGCACTTGTGTTGGCAAATCGCCTTCGAGGATTTTCTTCTCACGCGTAACTTCGACCGTTTGTACCGATTCAACCCACGTAGGCGAGCCTTCGGCACCAAACTGTGAGAGGCCTGACGAAAGGTCACTCGCAGTCACAATCCGGATGGGTTTCTCTTTGGCCTTTTCTCTATCAGCTTTATTAGGAAATTTTTCTGGCGCAAGATCTTCGGTGGCTGATACAAGCGCCGGTAATGAGCATTCAACCGTTTCAAAGCCGCTATCGGTCTCACGTTCAGCTGTCAGCGTTGTGCCGTTCACAGTGAGTTTTGCTGCTGCTGTGACTTGTGGAATGTCGAGGAGTTCGGCGACTTCCGGGCCAACCTGGCCGGTCTCAGCATCGGTGCTATGGCGACCACAGAAAATGAGATCATACCCTTCACGTTTCAGAGCCATTGCCAAGGCGCGGGCAGTGGCAAGCGTGTCGGCTCCGGCAAAGGCACGGTCTTCGAGATGGATGCCACGATCCGCTCCTAACGCCAGGCAATGCTCCAATGCCGCCTTGGCTTGCGGCGGACCCATCGTTAACGCCACAACTTCACCACCATGACTATTACGTAATTCAACCGCTTTCAGTAATGCACGAACATCAAACGAACTGACTTCTGACGGAACGCCCTCACGCTTGAGGGTTTTGGTCTCGGGGTCAAGTTTCATCGCTGACACCACCGGGACCTGTTTAATCAATACGACCGTTTTCATGCAGCGCACGACTCCTTACTGCCGTAGTGGGCAGGAGACTAGCGCGTTGGCGGGGCAGGCGTCAAGGTGAAAAATGGGACCGCGGGAAAAAAGGGAGAAAGACAAAACGGCGAAAAAGAGAATATCTTTCTCAACTCCTAGACTCTCAGACTCCCTTTCCTCCTTCCCGTACCGCTTCTTGCTCTGTTCGTTACCGAGCGCTACAGTCACGCTGGATAGCAAAGGAGGGACTGTGATGACCACATATCAACATCTTGTCGTGAACCCTGTGGCTGGCAAGATTGGCGCTGAGATTAGCGGCGTCAGTCTTGGCACTGTCAATGACTCTGAGTTTGTGGAAATCCGAGCGGCACTGCTCGAACACCAGGTGATCTTCTTCCGTGATCAGGAGCTCAGCCGTGATCAGCATAAAGCATTTGGTCGTCGTTTTGGTGAGTTGCACATTCACCCGTTCCTCCAACCGCTCAGGAAGGAAGGGCACCCGGAATTCCTTGTGCTCGAAAGTGATGAGAAACACCCGTTTGTCGCCGAGGCCTGGCATTCCGATGTTACGTTTGAAGATAAGCCACCACTTGGCTCGGTGCTGCGCTGCGTTGCCGCTCCGGAATTCGGTGGGGATACGATGTGGGCCAGCATGTATGCGGCCTACGACGCGCTGTCTGGAACCATGCAACGTTTCCTCTCGGGCCTCGTTGCTATCCACGACACCTCGAAAACCTTTTCACGCGACACCTACAAGATTGAACATATCGGTGGCAAACGAGCCGAGACGATTGTTTCTGCTGAACATCCTGTGATTCGGACCCATCCAGAAACCGGACGCAAAGCGCTGTTCGTCAATTCGGCGTTCACACATTCCATCAAGGACATGAAATCCGCTGAAAGTGCCGCGCTGCTTGGGTTCTTGTATCAACATATCGAGTCGCCAGATATTTCCTGTCGCTTCCGTTGGCGGAAGAACTCGATTGCGATGTGGGATAATCGCTGCACACAGCACCGCGTGGTGGCTGATAATCTTACTGCCTATCGTCGCATGGAGCGGATCACGGTTATGGGCGATAAGCCGTGCTGACCTATGCGCTTCGTGCGTGACCCGCTGTGTCACTTCCTGGTCTTAGGGGCACTGCTCTTCGTTTTGCATGGGCTGACGCGCGGTCGTGTCGAACTAGCACCAGACACGATCACCGTCAGTGCTGCACAAATCAACGTGTTCCAAGAACAATGGACTCAACAATGGAGTCGCCCGCCAACGCCGCGAGAACTGCAAGCGCTGATTGATCAATATATTCATGACGAAGTGCTGTATCGTGAAGCTAAAGCATTGGGCCTTGATCGCGACGATACGATTGTCCGTCGACGTTTGGTGCAGAAAATCGACTTCTTGTTTGCCGACGCTGCGACACTGACAGAACCGCGTCAGGAGGAATTGCAGTCTTTCTTCGCCGCAAATACCGATCAGTATCGACAACCGGAAAAGCTTTCTTTTACCCACGTCTACTTTAATCCTGACATTCGTCATGACCATATCCGCCACGATGCCGAGCAGGTACTCCGTACGCTGCAAGCCAAGGCAAAGGCGATTCGTGCCCCTGACCAGGGTGACGAATTCGCTCTGAGTTACGATTACACACAAAAGACCGAGGCTGAAGTCGCTCGTGAGTTTGGTGAGGCGTTTGCTCACCAGGTGTTCACACTGCCGCTTGGGCAATGGCAAGGTCCGCTTGAATCCGGCTATGGACTGCATTTGGTGCGCGTGTATGAACGGATCGCCTCGTCGCCGGCTGCATTCAATGCTATCCGAGGTCGAGTGAAAGACGACCTTCTTGCTGCCAGACGTCGTGAAGCCAATGAACTAGCGTATCAGCGGTTGCGTGAGCGGTACAAGGTTATTGTTGAGCAAGATTCAACGGTTTCTGTGGCTGCTATCCAGTCTGAGGTAAAAAGATGAGGGGTAGACTGCCTCAGAGAAGCGGATGGGCATCTGTATGCACCTGGATTCCGGGTCTCGCGGTGCTCGCCCGGGAGGACGGAACGAGCAATTTTCCTCATTCCCGCATAAGCGGGAATCCAGAAGCTAATAGCAGAAACACAGGGAGTTTGCTTCTGAGCAGCAGTATGAGGCTGATCACTTTCTTGTTTCTTGTAGCGCCCACCTTCGCCACCGCCCATGAATCACGCCCGGCGTATCTCGAACTGAACGAACGCGGTCATGGCTACTATGAAGTTGTGTGGCGCCGGCCTGCATTGGGTGAGCAAGTCCTCGCTCTCACCCCACGCTTTCCTTCTCATTGCCAGGATTCTGCACCTCATACCGCATCTAAGGAAGTGGGCGCGATACTAGAGCGCTGGACTATCACCTGTGGCGAATCTGGACTCACTGGACAAGCAATCGCTATCGACGGGTTATCGCGCACGATTACCGATGTGTTGGTGCGGGTCAGTCTGAGGGCGGGCAGCAGTGGCACTTATCTCCTGCGTGCTGCTAACCCAAGTGCCGTCATACAAAGTGTACCAACACCGGCGGCAGTTGCCAGTCAGTATTTCATGCTAGGCGTCGAACATATTTGGGGTGGCATTGATCACTTGCTGTTTGTCCTTGGGTTGCTATTGCTCGTTCAGAGTCGTTGGCTACTTTTCAAAACCATTACTGCATTTACCGTTGCTCACAGCCTCACATTAGGGCTGGCGACGCTTGGCATGGCGCACATTCCACAAGCGCCAGTAGAAGCGGTTATTGCGTTGTCGATTCTTTTTTTGGCGGGCGAATTGGCGAAAGATTACATGCAACAATCTAGCTCCTCTCCCCCAACCCCGCCTCTGAGTACTTGCTTGCGCGGGCACCCAGACTGTTGGGCTGAGGGAGGGCTAGGAAAAAACTCTTATCTCACCACCCAGCACCCTTGGCTTGTTGCCTTCACATTTGGTTTGCTGCATGGTTTTGGCTTTGCCGGCGCGTTGGCAGATGTGGGCTTGCCTTCGACGGACATTCCACTGGCATTATCGATGTTTAACGTCGGCGTGGAAATCGGACAGCTCGCGTTCATTTTTGTCATGCTCACTGCTGCAGCCTGCGCCCGACATGGGAACGCTTTGCAGGCACCGGCATGGCGGTGGACGACAGTCTATGCCATAGGATCACTGTCAGCCTTTTGGTTGATCCAACGTATCGTGGCGTTCTTTTGAGAGGTCAAGAAAAAGGGGGGTGCAATGAAGCGACATTCGCGGCTATCGGTTTCTCTCGCAGTGGTGATGTTCATACTTCTCAGCGCAACAGTACAAGCGCAGAATCAACCCACGTCAGCAGCGAACCCACTACGCAACGCTTACTTTGGTGACTTACATCTGCACACCTCGTTTTCCTTTGATGCTGCAACGATCGGCACGAAAACGATGCCAGATGACGCCTATCGTTTTGCCAAAGGCGAGGCGATTGAATCCTTTGGCAGGAAGATTCGGCGTAAGGCGCCGCTCGATTTTCTTGCCGTCACCGATCATTCTGAATATATGGGCGTGATTCGTCAGCTTGCCGACCCAAACAATCCGTTATCCAAGACACCGTGGGCAGCAGGAGTCAGGAATCCTGACCTGCAGGTGCGCACCAAAACGTTTCAAGACATTATCAAGACCCTCACGTCTGGCACACCGATTCCTGAGTTCATGGAAGAAGCGACGCTGCGCTCGAATTGGCAGGCGATCATCGATGCCGCCGAACGTCACTACCAGCCGGAAAAATTCACCACGTTTATTGGCTATGAGTGGACCTCCATGCCGGACAATCAGAATCTGCATCGCAACGTGATCTTCCGTGACGCTAAGGTACCACCACAACCTTTCTCTTCGCTTAATTCGTTCAAACCAGAAGATTTGTGGACCTACCTGGAAAACGCACGTAAAGAGGGAGCCGAGGTACTCGCGATTCCTCACAACGCCAATGTCAGCAACGGCTTGATGTATGATTTGGTCGACAGCGAGGGAAAAGCAATCGATCGCCCCTACGCTGAACGACGGATGACGAATGAACCAGTGAATGAAATCGTCCAGGCCAAAGGGCAATCCGAAACCCATCCAGGGTTATCTCCCAATGACGAACTGGCCAACTTTGAACTGTACGAACATTTACTGGTCCTCAAGGATCGGATTGGCAAGCTTGAGGGCAGCTACGCCCGCCATGCGTTTCGTCGTGGGCTGGAATTGGAAGAGAAGATTGGTGCCAATCCCTATAAGTTTGGCCTTATCGGCAGCAGCGATTATCATACCGGTGCCAGCTCAACCGAAGAGTTTAATTTCCCTGGCGGACATGGTCCACTTGATTCCACGCCACAAGCACGATTACGGCCAGAACAAACCGCAGCTGGTGAACCTGCAGCTCGTTTTAGTGCGGGTGGCCTCGCAGGTGCATGGGCCGAAGAAAACACCCGTGAGGCGATTTTTGCTGCACTGAAACGCAAAGAAGTATTTGCGACATCAGGAACTCGGGTCCGAGTGCGCTTCTTTGGTGGTTGGAACTACGCCGCAGCACTCACCAAGGACCAACAGTGGCTCAAGAAGAGCTACAGCGGTGGTGTGCCGATGGGCGGAGACTTGCCAGCAAAGCCGGACGGCGCTAAGGCTCCACAATTCGTCGTGTGGGCGATGAAAGATCCGGCCAGTGCACCGCTGCAACGTCTGCAAGTCATCAAAGGCTGGCTTGAGAATGGTGAATCAAAGGAACAGGTGTTTGATGTCGCCTGTTCGGACAAACTTACTCCTGATGCGCAAACTCATTGCTGTCCTGATAATGGTGCGACCGTCAATCTCACAGACTGTAGTCTTACCAAAGGCAAAGGTGCGGTTGAATTGCGTACGGTGTGGAGCGATCCAACGTTCGACGCTGCGCAGCGCGCTTTCTATTACGCCCGCGTGATCGAGAATCCAGTGTGTCGCTGGAACACCTGGGATGCGATTCGCAACAAACTCGAGCTGCCGCAGCACGTCACGGCGACGATTCAGGAACGCGCGTGGTCATCACCGATCTGGTATACTCCAGCAGCACAGCGGTAAGGGAAAGCCACAATCGAGATGCACTTTGAACATACTGCCCCAGGGAAGAATGCGTGTCACTTGCGCAGGGAAGTAATTCCGCGCACTAGAGGGGGTTGCGGCCTCGCTGAGTGCGAGCAATGTAACCTCCTCTGGACGTAGACAGAGAGTGACATTATTTCCTGGTGTGAGCGAAGAAACAACTGCAATACGCTTCCCCGTGCCGACGTCGACTTCCGCGAACCCTTCGCGTTGCGAAGCTACAGTTCCGCGCAGAATTGTCTCGATACCGACAAAGCTCGCAACCGTTTCGCTCACTGGTTGGCTAAACACTTCTTCTGGCGTGCCAATCTGAACGATTGCTCCTCGTTCCATGACGGCAATGCGACTGGCGAGTCGTAATGCTTCCCGGCGATCATGGGTAACAAAGAGTGTAGTAGTTCGCGTTTGTCGCTGGAGACGATGGAACAGATCGGTCAAGGATTCGCGGGTTGGAGCATCGAGTGCTGAGAACGGCTCATCAAGCAAAAGGAAATCCGGCTCAAGGACAAACGCTCGCGCTAAACTAACACGCTGCGCTTCTCCGCCGGAGAGAGTGCGCGCTTGACGATGAGACAGATGGCTAATGCCGAGTCGTTCCAGCCATTGCGTAACGCGTTCGCGAGTAATCGTAGTCGTGACACCACGTAACTTGAGACCACTGGCAACATTGGCCTCGACAGTCGTGTCGAAAAGCAATGGTTCCTGAAAGACGACGGCAAGACGACGACGGAAGGCTAGCGAAGGCGCGTACAAAGACACATCTTCTCCATCAAATTGAAGATTGCCTGCCGTCGGTGTTCGGAGGAATGCCAGGGTTTGCAGAAGTGTGCTTTTTCCCGCTCCATTTGCGCCGAGGAGGACAAGGATTTCCCCATGCAGAATTTGCAGCGTAGGGACCGTAAGCAGCGTTTGCCCATTTATTTCGACCTGTAGGTTCTGAACGGTCAGGAGAGCCGGAGTATTCACATCAGCAACTGGCAACAACGCGAATGTCGTTGCCGCGAAAAGGGAACTTTGATTTCAGCGTCCGTAGCCTTTTCATACTAAGGCACGACGACAAGCTTGAACGGGACTATTTTTCGGACAGTGGTGAAATCTCGCCGGTTGTGAGTAAACACGGGCGCACCGATCTGACGGCTAGACAAAGCGATGAGACAGTCATTTACCAAACGCAGGCGGCCTTTAAGGTCGTAGCCATAGCGTCGTTGTAACGTCGCTAACACAGCACCGACTCGCCAAAATATATCCGATGTGGGAGCCAGTAGTCGACGGGTACGAGAAAACGTGGTGTGCAAATCCTCGACAGCACGCGTAGCTGTAGGAGTAAAAGCGCCAGCGCGCAATTCCATCAGTACCACTGTACTCATATAGCGCAGGAAAGGCCCACTGACCATCAACTCCTCGCGCGCTCCGTCCTGAAGCCAGTCGATATAAAGATCGGTATCAAAAATAACGCGCTCCATCACGCGAAGACTCGTTCGATACGTCCTTTGCCTTTCACCTTACGCAGCGTCGCTTTGATATCCTCTTCTGCAAGTAGCAAATCGATCGCTTGCTCTATAGCTTCGCTCTCCGACTGAACTCCAAGCAGTGCTTTTAATCGAGTGAGTTTTTCCTGGTTCAGTCCTTGGGTTTTCTGGCGAGCGCTCTCAGTTTTCATAGAGTTTTCCTTCGTTCGTCTGCCGCAAGATCCTTCCTCGAGTATAAAATAGTGGACAGTGAATAGCCAGGGTTATATCAATTCCTCAATTCTTCAATCGCTCAATTCTGCCAATAGCTCCTTTGCCTCTTGCAAGTCTTTCGTATCAAATCCTTCGGTGAACCAGTTGTAAACCTCGGATAACATTTGGTGAGCTTCGGCGAGTCTGATATGTGTTTCGTGTTGCATGTCGCGTGCTGCATGGTCCCGAGCTTGGTGTTGTCGCAATCGTACCAGACTCATGAGTGCACGGAGTTCCAGGGACTTGGCTTGCTGCTTACGGGAAATATCGATGGCTTTGAGGAAACACGCTTCGGCCTCTTGGGTACTAGGGGCTAGGGGTTGGGTGTTGGGGACTGACAACTGAGAACTGACGACTGACAACTTTTGCAGCGTAAGCTCCCCCTTGAGTCGATACAGCTCGGCCTCGTAATGACGGTCCCCGGTTTTTTTCGCCACATCTAGCGCCTCGGCCAAAAGGGCAAGCCCTTCTTTAGCCTGCCCTACTTTCCCGTACGCCTCGGCTAAAAGGGCAAGCGCATATGGCCGACTCAGCTCTGCTCCCGTGGCCCGGCATACAGCCAAGCCCTGGCGTATCTGTGCAATTCCTTCTTCTTCCTGTCCCTGCTCGGCCAGCACCCAACCCTGCCAGATAACTCCCCATGCCAACCAGTGCGCAAACCCCTGCTCGCTGGCAAGTGCCAGCACCGCTTCGGCCTGCTCCTGGGCTGCTTGTCTCTCCCGGCGGTATTGTTGGAGCCTAAGAGCGAAGTCTAAAGCATAAGCCAAACTAAAGGGGTGAGACAGCTCTCGGGCCAGAGCAAGCGCTTCGTGCATTCTCTCGAGAGCCTGACCCGGATAGCCAAGATGCCACAGGGCCAAGGCCGCATAGGATAGGCAGGTCACCTTGGGGTCCTGCACATCACCGGAGACAAGGGGATTATGTTTCTGTGGATCGTAGAGGACAATGCCCTGCTCCAATTGGTCCTGGGTCGAGACAAACTCTCCCAGGTAGAACAAGGTCATTCCCAGTACATAGTGGGCCCACATGAGGTGAGGTGGGCTGTGCATACTTTGGGCTAAGCGGAGGCACTCCTCTGCCAGCTCATGTGCTGTCCAGTGTTCTGCCCGCACGAAACGAACCGACGACAGCAATATCAGCACGGGAAAGAGCTGCGGGGTCTCGCCTAGCTGCCGGCACAGCTCCAACGCTCGGGTGCAGGCGCGTTCTACCTCAAGGGCCGCATAGCCTCTGGTGGCTATCAGCGGCATACTCAGGATAATTTGCAGCGTGAGTTCTTGCTGGATGCGCTCTGGAGTACCCGGCAGGATCTGGAGTAATGCCAACCCCTTGGTGAAGTGACTAATCGCTTCCACGTTAGCCGAGCGTTGGTTCGCTCTTTGTCCTGCTCGTTGCCAGAAGGGAATGGCCTGTGCAATGTGTCCTGCCTCTGTGTAATGATACGCGACCAGCTCGGGTTGGGTCTCTTTTGTTTCTGGCAAGCGTTCCTCCAACACCTGCGCTATCTGGCGGTGATACTTCTGCCGCGTACTCTTGAGCAGCGACTGATACGCAGTATCCTGAATGAGCGCATGCTTGAAGAGGTAGGTCGCTTGCGGCGCGACTCCCCGTTGGTAAATGAGTTCCGCCTCGACCAACTGCTTGAGCTCGTGCTGTAATATGTCTTCACCTACCGACGAGACGGCGTGGAGCAGTTCGTAGGAAAACTGCCGGCCGATAATCGCCCCCAGTTGGGCGACCTCTTTTGCTACTCCGAGCCGATCCAGCCGGGCCATAAGAGCGTCCTGCAAGGTGGCAGGAATTCCCAACCGTAGGGGTGCTTCGTGAAGCGCCCCTACAGATTCCACGACACTCTTGGTTAACTCTTCCACAAACAACGGCACACCGTCGGTCTTACTCACAATCTGTTGTACAACTTCTTGAAGTAACGGTTTGTCACCTGCTAAGCGCTTCACCATTGTTTCCACCTGGGAGCGACCTAAGCGACTGAGTGTGAGGTGGCTGATATGGGAGCGCGATTTCCAGGGCGGCGTGAACTCAGGGCGAAAGGTTAGAGTCGCTAACAGCCGCGCTGTAGGCACCTGATAAAAAAAGATCATGAGCACCTCCAGCGTGGAAGGATCTGCCCAGTGCAGGTCTTCCCAGGCGCAGTACACTGCTGCCTTCTCCGCTTCCTCGATGATCCATGCCACTAACGCTTCTTGGGTCTTTTGCTTTTGCTTCTGCGGACTCATCGTCAGAGGTGGTGCACCGTCCGGATGCGGCAACGAGAGCAAGGCTGCCAACAATGGAAAAGTATCAGCCTGAGGAAAGCGGCAGTGGGAAAGGATTTGCTGAAGTTTCGCAAGTTTGGCCTGTGGCGTATCATCTTGGGCAAACTGCAAGAACCGCTGCAGACGCTCAAGGATCGGATGGAAGGCGCTGTTTTGGTGATAGGCTGAGCAGCGAAACTCAATACGAGTAGCACCATCAGTGAGGATGTGTTCAGTGAGGGCCTGCACCAGGCGGGACTTGCCAATGCCTGGCTCACCGCTCAACAACACGACTTGACCGTTGCCGCTTTTAGCCTGTTCCCAACGGCGCCGCAGCAACCCGAGTTCCTCTACTCGGCCCACTAAGGGTGTCAAGCCTTTGCTGACCGCCGCATCAAAACGGCTCCGGGCCTGACTCTCGCCTACAACCTGATACACCGACAAGGGAGTGGAGATACCCTTGAGCGTCTGAGGTCCAAAATCTCGAAATTCAAACAAGCCAGCAACCAACCGCTGCGTGACCGTACTGAGCACCACTGTGTCAGGTTCGGCCAATCCTTGCAGCCGCGCGGCAATGTTGGGCGTCTCGCCCAGTGCCAAAACCTCACGCTTTTCACTGCTGCCGATCTCGCCGATGACTACTAACCCGGTGTGAATGCCGATGCGAACTTGGAGAGGTCTTCCTTTTACCCCCTCACCCTGTCCTTCTCCCTGAATGGAAGAGGGAACCTTCTTTTGTATGGCCGTAATGATCTCTAATCCTGCCCGTACGGCGCGAGCCGCATCGTCTTCATGCGCCAATGGATAGCCGAAGTAGACCAACAAACCATCACCCAGGTGCTGGGCAATATGCCCATCGTAGCGTCGAATCACCTCCGTGGACATCTCTTGATAGGCTTGCACAACCTCGCGGAACTCTTCGGGGTCAAGTCGCTCTGACAAAGCAGTCGAACCCACCAAATCGCAGAACATCACAGTCAGTTGGCGGCGTTCGGCGGAAGACCGTCCGGGGTCCGGTGTCCGAAGTCCGAAGTCTGGAGACTGGGAAGTTCGGAGTTCAGGGTTCGGAGTCTGCGGAGTAGGAGAACTGACAGCTTCCTTTTCGCCATTTCCCCTTTTCGTCGTTTCCCCTTCGTTTTCCCCGTTTATCCGCTTATCCGTTTCCCTATTTACTCCTTCCCTGACCCAGACAAGAAACCGGCCATCCTCATCAGTCGCGACCTGTTTGGCGCCAATGAGTTCTTCCTTGAGGTCTTCCAGGTACGTGTCATCCAGCGCAAACCGCCGCTTTAAACCGCGGTAGGAAAGCCGCTTCTCCTGTTGCAGCAGTGCCTGGACTTGGGCAAGGACTTCATCAAACGTCATGATCTGACCCCCGGCTCGTTGTACTCCCGTGATTGTCGCGGTACAAGCCGAACTCGAATGGATTGCAGGTCTCACGGGGCTCGCCCGCAATGACGATCAAGCGCTCATCCGTTTTGCGGTCACATGCCATTCATTATTCATTCTGCATTCATCATTTGCCGCTACAGTGGTCGTCGCCGTTGCTGGGTATACGTCAACATCGCATTCACCGCAAAAATTAACAGCAGCAAGATCACACTCAGTGCAATCGCGACGTCGAAATTGCCTTTACTCGTTTCCATCACCGTCGCGGTTGTAAGTACGCGTGTGTGGCCGAGGATATTGCCGCCAACCATCATCGACGCGCCGATTTCGGAAATCACTCCGCCGAAGCCAGCCATAATTGCGGCAAGCAACGGCAATCGTGCTTCACGCAGCAGTAACCACACGAGCTGTGAAGGCGAAGCACCCAGCGCAAGGATTTGTAAACGTAGCTTTGGGTTGAGTTGTTGAATAGCAGCTACCGTGAGACCGGTAACAATCGGAGCAGCAATCACGACTTGTGCGAGTATCATCGCTATCGGCGTATAGAGCAAGCGGAGAAAACCTAACGGCCCACTGCGCCAGAGAAAAATCGTCACGAAGAGTCCGACCACGACTGGCGGTAAACTCATTCCTGTGTTGACCAGGCTCAGTACGAACCGACGACCTGGAAACTCAGTCAACGCGAGGAACGTCCCGAACGGAACACCGATAAGCAAACTAATAAGTGTCGCTGACAGTGAGATCTGGAGAGAAAGGAAAGTGATCCGCCAGACTTCCGGGTCACCGGATAATAACAGCCAAAGGGCGTGTTTGGTGCCGGAAATTAGAAGATCCATTGGGGGAAATAGTCTAGGAGTCTCGGAGTCTAGAGTCGAAAAAAGGGAACAGGAAGGGCAGGTACGTATTTTCTTTTTTTCCTTTTCGCCTTTTCCCCGTTTACCCTTTTCCCCCCGTATGAGTGATCGTGTTTGCTGTTGTTTTCTTCCCAAACAGTGAGGCTACTTTTTCTCGGATGAGCTTGATGAGGTAGCGCCAAAAATTGACGGCAGCGCCCTGCCTCACCTCCTCTCCCGGCATGGCTGTAATCTCGGCCTCCATCGCCGTAAAGAATTGGCCAATCATCATCTTGGCAGCGCCGTCGATCATCCGTTGCCCAACACTGGCTAACGGACCACCGACTTGAATGTCGCCGGCGTAGTTGAGTAGGGTTTGACCATTCTGTTCTGTGAAGTCCAAGGTGCCCGAGCCTTTGATGAAGCCCTGCTTGCCTTTGCCGTCGATCAGCATTTTATAGTGCGACGGGGGTTGCATCTCGTCGAGCTTCACCTTGCCGATGTAAACGCCTTTGACCACAGCCAGACCAACATTAATCTGACTGCTGTATTCGTTTTCCCCTACTGCTTCGAGCTTTTCACAGCCCGGCATACACTTGGCGATACGTTGGGGGTCGATGAAAAACTCCCAGACTTTCTGTCGGGGAGCAGGAAAGGTTTGGGTGCCACTGATTTTCATAGTTCCGATTTACAATCGTGAGTCGGTAAGGACCACACAATGAAACATACATTGGTTATCCTACTCGTCATCTATCAATCATGTCTGTAAGCTATTAACCACTGTTCAAGATCCGCTACGCTGGTGAAGTCCAATAACGCCTCTCCCAAAGCTTCGAGCTGTAGCAAACTTAACTGCGTCACCTGATCGTTTATCGCAGCAGGAAGTATCCCACAACGACGCTGTAACTGACGGAGAATCAACGTAACTCCCTCCTCTTGACGCCCCTCCTGGCGCCCTTCTTGACGCCCCTCCTGGCGCCCTTCTTGACGCCCTTCTTGACGCCCCTCCTGGCGCCCTTCTTGACGCCCTTCCGTGAAGACATCTTGATAAAATCGTGTCTGTTTGAGGTCGGTATCTGTGAGTTCTAACATAGCTTGGATTTCCTCCCGACTCAGGCTCGGTAGTTTATACACCAAGATTGTTTCTATCAGATTCACTATGGTTGTGCCGAGCGCTTTGTCAATCGCTCCACCGCGGAACTGTCCAAGCACTACTTGTGCTTCCTCGATAGCTTGTTGAGGGTCAGCCAGCAGAACCCCAATGACTCGCTGCATCAACGTCTGGCGTGGTCGTGCCCATTCATCCAAATATACTCGCGTGACATAGTCGCCGCGAAGGAGCCCACGGTAATGCTGATGCTCACCAGGGTCAAGAACACGGCTGGGGTAAATCACTACAGCATGCCAGGGATGAACAGGACGCTGCTGACGCAGATAGAGAAAGATCTCAGCAAACAGGCGCGCATAGAGTTCGGGGTCTGGTTGAAATTGCACCTCAATAAAGAACACCGGCCAGTCAGTGTGTTTGGCAGGTGGCAGTAACACCCCATCCACCCGGAAAGCAGTCTGTTTGAGTTCAACTGAATCAAATCGATAGAACGGGGCGTTGTCAGACGGCTGTGCGATCAACTCGAATAACAACTGCGGCAAGCTGTGAAACAGGCGGTAGAAGAGACTATCGGTTTTCACTCGTCCCCCTACTGTCCGCACCTTACACAACACACCCTTACCTGAGGTCCGCCGTGATACGTGGATAGTACCATCGATTATATTCATCCTGTTTTAACTTTTTGCTCGTTCGACCGCTTTTGCCAACGCTCGCCGGGTGTAGACCCGTACGAGTTGCATACGGTATTCAGCCGAGGCGAAAATATCACCATTGGCGTCGATACCGGTGGTCGATTGGGCTGCCGCTTGGGCCAGGGTTTTTTCGTCTGGCATCTCCCCAGTCAACGCCGCCTCGGTGCCTTTCGCTCGAAAGGCTTTGGCCGCCGCTCCGGTGATGCCAACGCGGACGTTAGTGCATTTACCACTGGCATCCAACGTCACGATAGCCGCCACGCCAACCACCGCAAAACCTGAAGCAGGTTGTGGCACCTTGAGATAGGCACTGCCAGTCTTCACAGCAGCAGGCGCTATCCGGACTTCGGTAACGATCTCTCCTGCTTGCAAGGCAGTAGTGAGCATGTCGACGAAAAAGTCTTCGGCTTTGATCGTGCGTTTCCCACTACTACTCACAACTTGTATTTCTGCGTCTAACGCAAGAATCGCCGCGGGATAGTCAGCCGCGGGATCAGCATGTGCCAAACTTCCCCCCAAGGTCCCGCGATTGCGCACTTGTACGTCACCAATGTTGCTCGCGCACTCGGCTAGTAGCGGACATTTCTGTTGCACCAAAGATGATGACTCTACTTGATAGTGGGTAGATCGTGCACCAAGGCAGAGCTGCCCTTGGTCTTCCTTGATATAGGCAAGATCGGCAATACGACCAATATCGATCAAGTGCCCAACCGATGAGAGGCGGAGTTTGAGCGCAGGTAACAGACTGTGACCGCCGGCAAGGATCTTGGCGTCGTCGCCATGCTGACCGAGCAGCGTTAACGCTTCGCTCACTGACTGCGGGGTATGATACTCGAATGACGCCGGGATCACGCTTGGCCTCCTTTGGCTTCTTGAATCGCCCGCCATACCCGTTCTGGTCGGAGCGGCATGTCGATGTTTTTCACCCCGAACGGCGCAAGCGCGTCAATCACTGCGTTGACCACCGCCGGAGTCGAACCGATCGTTCCTGCTTCGCCAACACCTTTTACGCCAAGCGGATTCACCGGCGTCGGGGTAATCGTGTTTTCCAGCTCCATCCATGGCATCATCGCTGCCTTGGGAACAGCATAATCCATGAGCGAACCGGACAATAACTGTCCGTTCTCGTCGTAGACGACTTCCTCATACAGCGCCTGGGCAATGCCTTGGGCGATCCCGCCATGGACCTGGCCTTCTACCAACATCGGATTGATGATGTTCCCGCAGTCGTCGACCGCAACGTAACGGCGAAATTGGATCTCGCCAGTTTCCGCGTCGACTTCAACCACGGCAATGTGCGTACCAAAAGGGAACAGGCAGTTAGATGGTTCGTAAAAACTTGTCGCCTCCAGACCGGGCTCAATGTTCGGCACACCCGCTTTGAACCCGTAGGCGGCCTCGACGATCTGCCGAAACGCGATAGCCTTGGTCGGATCACTTTTGAGAAAGACTTGACCGCCGCCAAAATCCAAACTCTCGGGCGGTACTTCCATCAAGTGACTCGCGATCTTGCGGGCTTTCTCTTTGACTTTATCAAGCGACATCTTCAGTGAGGTCCCGCCCAGCGCCATTCCCCGACTGCCGAATGTGCCAACACCATATTGCACCACCGCAGTATCGCCGTGCACGACCACAACGTCGTCGATGTCGACGCCGAGGTCGTCAGCAACCATCTGGGCAAAACTGGTTTCTTGTCCTTGCCCGTGTGGGGAGATGCCTGTGAGAATCGTCACCCTACCTGAAGGATCAATGCGGACCGTACAACTTTCCCAGCCGCCGGCTTTGAGTTTTGGCGGCAATAGTACAGAGGGACCAAGACCGCAGATCTCAATGTATGAGGCGACGCCGATGCCAAGGTAACGTCCGCGCTGACGTAATTCCGCCTGTTCCCGGCGTAAGGCGGGATAATCGACCATCTGCAGGGCCTTGTTGAGCGCCGTCTCGTAGTCACCGCTGTCATACACCAGCCCAGTCGGGTTCGTGTACGGAAACGCCTCCTTGGGAATAAAATTCTTGCGTCGCACTTCGACCGGATCAAGCTTCAACTCGGCAGCAACCGCATCCATCACGCGTTCCGCAATGAAGGCGGCTTCCGGCCGACCGGCGCCCCGGTACGCATCCGTAGCCATTTTATTGGTAAACACGGCGATCTGCTCGAAACTCAAAGCCGGGATTTTATACGCCCCGTTCATCAGCAGGCCGGTGAAGCCGGGGATCATTGGCGTGAAGAATTGTAGGTAGGCACCAAGGTCGAACAAGAGTTTCGCTTTGATGGCCGTGACAGTTCCATCTTTCTTGGCGGCAGCTTCGATGTATTGGACCTGCCCACGGCCGTGAATAGTTGCGGCAAAATCCTCACGGCGGGTTTGGGTCCATTTAATGGGTTTACCCAATCTCATAGCGAGGTACGGGGCCAAGATTTCTTCTCGATAGATGTTGAGTTTGGCGCCAAAGCCGCCGCCGACTTCGGGGGCAATAACACGGATCCGATGTTCAGGGACGCGCAACACTTCTGCCAATTGCGAGCGAATGAGATGCGGAGCCTGAGTTGCCGACCACACCGTCAGGTGTTTCATGGCACGGTCCCATTGTGCAACTGTCACGCGCGGTTCCATCGCCATGGGGATCAGGCGCTGCTGTACGATGCGTAATTTGACCACGACATCGGCCTCTTGCAAGGCGCGATCGACAGCCGGGTTAGCGTGCTCCACACGAAAGACGATATTATCGCCGAACGCTTCATGGAGGAGAGGTGCGCCTGTTTCTATCGCTCGTTCAGGATCAACAACGGCATCGAGCGCATCGTAGTCTACGTCGATCAGATCCAGCGCATCGCGAGCGACTGCGCGACTAGTGGCAACCACAACTGCGACTGGTTCTCCCACATAACGCACCTTACCCTCGGCCAACAGGGGATGGTGTGGTCGTTTCATCCCCGGAACCTCCGCCGCAGTGGGCACTGCATCCGTTTGTCCGGCGATGTCAGGCGCAGTCAAAACAGTAATGACACCAGGCAACTGTTTGGCTTTGCTCGTATCAATGCTGTTGATCTTGGCATGTGCGTAGATGCTCCGCAGCACGCTCATGTACAGCATGCCCGGCAGCTGCAGATCATCGGTGTAGGTTGCCTGACCAGTAATCAGGCGTGGATCTTCGCGCCGTTTGATACGTGCTCCAACCATTTTCGGTGTAATCGGCATAGTCCCTCACTTCGCGAGAATGAAGAATGAAAAATGAAAAATTTTGGCTTCTTTAGTCCGACATTCTTCATTCATCATTGGTAATTCTTCATTCGGAGTGCGGCGTACTGCACAGCCTTCACAATATGTTGGTATCCGGTGCAGCGGCACAGGTTGCCTTCGAGTCCGTGACGGATCTGATCTTCCGTGGGATTGGGATGCCGCTGCAAAAGTTGATACGAGGCCATAATCATCCCCGGTGTACAGTAACCACATTGGAGACCATGTTCTTCCCAGAAGCCTTCCTGGAGTGGGTGCAACTTCCCGTCCTTTTCCAATCCTTCGACAGTCAACACCTCACCGCCGTCGGTTTGCACGGCCAGCACTGTGCAAGATTTCACGGATTGACCGTTAAGCATAATCGTACAGGCCCCGCAGAGGCTCGTCTCGCAGCCAACGTGCGTGCCGGTCAAGCTGAGCACATCACGCAGATAGTGAACCAGCAATAGACGCGGTTCAACTTCGTCAGTGTGTCGTTCGCCATTCACAGTTACCGTTATGGTCTTTTTCACTGTATCTTGCCCCTCAAGGAGATAGAGTTTTCCCTATTTGATTGGTGTCACTTAGGACTGTGCCCTTCCGGCCCTAATCACTTCTCGGCAAAATGCAAGAAAGGCGCGCACGGCCTCTGGAGCTTCTTCGGGCAGGAAACTCTCCGTCACTGACTCCTCACGTTCTTGGTGGTAGTGCCGAGGAAAGGTAGTGATATATGCCCATCGTCTATGGGGAGAGTTGTCGTGCCGATATATTGTTCCATCCACCTGCCGCCGGTTCCAGTGATGAGCGAAACGACCTTCTTGCACCTCCGACCACCAGAAATCGACGTAACTTTCATCAATGACAAATACTCGAATCTTAGAAGCTGTTGATAAATTCCTCAGGCCCACCGTTTCAGCAAGAGGCGAATCATGCTGAGTTGAATCATGGCCTCACTATTTGTGGTCAATCGCTCATAG
>Ga0081539_10000327_pt1 | contig 106205 bp, 94 predicted proteins | sample TabmetS4T2R2_FD_71023 | JGI IMG/M metagenome (GOLD analysis project Ga0081539, IMG submission 71023) | Tabebuia heterophylla rhizosphere microbial communities from the University of Puerto Rico - S4T2R2 | ecosystem: Host-associated > Plants > Roots > Rhizosphere ... | reverse complement strand
CGTAAGAGCGGACGTAAGAGCGGACGTAAGAGCGGACGTAAGAGCGGACGTAAGAGCGGACGTAAGAGCGGACGTAAGAGCGGACGTAAGAGCGGACGTAAGAGCGGACATAAGAGCGGACATAAGAGCGGACATAAGAGCGGACATAAGAGCGGACATAAGAGCGGACATAAGAGCGGACGTAAGAACGACGCAGTTATGTCCGCAGTTATGTCCGTAGTTATGTCCGTAGTTATGTCCGTAGTTAGGTTTGTAGTTACGTCCGTAATCACATCCGCCCTTATGTCGTTCTAGCGTCTAAGCCTCCCGACGCATACGATTTGCTCTGACTCCTTCGGGACTTTCCACGAGGATGTCATGAAGTCGAGCGGCCCTGTTGGTCTGATCACCCTGGTGTGTCTGACCTGCGGCAACGAACATTTCTACGACCGATCCGTTCCGACGAGTTCGAAGTGCGAGAAGTGCGGCGGCACGGTCTTCCGCCAATTCGCCACCCCCACCGAGCCCGACGAGGCAACGATTGCGCAGCTCGAGGAACAAGCGCGCAGCATCGCCCTGGACGATCCGTCGCCGCAGACCACGGCTGACGACGTCCGCGACCTCGACATTCGCTAGCGACCGGAACCTCGCTGGGCGGGAGTAGACATCCTCCTCACCGCCTCAGCCGTAGCAGTCGCAACGTTACTGCCGGACGCCACAGGGCTCGTCGGAGCCCTCCGGCTCGACCTGCTCCTCAAGCTCGCGCTCGCCGTCGTACTCGGCGGCGCGATCGGGCTCGAGCGTGAGATCGCGGGAAAGCCCGCAGGCCTTCGGACGAACATTCTGATCTGCGTGGGCGCAGCGCTGATCACGGACGTCTCGATCGGCATCACGACGATCCCGGAACGCGTGGGCGACCCGTCGCGTCTCGCGGCGATGATCGTGTCCGGTATCGGATTCATCGGTGCGGGCACGATCATGCAGGCGCGCGGCACGGTGACGGGGCTCACGTCAGCGGCGACGATCTGGGTTGTCGCGGCGATCGGCATCACTGTAGGCGCGGGCTTCTACATCGAGGCCGTCGGTGCCGGCGCGCTCGTGACGCTGGTGCTGGCAGGACTTGGCACGCTCGAGCACAGACTGCGTCGCGCCCGCCGCGTGTTGAGCTGCACGATCCGCACGCGACCCGGCTTTCCGCGTGAGGAGCTCGAGACGCTGCTCGGGACGAGCGGGATCAAGATCGTCGGCGAACGGATCTTCGATCACGCGGAGGATCGCGTCTTCGAGCTCAAGCTCTCGGGCCCGGCGCGGCAGTATGACATCGTGACGGAAAAGCTGCTGACGCACGAAGAGATTTTCGGCGTGCACATAGGATGAGGGCTGAGGGCAGAGGGCCGAGGGCTGAGGTCGGACAGAGGGCCGAGACAGAAAGCTTGGCGGACGGCTCAGCCCTCAGCCCTCAGCCCTCACTCCTCGTCGTCGACCTCGCCGCCAAGTCCAAGAACTGGGCGCTGACACCGGAGGGCGAACGGCAGATCCTGAACGCCACGCCCAGCGGATGGCGCGTGCACGTCGTCCGGGCGCCGACGAGCTCCGACGGCGACGGGCCGCGCGAGCCGAGCGCGGAAGCGATGGACGCCATTCGCGAAGCCGAGGTCTATTTCGGCTTCGGTGTGCCCAAGCCTCTGTTTCTTGCGGGACGCAAGCTCAAGTGGGTGCACTCGGCGGCGGCCGGCGTCGGCAACGCGCTGTACACGGAGATGCTCGAGAGCGACGTGCGGCTCACGAACTCGGCCGGCGTACACGCTGTCCCGATCGCCGAATATGTCGTCGCCGGCGTGCTGCACTTTTTCCGCGGACTCGACGTCGCCGCGCGACAGCAGCGCGAGTCGCGCTGGGACAAGCAGTTCTTCGTCGCGGACGACACGCCCGTGCGCGAAGTTGCCGGCGCGCGCGTCCTCATCGTGGGCGCGGGGGGCATCGGCACCGAGGTGGCGACGCGGCTGCGCGCTCTCGGCGCAGCGTGCATCGGCGTCCGCCGCCATCCGGAGCGTGGCACACCTCCCGGATTCGAGCGCGTCGTGGGCCCGGATGCGCTCGACGCGGAACTGCCCGGCGCGGACGTCGTCGTGCTCGCCGCGCCGCTGACCGCGGAGAGCAAGGGTCTCATGTATGGACAGCGTCTCGCGAAGCTCAGGCGCGGGGCGATACTCGTGAACGTCGCTCGCGGCGCGCTCGTCGACGAGGACGCCCTCGCCGAGGCGCTGAACCACGGCATGCTGCGGGGCGCGGTGCTCGACGTCTTCCGCGAAGAACCTCTGGCGGCTGACAGCCCCCTGTGGCAGCTTCGTTCCGCACTGCTCACGCCCCACATTTCACCGGTGTCGCCGGGACGATTCTGGCCGCGTGCGCTGGAGCTCTTTTGTGATAACTGGCGCCGCTACGACCGTGGCGAGCCGCTGCGAAACCTCGTGGACAAGCGCGCAGGGTATTGAAGCATGAAAGAGATCATCAAGGCCGCGGTCGATCGCGGCGCCTCGGACCTCCACATCAAGGCCGGCGACGCGTTCCGCGCCCGCATTCACGGCAAGCTCGTCCCGCTCACGAAGCAGGCGCTCACCGCGGAGCAGACGAAGCAGATCGCGCTCCATCTCATCGGCAACGAGGACGACCGGAAGCGCATCGACGATCTGCGCGATTACGATTGCTCGTGGTTCGCGGACGGGATCGGCCGATTCCGCGTCAACATCATGAAGCAGCGCGGCAGCTTCATGATCGTGATGCGCGTGATCCCCCTCGAGGTGCCGACGTTCGAGAAGCTGCAGCTGCCGCGCATCATGGCGAAGATCGCGGAAGCCGAGCGCGGCATGATCCTCGTGACCGGCGTGACGGGCTCCGGCAAGTCGAGCACGATGGCGGCGATGATCAATTACATGAACCAGCACAGCAATCGCCACATCCTCACCCTCGAGAACCCGATCGAGTTTCTGCACAAGGACATTCAGTCCGCGATCACACAGCGCGAGATCGGATCCGACACGAGCGACTTCAAGCAGGGGCTGAAGTCGGCGCTGCGGCAGGATCCCGACGTCATCATGATCGGCGAGATGCGCGACGCGGAGACGATCGACACCGCGATGAAGGCCGCGGAGACGGGTCACCTGCTGATCTCGACGCTGCACACCGCCGACGCGACCGCGACGATCATGCGCATCATGGCGATGTTTCCGCCCGAGGAGCAGGAGATCGTGCGCATTCGCCTCGCGGAATCGCTGCATGCCGTCATCTCGCAGCGGCTGATCAAGCGCGTGGACGGGAAGAGCCGCGCCGTGGCGGCGGAGGTGCTGCTCAATACGCCGGCCGTGAAGGACATGATCATCGACGGCAAACGCATCGGCGAGATCAAGGATTACATGGAGGCGAACAAGGAGCAGTACGGGATGCAGTCGTTCGACCAAGCGCTCACGGACCTCGTCATCACGAAGCAGATCTCCTTCCACTCCGCGATGGCCGCGGCGAGCAAACCGGCGGACTTCGAGCTCAAGCTGCGCATGTTCGGTGGAGACGCGGCCGCGAACATCCACGAATTCGACACGCCCGCGCACGTCGCGGCGATCCCGGAGAATGCCGTGGTGCCTTCGGCGGCGGCCCCGCCGCCAGCGCTCGACTTCATCCAGCGATGACGCTCTCGCTGCGTGGGATCTTCGCGCCCGTCATCACGCCCTTCTCGGAGAGCGGCGAGCTCGATCGCGCGGCGTTCGAGCACAACGTCCGCGCGCACGTCCAGCAGGGGCTGCGCGGCGTCGTCGTCGGTGGGTCCACCGGCGAAGCGCCGCTGCTCGACGAGCGCGAGCGTGCGTCGCTCGTGGAGTGGGCGCGTCCTCTCGTGACGGGCGACCGGCTCGTGCTGGCGGGCGTCGGCGCCGAATCGACGCGCACGACGTTGGCGTACGCGAAGCAGGCGGCACAGCGCGGGGCGGACGGAGTGCTGGTCGTGGCCCCGCACTACTTCGGCACCGCCATGACGGAGGACGCGCTGCGCGCCCACTATCTGCGCGTCGCCGACGAGAGTCCGGTGCCCGTCGTGCTGTACAACATCCCGAAATACATGCACTTCAAGCTGTCGCCGTCGCTCGTCGCGGAGCTCGCCCCGCACGAGAACGTCGTGGGGATCAAGGACAGCTCCGGCGACCGTGACCTGCTGAACATGTATCTGCCCGCCCAGAGCGACACGTTCACGGTAGTCACCGGGAGCGGCCAGCTCTGGCGCACCGCGCTCGAGATGGGCTCGCGCGGCGGGATCCTGGCGGTCTCGCTCTTCGCGCCGGCGCTGTCGCTGTCGATCTTCGACGCCGCGAATCGGCGTGACGCCGCGACGGCCGACGCGCTGCAAAGCCGTCTCACGCCACTCGCGAAGGAGATCGTGGGCGACATGGGCATCGCCGGCGTGAAGGCCGCGATGGACTGCGTCGGACTCCGCGGCGGCGCCCCGCGCGCCCCACTGCTGCCGCTCGGTCGCACCGCGAGGGATCGCGTGCGTCAGCTGCTGCGAGACGCCGAACTGTCCGTGGCCGCCTGATGGTGTCATCCCGAGCGAAGCGAGGGATCTGCAGTTAACGAATTTCTCGCCTCGATCGCGGCCAAGCCGCGGCCGACGGGCAGCGCGTCGATTCGCCACGCGCGCGAGCGTTGCGCGCGCGAGCTGCGCGAGCTGGGATTCGACGTCCGCGAGGAAGCGTTCGACTTCTCCGCTTTCCCGGGAACGCTCGGCGGTCCCGTCATCGGCGGCGCTGCGGCGATCGTCGCCGGCTATGCCGGACGGCTGGGATACGAGGGCGCTCGAGCAGCGCCCGCGGTGATTCTCGTGGTCGGCGGCATCGCTCTCGCACTCGCCGGCCGTTGGCTCATCACGCGCGGCCCGCGTTCGGTGCCGCTGCTTCGCACGCGCGGCGTCAACCTCGAGGCGACACGTGGCGCGACCCCCGCCGTCTGGCTGTGTGCGCACCTCGACACGAAATCGCAGCGCGTGCCGACGTTGCTGCGGGTGATCGGGACCGCCCTGCAGGCGACCGGTTATGTGCTGATGACAGGGATCGCCGTCGCGACGGCAATTGGGTACGCCACGCCGGGCGTGCTCTGGGCATTTACGGCGGTGGTGACACTCGCCGGTGCGGTGATCGTAGTGCAAAACATGACGGGCCACCGATCGCCTGGTGCACTGGACAACGCGTCGGGGGTGGTGACCGTCATTGAAGCCGTGCGCGAGCTGAAGACTGACAGAGTTGGAGTGCTCATCACCGACGCGGAGGAGATGGGGCTCGCGGGCGCGCAGGCGTGGGTCGATGGCCGACGCAGAGCGGGGATCGTTCTCAACTGCGACGGCGTCGACGATGGCGGCGTCAACGTCATCATGCACAGCGGCGCGCGGCCGCAACGCATCCTGCAGGCGGCGCGAGACGCAACGCGGTCGACGAGCATCGAATACGAAGTGATGCGCATGATCCCGGGCGTCATCACGGACTCTGTGGCGTTTACCGCTGCGGGCCTCGAGTCGGTAACGTTCAGCCGCGGGACCTGGTGGTCGCTGGCACGCGTCCACAGCATGCGCGACGACCTCGCGCATCTTACGGGCGCGGGAATCGCACCCACGGCGCGACAGATGGCCGCGGTAACGCAAGCGCTTCTGCAAGAGGATTCGCGATAATGGAAGTGATCGTCCTCGCTCTGGTCATGCTCGTGTCGTTGTTCATGATCCCGCTCGGTCTCCCGGGGACGTGGGTCATGCTGGCCGCAGGCGTGGGGTACTCGATCCTCGTACCCAACAGCATCGGCATCGTCGCGCTCGCCGGCACGACGATCCTCGCCGTGCTGGGCGAAGTGTTCGAGTTCACCCTCGCGGGCAAATACGCGCGCAAGTACGGCGGCTCGCGCCGCTCGAGCTGGGGGGCGATCATCGGCGGCACGGTCGGCGCCATCGTCGGCGTACCTGTGCCGATCGTCGGGCCGATCATCGGCGCCTTCGCGGGCGCGTTCATCGGCGCGCTGGTGTTCGAGTATTCGCGCGCGGGCGACGTCGGGGCGTCGACGCGCGTGGCCTGGGGCGCCCTCGTTGGACGGGCAGTCGCCGCGGCGCTCAAGGTCGGGATCGGCATTGCGATCGCCGCCTGGCTGATGACGGTCGCGATCTTTTAGGCAAACCATTTGTACCGCAGAGGGCGCGGAGGACGCAGAGAACTGCAAACAGTGCTGTCATTCTGAGTTCGCGAAGCGAACGAAGAATCTTCAGTGAGTACAAGAGATCCTTCGCTGCGCTCAGGATGACCGCACTCTGTGTAGCACTTCGCTACGGTCAGGATGACAACTAATTGTCGTCCTCAGCGTCCTCCGCGTTACGCTGCGGTTCAACTGTCTTCCTGACAGGTTGACTGGCCTGCCGCGCTACGTAGATTCACTCAACGCCCCGAGGAATTCCTGGGGGCGCCTTTTTTTTGCCCCTGTTTCGGAGCGACATGTTCGGCGATTCGCGGCGCACCGTCGTAGTCGTAGGCGCCCAGTGGGGCGACGAGGGCAAGGGCAAGCTCGTCGACGTCATCGCCGAGCGCGCCGCCTGGGTGGTCAGGTACCAGGGCGGAGCGAACGCGGGACACACCGTCCAGATCGGCGACTCGAAGTTCGTCCTGCACCAGATCCCGAGCGGGATCCTGCACTCCGGCGTCCGCTGCGCCATCGGCAACGGCGTCGTCCTCGATCCGGACACGCTCTTCCAGGAGATCGACGGACTGGTCAAGGATGGCGTCGACGTGGAGGGACGCCTCTATGTCAGCGACCGTGCGCATCTCGTCCTCCCCTATCACAAGCTGCTCGACGCGGAGAGCTCGGCGAGCAAGGAGATCGGGACCACCGGTCGCGGCATCGGCCCGGCATACGAGGACAAGGTGGCGCGGCGCGGGGTGCGCGTGCTCGACCTGCGGCATCGCGACCGCCTCGAGAAGCTGGTGACGCAGGGCGTCGAGCACGCCATCGCACAGCTGCGACGCTTCGGCAGCAAGAAGACGGTGAGCGTCAAGGAGACGCTCGATCTGCTCGACTCTCTCGCGCAACGCCTCCTTCCCCTCGCCGAAGACGTCGGCCTCGTCATCGCTCGCGCCATAAAGTCCGGCGCAAGCGTCCTCCTGGAAGGCGCGCAGGGCTCGCTGCTCGACGTCGACCACGGCACGTATCCCTACGTCACCTCGAGCAACACGACCGCCGGCGGAGCGGCTATCGGGGCCGGTATCGCGCCGACCAACATCGACGCGGTGCTGGGTGTCGTGAAGGCGTACACGACGCGCGTCGGCGGCGGTCCGCTGCCGACGGAGATGGACGAAAAGCTCGCCGAGGAGACACGGCGGCTCGGCAACGAGTTCGGCGCCACGACGGGTCGCCCGCGACGCTGCGGCTGGTTCGATGCCGTCGTCGTGCGCTACGCCGCGCGCGTCAACGGGCTCTCCGATCTCGCGGTCACGAAGCTCGACGTCCTGGACACCTTCGACCGCATCGCGCTGTGCAACGGCTACGAGGTCGACGGTGACGTCCACAGCGAGTTCCCGGCCGATCTCACGGCCCTCGAGCGCATCGCGCCGAAGTACGAATGGCTGCCAGGCTGGAAGCGGTCCACCGCGGACGCGCGACGCATCGAGGATCTCCCCGTCGAGGCGCGGCGGTATTTGGATCGCGTGCACGAGCTCGTGGAGACGCCGATCACGTACGTCAGCGTCGGAACCCGTCGTGACCAGATCATCGGTCTCTAGTGTCATCCTGAGGAGCGCAGCGACGAAGGATCTACTCCGCCTCGAGCAGATGCTTCGCTGCGGTCAGCATGACCATGAGTGAATTGGATCTCCTCATCGTGGGCGGTGGCCCGTGTGGCATCGCGGCGGCGATCTCCGCGCAGCGGGCCGGGCTGGAGACGCTGGTGCTCGAGGCGAGCGTCATTTGCAGCACGATCGCCAACTATCCGACATACGTGCGCTTCTTCTCCACCGCCGAGAAGCTGTCGCTCGGCGGCGTGCCATTTGTCGTCGCGACGGAAAAGCCGACGCGACGCGACGGCCTCGCCTACTATCGCAGCATCGTCCAGCATTTTCGCGTTCCCGTCCGACAGTACGAGCGCGTCACGCGCATCGAAGCGCGCAAACCATTCGTCGTGCACTCGCAGACGTCCACGGGCGAAGAGCGCGAGACGCGGGCGAACGCCGTCGTCATCGCCACGGGCTACTTCGGTTCCCCGAACCGCATCGGCGTTCCCGGCGAAGAGCTGCCGCACGTCACGCACGTGTACCGCGAGGGACACGAGGCATTCCTCCAGCCCGTCGTCGTTGTCGGCGGCGGTAACTCGGCGGCTGAGGCGGCGCTGGATCTCTGGCGTTCCGGCGCGCGGGTGACGCTGGTGCATTTCGGCCCGACCTTCGACAAGAAGATCAAGCCGTGGGTGCTCCCCGATTTTCAGAATCGCGTGAAGGAAGGAAGCATCGCGGTGCGCTGGAACTCGCGGGTGACGCAGATCGATCGCGACGCGGTGTGCATCTCGACGAGGCAGAAGGCCGAGCGTCTGGACGCGACGCGCGTATACCTGATGACCGGATTCGCGCCGAACCTCGAGTTGCTGCGGCAGATCGGCGTACCGATCGATCCCGACACCGGCATCCCGAAGCATGACCCGAAAACGCTGGAGACAGCGGTGCCCGGCGTCTTCATCGCGGGGGTCGTCGTGGCGGGCTACGATGCGAACAAGGTCTTCATCGAGAATGGCCGCTACCACGGCGACAAGATCGTCGCGCGCATCCTCGGCAAGCGCGCGCCGGCGGAGCCGCAGTTGAGCGCGGAACTGGATACGTAGAGGGCTGAGGGCTGAGTACCGAGGGCTGAGGGTTCGTCCGACGCGCTAGGTTAGACCTACATTCAAAGCTCAGTTCTCAGCCCTCGGCTCTCAGCCCTCACCACTATCGGATGCCCTCCCAGCACCCCGACGTCCTCGAAAAGCTCGTCTCTCTCACCAAGCGCCGCGGGTTCATTTTCCAGTCGTCCGAGATCTACGGCGGCACGGGGTCGGTCTGGGACTACGGTCCGCTCGGCGTCGAGCTGAAACGCAACATCAAGGATCGCTGGTGGAACGCGCTCGTCCGCGCGCGTGACGACATCGAGGGACTCGACGCCGCGATCCTGATGCATCCGCGTGTCTGGGAGGCCAGCGGCCACGTCGCCGGCTTCACCGATCCGCTGGTCGATTGCCGCAACTGCAAGAAGCGCTTTCGCGCCGACGATCCCAGGATCAAGGGAACGCCCGGAACGCCGGACGCGCAGTGTCCAGCGTGCGGCATGAAGGGGACGCTGAGCGAGCCGCGCATGTTCAACCTCATGTTCAAGACGTTCATGGGGCCGGTCGAGGACAGCGCGTCGGTGGTGTATCTGCGGCCGGAGACCGCGCAGGGCATCTATGTCAACTTCCTCAACGTCCAGCAGTCGACGCGGCAGAAGGTGCCGTTCGGCATTGCCCAGATCGGCAAGGCGTTTCGCAACGAGATCACGCCCGGGAACTTCATCTTCCGCACGCGCGAGTTCGAGCAGATGGAGATGCAGTTTTTCGTCGATCCCGAGGCGCAGGCGCCCGGCCGCACCGACATGGAATGGTTCGAGTACTGGAAAGCCCAGCGCATGGACTGGCATCGCGGGCTGGGACTGTCGCCGGATCGTCTGCAGTACCACCAGCACACGAAGGAAGAGCTGGCGCACTACGCGCGCGCGGCGTTCGACGTCCAGTTCGATTTCGGCGGAACGCTGGGTTTTCAGGAGATCGAAGGCGTGCACCATCGCGGCGACTTCGACCTCCGGCGGCACCAGGAGTACTCGGGCAAGAAGCTCGAGTACATCGATCAGGTCACGAATCGCCGCTTTCTGCCCTTCGTCATCGAGACGTCCGTCGGCGCCGACCGCACGACGCTCGCGGTGCTCGTGAACGGTTATCGGGAGGAAGCCGTCCCGGGCGAGCAGGAGGGACGCACGCTCCTCGCGCTGCATCCCGCTCTTGCCCCGATCAAGGCCGGCGTGTTCCCGCTGGTCAAGAAGGACGGTATGCCCGAGCTCGCGTCGAAGCTGGCGGACGACCTGCGGCGACGATTTCCGGTATTTTACGACGAGTCGGGCGCCATCGGGCGCCGCTATCGGCGGCAGGACGAAATCGGAACGCCGTACTGCGTCACGATCGACGGCCAGACGTCGCAGGACTCGACAGTCACGATTCGCGACCGTGACACGTTGAAGCAGGACCGCGTCGCCGCGGACAAAGTCGCCGAGTGGATCACGCAGCGCCTCAACCAAAGGTGAGCGAGCGCGCCATGGCGCCCTTGCGCGAAGCTCAATGACAGCCACGGCTAGCCTTTCCCTCGAACGCCTGCGCCGCGACGGGCAGGCCTTCATGGAAGAGCTGACACGGGAGTTCTTTCTCTCGACGGCGGGCCACAAGGCCGCGGCCGAGCTGCAACCGATCTACGCCCGATACGCCGACATTCTCGGCGCGGACGCACTCGGCATGACGGTCGAGCTGTTCCGCGCCGCGGCGCCCGGATCCGAAGAGCAGCGCCAGACGCGGATCCTGCTCGAGTGGCTCGTCGATTCGCTCGTTGGCCGCGAGCTTGCCGTGCTGGATGAGCGCGAGCTCGCGTGGGAAGGCACGGCGATGATCGCTCTCCCGGACGGCTCGAAGATGCAGTTCGAGCGCGCGCCGATCGAGATGGCCAACAGCGTCGATCGCGACTACCGGCTGGCCGTCGAGGCCGCACGTGCCAGGCTGCTCGAGAGCGAGCTCACGCCCATCCGGCGCGAGCGCTTCCATCGCGAGCGCGAGATCGTGGAGCGGCTCGGCCTCGCCGACGGCTACAACGCCACGTGGGAACTGCTGTCCGGCGTGTCGCTGACGGCATTGCGCGCGCAGTGCGAGCAGTTTCTCCGCGACACCCAGGCGATCTGGGACGAGACCCATCCGGAGTTCGTTCGCCGCGTGCTGTCGATCGATCCGTCCGAGGCACGACGCTCCGACGCGCTCGCGTTGTTCCGGGCGCACGAATTCGACGCCGCGTTTCCCGCGAGCGCGATGGAGGCGCAGGTGCAGCGCCAGGTGCGCGAGATGGGCGTCGATCCCTTCGCGGGGGGACGGATTCGCGTCGACACCGAAGAGCGCGAGGGAAAGCGCTCGCGTGCGTTCTGCGCGCCGGTGCGCGTGCCGGAAGAGGTGTACCTCGTGCTTCGCCCGCACGGCGGGCAGGTCGACTGGAACACGTTCCTGCACGAGCTCGGCCACGCGCTGCATTTCGCCTACATCCGCCCGGACTACCCGTTCGAGTACCGTTGGCTCGGAGACAACTCCATCACCGAGTCGTACGCGATGCTCTTCGACCACCTGATGGAGGACGCAGGGTGGCTGCGAAGATACACGGAGCTCAACGAGAAGAACCTGCGCTCCTTCCTCCGCACGGCAGGCTTCGAGGAGCTGCATTTTCTCCGTCGTTACACCGCGAAATTCATCTACGAGACGCATCTGTATGGTGGGGACGTGCGCTGGGAATCGCTCCCCGATCTCTTCGTCTCCACGCTCTCCGAGGCGACGAACTTCCAGTATTTCCCGGCCGACGCCTTCGTCGACGTCGACGCGCGCTACTACTCGGCGCGCTACCTGCGCGCATGGCAGCTGCAGGCGCTCCTGGGCGAGACGCTCACCGAGCGCTACGACGAGGACTGGTGGCGCAATCCCCGCGCGGGTCCGTGGCTCGTGCAATCGCTGTTGAGCGAGGGACAGCGCGAGCTGGCCCACGAGCAGGCGAAGCGGGTCTCGGGCGCGGAGCTCTCGTTCGCCCCTCTCGTGCGGGAGATCGAGCGGCTCCTTGGCTGACACGGGCGCGGAGCGGGCGGGCCGGCGTCTCGCGGTGATCACGGGCGCGTCTCGCGGGATCGGTCGCGCGATCGCGCTGCGCCTCGCGAAACAGTACGACATCCTCGCGATCGCCCGCTCGGGCCGCGCGCTCGCGCAGCTCTGCTCCGAGATCCAGGCGTCAGGCGGCACGTGCGACGCCGCGGCGCTCGACGTCGCGGACGCCGACGCCGTGGGGCGCACGCTGCGGAACGTCGACGCCCATGTGCTGGTGAACAACGCCGGCGTCGGGCCGATGAAACCGATGCTCGAGCTGTCGCCGGCCGAATGGCACACGATGGTCGACGTGAACTTCAACGCACTGTATCACGTGACCCGCGCCCTGCTGCCGCGCATGATCGCTCGCCGCAGTGGGCACGTCGTGATCATCGGCTCGATCGCCGGCCGCAGCGCCTTCATCGGCGGCACCTGCTATGCGGCCACCAAGCATGCCGCCGCTGCGTTCGCCGAGTCGCTCATGCTCGAGGTGCGGGAGCATGGTGTGAAGGTCTCGATCGTGAATCCTGGCTCGGTGGCGACGGAGTTCTCGCCGAAGAACGATCCGAGTTGGATGCTGGCGCCGGAAGAGGTGGCGGACAGTGTCGCGCATGTCCTCGATACTCCGCCTGATGTCCTGGTGCACCGTCTCGAGATCAGGGCGCTGACACCCAGGAAGTAACGACGCTTGTCCGCTTGTCACGAGCTCCGGTGCACATTGACAAGCCGACAAGCCGACAAGCGTAGTTTCCTATTTCATAGATGCGTCCACGCGATTAGGTTCTTGGTCCGTGAGCACGCCGCTGGGTCCGGGTGCACTGGACAGCCCGCCGTTGGATCGGGCGCGGATGCTCGCCCTCGGCAACGCCGACGCCGGATTTCGCGAGCTCATGGCGGTGCGCGAGATCGCCCAGGCCCTGCTCACCGTTTCGCGCCCCAGCGACGTCTATCAGTTCGCGCTCGATCGCGTGAGCCCGCTCGTCGGCGCTGCATTCGCCTGCGTCTACCTCGTCGACGACGATTCCGATCTCATGCGGCTGCAGGCGGCCCACAACTGGCCTGCGCGCTACACGAAATTCCTCGGCGACATTCGCGTGCGTCTCGGCTCCGGACCGAGTGGCGCGGCGGCGGCGGAAGGACGCGCCATCGAAGTCGCCGACGTGTTCTCGGACGCAGGCCTCGCGGACTGGCAGGAGGTCGCCGCCGAGCTTGGTTTCCGCTCCCTGGTCGCGCTGCCGCTCCAGAGCGGCGGCGCGACGGTCGGCGCCATCACGTTCTACTTCACGGCCGCGGGAGCCATCACATCGGAGTCGCGGCATCTGCTGCGGGTCGTCGCCGACCAGATGGCCGCGACCGCGGAGAAGGCGCGACTGATCCACGATCTGCAGGCCACGAATTCCGCGCTGCAGGCCACCAACGCGGAGCTGGAGAAGCAGTACACCGCCGTCCTCGAGGCACGGCGGCTTCAGGACGAGTTCCTCTCCAACGTCTCGCACGAGCTGCGCACCCCCCTCACGTCCGTGCTCGGGTACCTGTCCCTCATGGAGGAAGGCCTCGGCGGACCCGTCACCCCCGAACAGCAGGAATCGCTGTCGCAGATGAAGGCGTCGAGCGAGCGGCTGCTCGACCTCATCGGCGACCTCCTGGAGCTCACATCGCTCAAGCGCGGCGAGCTCAGCGTACAGATCACGGAGTTCGATCCGCGCGAACCGCTGCGCGAGGCGCTCAAGTGCGCCAACGGCAAACGCGAGGGCGTGTCGCTCGTCGTGGAGGACGCGCCGGTGCTTCCGCTCATGACGAGCGACCGTCGCAAGGTGAAGCGTCTGCTCGGCGCGCTGCTGGCGAATGCATTCAAGTTCACCGAACGTGGCGAGGTGCGCGCCGCCATTCATTCGCGAGATGGAAAGGTCGTCTATCGCATCAGCGACACCGGCGTCGGCATCTCGCCGGACGCCCAGCGCTTCGTCTTCGACGAGTTCCGGCAGGAAGACGGATCGGCCACGCGCCGCTACGGAGGCTCCGGGCTCGGGCTCGCCATCGCGCGCCGGCTGGCGCAGCTGCTCGGGGGAGAGATCGAGATGTCTTCGCAGCGGGGCAAAGGCTCTACATTTACAGCGGTGCTCCCGCTGGCGCGTCGCTAGGCCCTACGCGTCCCGAACGCCGAGAACCGACCCGCGCGCAGCGCGGGGCCGAGAACTGGACAAATGGCAACGTCACAGCGCACGCTCCAGGAACAACAGACTTCGCTGCCTCCCGACGAAGTGCTCGCGCGCGCGAAGACCTTCTTTACGCAGCGCAATCCGCTGTACGCGGCGTTTCTCGAGAAAGAAGGGCCGACCTTCGCGACCTTCAGGGGACAGGGTGGCGAGGAGATCGTCATCGCCGCGATGCCGAAGGAGGGCACGACGCTCGTGACGGGATCGACGTATCTCTTCGACATGCAGGTCGCGCGCTTCATGGCGACGCTTCCGCCCGCGCCCGCGAAGTGAGCGCGCCCGCCCCGTTCTCGACGCAGCTGCGCGCCACGCGGCGACCGATCACGCTCGGCGCTCCCGACGCGCCGGGCGCGATCACCATCCGCGTCGAGAGCGCGGAGCTCTGGGACGCGGTGCGCGTGATCGCACGGCCGGAAGCGCGCGTGTCCGAGCTCAAGGAGAGCGTGCTCGCCGAGCTGTATCCCAAGCACGAATACGCGGCGGATTACGTGCTCAAGTTCCGCGGCTGGGAGATTCTCGACGAGCAGGTGCCGTTGAGCGCCGCGGGCATCACGGACGGCTCGATTCTTCTGGTGGCGTATAGACGTCGACGGCCGGTACGGTAACGGGTCGCCGTCGCGGTAGCCCGTGACGAAGACCGCGTTCATCTCACACGCGGATTGTGGCCGCCACGACACCGGATGGGGGCATCCGGAGCACGTCGGACGCATACGCGCCATCCCGAAAGCTCTGCGCGAGGACGCGGAGTTGATGAACGCGCTGCAGCACGTCGAAGCGCGCCACGCGACGGAAGACGAGCTCGCGCTCGCCCACGACCTCGCGTACATCCGGACGGTGCGCGAGATCGCCGCCTCCGGCGGCGGACGACTCGACGCGGACACCGTCGAGAGCGAGGGATCCTGGGACGCGGCCACCGCCGGCGCCGGCTGCGTCCTGGACGCGGTGGACATGGCCATGGACGGACGCGCGGCGCGTTCGTTCTGCGCGGTCCGTCCGCCGGGACATCATGCGCTGCGGAGCCGAGGGATGGGGTTCTGTCTGTTCGGCAACGTCGCGATCGGCGCGCGCTACGCGCGCAAGCGTCATGCTCTCGAGCGCGTTCTCATCGTCGACTGGGACGTGCATCACGGGAACGGAACACAGGCCCTCGTCGAAGCCGAAGCCGACATTCACTTCGTCTCGATGCACCAGTGGCCGTGGTATCCGGGCACGGGTGCCGCGGCGGACCGCGGGCCGCATGGCAACGTCTGGAACGTCCCGATGCGCGCGTCGCTTCCGCCGGACGCGTACACGACCGCCTTGCTGCGCGCCGTGGACGAAGCGACGAAGGGTTTCGTCCCCGACCTGCTGCTCATATCCGCGGGCTTCGACTCCATGCGCGGCGATCCGCTGGGGGGCTTCACCCTGGAGCTCGAGCATTTCGTCCTCCTGACGAACGAGCTGGCGTCCCGCGCGAACGATTGGTGCCAGGGGCGGATCGTGAGCGCGCTGGAGGGCGGCTACGCCCCCGAACGCCTCGCCGCCGCGTGCGTCGCGCATATGCGCGCGCTCGCGGAAATGGCTACCTTCGGAACATGACCGCGCCCGCTGCGCCCGCCGCGCCGGCGGACACCACCAAGCCAGCCATCTATTACGTCGATGGGACTGGGAAGCTGCGGCGCGACCTCGGCATCGCGGAGCTGGCGGAGGTCATCCGGACGGGCGTGGGCGAGCTGTGGGTCGACATGCGCGTCGGCAGCCGCCAGTGCAGTGCGATGCTCGACAACGTCTTTCAGTTTCACCCCCTCGCGGTCGAGGACGCGCTGAATCCGGACAGCCGCGTCAAGGTGGACGAGTATCCGGGCTTTCTCTTCGCCATCGTGCGCGGCCTGCAGCTCAAGGCCGACACCGACGACCCGTACGACACCGAGACCTTCAACCTCTGCTTCTTCCTCGGCCCGAACTACCTCGTGACGGTTCATGGCGGCCAGTCACCCGTCTTCGGGTCGGTGGCCGAACGGATCGAGCGGCACGCCGAGCTGCTGCAGCAGGGCGCGGAGCGCGTGATGCACGCGATCATGGACACCGCCGTCGACGCGTACTTTCCGCTGATCGATCAGATCGACGACTTCGTGGACGGTCTGGAGTCGCGCGTCTTCGAGAGCTTCGATCGCGCCGCGATCCACGACATCTTCCAGGTGAAGCGCCTCGTGCTTTCGCTGCGCCGCCACCTGAGCCCGCAGCGCGACGTGTTCAATGTGCTCACCAACCGCCCGACGCCGCTCCTCCGTCCCGAGATGCAGGTCTACTTCCGCGACATTTACGACCACAGCCTGCGCATCAATGACTCGCTCGAGACGTACCGCGAGCTGCTGAGCAGCACGCTCGATGCATATCTCACCCAGGTGAGCAATCGTCTCGGCGCCGTCACCAAGGGACTGTCCGTCGTCGCCACGATCAGCCTTCCCTTCGTCGTCATCAGCGGCATGTGGGGGATGAACGTCGCGCACGTTCCGCTGGCGGACAACGAGCACGCGTTCTGGGACATGCTCGCTCTGCAGCTTGGCGTCGCGGCCGTCCTGCTGCTCCTCTTGCGCTGGCGGAAGCTGATCTGATGTCTCTGCGCGTCTATGGCATTCTCATGCAGGATGGGCAGGCGCCGGCCAAGCTGCCCGCCGGCGTGCAGCTGCACGCGGTGCGCGAGCTTGCCGCGGCCACCGAGGAGGGGGACTTCAGCGCCCGCGACGTGGACAGCGGCGTCGTCGAGCGTCACATCGCCGTCGTGCAGAACCTGTTCGAGCAGGAGACCGTGCTCCCGACCCCGGTCGGTACCGTCTTCCGGTCCCAGGAGGTATTGCAGCGGTGGATGGAGCTGCACTACGTCGCGCTCAGCGACGCGCTCGCCTGGGTGGAGAATCGTGTCGCGGCGCGCGTCCACGTCGGACGCGCGGTCAGCACGGAATCCAGCGCGGAGCTCACCGCCATCGCGGCGGAAGTGTCGCGGTCGTTGCGCCGCCGCGCCGTGGCCGGCGTCCCGCTGCGGCTCACGGAGCATTCGACGGATTTGCTCGGAGTGGCCTTCCTCGTCGAGGCGGAGCTATGGCACGAGTTCGCCGACGCGGTCGGCGACGAGCAGGAGCGACATCCGCTGCTGCGCATCGAGCTCACGGGCCCATGGCCGCCGTACGACTTCGTGCGGCTACAGTTCGGAGCCTGAGTGTTCTGTCCGGATTGCGGAACGTGGAATCGCAGCTCCGCTGCCGCCTGCTCCCGATGTAATGCCAAGCTTCCCGAAGTCAGCAGCACGTCATTCGAGAAGCCCGACGACGAGGTAACGAAGCTTCGGCAGCTCACGGGCAGCCGCTACCGCGTGCTCAAGCGCCTCGGCGGCGGCGGCATGGCCAACGTCTACATGGCCGAGCACGCGCATCTGGACCGGCCGGTAGTCATCAAGGTGTTGCACGCACACCTGGCGAAGGATTCGGAGATGCTCGAGCGATTCCGGCGTGAGGCGCGCGCGGCGTCGCAGCTCGTGCACCCGAATATCGTGCCGATCATCGACGCGGGCGAGGGCGAGGGCGTCGTGTTCACGGTCATGCCGTACATGTCCGGAGGATCCTTCGCCGACCGGATCGCGGCCGGGGCGCAGCCGCCGGTCGACGTCGCCGCCATCGTCGCGCAGGCGGCCACGGCGCTCGACTACGCGCATCGCCGCGGCATCGTGCACCGCGACGTGAAGCCGGACAACGTGCTGTTCGACGAGGACGGCCACGCGCTCGTGACCGACTTCGGCATCGCCGAGGCGCGCTCGCAGGGACGATTGACCGCGAGCGGACGCGCGATGGGCACGCCGCATTACATGTCGCCCGAGCAGGCGATGGGGAAGCTCGTGGACGGGCGCGCGGACGTGTATTCGCTGGGCATCGTCATGTACGAGGGCCTCGTGGGATTCCCACCCTTCGACGGCCCCGACGCCTTTGCGGTGGGGTACAAGCAGGTCCACGAGCCCGCGGTCAGCCCGCAGCAGGTGAACTCCGAGATCCCGACGCCGATCGCGAACATCGTGATGCGCTGTCTCTCGAAGCCCGCCGCGGAGCGCTTCGCGCGCGCCAACGATCTGGCGGACGCGCTCATCGCATGGCTCGCGACGAACGACAGCGCGGGCAGCGCATTGCGTACGGCGTGGGCGGCACGCCACGTCGCCCGCGTTCCATGAAGCTGCTGCACGATCGCTACACGATTCATCCCCGCACACCTTTCGCGATCGCCCGCAGCAGCACCACCGCGTACGATCGCGTCCGCATCCGGCTCGTCGATGACGACGACGTCGAGGGGTGGGGCGAGGCAGCGCCGAACGCCTTCTACGGCGAGAGTGCGGACACCGTCGAGAAGGTCTTGCCGCGTCTCGCGGCCATCGTGGAGCGCCGCAGGACGCTGAAGGCCCTCGAGGAGATCGATTCACTCGAGGTGCAGATGCACGCCGCGGTGCACGGCGATGCGTCGGCACGCTCCGCGGTGAGCGCGGCCGCGCATGATCTGTTGGGCAAGAAGCGCGGGCAGCCGCTGTGGCGCCTGTTCGGCCTCGAGCCGATGACCGCGCCGCCGTCCAGCTTCACGATCGTGATATCGCAGGACGAGGACGCGCTGCTGCAGCGCATCGAGGAGGCGCGCCCCTATCCCATTCTCAAGGTCAAGCTCGGCACCGACCGCGACGACTGGATCGTGACGACCGTGCGTCGCGCGGCGCCGACAAAGCTCCTCCGCGCCGACGCGAACGCCGCGTGGTCCGTCGACCACGCCATCCGCATGTCGAGGGTTCTCTCCGACGCCGGCTTCGAGCTGCTCGAGCAGCCTGTCGCGCGTGACGACGTCGAGGGGATGCGCGCGGTGAAGCGCCAGTCTCCGATCCCCGTCATCGCCGACGAGTCGTGCATGACGGCGAGCGACATCCCCGGTCTCGACGGGGCGGTGCACGGCATCAACATCAAGCTGTCCAAGTGCGGCGGCCTGGCAGAGGCGCGGCGCATGGTGCACGAGGCAGGGCGGCGTGACATGAAGATCATGCTCGGGTGCATGGTGGAGTCGTCCCTGGGGATCACGGCGGCGGCGCACCTCGCGCCCGCCGTTCATTACGCCGATCTCGACGGCGCCGCGCTCCTCAAGGACGATCCCTTTATCGGCGCCACCATCGACGACGGCTTCATCCGGCTGCCGGCGGCGCCAGGCCTGGGAGTCCAGCCTCGGTAAGACAATTGAACCGCAGAGAACGCGGAGGACGCAGAGGAACATCGCAGTCGTCATTCCGAGCGCAGCGAGGAATCTGCAGTTGCAGTCGTCATTCCGAGCGCAGCGAGGAATCTGCAGTTCGGACGCGGTCATTCCGAGCGTAGCGACGAATCTGCAGTCTCGCGAGACAAATTGATGACGTATGTGCGCGCTGCGCACGCAACGTCCGTCATGCGTCAGTATTTCGTCTACATCCTTTCCAGTCGATCACGACAACTGTACGTCGGCGTGACCAATTCCCTGTCGCATCGACTCGCTCAGCATCGCGACGCCAAAGTGTCTTACACGGCCCGATATCGCATCCATCGACTCGTCTACTGCGAAATCGTCGACAATCCGTACGACGCGATCCGCCGCGAGAAGCAGATCAAGACATTGACGCGCGCCAAAAAGATTGAGCTCATTTGCTCAATGAATCCGGCGTGGAACGAGCTGGGCAAATTGTTTGGATTGGTCGACCACGGCGACTAACTGCAGATTCCTCGCTGCGCTCGGAATGACGGCAACTGCAGATTCCTCGCTGCGCTCAGAATGACGACGACTGCAGATTCCTCGCTGTGCTCGGAATGACGACGACTGCAGATCCCTCGCTGCGCTCGGGATGACTACAATAAGACGTGCTCGTCTCGGTCGCCGTCCCGCTCCCGTTTTTCAAGCCTCTCACATACGCCGTTCCTGACTCCCTTGCCGCGCGCGTAGCGATCGGGAGCCGCGTCGTCGTGCCGGTGCGGGGACGGCGCGAGCTGGGCATCGTGATCGGCGACGGCGCCACGACGAATGGCGTGAGGGCAAAAGCGATTCTCGAAGCGCCCGACGCGGCGCCGTCGATCGACGCGCAGCTTCTCGCGCTCTGTGCGTGGATCGCCGACTACTACGTCGCGCCCCTCGGCGTCGTCCTGCGCACCGCGCTCCCGTCCGCGCTCACGGGCGCCGCGGGTCCGACGCCGGCGCCGAAGACGCGCCGCGTCGCGAGGATCGCGACTGTGATGCCGACGCTCATGGAACGCGACACGACGTTCAAGCGCTCGAAAAAACAACGTGAGGTCTACGAGCTGCTCGAGTCGCTGGGTGGCAGCGCGGCCGTGGAGCTGCTCGTGGAGCGGTTGTCGTTCTCGCCCTCCGTGCTCAAGGCGCTCGCCGATCGCAAGCTGATCGAGATCGACGATGAGGTCGTCGCGCGCGACCCGTTCGCGACGCGTGCCGCATCGACCGATCATCGCCACGCGCCGACGCCGGAACAGCGGCAGGCGATTGCGGCGCTGAGCGCGGGCAAGCCCGGCGAGGTGTTTCTCCTGCATGGCGTCACCGGGAGTGGAAAGACGCTCGTCTACCTCGACCTCCTGCGCGCCGTGGTGAACGAACGCGGCCAGAGCGCGATCGTGCTCGTGCCGGAGATCGCGCTCACGCCCCAGACGGTGAGCCGGTTCCGCGCGGTCTTCGGTGACAAGGTGGCCGTGCTCCACAGCGCGCTGAGCGACGGTGAGCGCTACGACGCCTGGCTCGCGCTGCGCCGCGGCGACAAGCGGATCGCCGTCGGCGCGCGGTCCGCCATTTTCGCTCCGCTCGCCGACCTCGGCGCGATCGTGGTGGACGAAGAGCACGAGACGAGCTACAAGCAGGGCGAGGCGCCGCGGTACCACGCGCGCGAGGTCGCGATCGTCCGCGCGCGCGCGCAGGGCGCGATCGCCGTGCTCGGCAGCGCGACGCCGAGTCTGGAGAGTTGGGCGAACGCGCAAGCGGGGAAATTCAGACTGCTCACGCTTCCCGAGCGCGTCGGCGGCGGCACGCTGCCGCGCGTCCGCGTCGTGGACATGCGCGTGCCGAAGGACAGGACGTTGCCGAAGGAGCCGACGACCTCCGAGTCGCTCGCGCGCCTGGTGCTCAGCGAGCCGCTGGAGGACGCCCTGAAAGCGCGCATCGCCCGCCGCGAGCAGGCCATCCTGCTGCTGAATCGCCGCGGCTATGCGGCGTTCGTGCAGTGCGCGCAGTGCGGGGAGGTCGAGGTCTGCCCGAACTGCAGCATCACGCTCACGTATCACCGCGCGCCCGAGCGCCTGGTCTGTCATTACTGTCAGCACGCGGAGGAACCGCGGCAGCGCTGCCGACGCTGTGGCGGCGCCGTTTTGCGGCAGCGCGGCCTGGGTACCCAGCAGGTCGAGCGCATTCTCGCGGAGCGTCTGCCGGAATCGCGCATCGCGCGGATGGACGTGGATACGACGTCCGGCAAATGGGCGCATGCGGATATCCTCGACCGCGTTGCGCATGGCGAGGTCGACATCCTGCTCGGCACCCAGATGATCGCCAAGGGGCTCGACTTTCCCAACGTGACGCTGGTGGGCGTGGTGGATGCGGACGTCGGCATCAACTTGCCGGACTTCCGCGCGTCGGAGCGCTGCTTCCAGCTTCTGAGTCAGGTGGCGGGGCGCGCCGGCCGGGGGCCGAAGGGGGGAGACGTCTTCATTCAGACGCGCGTCCCCGACCACCACGCGGTCCGCTGCGCCGTGGAGCACGACTACGAGCGCTTCGTGAAGCAGGAGCTCGACGGCAGGAAGGACCCGCCGTATCCGCCCTCCGTTCGCATCGTGAACGTCGTCTTCTCCGGCACGCGCGAGGAGGAGACGATGCTGCTGGCGACCGACACCGCCGATCGCATCCGCGCCATGCTTGCCAAGCGCCCCGATGGTGACGTGACGCTCGTCGGTCCCTCACCTTGTCCCATCGAGCGCATCAAGAATCGCTGGCGCTGGCACTTCATGCTCAAGTCGGCGCACGCCGGCCAGCTGACGCGCGTCGCGCACTATCTCGCGCGGCGAGCGCCGGTCACGGGGAAGGGGCAGTTGCGGATTGTCGTCGACCGCGATCCCGTCTCGCTTCTCTGAACTGCAACTACTTCTCGGGGGAAACGGCAGAAAGACCGATGAAAAAGCAGGATGCCAACGTCTTGGTCACTAATCCAGATGGGCTCCTGCCTCTTGATAGTTCTTTCTTGTCTTTTCCCCCGAGTAGCCGTTGCTGTCTTCTGCTGAGAGGCGTCCACGACGGCGCGAGTTATCTTAGGTGGCGATGACCATCCCGCCGCCCGATCTGTCCAAACCGGAATTCGCGAAAGCTCCGGACGCAAAGTTTACCCCCGCGCCGGCGGATGGCGTTTTCCCCGACAACTTCTTCTCGAGCACGAACCTGCCCACCTATGTGAAGATCAAGGGGCAGTGGAAGGCGCCGCGCGAGCCGCGCATGGATGCGGGGCTGGTCCTGGATGAGAAAGGCGACGTGTGGGCGCGCGAAGGTCGACGGATCAAGAAGGGACAGCTCGTCGCGATCGGTGCCGCCGAGGACGGCAGCGAGGGAATCTTCGTGCACTCAGCGCCCTTCTTCGGCGACGCGGAGGGCGGCTTCAACTTCATGAGCAGCGAAGTGTCGCGCGAGAAGCCCATCGACTACGCCCAGATGGCGCGAATCCTCGTGCAGGAGCGCGAGCGCGGCGGCTATCCCATCTGGGTGACCGGGCCGGCGCTGGTCCACTCGCGCGCGCGCAACGACATGAGCTGGTTCATCTCGAACGGCTTCGTCGGCGCGCTGCTCGCGGGCAACGCCGTCGCCGTGCACGACATCGAGGCGTCGATCTACGGGACGACGCTGGGGATGACGCGCACGGGCGAGATCGCGCAGGGCGGACACGGGCTGCACATGCGCGCGATCAACATGGTGCGCGCCGCCGGGTCGATCGCGAACGCCGTGAAGCAGGGGATCATCAAGGACGGCATCATGCACGCGTGCGTCGTGAGCAACGTGCCGTTCGTCCTCACCGGTTCCATTCGTGACGACGGCCCGCTCCCCGACGTGATCACCGACATGGAGCGCGCGCAGGATGCGATGCGCGCCCACACGATCCGGGCGACGATGGCCGTGCTGATCGCCACGGCGCTGCACGCGATCGCGACCGGCAACATGCTCCCCGCGTTCGTCACCGAGAGCGACGGCAGCATGCGTGAGCTCGCGACGATCTGCGTCGACTCGTCGGAGTTCGTCGTCAGCAAACTCAAGGACCGCGGTACGCACCAGGCATTCGGCGTCGTGACGAACGCGCAGGATTTCATGCACATCCTGCGTCTCTATGTCGAGCGCGAGCTCGACGCGGGCAAAGCGGCCGCCCCGGAGCCGCGCAAGATGGCTGCGCGATGAAACCCGCCGCGCACGACGAAACACGCGAACGCTTCCTCGCCGCGATCGCGGAACGCCTCGACCCCCATCGGATCGAGGAAATCCACCTCTTTCAGCCGATCAGGCAGTCAGGCTCTGAGTCCGCGGTAGCCGTTGTTGCGGTCAACGAGCGCATCCCGGACGCCGAGGACAGCGGCGCAGCCGCGCACGCGCCGCGCAGCGGCGGGGCCGAGAACCGGTTCTCCGTGTACACCGCGAAATACAGACTCACACTGAAGGGCGCAGACCGCGGCAAATTCGACTTCTCCATGCACGCCGAAGCGGACGCGCCCCTCGTCACCGTGGACAAGGTCGTGCAGGGCGTCCAGCGCCGCTCCGGCGACGCGGAAGATCCCGAGAAGCTCACCGGCGACGAGTTCCGCGCGCGGCTGCCGGCGCGTCCTCCGGAGCAACCACAGGGTCAGTCCGCCTGATCGAGATCGCGGCGGCATTCGGGGCGGGACTCCTGTCCTTCCTCTCCCCGTGCGTGTTGCCGCTGGTGCCGAGCTACCTCACCTTCGTCACCGGCATGTCGCTCGACGACGTGCAGCGCGTGCGCCGTGCGACGGTCGTGCATGCGCTGCTCTTCGCCGTCGGGTTCACCATCGTCTTCGTGCTCCTTGGCGCCACCGCCACCGTCGTCGGGAGGCTGCTGCTGCACCAGCGCCTCTGGCTCACGCGCGTCGGCGGCGTGCTGGTCATGGTCTTCGGGTTGTACCTGCTCGGCGTGCTGAACATCGCGCCGTTTGCGCGCGAACGTCGGCTCCATCTCAGCGACAAACCACTGGGCTACCTCGGCAGCGTGTTGGTCGGCGTCGCCTTCGGCGCGGGATGGACGCCGTGCATCGGCCCGATTCTCGGCGGCATTCTCACGTACACCGCGACGCAGGCCGACTTCGCCAAGGGCTTCGGCCTGCTGCTGACGTATGCGGTGGGTCTCGCGGTGCCATTCGTCGCGTCGGCGCTCGCCGTCGAACGGCTGATCGCGCTGACGCGCGCGTACAGCAGGCATCTCGTCTGGATCTCGCGCATATCCGGCGCCCTCGTGCTCGCGCTCGGCGTGCTGATGGTCACGGGCTACCTGCCGCTCCTGACGACTTTCCTTCAGTCGCTGACTCCGGAATTCCTCCGCGCGCGCTTGTAATACCATCTGCTCGAGGCGGACGGCGGCGCGCAGTCGCCGTAAGGAACTCTCAGGGAACGCGATGGACTGCATATTCGCTCACCGTTGCGCCAGCGCGATTGGTGCGACAGGGCTACCTCGCGATTGCGGATCGTTGGAGGGGAGACATGTCTCACGTTCGGCTGAGGTTTGCGGGATTTCTCGCGGCAGCAGCTCTGTTCACTCTCGGCTGCGCCAATCGAAACGCCATCGTTCCGCCCAGCCCGGCCGCGCCCGGCGTCGGCGTCCACATGGCTACCGGCGGCGGCTCGCACACCTGCGCCTCGTTGTTCGACGGAAGGCTCCTGTGTTGGGGCGACAATGCGCTCGGTCAACTCGGCACCGGCAATACCAACTCATCACGGACGCCAGTCGGCATGCCGCCCTTCGCGTGGGCGCCGCCGAGCCATCCGCTGATCGTCGGGATTGCTGCAGGCGAAAGTCATACGTGTGTCATCGGCCCCGGCGGCAAAATCTTCTGCGTCGGGTCAAACCGCTCCGGCCAGCTGGGCGTGGACAGTCACACCGACTACACGACCTTGCAACCGGTTCGGATGAACTTCTTGAAGCCTGACGGATCGCCGCGCGCTGCCAAGATGATTGCGGCGGGCCAGCGGCACACCTGCGCGATTTACGAAGACGGCTTCGTGGGTTGCTGGGGTTTCGGCTCAACGGCCCAACCGACGGGCGTGCAGGGGATATTCGCAGAAGTCATTGCCGCGCGATTCAACCAGACGTGCATCATCGCGACGAACCGCACTGTCGCGTGCTGGAGTGCTCAATTCGGCGCCCCGCCGGCCCCGGACGTCGTCCCAGGCCTCTTCGGGCAGACGGCAATTGCGGTGGGCAGAAGTCACGCGTGCTCGACTAACGGCGTCATCATCCAGTGTTGGGGCACTAATTCGAGCGGACAAATCGGGAACGGCAGTACTGTCTCAGGCCCCTTCCCACCCACGCGAGTCAGCACCCGGTCGACCTCCAGGGTGGTCGATCTCGCCGCCGGCGACTTGCACACGTGCGCGCTATTCGACTCCGGCGCGGTCGAGTGTTGGGGCTCGAACATTGTTGGCGAGAGTGGCAATCCGACGCGCGCGTCGGTGACGCGCACTCCCGTGCAGGTCATCGCGTCGGGTGCCACCGCTATTGCGGCCGGCGCGGCGCACAGCTGCGCTGCAGTCGTGCAGAACGGCGTGCGCAGGCTTCAATGCTGGGGCGCGAACAACGCAGGGCAGCTCGGGGATGGTACGACAAACAACTCCTTTTCTCCGGTGCTGATGACGGGCCTGCCGTGATCCGTCCGCCCCGTTACTTCGCCAGGTCGTCAGTAGCGCCGGGAGGCAGCACGGAACGCAGCACCTGCTCCACCTGAGACGCGCGGGCCCACGCGCGGCCGACCTCCTCGAGGTCCTTCGTCTCCGCGGCACGATCGAGATGTCCCTCGAGCACCACCAGGTGCGACCGCGCGGTGAGCAGCGCTTCGTGCAACGCGTGCTCGTCCGCCACTACGACAACCACTCCTTCGTTCGCTTCAGCAACTCGCGCGTCGGAACGGGCTTCACCATCACCGCCGTGACGCCGGCCTCGTGGCACTCCTCGATCGACGCGGGATCGTCGCGCCCGGTGAGCGCCACCGTCGCTTTCGGCTTCACGCCGCGCTTCGCCAGCGACTGCGCGACGTCGAGTCCACTCCCGTCGGGCAGCGTGAGATCGAGCAGCAAGAGATCGGGAGGGTCCTTCTCGCCGGCCACCACAGCCTCCGCCACCGAATGCGCGACCGTGACGCGGCGCCCGGTTTCCTCGAACAGAATGCGCAGCGCACCGGTCACGAGCTCATTGTCCTCGACGATGAGCACGTGCGCTTTCGTCGCGTCCGCTTTACTGCGTGTCTTCGGGATAAGGGATGGTGAAATAGAACCGGCTTCCCCGGCCCAGTTCGCTTTCGACCCAGATACGTCCACCATGCAGCTCCACAAGCTTCTGGGCGATTGTTAGTCCAAGCCCCGTGCCATGATGCTGTCGAGAGGCCGAGGCATCGACCTGGGCGAACTCCTCGAAGATGAACCGGTGATGCTCCGCCGAGATTCCGATGCCCGTATCACCAACCTCGACGAGCAGATCCTCCCCTCGCGTGCCCCCGCCCCGGCTGCCGTCTCGCGTCGTGCTGTTCGCGTTGATCCACACGCGTCCGCCAGCGGGAGTGAAGTCGATTGCGTTCCCGAAGAGGTTGCCAAGGATGTGCGCGACCTTCTCGCGATCGGCGAACAGCGGCGGCAGGTCCGCCGCGACGTGGACGTCGAGACCAAGGCGCTTCTTCGAGATCAGTGATTCGTTCAGACGCGTCACCTGCGACACCACCTCGGCGATCGAGAAGCTCGACGGCGTGAGCGTGAGCTGGTTGGCGGCGCCGCGCGCGTACGTGAGGATCTCCCCCACCTGGTCGAGCAGCTGGCGGCCACCCGCGATGATTCCACGAATGCTCTCGAGCTGCCGTTCGTTCAGCGGGCCGAGCATCCCGTCGCGGAGGATCTCGGCGTGTGTAATCACCGCCGTCAGCGGCGTGCGCAGGTCGTGCGAGATGTTCGCGAGGAATTGCGTCTTGAGGCCGTCGCGGGCCCGCATGTCCGCGATGTCGGCGACCGCCTGCTTGTATGCGACCTCGAGCGCGGCGAAGCGCGACTCCAGACTGCCATGAGAGGTCCCACTATGTGGAGTCGTACCTGCCATGCTCATGAGCGAATAGTACCCGTGGGACCGGATTGTGCCAATGTTGTGTCTCCTTCGTTATCGGCCTCACCGCTCTCGAGCGACTCCTCGAGCTGTTGCCGGCGGAGCAGCGACCAGTAACGACCGCCCGCCGCGAAGAGCGCCTCGTGCGTTCCTTCTTCCACCACGCGCCCCTCGTCCAGAACGATGATCCGCGCGGCGTCGCGTATCGCGGATACCCGGTGTGACGAGATGAGGGCGGTTCGGCCTGCGAGAGCGGTGCGCAACGTCCTGAGAATCTCGGCTTCGGTGTGCGTATCCACGGCTGACAGCGCATCGTCGAGGAGCACGACGCCCGGTCTGCGCGCGAGGGCTCGCGCGAGCGCCGCGCGTTGCTTCTGTCCGCCCGAGAGATTGATACCGCGCTCGCCCAACATGGTTTCGAAGCCGCCGGGGAACTCGCGGATGGTCTCAGCGAGCTGTGCAACCTCCGCCGCCCACACGCCGCTTTCGGGGTCCGGCGCTCCGTAGGCGAGGTTGCGCGCGATCGAATCGCTGAAGAGAAAGCTCTCCTGCGGCACGTAGCCGATCTCCGCGCGCAGGTCGTCCAGCGGGACGTCGCGGACCCGAACGCCGTCGATGAGGATCTCCCCTTCCTGGGGATCGTAGACGCGCGGTATCAGGTCGAGCAGCGCGGTCTTTCCACTGCCTGTGGCGCCGACGATGCCAAGGGTCTCCCCGGCGTTCACGACGAAGGAGACGTGTCGGAGCACCCAGCGCGGCGGCGTGCCGGCGACGGCTGGGTAGTGAAAGGAGACGTTGCGGAACTCGATGGCGCGACCAGACGAGGAAGGAGGAAGGAGGGCTGAGGAAGGAGGAACGTCCTCGACACGTCCTTCCTCCTTCCTCCTTCCTCCTTCCTTGCCATCCAGGATCGTCAACAACCTCGCCATCGACGCCGCGCCCCGCTGAAACAGATTCACGACCCAGCCGAGCGCGATCAGCGGCCACGTCAGCATCCCCAGGTACAGCGTGAATGCCACCAGCGCGCCAACGCTGATCGTCCCCTGGATCACCAGGCTGCTCCCGACGCCGAGCACGATCACCCCTCCCAGCCCGGCGAGGAGCATGAACGACGGATGCATCGTCGCGTCGAGCCGCATCAGGTGCATGTTTTTCTCGAGGTATTCCTCGCCCATTCCCCGAAAGCGCTCGATCTCCGCGACTTCCTGACGGTACGCGCGAACGACGCGAACTCCGGACAGGTTCTCCTGAGCCATCGTCGTCATGTGGCCGAAGAACTCCTGGACGGCTTCGAAGCGACGGTGGATCTCGCGTCCCAGCACGACGGCGGCGACGGGAAGGAGCACCATCGGTAGCAGCGCCAATCCCGTGAGGCGCGCGTCGATTCGGAGCATGAACCAGAGCGCGAAGACCGCCCCGAAGATCGTGTTCGCGAGGTACATCACGGCGGGCCCGGCCGCCATCCGAACGGCGCTCAGATCGTTCGTCAGACGCGCCATCAGGTCGCCCGTGCGATGCTGTGCAAAGAACGACGCGTCCAGCGTCGTAAGAGATGTGAAGAGATCGTTACGGAGGTCGAATTCTATATAGCGGCTCAAACCATTGAGCAGCTCACGCATCCAGTAGCGCATGACGCCCGCAACGAGCGCCAGTCCGACGACTCCCCCCGCGAGCCAGGCGATGGTCGCGAACGGGGCGCCGGCTCGCATGTTGTCGATCGCATCCCTCAACAGCCAGGGCGAAACGCTTCCGATTGCCGTGGACAGGACAATGAGCACCAGTCCCAACCAGACGTTTCTCGTATATGGTCGATAGTACGGTAGGAGCCGAACCAGAGGCCGCATCACGGGTACTTGTCTTGGCTGCTAGTTCTGCGTACGATTGCCATCGGCGCCGCGTTGCCGAGCTAAACCGCCACTGGAAAACAGCTTACAACTTCCTTTAAGGGGAAATCGCATGACGAAATATACCGGCCGTTTCAGTGTGCCGATCGCCGCGACAGCTCTGGTGTTTCTCGCGGCGTGTGGCGGAGACAAGAACAAGGCGGACACCGCGCTCGCCGCGGACACGACGCTGAATCGCGATCTGTCGCTCGCGGGTCGCGACACCGCGGCGCAGCCCGCGCTGACGGACGTGCCGGCCGCGCCGGCTGGCGGCGGAGCCACGAAGTCGACGACGTCCACGCCGACCAAAACGGCAACAAAGACCACGCCGACGAAGACCACTACCAAAACGGCGACGACGGCGACGAAGACCAAGAGCGGCAATACCGTCACCAAGGGCACGGGCACCGCGAGCAACGTCGGTATGATCCCCGCCGGCACCGCGCTCAGCCTGCGGTCGAACTCCGAAGTCTGCACGAACACCGGCAAGGTCGGTGACAACCTGACGGCGACGCTGAACGAATCGGTCACGGGCTCGAACGGCGCGACGATTCCCGCCGGCGCGACGGTGACGCTCGAGGTGACGCGTCTGAAGCGGAGCGAGAACGTCAACGACAAGATCGTGATGGAATTTGCCGTGAAGCAGGTCTCGTTCGGCGGCAAGAGCTATAACCTCGACGGCTCGGTCACGAACGTCGCGGTGGATCGCGTGCGCAATCAGCCGAAGAGCGCGGACGCCAAGAAGGTCATCGGCGGTGCCGCCATCGGCGCGATCGCGGGCCAGGTGATCGGCAAGAACACCAAGTCGACCGTCATCGGCGCGGCGGCGGGCGCGGCCGCTGGTGCAGGCGCCGCGGCGGCGACGGCGAACTACGAGGGCTGCGTCCGCGCGGGCGCGAATATCGTGGTGACGCTGAACTCCCCAGTTACGGTCACGACCTAAGTCTTTCGTCGCTAACAATAGAAAGGCCTCCTCGCCAGGCGAGGGGGCTTTTCTTTTTGCACGCGAAACCAAATGGTTTCCTGTCCGGTTGCGCGCCTAAAAGCCGGCCGGTTTTCCCCGGGACCTCGGATCCGAGACACCAACCCATCGCGATCCGACTCGCATGATCGCGTTCGCCGACGCCACGTTCGAGATCGTCCCCAGCGCATACCCCATCGACTGCAGCGAATCGAGCAGCGCCGGCGATGGCATGCTCATGGTCTCGTAGCGCAGCGTATCCGGTAGCCCCTGGTGATGAACACGCGGCGCGCTGACGGCGTCCTCCAATGTCATCCCATGATCGAGAACGTGCACGATCGTCTGAAGCACCGCGGAGATGATCCTCGGTCCGCCGCGCGCTCCGATCACCAGCAATGGATTGCCCGCGCGATCCAGCACGATCGTGGGCAGCATCGAGCTGAGCATCCGCTTGCCAGGCTGAATCGCGTTCTGCTCTCCCTGCACGAGCCCGAACATGTTCGGCTTGCCGGGGTTGGCCGCGAAGTCGTCCATCTCGTCGTTCATGAAGAAACCGGCATTCGGGAGAAACACGCCGGACCCGTACAGGTCGTTGATCGTCGTCGTCGTCGACACGACGCTGCCGGCGGCGTCGACGACCGAGTAATGCGTCGTGTGCGAGCCCTCGCGCGCGGACGTCGTCGCGACGGGAGTGGGCGTCGCACGATCGGCGATGCTCGCGCGCAGCTTTGCTGCGTACGACTTGCTCGCCAGACGCTCGACCGGCACGGTGACGAACCCGGGATCGCCGATCAGCGCGTTGCGGTCGACGAATGCACGCTGCAGCGCGGCCGCGGTCAGGTGCTCTGCGCGCGCACTGTTCGCGGGTGGAAACGGAGCGAATCCCTCGAGGATGTTCAGCGCCTCGATCATCGTGACGCCGGACGACGGCGGCGGCATCGTGATCAGCTCGCGGCCGCGGTACATCGCGCGCAGGGGTTCGCGCCACTCGGGCTGGTACCGAGCGAGGTCTTCCGAGGTGATGATCGCACCCGCCGCCCGCAGGTCCTCCGCGATGGTCCTCGCCGTCGCGCCGGTATAGAATGCCGCGGCCCCGCTATCCGCGATCGCTCGCAATGTGCGCGCGAGCGCCGGCTGTCGCAGCCTCGCTCCCTGTGCGAGCGGTTGTGCATTCGGCAAAAAAACAGCGCTGCCGGCGAATTGTCCGATGAGGCCCGCGTGACGCGCCAGCGAGCCGCTCAGTGCCGAGTCCACCACGAAGCCCTGCTCCGCGTAGCGAAGCGCGGGCGCCAGGACGCGCGCGAGCGGCAGTACGCCGAATCGCTGATGCTGCGCGACGAGCCCGGCGACGCTTCCCGGCACTCCCGATGCGAGCGGACCAACGACGCTTTTCCGGGTGACACGGCCGCTGTCGTCCAGGAACATGTTCCGCGTTGCCGCCAGTGGCGCGACTTCCCGAAAGTCGATGGACGCAACTCTGCCATCCGCCATTCTGATGAGCGTGAAGCCGCCGCCGCCGAGGTTGCCGGCTTCGGGGTAGACGACAGCGAGCGCGAATCCCACCGCGACGGCGGCGTCCACCGCGTTGCCTCCGGCCTTCATGATCTCGACGCCCGCCTGGCTCGCGAGCGGTGCGTCCGAGGCGACTACGCCATGCGTCGCGGTGACGCTGTAGCGCGTCTCCGAGACCGACGCGTCAGGCGCCGGCGCGGCTGATGGCTGGCAGGCGACGAGAATCGCGGCCGCGAGGAGAGCAAATTTGCGCATGACGGATCTTACGCGAGTGTGTCATCCTGAGCGAAGCGAAGGATCTACTCCACTGAGAGAAGATCCCTCCTCGCTGCGCTCGTCAGGATGACCATGAATCAGTACCGCGAGCCCTTGGACCCGAGCCCGTACCTGAACCCCAATCGCGTGGCAGACTGCTGCGCGGTGTTGTTGGCGTTTCCGGACTGGCGCGGCAGAAAGAGCAGCGACAGGTCCTGGACGATCATGACGGATGCGCGCGGCGAGAAGCCGTAACCGAAGCCGTAGCCGATCGTGAAGCCGTACCGCGTCGTCGTGTTACCGCTTCCGAGCTTCGTTCCCGTCGTCGACCGGAAGTTCGAGAACATCGTTGCGCCGCCGGAGATGTCGATCACCTGGTGAAAGCCGGACGTGCCGCCGAGGTGCAGGACGCCGAGGATCTGCGAGATGTTCGCGTCCGCGTCGCACCGCGCGCAGCTGCCCGTGAGCAGCCCACCCGAATAGATCAGCGGCATCCGCGATAGAGTACCGGCCACGCCCCATGAGGAGCCTCCGCCGCGCCCAATCGGCATCTCGAGGCTCGCGCGCCATTGCGGCCCGCTCCCGAAATCCCACACGTCGCCGGAATCCTTGTCACGGAATCCCTCCTGTCGCAGCCAGCCGATCGACAGCGACGTCCAGGCGATCGGGTCGCTGCTGAAGCGCGGCTGGATGATCTGCGCGCGGAGATTCGTCGCCCGCGTGCTCGCGAGCAGCAGTCCAATCGCCAACAGCGCGCGTGGTGTCACGATATCCTCCGCCTTGCAGTGATCATTCTGCGCCGGATAAACTTAGCCCGCGCCCGGGGACAACTCGTACTGTAGAACCCGGCATTCTCGAGAGAGTTCAATTGCCCCGGTCCTCAGGCAAGAAACACGCGAAGTCCCGTCGTCCCGCGCCCTCCCATCGTCATCCCGACCCCGAGCGCAGCGAAGGGAAGGGATCCGCAGTCCGCAGCGAGGGATCTGCAGTTCGCGATCCTCGCGTCACCGAGCAGCGCAACCCGCGCACCGCGGACATCGACCTCGCGTCGCCCCTCGAGATCGTCGACCTCATCGCGGCGGAAGACGCGCGCGTCCCCGAGGCGGTGCGCAGTCAGCGCGATGCGATCGCGTGCGCGATCGAGGAAGCCGAGGCGACATTTCGCCGCGGCGGAAGGTTGTTCTACGTCGGCGCCGGAACGTCAGGACGTCTCGGTGTGCTCGACGCCTCGGAGATGCCGCCCACGTACGGCACTGATCCCGAGATGGTGCAGGGGATCATCGCGGGGGGCTACGCGGCGCTGACGCGATCACAGGAAGGCGCCGAGGATACCATAGAGAACGCGGTGAAGGACCTCGACGAGCGTGGCGTGCGCGCCGGCGACTTCGTCATCGGCATCGCCGCGTCTGGCACCACGCCGTACGTGCGCCGCGCCCTGGAGCACGCACGCTCGCGCGGCGCGCGCACCGGTCTCGTCGCCTGCTCGCCCCCGCCCCCGGAGGCGGTCGCAGCGGCAGACATCCTCATCCAGCCAATCAGTGGTCCCGAGGTCGTGACCGGGTCTACGCGCATGAAGGCCGGAACCGCGACGAAGCTCGTGCTCAACACGATCACGACCGGCGCGATGATCCGGCTCGGCAAGACCTTCGGCAACCTGATGGTGGACTTGCGCGCGACGAACAACAAGCTGCGCGACCGCAGCCAGCGCATCGTGATGGAGGTGTGCGAGGTCGACCGCAAGCGCGCGCAGGAGTTGATCGATGGCGCCGGCGGCGTCGTGAAGACCGCGATCGTCATGCACTACCTCGGCGCGGCGCGCGCGGAGGCGGAGCGCGCACTCGAGAAGGCGGGCGGTGTCATCCGCAAAGCCATCGGCCGCAAGCCACCGCCGGTTCGATGAACGGCGGCGACGCGTACATCGGCCTGATGTCCGGAACGTCACTGGACGGCATCTCCGCGTGCGTCGTTCGGTTTCACGACAACGCAGCGCCCACTGACCAGCGTGATTCCGAACAGACGCTGGAAGCAGGACGCTTGGAGTTCGCATTGCTCGCCTTCGAGGTCACCGCGTACAACTCGGAGCAGCGCGATCATCTCCTCGCCGCGATGAAGTCCGCGACCGCGCAGGAGTACTGCAAGCTCGCTTTCGACATGGGCGGGTGGCTCGCGGACGCCGCGGCAGCGGTGCTCATGGAAGCGGGCGTCCCGCGCGACGAGATCCGCGCGATCGGCTCGCACGGCCAGACGATGTGGCACGAGCCCCTGCACTCCACCTGGCAGATCGGCGAGTCTGCCGTGATCGCCGAGCGGCTCGGCATCGACGTGATCTCGGACTTTCGCGTGCGCGACGTCGCCGCCGGCGGTCATGGCGCGCCGCTCGTGCCGATCGCTGACGCGCTGCTCTTCGCGTCGTCCGGCTGGCGCGCGCTTCAGAACATCGGCGGGATCGGCAACGTGGGGGTCGTGCCGCCCAACGGACAGCTCGAGGGCGTACGCGCCTTCGACACCGGGCCCGGGTGCGGTGTGCTGGACGCCGTCGTGCGCATGCTGCGTCCGGAGCTGCGCTTCGATCGCGACGGCAAGCTCGCCGCGGCGGGTACGCCGGTGGAGGAAGTGCTCGAGGAGCTGCTCGCGCATCCGTACTTCGCTGCTGCGCCGCCCAAGTCCACCGGGCGGGAGCTCTTCACGCCGGAGTACGTCGCGCAACTCGTGCGCGCCTGTCGCCTGACACGCCCTGATTGTACCGACGAAGACATCATCGCGACGGCCACCGCGCTGACCGTACGCAGCATCGCCGACTCCTATCGCCGCTTCATGCCGGAGCCGATCGAGGAGGTGCTCGTCTCCGGCGGCGGGTCGAAGAACGTCGCGATGATGGACCTGCTTGCCGACGCTATTGCCCCAATCCGCGTCCGGCGTTTCGACGAGGTGTTCTTCGATGGGGAGGCGAAGGAGGCGGTGGCGTTCGCGCTGATGGCGAAGCTCTTCCTCGACGGCCGACCCGGCAACGTTCCCTCGGCGACCGGTGCGCTTGGTCCGCGGATCCTTGGGAAACTGACGCCCGGGCGTTCTGTCTAGTGCAACACCAAATGCGGGAACAGGGAACGGGGAATGGGGAACAGGGATAGCTGAAACGGCGGGAACAGGGAACGGGGACCAGGGAACAGAAATCGGGAACGGCACGTATGGCCGGCTCCGTTCCCGCATCCAGTTCCCCGTTCCCGCCGTTCGAGCAGTTCAGCACTCTCAGCAGAGAGATCGATATGCCTCAGGTCTACGACGGCGACCCTCCAATTCGTGAACGCGTCGTCTACCGCACCCGAGAGGTCGTCAAATCCGGCGTCGGCTTCGGCAGTGCGCTGGCGATCGCGATTTCATGGAGCGCCAATCACTCCATCCTCTGGGCGATCGTCCACGGCATCCTATCGTGGCTGTACGTGATCTACTACGCGTTCACGCAGCGCACGTGAGTGGCGGCATCGGCGACTCGCCGCTCGAGTTCCGCCGCGGCGATTACGTGCTCACCACGAAGCGCGAGGACATTCCGGTCGACGCAGCGCTCGAGCTCCTGCACAGCACCTTCTGGGCGGGTGAGATGCCGCGCGATCAGCTGGTGCGCGCGATGCGCGGGTCGATCTGCATCGGCGTCCTGCATGACGGAGCGCTCGTCGCTTTCGCGCGCGTCGTGAGCGACCTCGCGACCTTTGCGTATCTCTGCGACGTCATCGTGACGCCGGCGCACGGCAACAACGGTCTCGCGCAGTGGATGGTGCAGACCATGCTCGACCATCCGCAGCTTCAGGGTCTGCGCCGCTTCTCGTTGATCACCTCGACTGCGCGCGCACTCTACGAGAAGTTCGGCTTCCACGAGATGGATCACAGCGTCTTCATGGAGCTGCGCCCGGGACGGGACACCGTGCCCGCACGCGACGCGCCGGGAGCGCCTTAAAAGCGGTGCACGGCGGCGCGGCCGAGGCGCCCCAGAATGTCGGGAATCTGCGGTCCGCCGCCATACTGAATCCCGATGCCGAAGTACGTGTCGTCGCGCACGAGTATCGTCAGGCTGGCGCCGCCGGCCATCCACGCGTCCTCGCCCAGTCCTGACACCGCCCGACCCGAGCCTCGATAAGAGCGCCTGTACGCGTCGCGCTGCTCGAGATACCGCGCGCGCGTGCGCTCCGAATCCGGTGGTACCCAGATCGTGATGCCGCCGAGCGCGCTGCGCGTTTCGTAGACGCAGATGGTGCCGGGCCCTGGCTCCGCGTTCGCTCGCTGCGCGTTGACGATCTTCTGAATACTCGGCACGCGCTCTACCCGCACAACCTCGACGCGCGCGGCCTTGGAAACCTCGACCGCCGACAGAATGTCGCACGGATTCTCGGGCAACGCATGCAGCCGCTCCAGCTTTCTCGGGGCGCACGCAAGCATGGAGAACCCTACCGCAAACGTCATCGCCAGCCGCACCTTGCCCTCAGCCCTCAGCCCTCAGCCCTCAGCCCTCAGCCCTCAGCCCTCAGCCCTCAGCCCTCAGCCCTCAGCCCTCAGCCCTCAGTCCTTCACTATCGCCCTGTACTCCGCCGGAATGAACGACGCGAGCCGGTCCGGCGGCACCGCATAGACGATGCGCCCAGCGCCTTCCGGTGGCCCGCCCCACACCACGCCGACGACGAGCCCGCGCGCGTCGAACACCGGGCTCCCGCTCGATCCATGCGCCGCATACGAATCGATCTGTAACACGGATGACGTTCGCTTGCTCACGGTGCCGGGGTTGAGCGTCGACTTCGCCACGAAATCGTTCCCCTCGCCCTCCATCGGCGTGTCGTACGCGAGCGGGAAACCGATGGTGACGACCGAGTTGCCCTCGCTCACGCCCGTCGTGCCCCTGCTCAGCCCCTCGACGACAGGGAACGGTCCACCCTCCTCCATCTGCACGAGCGCGAGGTCGTCGTTGCCCGTGTCGCTCACCCTCACGACTTTCGCGTGCAGCCACGCCTTCGTGTTCACGAATTTCACCGCGAGCCGCGTCGCGGCGTGGCCGCTCTCGTCCCTAACGTTGTGTCTGTTGGTGACGAGCAGCCCTTCGGGTGTGATCGCGAACCCCGTTCCGGCGAACGGCTTGCCGTTGATCTCGGACACGATGAGCGCGATCGCGGGCGCGTTGCGCGCATGGATCGCGGGAAGGTCCATCTGCACGCGGTTCAGCACCGTCGTGTCGCCACCGTTGCGATCGCGCTGCAGCAGCGCGCGCATCGAGTCCGGGAGCGGCTTGTTCAGCTGTTGCGCATCGCTGCCACCGCGCCCGCGCGCGCCCATGTAATACGCCGCGCCGATACCGACCACGAGCAGCGCAACCGCCACCGCCATCAACATCTTGAGACCGGCAGTCTGTTTGCGAACCGCTTCGGCGACGCGTACCTCCGTCGACCGGGGCTTGGCCGCCCGCGGGACGGGCGCGGTCTCGACACCCTCCATCACGACGATCGCCTCCGGACCCTTGGCCCCGAAGCGGAGCTTGTCGCCCTCGCGCAGCACGGCGGTGCCGTTCGTCTCGATCCTACGGCCGTTGACGAACGTCCCGTTGGTGCTGCCCGTGTCCTGCAGCACGTAGCGCCCTTCGGTGAGCCGGATCTCGGCGTGCTTTGTCGATACGTCGAGATCCTGCTCGGGGGAGAAGCGCAGATCGACGCTCGGATGTCGCCCGATGACGATCACCGGCTTGTCGAAGCGCTCCGCCTGGCCGGCGCGCGCGCCGCTGAGAATTCGAATCTCGAGCATTGTGGGTCGGGCGACCGACCTCAGGGCGCCGTCGGAGACGCTGGAGTCGGCTCGGGCTGCACCTTCTTCACGGTCCGGATCGCGTACCACGTCGCGAAGATCACGAGCAGGGCTAACAGCGCGATCGCGATCGCTACCCCGCGCGATTTTCTGCCGCCGCGCATCTCGTCGAGCTTCCGCTTGTCCAGCGTCTGCAGCGTCGGTTCCGTCGTGGCGTCCACGTCGACGTATGGCGGCGGGTCTGCGTGGATCTCCGTTTCACCGCCTTCGTTCGACGCACCCATGCCCGTCACGATCTCTTCGGTCGTCGGCAGCGCTTCGGCGGGCTGCGTGGAGCGGTCGCGGGATCCGCGTATCGGCGACGTCACGTCGTTCACGCGCTCGATGCCGACGGGCGGCGTTCCACTGCCGTCGTTCAGCGCAAACACGCGGTGGCCGACGTCGTCGCCCTCGCCGAAGTCGTTCAGCCCCTCGCCGTCGAAGCGCGCGATGATGACCGTGATGTTGTCCGGCCCCCCCGCTTCGTTCGCGTAATCGATGAGACGCCGGCACGCCGCGACGAGATCCTTCTCCTCGGTGACGACCTGCGCGATCTGATCCTTCGTCACCTGTCCGGACAATCCGTCGCTGCACAGCACCAGCGTGTCGCCGCGACGCAGCCGCTGGTAGGTGAGATCGACCTTGATCGTCGCTTCGGGGCCGAGTGCCTGGAGGATGATGTTACGCCGTTCGCTCTGCGCCGCCTCTTCCTCGGTGAGCTCGCCGGCCTCGATCAGCTTCTGCATCAGCGACTGGTCCTTCGTGATCTGCTTCGCGACGCCGTCGCGCACGAGGTAGCCGCGGCTGTCACCGACCTGCGCCAGATAGAGAGTGTCAGCGAGCAGCCCCGCGATCGTCGCCGTGGTGCCCATCCCGCGGTACTCCTGGTGTGACGTCGCGTAGCCGTGGATCTGCGCATTGGCTTTCTGCGCCGCCTGCTTGATGCACCGCGCGAACGCTTCCGTCGAGGCGCGTTCGACCGGGATCCAGTTCTCGCGCAGCTCCTTGAGCACGATCTCGGTCGCCATCTGGCTCGCGATCTCGCCCGCGGCCGCGCCGCCCATGCCGTCGGCGACCATGAACAGCGTGCCCTTCTCGCCGACGCGGTGCGTCCGCACGCTCGGCTGCAGCGACGCGTCGTTGCGCGTGAGGTCCGCGATGACGAACGCGTCCTCGTTGTGCTCGCGCGTGCGCCCGACGTCCGTGCGTCCGAACACGTGCACGACGATCTCGCTGTGATCGGGGGTAGTCACCGGCTCTGTGGGGCGGGATGAAGCTCTGGGCACGTGATCTACCGTGAGGCGCAGAAAGTGAGGAGCGGCGTCGCCGCTTTCTTGAACCGCGAATTCTGCAGTCGTCCCTCGAGACTCGTCAGGGAGTCGCAGCCCGCAGCCGCGTTGGTGAAGATCATCGCACGGCTGCGATAGAAACGAAATTGCAACAAGGTAGAGTCGGGTGCGCTCTTCGCCGCCGCCTCGAGTGGTTCGAGTCGCGCGAGTACCGCCCGCGACTCCGTTTCGTTCGTGTCCGGCATCTGACCGATCGATTCGAGCTCACGCGCCACGTTCACGGGCGGCGGTACGGGCGCCGCCGCCTGAAGCTGCGCATTCGCGCTCGCCGCCGAGTCGCGGACAGGTGGCGCCGCCGGCGGCGACGACGCCTTCTTGTTCATCATCAGATACCCGCCGCCGGCGACCGCGATCACGACGATCGCCGCGAGCGCGGCGACCATCGGCGCGCGGCTGATCGGACGCGTCGCCGGCGGAGCGGAGATCGCCTGCGCGGGCTGCGACGGCGTCGCCGTATTCACGCGCGTCGCCGGCACCGGCTTTGTTCCGCCGGCGGGCGCAACGGGCGGCGACACCGGTGTCTGCATGGCGGTAATCGCTTTCGTCGCCCCGCTGGGACGCATGCCTCCGGTGACCGCCCTGTACAGATCCTCGCCGAACTCCATCGCGTTCTGGTACCGCATGCCGAGATCGCGCTCGAGCGCCTTGTCCAGGACTTCCTGGACGCGTGCGGGCCATTCCACGTCCGGCTTCATCTCCGCCAGCTGCCGCGGACGATCGGTGAGCCGCATGATCATCGACTCCTGCACCGTATCCGCGGGGAAGGGGAGCTTGCCCGTCAACATGTTGAACGCGACGAGCCCGAGCGAGTACGTGTCGCTGCGTCCGTCCAGCTTGTCCCCGGCCAACTGCTCGGGACTCATGTACTCCGGCGTGCCGACCACGAGGCCCGTCTTCGTCACCTTCTGCGCTTCGTTGTTGGCCGCCTTCGCGATCCCGAAGTCGACCACCTTCACGCAGTCGGAGCCGTCACGGTTCTTCGCGATCATGATGTTGTCCGGCTTGAGATCGCGATGCACGATCCCCATGTCGTGCGCGACCGCGAGCGCCGCGGCCGTCTGCCGCGTGATGTCGGCCGCGCGTATCGGCGGCAGCGCGCCCGCCGCGGCGATCACCTTCGTCAGCGAGGGGCCCTCGATGAACTCCATCGCGAGGTAGATCACCCCATCCGACGTCTCGCCGAAATCGTAGACCGCGCAGACGTTGGGGTGGCTGATCTTGCTCGCGTTGGACGCCTCGCGGTTGAACCGGCTGATGGCATCCGCGTCGCTGGTCATTCCCGGATTCATCACCTTCACCGCGCTCTTGCGTCCCATCTTCACGTGCTCCGCGAGATACACCGTCCCCATCCCGCCCTCGCCGAGCTTCTTCAGCACGTGGTAGCGGTCGGCGATGATCGACCCGACGAGATCGCCCGCCGCGTTCTGCGCGCGCAGCGTCGACCCGTCCTTCGGACAGAATCTCTGATCCAGCTCGTACTCGGTCCCGCACTGCGGACAGATCTTGAGCGCCGCTCCGCTCACACGTTCTCCACGCGCAGGATCTGGTCGCCGAGGAGGAAGCGCTGGCCGGGCTTCAGCTGGCGGTCGCCGCGCACGCTCATCGCCACGCCGTTGCGGCTCCCTGCGTCGTGCACGTAGAACTCGATGTCCTCGGAGACGATCTCCGCGTGCCGCCCGCTCATCGTCTGATCGTACGGGAACGTCCAGTCACCCGTTTCCCGTCCGATGAGCGCATTGCGCCCCGGCGAGAGATGGAAGACGTCGCGCACGCTGCCGTCGGCGCGCAGCTGCTCGAGAATGGCGACGTCCACCGGTGGCGTCACGGATCCCATGCGGCGTGTCGAATCGGCTTCCGGTGGATGCGGACCGGGGTAGCCGAGTCTGCGGAAACGGATCATCTGTGACCCGATGAGCACCAGGTCGCCGTCGATCAGCTTCGTCGGCTCGTCGATGAACACCCAACTGCCGTTGCGCGAGCCGAGATCGCGGAGACGCAGCGCGCCCTCGTGGAGATCGATGCGCGCGTGCAGCGGAGACAGATAGACGTCGAACTCGAATTTGATGTCGGCGTCGCCGCGTCCGATGATCGCCTCGCCGCGGTCCAACGTGAACAGCTGCGATGGACGGCCCTGTTCGTCGAGCACGGCGAGCGACGTTCCCGACGCACGCATGCGGACCTCGAGGTCGGCTTGCGATTTCGTCGTGATCGAAACGCGCTGGCCGACGCGGGTGCCGCAGCTCGCGCAGAAGAGCTCCGCGCCCTTTACATAGGATGCGCCGCAGTGTCCGCAGGTGCCTTCGCCGGCGCGCTCGGCGACCGCCTGACCGCAGTGTCCGCAGAACGCCATGCCGGGCGCGACGTCGTTCGAGCACCTCCGGCAGATCGTCCCGCTTCCCGCCGGCCGCTGGCCGCCGGCCGCTGGCTGTCCTGCAGGCATACCGCTCGCTGGAGACATGGGCGCTCCTCCTCCTGATGGACTAACGCCCCCCACGGACGGCGTGTACGCCGACTGGACGGCAGATTTCGAAAGTGGCTTACCACAATCCAAACAGTATCGCGCTGCGGGGTCGTTCTCCTGCCCGCAAAAGGCGCATGTCACATTGGCCGGCGCTGGCGCGGGAGGCGGCGGGGGCGGCGGGGGCGGCGGGGGCGGGGGGGGAGGTGCCACGGCGCGGGTTTGAGGACCTGGTAAGACAGCAGAGGCGCGAATATAGGCCGCGCGTATAGGGGGGTCAATGAAGGAAGTCGTTATAAGCAGTTACCTTACGCGCACGATGCGATACACCTATCTGGCGCTGGCCATCATCGCGACAGCGTGTCGTCCGGCCACTGCTCCGGTGCCCGTGCCGCCGTCCGGAGTATCGAGACCCGCCGCCCTGCCGGCGATTCCGCTGGTCGACGGGCCGCTCAATCCGCGCGTCGTGTATCCGCAGGCGAATCAGATGATTCAGTCGAAGGACTCGACCTTCATTCTCGGGTCGGTGGGCAATGGCCGTGCGACGCTGACCATCAATGGGCAAGCCGTGGCGGTGAAGCCGAACGGTGCCTTCCTCGCGTTCGTCGCGAACCCGCCGCCAACCGCGCCCCAGTACGATCTCGTGGTGGCGCTCGGCGCCGACACGGCTCGGGTGACGCAGCCCGTTCGCGTCGCAGGCATGGTGGTGCCGGTGCCCGATTCGCTCAAGGAGCGCACGCCACCACCGCAGCCGCCCCCCGCACCGCCACCGCCCACGGTCGTCGATACCACGCCCACGTGGGTCGTGCTTGGCGATTCCGTGAATGTCGCGACGGACACCGACCGCGTCGTGATTGGACGCCCGGCGCCGAACGAGACCTATCGCTGGTTTCTGATTCCCGGCACGCGCGTGCAGTTGACGGCGCGCTATCCCGGGTACGCGCGCGTGCGGCTCGACTCGGCGCTCCAGATCTGGGTGCAGGCGGCGGACGCGAAGACCTTTGCGACGGATACGATTGCGCCGCGGCGCATCGCGGGAAATTCACGCGTGCGCCCGTCCGCCGACTATTCCGATCTCGTGATCCCGATGTCCGAGCGCCCGCCTTTCTTCGTCGAGGAGCGCGCGCGTTCGCTGGAGCTGACCCTTTACGACACACGCGGCAACACGGATCTGGTGACGTATCCGACGTCCGACTCGCTCATCCGCCACGTCGAATGGGCCCAGGAGCGCAGCGATCGCGTGCGGTACACGGTACATCTGAGCGAGGAGCCCTTCGGCTTCCTGGCGATGTACGAGAACGGCGCGTTCATTCTCCGCGTGCGGAGAAAGCCGTCGCCGTTGGCGGTTGACGCACGACGCACGACGCAAGCTGACGCAGGACGCACGACGCAAGCTGACGTACCACGCACCACGTACGGCCCTCTGGTCGGTCTCACCATCGCAATAGATCCCGGTCATCCTCCCGCCGGCGCGACCGGTCCCACCGGCTTCTATGAAGGCGACGCCGTCCTTCCTGTCGGCTTCATCCTCAAGCGCATCCTGGAGGAGCGCGGCGCCAACGTCGTGATGACGCGGACGACGCGTGACGTAGTTGAACTCGCACTGCGGCCGGTGATCGCGCGACGCGCCGGCGCCCACGCATTCGTGTCGCTGCATTACAACGCGTACGGCGATGGCGTCAATCCGCTGCGCCAACCGAATGGCATGGAGGTCTACTTCTACCGTCCGCACTCGGAGCAGCTCGCGCGTGCCGTGCAGTCGGAGCTGGTGCGCGAGCAGCCGCTGGACGATCAGGGCGTGCACTATCGCAGCCTCGCCGTCGTGCGCACGTCGTGGATGCCCGCTATCCTCGTGGAGGGCGGCTACATCATCATCCCCGAGCAGGAGAACGCGATGCGCACGGAGCCTTTCCAGGAGCGCTACGCGCGCGGCATCGCTGACGGCCTCGAGTCCTATTTCCGAGCGCTGCGCTCCCGATAGCGCACAGCAACTGCTTCTCGGGGGAACGGGCATGAAACCACCGCGAAACGGCAGGAGAAGGACATTTTGAAGGGTTTTTTCTCCTGCCGTTTCGCAGTCGTTTCGGGTCTTTTCCCCCGAGCAGCAGTTGCCATCCTTGCGTTGCTGCCGGGCCGGGTGAGCGCGCAGGTCAAACCCAATGCGCACTGGCAGACGCTCCGGACGCAGCACTTCTACGTCCACTTCACGCCCGAGCTCGAGGAGCTGGCGCGGCGCACCGCGGTCAAGGCGGAGACGGCCTACGTGCGGCTGTCGCGGCATCTCCACCCGCCGCGTGGCCCGATCGACGTGGTCATCAGCGACGACGTCGACTTCACCAACGGCTCCGCGACGATGTACCCGACGAATCGCATCGTCCTGTACGCGAATCCGCCCGTCTTCGAGAGTGCGCTGCGCTTCACCGATGACCCAATAGATCTCGTGGTCCTGCACGAGCTGACGCACGTCTTCCATCTGGATAGGACCGGCGGCATCTGGAAGCCGCTGCAACTCGTGTTCGGGCGCTCGCCCTTCCTGTTTCCGAATTCCTACGCGCCGTCCTGGCTCGTGGAAGGGCTTGCCGTCTACTACGAATCCCTGCTCGGCACGGGCCGCCTTCAGGGCAGCGAACATCGTATGATCGCGCGAACGGCGGCGATGCAGCGCGCCATCCCGCGTCTCGATCAGATCTCCCTCGCGAATCCGAACTTCCCGTACGGCTACAGCGCATACGCGTATGGTTCGCTGTTCATGGACTATCTGGGGCGCAAGCACGGCGACTCGGCCGTGCGCACGTGGGTCGAGTCCTCGAGCCGCCAGCTCATTCCCCTCTACCTCAACGCGCCCGCGCGCCGCGCCTTTCACGCGAGCTTTACGACGGAGTTCCGTCGCTGGGCGGACTCGCTCGTGCGCTCCGCGCCACCCTTCAGCGCGCCCCTCCCCGCCTGGCGCGACCTGACCCACGACGGCGCCTACGCCTCCTTCGCACGCTGGCTGAACGACTCGACGATCGTCTACACCGGCACGCCCGGGCGCGAATCATATGGCGCGTACAGGTTGACCCTCCGCGGCAATGACGCACCACGTACGACGCACGCTGACGCACCACGCACGACGTACGCTGTCGCAGGACGCACGACGCACGTGACTCGTGAGCGTATCGGCCGCCGGAACTCCCGTTCGCCTAACTCGATTCTTCCCGACGGCTCTCTGCTGTACTCCCAGCTCGAATTCACCGGCCCATACACGATTCGCTCCGATCTCTACGTCGATCGTCGCGGACGCTCGCGCCGACTCACGCGCGGCGCCCGCCTCGCGTTCCCGGACGCCCGCGGCGACGGGCTTATCGCCGCGGTCAACATTCTTCCAGGCGGCACGCGTATCGCGCTCGTCTCGCCGGATGGCCGCCGAGTCACCCCGATCACCACCGGTGGCCTCGACGAGACGTGGATGGAGCCGCGTTGGTCCCCCGACGGAAAGCACATCGCCGTCATCCGCTGGACGCGCGGCGGCACGTCCGAGCTCGTCGTCATCGACACCGCCGGTCGCATCGAGGACACGCTCGTCCGCGAGCGCGCGTTGAATGCGACGCCCTCCTGGTCGCCCGATGGACGCTACGTGTACTTCAGCTCCGATCGCACGGGCACGGCGAATCTGTATCGCGCGTCGTTCCGCGCCGCGTTCCCCGACACGCTGATGGTTCCCGATCTCCAGCGCGTGAGTGACGCCGCCACCGGTCTCTTCGAGCCGCAGCCGTCGGCGGGCGGAGACATGCTCGCGGCAACCGTGTTCAGGGCGGACGGCTATCACGTCGGGGTCGCACCCCTGCCGCAGCTCTCGACACAGAACGCCGATGTCCTTGCATCCGTGCAGCCGCGGGCCGCCACGTCGGCCGAGCGCTACGAGGGCCGAGTCGCGAAGTACTCACCGTGGCGCATGCTGGTCCCGCGCTATTGGATGCCCTTCGTGGAAGCGGGACTGGACCCGAGCTCGACCCGCGTCGGCGCGCTCACGAGCGCCAACGACGTCGTCGCGCGACACGCTTACCAGGCCCTGCTCTTCGTGCCGACCGACAACTCGGGCATCACGGGATCGCTGTATTACAGAAACGCGCGACTCGGCCAGCCGCTTATCGAGATCGCGGCTTCGCAGGACTGGGAGAACTATCTCCGGATCCTCGACGCATCGCAGCAGAACCGGCAGATCGGGATGCTGCGTCGCCGGATCCGCGAGGCGTCGGCGTCGCTGACGTTCACGCGCCCGCGCGCGAGGACGTCCGCCTACGCGAGTTTTGGGGCCGGAATCGAGGCTCGCGACTACGCCGCGGACTCCGCGCCGCTGCTCGCGCGCGTCGACACGCTCTTTCAGCACGGCTATTACTATCCGCGGCTCGTCGCGTCGGCGGGTTGGGGCAACACACAGTACCCGCCGCTCGCGATCTCCCCCGAAGACGGAATCACGCTCGCGTCGACGGTTCGCTACCGCTGGCGCACCAGCGACAGCGCGAGCGGCAGCATCGGCGTCGTCAGCTCCGCGAAGGGATTCAAGTCGCTCGACCTGCCCGGCTTCGCGCACCACGTGCTTGCGGTCGTGGCGTCGGCCGGCGCGCAGAACAACCGCGGTACCGGCTACTACGAGGTCGGCGGCATCAGCAGCGCGACCCTCGACGTCATCCCCGGCTACACGCTCGGGGAAGGCCGCAAGACGTTTGGTGTGCGCGGATTCCCACCCGCCTCGCAGCTCGGTATCCGCGCCTTTGCTGGGAGCGCGGAGTATCGCGCTCCCCTGAGACTCCCAGGGAGGGGGCTGGGGTTGCTGCCGCTGTATCTCGACCGCACGAGTCTGACGGTCTTCGCGGATGCGGGCAGCGCGTGGTGTCCGGACATCTTTGTCACGCGCGCGGCGCCGAACAGCGCACTGTGTACGCAATCGCACTTCGACAGCGGGGTTTTCTTCCTCCGGCCGCAGACCATCGCCTCGGCGGGCGCGGAACTGAATCTGGGCGCCGCGTTACTGAACTGGGACGCGCCTGTGCGTCTGCGCTTCGGCCTTGCGGTACCCGTGACGGGGCAGAACACCGTTCCAGGGGGAGTCGCGACCGCGACGGCCTATTTCACCGTTGGCGTCCCATTCTAGCAGCTGTCATCCTGAGCGAAGCGAAGGATCTACTGTGCGTACAGAAGATCGTTCCCTTCGCTGCGCTCAGGGCAGGCTAACTTCGCTGCGCTCCTCAGGATGACAACCGTGTCGACTATTCCCTGTGCGATCGTGTGAACTCGCGCCCCTTTCTCTCGGGCTTTGCAGACGCCGCCGACCCGCTGTTTCTGGTTGAGCCCGACAGCGACTGCTGCCGATGGCAGTCATCGGCGTGTCCGTCAAGCGCCTCCTGGCTCTCGAAATTCGCGCCGCAATTCTGGCAGTGATGATGTTCGTGGTGCGCCATTTCCTCTCCGATCCCTGATCCCAGTCCCTAATCCTGGTTTTGCATGATCCGAGCCCATCCGACGTCCTTCGTCCATCCGCTGGCGTACGTCGCGGGCGACGTGACCCTCGGCGCCCGCGTGTCCGTCTGGCCGTTCGCGTCGATCCGCGGTGACAGCGACGCCATCACCATCGACGAAGACTCGAACGTGCAGGATGGCTGCGTCATCCACTGCGACGATGGCGTGCCCTGCCATATCGGGAAGCGCGTCGGCATCGGCCACCGCGCCATCGTGCACGGCGCCATCGTCGAGAACGACGTCCTTGTCGCCATGGGTGCGGTGCTGTTGAACGGCGTCCGGGTGGGAACGGGCTCGATCATCGGAGCGGGCGCCGTCGTGCGCGAGGGCTTCGTCGTCCCCGAGAACTCGCTCGTACTCGGCGTCCCCGGTCGCATCGTTCGCGAGACTACCATGCAGGAGCGCGGGCGGATCGCGAAGACCGTCGAGAGCTATTTGCTGTTACAGGATCGGTACCGGAGCGCTTGATCGGCCTGGCTGTTGCTTGCCTGGCGCAAACACATGGCTCACTGGAATCGGCGGTTCTTCGAAAGCACGCGCGGGCGGATCGCAACGCTCCTTCGGAGCGGCCCACGCACCGTCGATGAGCTCGCGTCGGAGCTGGGCCTGACGCGCAACGCGGTGCGTGCGCACCTGCTGGCGCTCGAGAGCGACGGCGTTGTCCACAAGGCAGGGACGCGCGCAACGACGAGCAAGCCGTCCACGCAGTACGCGCTCAGCGCGGACGCCGAGCGGCAGTATTCCACGCTCTACGTGCCGTTTCTCACGCACCTGCTCGAGGCGCTCGACGACAGGATGGACCGCCGCGCCTTCGACGCGCTCATGCGGAACGTGGGTCGCTCGCTGCTCGGCGCGCATCCGCGGCCGCACGGTTCGATCGCCCAGCGCGTGACGGCCACGTCCAATCTGCTCAACTCCTTTGGCGCGGTTTCGCGCGTCGAGAACGCGCGGCGCGGCTATCTGATCAGGAACGCCAGCTGTCCGCTGAGCGCGGCGACGGAGAAGCACGTCGAGGCGTGTAACGCCATGGAGAGCCTGCTGAGCGAGTTCAGCGGGCTCCCCGTGGCCAAGTGCTGCGAGCGCAGCAAGGCGATGCGGTGCTGCTTCGAGATCCCCGCGCCGCGCTCAGGCGCCGCTAGCGCGAGGCGATCTTCTTCGCGCCGGTGAACTTCGAGGGAAACTGCTTCATGATGCCGTCGCTGAGCGCGTCGGCCATCATCATCGCGTGCTTCTCGATGGCGTCGTAATCCTTGATGTCCGCGGCAAAGTCGCCCTGAAGCCGATGCGTCGCCTCCTGCAAGGTCTGGTCGAGGTGCGTGAAGAGCAGTGAGCGCAACGTCGCTTCCGGCCAGTGCTTCGGGTTGGCGCCATGCAGAAAGCGCGCGATGTCCTCGGCGTTGCCCCGCCATTTCGCGTTGAGCTCCGTGACCTTCGCGTTGTCGCCTCCTTTCGCCGCGCCGACGAGATCGGCGGCGATGAGGATGTGGCTCTTGAGCAGATCCGTCAGTTTGTCGCCCGCGGCCCGGCCGTAGTACTCGGCGACCGCGTTGCCGATGTCCGCCTGGTTCTGCAGCAGACGCTGAGTGACCGCGTCCTTGTCCGGCGCGCCTGCGGCGGCGCTGACGATGAACATGCGCGTCCACTCGACGTGCTGGCCCCACAGCAGCCGCATCGCGTCGTGGAATTGACTGCGCGAGTTCATTGCCGTCGTGGGGGCGCTGAGGGCGACGATCACCGCTACGACGTATTTGGCAAGCATAGTCTCACTCCGTTATAAGGATCCGCTTGGCCGCGGACGCAAATGGCATGCATGTCGTCCACGGTGGCCGCGACTGGGCGACCGTGGAACTACGGGGTGCACGCCGGACCGTGGAGTAGATATTGCAGAAAAATCTGCACAATCTGCGCTAATAGCGGAGGCCGGCAATGGAGCACCTTCATCGTTCCGTGGGCAGCATCCTCATGCTCGGCGCGCTCGCGGTGGCTGGCGGATGCCGCCAGTACCCGGACGTCAAGGTCGACACGGACCTCGAGCGACAGGGTCGCCAGATCTTCCGATACGATACGTTCGGCGACGAACAGTTCTGGACGGACACCGCCCGGCTCCACGAGGTCGTCCAGCAGAAGATCCAGCCCCTCGAGGCGCTCGGGCTCGGGCTCAAGGTCGACATGGATCGCCTCAATCTCCTCAAGTTCCTGGTGCACAATCCGTTCAGCACCGGAGGCACGAAGGAGCTGCTTCGGGAGAACGCCGTCGTCGGCGTGATGGCGACGTTCGACGACAAGGGAAACATCTCTCGCATCGGGATCACCTGCGCGCTGTGTCACTCCACCGTCGACAACGCGCTGCTCCCCGGGATCGGCCATCGCCTCGACGGCTGGCCGAATCGCGATCTGAAGGTCGGAAGGATTCTCGCCATGCTCGCCGCGTTCACGCCCGCACAGAAGGAGGTGCTCAAGACGTGGCCGACGGGCACATACGATCCCCGCTTCAACTTCGACGGCAAGAGCACACCGCTCACGCTGCCGCCCGCGCACGGGCTCGCGAATGTGAAGAACGAGACGTACACGTCCGAGGGCCCCATCTCGTACTGGAACGCATACGTCGCCGTGACGCAGATGCACGGGCACGGCAACTTCTCCGATCCGCGCCTCGGCGTGAACATCGTCCAGGCGCCGGACATGGTGACGCCGAAGCTCGCCGCGCTCCGCGCGTACCAGCACGCGATTCCTGCTCCACCGACGCCCGGTGCCTCCTACGATCGCGCCGGCGCGTCACGCGGCAAGGTGGTATTCGACGCCAACTGCGCCCGTTGTCATGTCGGCGGCACTCTCACCGACAACAACAACGCGGTAGCACTGGCGGACAGCATATCGCCGCCGTCCCCGCAGGGTATTCTGCACGCGCCATCAGAGACCGGGATGGATCCGCAGTACGCCGAGCGCACGACGCAGAAGCGGTATCGCACGACGCCGCTCCGCGGCCTCTGGCAGCATGCGCCGTACTTCCACGACGGCAGCGCCAAATCACTCGACGACGTCGTGGAGCACTACAACAGGGTGAGGAGTCTCGGTCTCAGCGGTCGCCAGAAACGGGACCTCGTCGAATACCTCAAATCACTCTAGGAGAAAACGATGCACATTCGCCGTTGTCTCCTCGCGACTGCTGCCGCCGTCCTTCCGCTCGCATCACTCGCCGCGCAGGAACGGCCGGTGTTTGTCGCCCTGTCTGGCGGGGTGTCCCTGCCGCAGGGCACGTTTGGCGACGCCAGCGACATGGGTTGGCACGCGCAAGCGACCCTCGGTGTCAGCACGTTCATGCAGCCCATCGGCCTGCGTCTCGACGTGGCGTACAATCAGTTCGCGTTCAAGGACGCGACGGTCGCTTTGCTCGGCAGCGGCAACAACAGCGTGGCTTCGGGTACCCTCAACGCCACCTATCGCTTGCCGATGACGAATTCCGCGCTGTCGCCCTACCTGATCACGGGGCTCGGCGCATATCGCACGGACTGTTCGCTCGCGTCGTGTGAGGCCGCGACGCACTTCGGCTGGAACGCCGGACTGGGCGCGAGGCTCAACGTCCTCGGCCTCGTGACGTTTCTCGAGGCACGCTATCACCGGACGAAGCTCAACGGCGACGCGCTGGCGTATTTCCCGATCACGCTGGGACTGACGTTCTGATACACGGGCAGCAGGCTTCGCGTCAGAAGCGCAGCCCGATCCCCGCGTACGCGGAGCGCGCCGCTCCCGGAAGAATGCCCGGACCTGGATACTCCCCGGTGCGCTTGGAGAAGTACCGGACGTTCGTCACGTTGTTGACGCCGAACGTCAGCTCGCGCCGCGCGTCGATGCGAGCCCGCCCCGACCAATCCGCGATCGAATACGCGGGGATGGAGCCCGCGACCGCGTCATCGGTCGGCACGGTCGCATTGCTCGCGTCTCCGAACGAGCTGCTCGTATGGCTCACCTGAATCGTGGACGATAGCCATTTCACGGACCACGTCAGGCCGCCGCGGGCGAGAACGCGCGGTGCGAGCTCGACGCGGTTACCCTCGAACTCTCCGCTGACGTAGCGCGCGTCTACGTATGCCATCGACGCGAAGACGTCCATGCCTGGAAGCGGGTCGACCTCGAGGTACGTCTCGACGCCGCGATGCTCGCTGTCGCCGACATTCGCATGCAGCGTAGCGCCCGATGGCTCCGCCACCGTGCCAATGCGGTCGCGGTACCAGAGATAGAACGCGCCGACGTCGAATTTGAGGCGATTCCGCACGGTGCCGCGCCAGCCGAGATCCGTGTTCAGCGCGCGCGACGCATGCAGATCGGGATCGACGCCCGTCACGGAGCCGAACGGAGTGAGGCTGGCGTACAGCACGGGGCGATATGCCTGTGATGCGTTTGCGTACAGCTCCGTCGTACCGGTCGTGATGTACTGTGCACCGATCCCGAGCAGGGGATAGCTGTACGTCCGCGGCTCGAAGGTGGACGCGACGTCGGTGTAGCCCGACGCCGTCGAGCGTACGTGCTCCCAACGGACGCCTGGCGCGATCGACAAGCGTGTCGTCAGAGAGACGAGGTCTTCGGCGAACACCGCGGCGTTCGTCGTCCGGAACTTGAGCGCGCGTTCCCAATCCGCGCCGTAGATGCGCATGTCGAAATCGCCCGACGTCGACCCTTCGGCGCCCTCGAAGCGCCGCATGTTGTTCAACCCACCGCGAACGCCCGTGGCAAGCGTCGCAGCCCTGCCGAGCAGACGATGGTCCACGCGCAGCCGCGACTCGAGCATCCAGTTCTTGAAGGTCTCGCGCTCCAGCTCACGCGGCTCGCCGGCGTCGGGGGCCGCGGGTCCGCCGTCCTCGTTGCGCCAGACGAGATGCCGATCGCTGTCGAGATAGGAGAGCACCGACTCGAGACGCACGTTGCGAGTCACGTCCAGCGTCGCCCGAGCCGCGGCCACGCTCCAGGGGCTCGCGAGCCAGTTGCGGGCGCGGAACGACTGCGAGGCATCCGCGGCGAACTGATCGTCCGACAAACCGCCAGCCATGTGGATGCGATTGCGGTGCCGCGTGTACTCCAGGCTGACGCCGAGCTTTTCCGTGAGTTGCGCTCGCGCGCTGCCATAGGCGGTCACCTGCCGATAGTCCGAGTTCGGACGCCAGCCCTCTTCGTTGCGAAGGTGCACGAATCCGTAATACGTCCACATGTCCCTGCCGCCACTCAGGGCGCTGAACGAGTTTGCCAGGCCGTGGCTGCCACCGCTCTGATGAAGGGTGATCGTGGGCGACGTATGCGGCTGCCCGCTGCGAACCACGTAGTTCAGCGCACCCCCGACCTGCGGCCCGAACGCCAGCGAGCCCGCGCCGCGCACGACCTCGATCCGCTCGAGCGCTTCGGAGGGCGGCGTGTAGTACGTCTCGGGGTATCCGAACAGATCGGCGGCGATGCTCACTCCGTTCTGCTGCGTGTGCATCTCCACCGATTGCGTGGGGTCGAGACCGCGAAATCCCACGCCGTTCGATGGAAAGCCCGCGCCCTGCGTCTCGGAGAACGACGCACCCGGAATGCGGCCCAGGATCTGCCGCTCGATGTCGCGCGCGATGTTCGCACGCACGCTGTCCATCAGGATCACCTCGGTCTTCTTGCCGGCGTAGATCACGTTGTTCCGCACGCGCGGCAGGTGTCCGAGCACATGCAGTGGCTCGGCCGCGGTGACCACGATGGGGGCGAGCTTCGCGGTGTCCGCCTGCGCGCGAAGAACAGGGGCGCCTGCCATGACCAGCGCGGTCAAAGCGCAGCAGCTCACGACATCGAATCGAATCATGTTCGTTTGATAAGGGATGGAATTTGTCGGGATTACGTGCAAAACAAAGGGCTTACTGACTTTCGTAGCGGTCATTCACGGCGACGCGCTCTCGCGAACGCTTCGTCGAAAGCCGAGAGCGTTTGCGTCACGACGTCGCGCACGTGCGCGGTCGAGACGAAACACGCCTCGAACGGCGAAGGCGGCAGATACACACCCTCGTCGAGACAGGCGTGAAAGAATTTGCCGAACAGCCTCGTATCCGACCGCTTGGCGCCGGCATAATCGATAACCGCATCGGCGGTGAAGAAGAACCCCCACATGCCGCCGATGGCCGCCGTTTGCACGACAATGCCGTGCCGTTCCGCGACGCCCAGGAGCCCCTGTGCCAGGCCGTGCGACGCAGCGCCGAGCGTTTCGTATGCGCTGGGCGTAGACAGCTCGCGCAGCGTGGCGATCCCCGCGGCCATCGCGAGGGGATTCCCCGAAAGCGTGCCCGCCTGGTACATCGGCCCAGCCGGTGCAACGAGCTTCATGAGCTCCGCACGGCCGCCGTACGCCGCGGCGGGCAGCCCGCCGCCGATCACCTTGCCGAGGCAGGTGATGTCCGGACGAATGTCGTACAGCTGCTGCGCTCCGCCGCGCGCGACGCGAAATCCCGTCATCACCTCGTCGAAGATCAGGAGCGCCCCATGCCTCGCCGTGATGCCACGCAGCCCGGCGAGGAAGCCGTCCGCGGGCAGCACGAGTCCCATGTTCCCCGCGACGGGTTCCACGACCACGGCCGCGATCTGCCCGGCGCGATCGGCGAAGATCTCCTCGACACGCGCCAGATCGTTGAAGGGAAGCGTCACCGTGTCCGCCGTGGCGCCTGGTGTAACGCCCGGACTGTCGGGCAGCCCGAGCGTGGCGACACCGGAGCCGGCAGCCACCAGCATCGCATCCGCGTGGCCGTGATAGCAGCCGTCGAACTTCACGATGACGGTCCGGTCGGTCGCGGCGCGCGCGAGTCGCACCGCCGCCATCACCGCTTCGGTGCCCGACGACACGAAGCGCAGCATCTCGACCGCCGGCATGGCATCCGTGATCATCCGCGCGAGCTGCGTCTCCAGCTCCGTCGGCGCGCCAAACGACGTGCCCCGCGCCGCCTGCCGCGTGATCGCGTCCACGACAGCCGGATGTGCGTGGCCCAGCGGAAGCGCACCCCATGACAGCACATGATCCACGTACTCGTTGCCATCGACGTCGACGATGTGCGCGCCGCGCCCGTATGCCATGAAACGAGGCGTGCCCCCGACCCCCCGGAACGCCCGCACGGGACTGTTCACTCCTCCCGGAAAGACGCGCTGCGCCTCTGCAAACAGCTCGGCGGAGCGCGCTGAATTCACGGGTCCGGCGGCGCGAGTCGCTGTGGTCACGCGCGATCCTCGCGCAGCCAGCGCGCGATGTCCTTCGCGAAGTACGTGATGATCATGTCGGCGCCCGCGCGCCGAATGCCGATCAGCGACTCCATCGCCGCGCGCCGCTCGTCGAGCCAGCCGTTCTGCGCCGCCGCCTTGATCATCGCGAACTCGCCACTCACCTGATACGCCGCCAGCGGAAGGTCGAAGCGATCGCGGACAACGCGGAGCACGTCGAGATAGGGCCCCGCAGGCTTCACCATGAGCATGTCGGCGCCCTCGCTCGCGTCGAGCGCAGCCTCGCGGAGCGCCTCGCGCGCGTTCGGTGGATCCATCTGATACGCGCGACGATCACCGAATGCCGGTGCCGATTCCGCGGCCTCGCGGAAGGGGCCGTAGAAGGCGGACGCGTACTTCACGGCGTACGCGAGGATCGCCACGTCCTCGTGTCGCGCGTCGTCGAGCGCATGCCGGATCGCCGCGACCTGGCCATCCATCATCGCGCTCGGTGCAACGATGTCTGCGCCCGCGTCGGCGTACGCAACGGCGGCGCGCGCCAGCAGTGGCAGCGTCTCGTCGTTTGCGACCGTGCCGGTCGCGCCGTCGAGGACGCCGCAGTGGCCATGGCTCGTGTACTCGCACAGGCACACGTCCGCGATGACGACGGCGTCCGCATGCTGTCGCTTGACGGCAGCAATCGCCCGGGGCACCGGCCCCGTGCTGCTCCATGCCGCGGTCCCCGTCGCGTCCTTGTTCGCGGGAATCCCGAAGAGCAGAACCGCGGGAATGCCGAGCGCCAGCGCATCATCGACGTCGGGCGCGAGGCGATCGACGGATTTCTGCGCGTGGCCTGGCATCGACGCGATCGGTCGCTCGACCCCGGTGCCGTCGCGAACGAACAGCGGATGGACGAGCTGCCGTGCATCGAGGCGCGTTTCGGCCAGCATCGCACGCAGCGCGGCGGAGGCGCGCAATCGGCGCGGGCGCCGCACTGCCGGCGCCGCTGCCGTGTCGAGAGAGGTTGATTCGAACATGCTCGTGACCTCGAGAGAGTCAGGACTGGGAGAGCTGGCGCTCGATCGCGTCGACGACCGCTCCCGTCGCGGGAGAAGCCGCGACGACGTCCGGTAACAACCCGACCTCGCGCGCCGCGGCCGCGGTCGTTTCGCCGATGCAGATGATGGCGGCGGCCCTGGTCCCCGCGGGACGCTGGGACAGGACTGGAGCTGCAAAGCGCGCGGCGGATGGCGAACTGACGACGACGGCATCGAGCGAGCCGTTGCGCGCCAGGTCGCCGAGGTCGTCCAATCCCGATCCGCGTACGGTGCGATACACGACGACGGCGTGTACGTCGGCGCCGCGCCGACGCAAACGCTGCGGCAGGTCATCTGCCGCCAGATCTCCGTGCGGGAACAGCACCCGCGCCCGCGTCACGTTCGGCAGCTCCTCCGCCAGCGCTTTCGCCGTGGCCCGTGACGCCGTGAAGTCGATACGGCGAATTCGACGGCTGACCACACTCGCGGTCGCGGATCCGATCGCCGCCAGACGAACCGATGGCGGTGCCTCCAGCTTCAGCGCGCGCAGGCGATCGGCCAGCGCGTGCACCGCATTGGCGCTGGTGAACACGATCCAGTTCACCGACGGCAGCTCGCGCAGCGCCGCGTCTATCAGTGTGCAATCAGGCAGGTGTTCGATCGCGATCGTCGGACACGAGACGGGCCGGGCGCCAGAGGCGCGCAGCAGCGCGAGCAGCTCCGCCGCCTGTTCCCGCGGGCGAGTGAGGGCAATCGTCTTGCCGGCGAGCGCGGTCCCCGTGCGCGCGACAAAACCGGCGCCTCCCGAGCGGAGCAGATCGCGCGCAATCTCGCAGCCGATCTCCTCGGCATTCGCCGCGTCACCGGTGCGCACGGCTCGTACGTGCCGCCCATCGCTGGATCCGACGAGAGCCACCATGCGCAGCTGCCCGCCGTTCGTCGTTGCGTGCGCGGCGGCCGCCGCCAGGCAGCCGGCCCCGAGCTCGGAGAGAAATGCGCGCTCGGCAAGCACAGCGGCACGCGTCGCGGCGTCGTCCACCGCCTCGCAAAGCTCGCGCGTCGCCGCGTCGTCGGTACGGATCTCCACGGCGAGCGCCCCCTGACCGACGCAGGGCACGACGACGTCGGGGTCCATCCACTCGGTGACCTCTGTTTCCCGGCCCAGGCGGATGAGGCCTGCCGCCGCCAGCATGATCGCGTCGAAGTCGCCGCTGGCGAGTTTCCGCAGCCGCGTGTCCACGTTGCCGCGTATCTCGATCGCCCGCAGGTCCGGTCGCAGCGCACGCAGCTGGCACATCCGGCGCGGGCTGCTCGTTCCCACGCGGGCGCCCTCCGGCAGCTTGCGCAGTGTGCCGTGGCGTGACACGAGAACGTCGCGGGCGTCCGCACGCGGCAGGATGGCGGCGAGCATCACATCGTCCGCGAGCGTCGACGGCAGATCCTTGGCGCTGTGCACCGCCGCGTCGATACGCCGTTCGCGCAACGCGGTCTCGATCTCGCTGACGAAGACACCGCGCCCGAGCTGCGCGAGCGGGATGTCGGCGCGCACGTCACCCGTCGTCGCGATACGCTCGACGCGGATCACCAGCTCCGGCCGCGCTCGTCGGAGCGCCTCACCTACGATCTCGGTTTGCGCCAGCGCAAGCGCGCTTCCGCGCGTTCCGATGACGAGCTCCCGCGCGCTCACGTGGCGAGCGCGGCGGACGCGTGCTCGGCGACGACAGAGGTGAGCACGCGCACGAAGGCTGGATCGGCGTTCGGCATGTGCGTGCGCCGCAGCGTCATGCCGAGCGATTCGGCCCGGTGCTTCGCCTCGTGATCGATGTCGTAGAGGATCTCGAGGTGATCGCTCACGAAGCCGATCGGGACCGACAGCACATGTCGTACGCCCTCCCTGTGCAGCGTCTCGAGCACGTCGCAGATGTCCGGGCCGAGCCACGGCTCGCTCGTCTCGCCCGCGCTTTGCCACGCGAAACGCCAATTGTCCAGACCCGCACGCTCGGCGACGGCGCGGCAGCTGTCGAGCAACTGCCGCTCATACGGATCGTTCCATTCGCGGATGCGCTGCGGCAGGCTGTGCGCGCTGAACACAGTGACCACTTCGGCGCGCCTCGCGGGCCATTGTGACAGCGCGTCCGCGATCCGATCGGCGATGAGCGCGATGAAGCCCGGATGCAGATGCCAGCTGTCGACGAACTGCAATGGCGGCGCGACGCCGCCAGGCTGCGCGGCCAACGCCTCCTCGACGGCCCGGCGATAGCCGCCGATGCTGATGCGCGAATAGTGCGGCGCGAGCGCAACCGCCACGAGCTCCGTCGCGCCATCGGCGATGATGCGCGGCACGACGTCGGCAATGAAGGGATGCCAGTGCTTCATCCCGACGTACACGCGGTATCGCCCCTCATCCGCGCGCGCATTGAGGTCGCGCTCGAGCGCGTCGCGCACGGCAGTCGTGATGGCCAGCAAAGGCGTGCGTCCGCCGACCAGCTCATACCTGCGCTGGAGACGCTGCACGGCCTCCGCGCCCGGTGTGCGACCGCCGCGGATGTGCGTGTAGTACGCCTCCACCTGCTCGGGACTCTCGGGCGTGCCATACGCCATGAGCAGTACACCGCGTGTCATACGGCGACTGCCGAGGCCTCGTGCACGAAATCCACGAGGCGCTGCGCGCTCTCGAGCGGTGTCGACGGAAGAAGACCGTGACCCAGGTTGAAGATGTGCCCCGGCCGTCCGGCCGCGCGCCGGAGGACGTCAGCGGCCTTCGCCTCCATCACCTGCGGCGGTCCGAGCAGCGCGGCGGGATCGAGATTCCCCTGGATACCCATGCCCTCGCCGATGCGCGCCCATGCCTCATCGAGAGGGATGCGCCAGTCGACGCCGATGATGCTCGCGCCGTCCGTCTTGATGTGGTCCAGCAGCGTCGCCGTGTTCACGCCGAAATGGATCATGGGGACATCGGTTGCGGCGACCGCCGTGAAGATCCGGCGCGTGTATGGCTGAACGAACGTCACGTAGTCGTCGGCGCTGAGCGCGCCAACCCAGCTGTCGAATAGCTGCACGACGTCCACACCCGCCTCGACCTGCGCAAGCAGGTATGTGGATGTGATCGACGTGAGGCGGTCCAGCATGTCGTGCCACACGTCGGGCGCGCCGTACATCAATCGCTTCGTGAGCGCAAAGTCGCGTGTGGGCCGGCCTTCTATAAGGTAGGAGGCCAGGGTGAACGGCCCACCGGCAAAGCCGACGACGCCGCGCTCCGGATGCAGCTCCCTGCTGACGATGCCGATCGTCTCGAGCACGAAGGGCACGTCTTCCTCCGGCACTATCTGACGCAGCGCACGAGCTCGATTCCCATCGCGAACGGGATCGCGAATCACGGGACCGACGTCGTCCACGAGATCCAGCTCGATGCCGACGCCGACCAGCGGCAGCATGATGTCGGCGAACAGCACCGCGGCGTCGAGCGGCATCCGCCGCATCGGCTGTAAGGTCACCTCCGCGCACAGCTCCGGCTGGCGACAGATCTCGAGGAGCGACCAGCGTTCGCGGAGCTCGCGGTACTCCGGCAGGATGCGTCCTGCCTGCCGCATGAACCACACTGGCGTATAGTCCGTTGACTCGCGCCGGGCGGCGCGCAGGAACGCGCCGGCGTCAGCCCACAAGCGCGACGGCATCGTCGAGTTTCCGGTGGATGGCGGTGAAGATCGGCGTGTCCCGCAGCGTATATCGGCGCGCTTCCGTGGACCGCAGCGCCACGACGAGCTGATGGTGACGCTCGAGGTCGTCCGTCTCGTACGCGACGACGAACTCCTGGTCGTCGAGACCGGTCGAGTACAGCAGCACCTGGCGCACGTCGTCGTACTCGTGGCCGATGCGCATGTGCTCGTTCATCAGCCCCTGGCGCGCGTCGCGGCTCATGAGGTACCACTCGTTCGTCTTCGAGAAGGGATAGACGACGAGGTACCTGAGTCGCGTCGGAATGTCGATCGCCTGCTCCTGCGCGGTGCGTCGCTTGGTGTACACCGACGGACGCGTGATCCCCCACAGGGAATGCGCGATCTCGCAGTACTGGCCGAACCCGGTCAGGAGCAATCGGCTCGTGAGCTCCTGCGCGACGTCCGGCGTGTCTGCCTTCCACCACAGCATGAGGTCGGCGCCGGTCTTGAGCCCCAGCGTCGTGTAGGCGTACGTCGTCACATCCGCAGACGCGCAGATCGTCCGGATGAACTCCGCGCGACCCGCCGCGCGGCTGTCTGCGCTTGCACGTCGCCAGAGTGGATCGACGCGAAGGAAAAGGTACTGGACGAACTGGCTGCGCTCGTCAGCGGGCGGAACGATCGGCGCGCCGGTCATGACACCTGAGTGAGTGCCGGCTCGCGCACGGTCTGCGAACTCTGCTCGAGGCTGTCGGCCCCGCCAGGAAGGCCGAAGAGCGTTTCCAGCACGATCGCCATGTTGTCGGCCTCAGGGTGGTGCTTCATCGCATGGATCGGCCGATGCAGCAGCTTGCGTATGATCCGATGCGCGAGGTCTGCGATCACCTCGCGTTGCTGCGGATCCACGGAGCGCAGCCGTGAAAGCGCGCGCTCGATCTCCGCGTCCGCGATCGCGTCCGCGTGCGCGCTGAGTTGCGTGATCGTGCGCGCGACGCCGCGCGCGTCGAGCCAGGCCGCGAAGCGCCTGGATTCGTCCGACACGATGGCTTCGGCCGCCGGCACGTGCTCGCGCCGCTCCGCGCGATGCGACTCCGCCAGCTGCGCCAGCTCGTCCAGCCTCAGGACGGACACGCCGGGTATCGACGCGACGGCGTCGTCGATGTCGCGCGGCACGCCGAGGTCGACGCAGACAAGGGGATCCGCACGGCGGGTTTCACGGCGGCGCTCGACGTGACCGCGGGTGAGCACGGGCGTCGGCGACGACGTACATGCGAATGCGGCGTCAGCGTCCGCGAGCAGCTGCGCAAGGTCTGACAGGCGCCGCGCCTCCGCCCCGATGCTCAGCGCCAGCGCCTCCGCCCGTGCGAACGATCTGCTCACGATTCGCAGATGCGCTCCCCTCAGCTCGCGGAGATGTCGCGCGACGAGCGACGCGGATTCCCCCGCGCCAACGACGACGAACGTGCGTCCCTCCGCGCGCCCGAGGCGCTCCACAACGGCCCGCACCGCGAGCGACTCGAGCGACACCGCATGGCGTCCGAGGCCGGTGAAGGTGCGCACGCGCTTTCCGCAGGCGAGCGCCGATGTGCCCAGACGGTCGAGGATTGGGCCAAGCGTTCCGGCCTCACGCGCCGCCGCCAGCGCGCGCTTCAGTTGGCCCTGGATCTGGTCTTCGCCGAGCACCATGGAGTCGAGCCCGCTGGCAACGCGCAGCGCGTGACGAACGGCATCGGCGTCGGAGTGCACGTAGCACGCGTCTCGAATGCGCGCCGCTTGCACGCCGCCGCGCTCGGCGAGAAACCGCACGAGCGCGTCGGCGCCGGACGTCGCGTGTCCCATGACGCCGTAGACTTCCGTTCGATTGCACGTGGAGATGATGAAGCTCTCGCGCACCGCCGGACGCAGTACCGCGAGCGCGGCCTCGAGCTCAGCCGCGGGAATGCTGAGGCGCTCGCGCATATCCCGAGGAGCGGTGGCGTGGCTTACGCCTGCGACGACGATGCGCACGACCTAAAAAAAGCGCAGATGCATTCGCTCCGAATCCGCACAAGTACCGACCGACGCGCGCGTATTTCTGCTGCGAGCACTACCTTATTACGTCGCGTCCCGACGCCCGATGCCTACGATTTCTCCCATCTCGGAATTCCACGCCGCGCTGCTGCAGGCAGCGGTCACGACGGGCGTCGCCGCGGTCTGCTGGTACCTCTTCGTGCAGTATCGCCGCGATTACTTCCTGTGGTGGTCGGTGGCGTGGTCGCTGTACGTGCTCCGGATCGGCGCCATCCTCGCCTTTCTCATCACGTCGGCGCAACCCTGGCTGTTCGTCCATCAGGTGCTCACCGGATCGACAGCGCTCGCCCTGCTCTGGGCCGCGCTGACCTTCTCCCAGTCCACGCCGTGGCGATCGTGGTACGCCGTCGCGCTCGCACTGCCCGTCGTGTGGTCGTATGTCGCGATCTACCAGATCCAGAGCTTCATGCTCGCGGCGCTTCCCGCGGTTCTCTTTCTCAGCTTCGCGACGCTCTGGACGAGCCGGATCTTCTACAAGCTGTGGCGGGTGACGGGTTCCCGCGGCGCCGTTGTCCTCTCCGGCGTGCTCTTCACCTGGGGGCTGCACCACCTCGACTACCCGATGCTGCGCGCCAAAGGCGCATGGAACCCGTGGGGCTACTACCTCGACATCATGTTCGTGCTCGCGATGGCGATCGGCATCGTGATCCTCGTCCTCGAGCAGCTCGATCGACGCACGCGAGAGCTCGAGCGTCTTTCCGCGAGGATGGTGCAGCAGCACGAGGAGGAACGACATCGCGTCTCGCTCGAGCTGCACGATCAGACGGCGCAGGTATGGGCCGCGGTGAAGATGCAGCTCGGTGTGCTGCGCGAGCGTGCGCCGGAGCAGCTCACCGGCGCCATCGAGCGCCTGCTCAACCTGGTGGACACGGGTATTCGCAGCATTCGGAGCGTGACGACAACGCTTCGCCCGCCGCTGCTCGATGATCTCGGGCTCGTACCTGCGCTCCGCGCGCTCGTGCAGACTTTCGCCGAGCAATCGGGGCTCGACATCGCGTTCGAGGCCCCGATCGAGCCACCCGCCGTGTCTCGTGACGCCGCGCTTGCGCTCTTTCGCGCGCTCCAGGAGGCGCTCTCCAACGTCGCCCGTCACTCCGGCGCCACCTCCGCATCCGTCCGCCTCGCCGTCCTGGGTGGCGACGTCACGCTCGTCGTCCGCGACAACGGAAAGGGTTTTACCCTGCCACCTCACCTTCCGACTGCCCCACCGCCCTCGATCGGCCTGGCGGGCATGCGCGAACGTATCACGGCCCTGCATGGATCCGTCAACGTCGAATCGGGGCAGGGGGCCGCGATCACCGTTCGCATTCCATTGAGCCATGCCAGCAGCTGACACCGCGGCCGCAAACATCCGGGTCCTGATTGCCGACGATCACGCCGTCGTGCGCGAGGGCATCCGGCACGTGCTCTCCTCCGAGAGCGGTTTTCAGGTCGTCGGTGAGGCGTCGAATGGCACGCAGGCTGTCACTCTCGCCGAAACGCTCCGCCCCGACGTCGTGGTTCTCGATCTGTCGATGCCGGAACTGTCAGGGCTGGAGGCCGCGGCGCGCATCCGCGAGCGCGTGCCGTCGGCGCGAATCCTCGTGCTCAGCATCCACGACCACGAGGAGTACGTCATCCAGAGTGTGCACGCCGGCGCGCAGGGCTATCTGCGCAAGGATTCCTCCCCCGCCGAGCTGCGCGGCGCGATCCGCTCGCTGTACCACGGCGACAGCTTCTTCAGCGCGCCTGTCGCGCGCTCGCTCTCGTCGGCGCTGCGCCATCCACGCGGCGACACCGACAAACGCGGCCGCGTCGCCGACCTCACGAGTCGTGAGCGCGAGGTGCTCATCGAGATTGCGCGCGGCAATACGAACAAGGAGATCGCCGCGCGCTTCGGCATCTCCGTGCGCACCGTCGAGTCGCACCGCGAGGCGCTGATGAAGAAGCTGGGCCTCCGCGGCACCGCGAGTCTCACACGCTTCGCGATCGACACCGGACTTCTGAACGAGAGCTCGTCATAGCCGAGCTCCCGTAAAACTACGGAATTCTCGTCCGAATCAGACCAGTCTACCGTAGGGTTGCCCATCCTCATTCCTTCCGCAAATGCATTCCGCAGCGCGCACCGCACTGATCCTCGCAGCCGCCTTCTCCGTTGCATCCGACGTTTCCGGTCAGAGCCCGAAGAGTGACACGGCCAGCAAATCCACCCTCGAGACCATAACGGTCACGGCGACACGATCCCCGCGATCCACCTTCGACACACCGCTGCCGATAACGGTCCTTGATTCCGCGACGATTCGCGAGAAGCTGCCGAATGGAGTTGCCGATCTCTTCAGAGACGTAGCCGGGCTCGACGTCACGGGCGTGGGACCGAACCAGCGCCGTCCGGAAATCCGCCTGCAGCGCGGTCAGCGCATCCTGCTTCTCGAGGACGGGCTGCGTCTCAACAACGCGCGCCGCCAACAGGATTTCGGCGAGATCCCCGCGCTCGCGGGCCCCGACGTCGAACAGGTGGAGGTCGTCCGCGGCCCGTCTTCCGTTCTATACGGCACCGACGCGATCGGTGGCGTCGTCAACATCATCTCGCGCGGAGCGCCGCGGCGTTACGCCGCCGACGAGATCCACGGCTCTTTCAACTATCGCTACGGCAGCGCCGGCAACCTGGCCACGCCGGATGGCGCGATGTCGGCGCGCTTCGGTAAGGTCGGCGTACGCGCGAGCGCGTCGTATCGCGAAGCCGATGACTATACCGCGCCGAAGGGCACGTTCGGCAACATCAAGCTCGGCGACGGCGTGAAGGTCTTCGACTCGGGCGTACGCGACCGGTCGTACCGCGCGCGCGTCGGCTACGACGTCGGCACCGCGGCCGAAGTGTTCGCGCGCGCCGAAGCGTACCGCGCCGACAAGGCCGGCTTCGGATTCATCGATCCGGCGAAGCTGGGGCCGAACGAGGCACGCATCCAGATCTTCTATCCCGACCAGGACTATTCGCGCTACAGCGTCGGGTATCGCGCCGACGCGCTCTCGACGCTCTTCACCAACCGCGTCGACGTCAGCGTCTACACGCAGCGCAACGAACGGCACCTGAACACGTTCGTGCTGGCACCGGCGGGCCCGGGCGCGACGGTCGACACCAAGGCATACAACTTCACCGATCTGAATACGGTCGGCGGCCGCCTCGAGCTCGCCAAGTCGATCGCCGTGCGCAACACGCTCACGTACGGCGTCGACGCTTTCCGCGATCGTTCGCGCAACACGGACTCGAGCCGAACGGTGCTCACGGGTTTCGGTCCGACGCCGACGACGCGCACCAGCGCCACGCCCTCCGTGCCGAACGCGATCTTCCAGAGCGCCGGCGCGTTCGCGCAGCTCGAGCTCAATCCCGTGGATCGTCTTACCGCGATGCTCGGCACGCGGCTGCAGGACGTGTCGGCGCAGACCCGCGACACGCCCGGGCTCACGCGTCCGCTCGCAAGCAGCAGCGACCGCACCGCCGTGTGGACCGCGAATGCGCTGTACCGGATCGTGCGCGACCTCAACGTCGTCGCGACGGTCGGTCGCGGCTTCCGCGCGCCCAATCTCGTCGAGCGATTCTTCGAGGGCACGGCCAGCGAGGGGAACGGCGTCCAGAAATCCAATCCTGACCTCGTCGCCGAGACGAGTCTGAATACGGACCTCGGGCTCCGCGCGCGCCGTGGCGCGCTGTACGCCGAGAGCTTCGTGTTCCGCAACGACATTCACAACGCGATCAAGTCGGTCCGCACCGGCAACACGGTGAACGGCCGTCCGGAGTTCCAGCCTCGCAACGTCGCGAGACTGCGCGTCGACGGCCTCGAGCTCACGACGGGTGCGCGCGTCCTCACCGGATGGGACGCGTCGGCGAGCTTCACGCGTCTCCTCGGGCGCAACGTCTCCGATCCCGGCCAGCCGATCGGCGACAGCTACTCCAGCAAGCTCGTTGGCGAGCTCGCGTACCGTCAGCCGAACGATCGCTTCGCCGTGGGATACACCGTGCGCCACCAGGGCGAGCAGAAGGACGTCATCATTGGAACGAATCCGATCGGCGCCGCCATCCCGGCATTCACGGTGCACTCCGCCCGCGCGAGCGCGCGGCTGTTCGCGCGCGGCGGCACGACCAACCGTCTGCTGTTCGGCATCGAGAACATCGGCGACAAGCTGTACGCGGAGTTCCCGAACGCGAGCTTCTTCCGACCGGAGCCCGGGCGCTCGGTGAGTCTGGCGCTACAGACAAGCTTCTAACAGGTTGTCATCCCGAGCGCAGCGAGGGATCTGCAGTTCAACCGTCGTCATCCCGAGCGCAGCGAGGGATCTGCAGTTAATGCATTTCATCTACTGGATCCCAATCGCGACGACGATCGTTGCGTTGACCTTCGCGACGATCGTCCTGCGCCGCTACACCGCGCGGCGCGGGACGCATTTGCTGTGGTGGGGTGTCGGGCTCGTGCTGTACGCCGCGGGCACGCTGACCGAGTCGCTCACGACGATCTTCGGCTGGAACGAGTGGGTCTTTCGCGCCTGGTACATCGCGGGCGCGCTGTGCGGCGGCGCGCCGCTCGCGCAGGGAACCGTGTTCCTGATGATGAAACGCAGAACCGCGAACGGCCTCGCGGTGCTGCTCGTGAGCGCGATCGTGACGGGTGCGGTGCTCGTCACGCTTTCGCCGATCGACCATTCACTCGTCGAGACGCACCGGCTGTCCGGACGCGTGCTCGGCTGGCACGGCGTCCGTCTCATCAGTCCCTTCATCAATACGTACGCCGCGATCTTCCTCATCGGCGGCGCAATCGTCTCGGCGATTCGTTATCGCACGCAGCCCGAGAAGCGCAACAAGTACGTGGGCAACGTCCTCATCGCCGTCGGCGCGATATTGCCGGGCATTGGCGGGACCTTCACGCGCTTCGGTCACGTCGAGGTCCTGTACGTCACGGAATTCATCGGTCTGCTGCTGATCTTTGCCGGCTATCGCGCCAATGTCGCCGATGCGCCGGCCTATACGCAGCCCACGCGAACGCTTCGCGGGAACGCCCCCGTCCTGAGCGGGTAGGTTACGCGAGCGCTGCGACGCGGCAGCCACGGGAACTTCTTCGTGGAGGCGGTATGCGTCGGTGGCTGGTCGTGGGCCTCGCGGGTGCGTTGATCACGGGAAGGGCAGCGACGGCGTACGCGCAGTCCGATTCCCTGAAGGCCGGAACGTGGGCGGTCGAGGCCTCGAGTGACTTCGGGGCGGCACTGCTGCGCTTTTCCTCGCCGGCAACGGCCTGGCGCATAGCGGTGCGGGCTGCATATGCGCACGTCGACGCGCAGCAGACCGGCACGACGTTTCCACAAGCCGAGAATTCGGACGTGTTCAACGTGGACCTTCGCGTGGGCGTACGTGGGTACCGCGGCCGCGGCGAACGTTACAAGCCATTCACGACGGTCAGCCTGCTCGCGGGGTACGGCAATGGGAGTGCAAAGCGCTGGTCGGGCGGCGCCGCCGCGGAGCTCGGTGCGGCGTACTTTTTCTCACCGCACCTGAGTGTGGGGGGCGCGGGCGAGTTCATCGCCGCGTACGAGCGCGATGAGTTCGAGTTCGGCGGCGGAGGCACATTGACAAGGCGGGTAACCACGCTGACGTTCACGGGCTTCCGGATGCTGGCGACGATCCTGTTCTAGATGGCGCGCAAGGACGAATACGAGCGCATCGCCCGGGAGCGACTGGCGGCGGAGCGCGACGCCAAGATGGAGACGCGGCGCGCCTTCTTCGCCGCCGCGCTCCAGTGCGCCGGGTTCTGCGCCCTCGGCATGTTCGTGATGTTCTGGGCCTTCTGGGCAAGCGACGTCGTCCTCGGCCGCGCCTTTCTCTACGGTGGGATGGCCGTCGGATACGCCGGGATGGCGTTCACGTTGCTGCGGGCCTACCGAAAGGGACTCGAGCGGGGCGACTGGTAGGACCGGATCACGTATAGTTGACAACGTCAACTATCGGCGGAAGTATAGAACCATGACGGACGCCCACGTCGCTGCGGTCCGCAGCTTCAATCGCTTCTATACCCGCCAGATCGGCATCCTCGACAAGGGGTACCTGCACAGCCCCTTCTCGCTCGCCGAGACGCGCGTGATGTACGAGCTGCGCTATCGGCCCGTTCCGCCGACCGCGACGGAGCTCTCGGAGTCGCTCGGCATGGACCCGGGGTATCTCAGCCGGATGCTGCGCGATTTCGGAAGGCGCGGCCTCGTCAAGCGGCAGACAGCCGCTGACGACGCGCGGCGCAGCCATCTCTCGCTGACCGCGAAAGGCCGCAAGACGTTCGCCGAGCTCGATCGGCGGTCGTCACGCGAGGTGCGCGCCATGCTGGAGCAGCTGCCGGCGGGGAAGCGTCGTTCTGTGATCCGCGCGATGCGCGAGATCCAGGCCGGCATGGGGACGGAGGCACGCGAGCCGGGAGACACGGTGCGCGGCGAGCCGTTCACTCTCCGCACGCACCGGCCGGGCGACATGGGCTGGGTCATCCATCGGCATGGCGCGCTCTACGCCCAGGAGTACGGCTGGGACGAGCGCTTCGAGGCGCTCGTGGCGCGCATCTGCGCGGACTTCATCGACAGCTTCGACCCCCGGCTCGAGCGCTGCTGGCTCGCGGAGCGCGACGGCGAGATCGTGGGGTCCATCTTCTGCGTTCGCAAATCCAGGAGCGTCGCGAAGCTGCGCCTGCTCCTCGTGGAGCCGACCGCGCGCGGGCTCGGCGTCGGCAAGCGTCTCGTCGACGAATGCATCGCCTTCGCGCGCGCCAGCGGGTACAGGAAGCTCACGCTGTGGACACAGAACAATCTGCACGCCGCGCGTCACCTCTACGAGCGCGCCGGATTCCAGCTCGTCAGCGAGGACAAGCACTTCTCCTTCGGCAAGCACCTCGTCGCGCAGAACTGGGATCTCAAGCTCTAGCGCGCGACCGGCGCGAGGATCGCTAGCCGTGGGGCCTGTGATCGCGCGCCGCCACGGTCGCCGCGTGCAGACGCTCGAGATACGTCGCCACCGGCTCGTCCGCGTTGCGGCGCGGCAGGAGAAAGTGGGCGTCGTCCGGCTCCCCGCTGCGATCGCCGGGCGGCTCGTCCACCATCAGGTCGCCGCCCTGCGCTTCCACGGCGCGCTCGAACTCCTCGACCCCCTCGGCGATCGCGACCACCTCGTCGGGCGAGTCCGAGTCCTCCATGACGATGCCGCGTGCGCGCAGCCGCGCCGCCAGTTCCTGCGTCACCCGAACGACGTCGCGGTCGCGATTGTCCGAGCCGAAGATCGGTGTAGCCATGTCAGTCTCCCCTCGCCACTGTGGCGTGAACGTGCTCCATAGATGTACTGCGCCGGGCGCGCGAGCGCACTAGGCGGCGTGTGTCTCGCTGGTCTCCACGCGATCGGTCGCGTGATCGGGGTGCTCGCCCAGGAACTCCACCCACTGCTTCTTGAGTGCGCGGTAGTGCGTCGCGGCCTCGACGAGATCCAGGAAGCACCTGAGCGTGTCGTTGAACCGCTGCTGCAGCACGGCGTCCTCGAGACGTCCGTTCTCCGCGAACGCCGAGTGACTCTGCGCCAGCGAGAACATGTCGGGATACACGCGCGCGCCGAGGTGCTCGAGCGGGATGCGCAGCGACCAGAGCCCGCGGTTGCCGCCCGCCATCGACGGCGACGCCGACATCAGGAGACACTGCTTCCCGTTGAACGGCTGCGGCTTGAAGCGCGAGGTCCAGTCGATGACGTTCTTGAGAACGCCGGGACACGACGCGTTGTACTCCGGCGACGCGATGACGAACGCATCGCATGCCTTCAGCCGGCGACACAGCTCCTGCGACCCCTTCGGGATCCCGCTGGCCCTCTCGACGTCGAAGCTGTACGACGGACAGTCGAACTCCGCGAGCGTGCCGCGATCCACGTGCCCGCCATAATTCTCGACGCACTGCGCCGCGAGCTGGGCCAGGCGGCGATTGAAGGATTCCTTGCGAAGCGATCCGTCGAATACCAGCAGCCGGATCGCGTTGCGTGTCGTCGTTGCCATGGGGCCGCCTCGAAGGTGTGGGGGGGCCGAAACTCCTTGCACGCCGCGGGCCTGACTACAACTGCTTCTCGGGGGAAACGGCAGGAAACAACGATGAAGGTGCACGCAGGGACATTGTTGACGCGCCACGCCAGCATGCCGAGCGGCACGGGAGTGATCATGCGGGCGGGACTCTCCCGGCGTGCCGTCAACCAAGGTGTTCTCCTGCCATTTCCCCGTCGTTTCTGCCGCTTCCCCGAGTAGCAGTTGTGTTCCTCTTGACTTAAAGAGATGCCAATGCAATAGTGTTCTTGACTTCTAGAGAAGAGCAGCCTCATGGCTCCGCGCCATCCAGCCGAACCCGATGCCCTCCGCGGTAGCATCGACCTCCTGATCCTGAAAGCGCTCTCTCTCGAGCCCATGCACGGCTGGGGCATCGGGCTCCGCATCGAGGCCGTCTCGCGCGGGCGTCTCGAGGTCAACCAGGGCTCGCTCTATCCCGCGCTCCAGCGGCTCGAGCATCGCGGCGACATCGAGAGCGACTGGCAGAACACCGAGAACAACCGGCGCGCGCGCTACTACAGCATCACGCGGCAGGGACGCAAAGTCCTCGGCGAAGAGGTCGAGAAGTGGAAGCGCTTCGCCGCCACGATGGACATGATCCTGGAGAGCTGACATGAGCCTGCTCAAGGGTCTCAAAGCTCGCGCCAGGTCGATCTTCGCCGCCGGCGCCACCGAAGCGCGCATGGAGGAGGAGTTCCGGTTCCACGTCGAGATGGAGGCGCGGCGGCTCCAGCTTGCGGGCGTGCCCGTCGCGGAGGCACAGCGGCGCGCACTCGTGGCGTTCGGCGGGATGGACCACCATCGCGAAGCCATGCGCGACGGGCGCGGCGCGCGCTGGCTCGAGGACCTCGCCGGCGACGTCCGCTATGCGCTGCGTGCCGTGCGCCGGAGCCCCGGGTTCGCGGCGGCGGTCGCCGTCACCCTCGGCATCGGGATCGGCATCAACGGCATCATCTTCGGATTTGTTAACAGCCTGCTGTTTCGGCCGCTGCCCGCGCGCGACCCGCGGCAGCTCGTCGCCATGTTCGTCGTGGACACGCGGTCCGGCGACATCGGAGAGCTCGCCTACGACGACTACCGCGACTATCGCGACCGGAGCGGCGCCTTCGCCGGCCTTGCAGGCGCGATGGGCGTCCCGCTCAACCTCGTCGCAAGCGCGGGACAGGGTGCCGCGCCAGCGGCGGCGGACATGGTGTGGGGCGAGATGGTCACGGAGGACTATTTCGCCGTCCTCGACATGCGCCCCGCGCTCGGCCGCCTCTTCCGGCCATCGGATGCGCCCCAGGGCGCGAACCCGTTCGCGGTCCTCAGCTACGACTCCTGGCAGCGGCGCTTTCACGGCGATTCCTCCGTCGTCGGGCGCGTCGTTCGCATCAATGGCACCGAGTTCACGATCACCGGTGTCGCGCCGCGCGGATTCAGGGGGATGCGCACCTTTTCCTTCTGGCCCGAGATGTGGGTGCCCGCCGGCATGCACGACGTCATCCAGCCGGGAAGCGGCGGCGTACTCAATGGCCGCGGCCGCGGCTGGATGCTCGTATTCGGACGGATGCGTCCGGGGCGCAGCATCGCGGAGACGCAACGCGACGCGGCCGCGTTCGCGAGTCAGCTCGCGCGCGAGTACGCCGCGACCAACGCGAACTTCAGCGTGATGCTCATTCCGGCCGCGGCGGGCTACGACCATCCCGGCTTCGTGAAGCCGCGCGTCCTCATGCTCGCGTCCGTGATGGGGATCTTCGCCGCCGTCGTCACGCTGCTGATCATCTGCGCCAACCTCGCGAACATGCAGCTGGCCCGCGCGGCGGCGCGCGCGCGAGAGATCGCGATCCGGCTCTCGCTGGGGTGCTCCCGCGCGCGACTCACGCGCCAGCTCGTTGTGGAATCGCTCGTGCTGGCGATCCCGGGCGCGCTGGTCGCGGCCTTCATCGTCCGCCTCAGTCCCTTCCTCGAGCAGTACATGGTACCGCGCCTGCAGTTCAGGGTAGGGCTGAACGCGGCGCCGGACTATCGCGTCGCCCTGTTCACGGCGCTCGCCGGCGTGCTGGCGGTCGCGCTCTTCGGTCTGGCGCCGGCGCTGCGCGCGTCGCGTCCCGATCTCGTGCCGGCGCTCTCCAGCGTCATCGGCGAGAAACGCCGTGGCGCCAGGCAGGGTGGACGCCTGCGCGGCGTTCTCGTCGTCAGCCAGCTTGCGATGTCCGTCATCCTGCTTGTGGGCGGTACGCTCTTCGTGCGCAGCCTCTTCGCGGCGCGCGGCGCAGATCTCGGCTTCGACGCGAGCGACCGTCTGCTCATGTCCGTCAATCTCGGTCTCCAGAACAAGGACGAGCAGCGCGGGCGACGCTTCTACGACGACGTGCTGACGCGGACGCGCGCGCTCCCAGCCGTCGTATCTGCGGCGTGGGCGTTTCCGGTGCCCTTCGACACGTACGGGCGCGGACTGTCGCTCTACGTGGAGGGCGCGCATACGAGATCGAAGGATGGGACGATCGTTATCGACGGGAGCTGGGTGTCTGAGGATTTCGTCAAGGCCATGGGTCTGCGCCTGCAGAGCGGACGCGACTTCACCCTCACCGACTCGGCCGGCACGCCGCGCGTCATGGTCGTGAGCCGCTCGCTCGCGACGCGACTCTGGCCCGGCAAGGACCCGGTCGGCCAGCGCGCCCGGCTCGGCGGCGCGTCGGGTACGGAGATCACGGTCATCGGTGTTGTCGGCGACGCGACGTTCGCGAGCGTCGGCACCGGCGCCGTCGCGCGCGCGTACATCCCGCTGCGCCAGCGCTACCGCGACTGGTCCACGCTCGTCGTGCACACGCGCGGCGATCCCGCCGCCGTGGCGCCGCAGGTCCGGTCGATCGTCGCGTCGCTCGATCCCACGCTGCCGACGTTCGGAGTCATGTCGATGCGCGACGCGGTCGAGAGCGGATTCTCCACGTCTCGGATGGCCGCGAGCATCTCGGGCTTCTTCGGCGTGTTCGCGCTGCTGATTGCGGCGGTCGGTTTGTACGCCGTCGTCGCGGCGAGCGTCAGCGACCGCACGCGCGAGATCGGGGTGCGCATGGCGCTCGGCTCGACACCCTCGGGCGTGCTGCGGTTCATCATGTGGGGCGGCGCGCGGCTCGGCGCGTGGGGACTCGCGATCGGTCTCGCCGGCGCGGCCGGCGTCGCCAAGAGCATGGGCAGCCTGCTGTTCGGATTGTCGCCGGGGGACCCGGTGACGTTCGCGCTCGTGCCGCTGGTGCTTGCGCTGGTGGTGCTCGTCGCGACGTATCTGCCCGCTCGCCGCGCCGTAAAGCTGGATCCCGTCGCGGCATTGAGGAGCGAGTGATGCGCGCGACTCTGGGGGCATTCGCCGTCGTGACGCTGGCTGCGTCGGCAGCAGCTCAGACGACCGCGCGCGACAGCGCGGCCGCGCACAATGCCTTCGTGGCGGGCAAGGCAGCCGTCAACGCGCGCAACATCGATCAGGCGGTGGACCTGCTGGAGCGCGCGGTCGCGATCGACGCCGCCCAATGGGAATACCACATGTGGCTGGGGCATGCATACTCGCGTCAGATCGGCCGCGTCAACATCATGCGGAAGGCGTTCGTCGGTCGCCGAATAGCCGCGGCGTACAACCGCGCGGTCGAGCTGGCACCTCAGAGCGTCGAAGCCGCCGAAGCGCGACTGGATTTCTTCCTCAACGCGCCCGGCATCGTCGGCGGGGGCAAGGACAAGGCGGTGGCCGAGGCCGCGCGAATCGCGACGCTGAACGCGTACCGCGGCGGCTTTGCCTCCGCCCGCGTCGCCGAGCACGAGAAGGACTACGCCCACGCCGAGGCCGACTATCGCGCGTTGATGCGCGCATATCCGGACAGCGGCGACCCGGTCGCGGCGCTCGCGTCTCTGCTGCAGGCGACGAATCGCTACGACGACGCGTTCACGCTCGTGGATCAGCGCCTTGCGAGGTATCCGGACGACGCCGCCAACCTGTATCAGCTCGGCCGCATGTCGTCCGCGTCCGGCCGCGATCTTCAGCGCGGCGAACAAGCGTTGCGGCGGTTTCTGTCACTGCTGGGCGTCCAGGATCGCTTCCGGCAGGCCAACGGTCACTTCAGGCTCGGCATGATCCGCGAGAAGCTCGGCGATTCCACGACGGCGATCGCGGAGTATAGGCAGGCGGTGGAGCTCAACCCGGCGCACGAGCCGGCGGCCGGAGCTCTCAAGAGACTCGAACGCGGCCGGTGATCAACTCACCCATAACGTGATCAGCTTGCGGACGACCCAGGGGCCACCTCGCACCGGCTGATCGATCCAGGCGACGGTCCCCTCAGCGCATAGCCAGCCACAGAGAAACTCGAAGTACACCAGCGCGCTTTCCCCTACCGCGCTGAAGGCGACAGGCGAGAACCTGAACCAACCGCGCTGGCGGGGATACCGCCGGTAGAACTCCGCCCATCCCTCCACCCGCCGGCCTTCAAAGATCTCCTTCAGTTCGGCGTCGGTCACCGTCCGCCTCGGCCGCGGGAGCGGCAAATCCGATGTCCGCAGCGGTCGCTCGGACAGTCGGGTCAGTCGCTCGGCCAGCGGCCGCAGCTGAATGGCCTCGAAACTGTTCCCCGCGGCCAGGATATCCGCCATCTTGAAGATCGCCGTCCTTTCCGCGACGACCACCGTGTCCAGCCAGCGGTGCTTCGAGAGCGTGTCGAAGAGCGTCGCGTACACAAGTGATTCACGCGACGGCGGTCGGTGGAGCGAGCCGGCACGCGAGCACGCCACAGCTGCAAGCATCCCGAATGCGACGGCAGATCGATACCACATCGACATCACTCCTTGACACGTCGAGATGAAACAGGGTTGACGCGCCCGCCGTAAAGTTGTAAAATGCGTCCCCCGACACCCCCGACACACTGGAATCTGCCCATGACATGCATCTACGACCGAGACGCCGCCACTGTGCGACTTGCTGGCCCGAGCCAGTTCGTCGCGGTCGGCATGCGTACGTGCATGCGGGGCAGCCGGGGAGACAGCGCCTGAAGCGCTAGTCTCTCCCGAGAAGGTGCCGCCCCACCCGCACACGCTGCCGGTGGGGCGTTTTGTATCACTCGGCGTACATGGGCCTTTGCCGTACGCCGCCGGGATTGCGTAGCTCAAAAATCAGAGCGCGACAGCGCCGCAGGACCTCCCATTGCCCGACGACGGCCGGAGCCTGTGGAGACACGCTGTCGAGATGCGAGTGAAACCCTCGCCGCACCCGGGCACCAGGGTTGTTGCCGACGGAAGCATCCCGTCCGCCGAGTTCAGCGGCGGAGCCGCGCACCCGCGCCGAAGGCGCGGGGCCGAGAACGAGGTTCCGACAAATGATGACACACAAACTTCGACCGACCTATTACCTCAGCCGAAAGGCACGACTCCCAATGCTTTTCACGCAGCGGCTCGACCTGGTCGAGGCGACGCGCGAGTCCCTGCGCGCAGCGATCGAGGATTACGCGAAGTTGGGTGAGATTCTGGACGCGCGCGTTCCGGCGTCGTGGCCCCCCGAGCTCCTGGATGTCCCGGCGCTCGAGTGGACGCTGCGCTGGATCGAGGATCCGGCGAACGACCCATCATTCGGGATGTACTGGATCGTGTCGCGCGAAAGCCTGGCGTCGTTTCGCACGCTCGTCGGCGTCGCCGGATTCAAGGGGATGCCGAGCGAGGACGGCACCGTCGAAGTCGGCTATGGCGTCGTCGCGGAGTTTCAGCGCCGCGGCTACGCGACCGAGACCGTGCGCGCCTTCCTCGAGCACGCGTTCGCCCGGCCTGACGTGCGGCGCGTCATCGCGGAGACGTATCCGTCCCTCGCGCCGTCGATCGGTGTCCTGGAGAAGTGTGGCTTCCGGCTCATCGGCGACGGCTCGGAACCGGGCGTCATCCGCTACGAACGGGCTCGCTCTGCGTAGAACATCGGGACCGCAGAGGACGACTCAAACTTGTCATCCTGAGCGAAGCGAAGGATCTACTCTGCTCACGGTAGATTCTTCGGTCGCTTCGCGACCTCAGAATGACAATTGATCCTCAGCGGTTCAAATGTCCTACCTGAGCGCCTCGACGACCTGCCTCGCGACGCCGATGATCTGCGACGCCTGCGCCGTGTCTCCGCGCGCGTCGAGCGCGATCGCGAGATCCTGCGCGACGACCGCGTAGTACAGCGGCACGCCGGACGACGCGGCGTCGACCCACTTGCGTTCGCGAAGCAGCTGCGCCGGACCGCGGAATTGCTTCCACAGCTCCAGCGAACGCGGCACGTCCACGACCTCGCCGCTCTGCGTGCGCATGGTGTCCAGCGTCTCGCGCACGGGCTCCGGCTCCAGCTTCTGAATCAGTCCGACGCGTTTGACGTACGCGGCGAGGCCAAGCTGCTGGGGATATGGGCCAAAAGAGAAGTAGATGCTCCGGTTCGGGAAGCTGTCCTTGATCGCCCGCAACACGAGCAGCTGGTCGCGGGTGAGAATGCCCGGCGGGATCGTCGCGTTGATGGTGCCATGCTGAAACACCACCGGAGTCTTCGTCTCCATGTACCCCGGCACCGTGTCCAGCTCGGCGTCCGACAGCTTCCAGATGTGCTTTCGCAGATTGAGCTGGCGCGCGTACCACTCCATGCCGAGGTACGGCGTCAGCGCGATCGTGACGTCGGGCCGGAGCCCCTCCACCGACTGCGCGTACCACAGCGGGAAGCTGTCGTTGTCGCCGTTGGTGATGATCACGCCATTGGGCTCGACCGATGCGAGCATGTCCGCCGCGAAGCTGCTCGTGAACGCCTGCCCTCTGCGCGACGCCGAGTCGTAGTTGGCGGCGAGCGGCACGAGCGCCACCAGGCATAGCGTCCCGAGACGCAACCCGCGTCCCGCCGCGCGCAGCTCCGCCAGAAGCGACGACACGCCAAGTCCGGCGAGCAATCCCCACAGCGAGAACGTCCACATGAAGAAGTAGTCGCGGTCGCGCGGCTCCCGATCCACCGAACCCGCGAGCTCGGGGCTCTGCGACGCGCCGTAGCGGAAATTCAGGTAATAGATCAGCGCGATCGTGAACGAGACCGCGAGCGGCAGGAAATACCATAGATACGGTCGGGCGACGTTCGTCTCCGACCGCGCCCGAACGTTTCGCGATTCGGCGCGCTCGGTGTCACGGATGGCCACGAGGCCGGCGACGCCCAGCACGAGCATCACGGCGGCGACCAGTGCTTGTAGAAGCGGCGTGCGCCCCGCAGCGTCCCGCATCCACTGCCACTTGAAGTAGAGCCAGTACATCTGCAACTGCGCCTTGAACGGCGCGCGCCGGATGCTCACCGGGTTGCCGCCGTACTGCTCGCGCTGGATCGTGCCGACCAGCCGACGCACAGTTTCGGCGCTGAAGGTGCAGGCAAGCTCGATCTTCCCCTTCTCGCACGCGCTCACCTGGCTCTCGTTGATGTACGGCTGATGCGCCGCGCGGATCGGGAGCACGGCGAACGGCGTGGCGCCGAAGACGAACGCGCCCGCGAGCGCTGCGATGAGCTTTCCTCGTGCGATCGTGCGCGGACGGTATCGCATGACGGCGATCGCAATCGCCGGTCCCGCGAGGAGGCCGGCGGGATGAATGGCGTATCCGAGGCCGACGAGATACGCCATGAGCACGAGCAACCGGTCCGCGCCGCGTCCTTCGGGCGTGTCGAACCAGCGCAGCAGCAGCAGCGACGTCAGCGCCAGCGTCACGAGCGCGAGTGGATACACCTTCTCCATGACGACGCTCTGGTTCCACACGGTGAACGCGGTCGCGCCGAGCAGCGCGCACACGCCGGCCGCGACGAGACGCGACACGCGATCGGTGACGCGCGCGCGCAGCAGCCGCTCCGCGACCAGAAACCAGAGCGCGGCAGTGACCGCGGAACACAGCGCCGCCAGCACGTTGATGCGCGTCGCGTAGCTCGGCGACACCGGCACCATCCCGGCGACGTGAGCGACCAGCACGTACACCGGGTTGCCTGGCTGGTGGGGAATGCCGAGGGATTTCGCAGCCGCGATGTACTCGCCCGCGTCCCACATCGCGGCGGAGGGAGACAGCGTCAGCAGGTAGAGGAGAAAAACGCCCGCGCCGACACCGATGGCGGTCAGGTACTGCGCACGTGTAGACGTGCTACATATTACGCGGATCCTGCAAAACCACAAAACGAACCACAGAGGACGCAGAGGACTGGAAGTACTGTGGTTGTTGTCGGAGTCCTCTGCGTGCTCTGTGGTTAAAGCTGTTCGCGCTTCCGCTCAGCCAAGAGCAGCCAGCTCGCGCGGGCCCATCAGCCAGCGCAGAACGCCGGAGCCGCGCTTGATCTCGCCATCGAAGTCGAGCAGGCAGGCGCCGCCCTTCTTGAGATCCACGTGCGAGTCGCTCGACCCGGTCATGAGCCAGGTAACGAGCGTGCCGAGGTGCGGGTCGTGCCCGACGGCCGCCACGACCGCGGCCTCGGCGCCCTCGCGCAGCCAGTGCACGAAATCGTCCGGCGCCGTCTCGGGTTCCAGCGTCGCCGTCTCGAGCAGTGGCGCCTCGTACGCGCTCGCGACCACGTTCGCCGTCTGCACCGCGCGCGTGTAGGGGCTCGTGACGATGAGCTCGCACTTGGGCACGAGCGTCCGCAGACCTCCGACACCGTCCTTGATCTGTTGCCGGCCCTTGTCCGACAGCGGCCGCAGTGCGTCGGGCTTGCCGGTCTTCGCGAACTCCTCACGGTCGCCCGCGTCCGCGTGCCGTACGATCAGCAGTTTCATGACAGTAAGCTAATCGCGCTGAGCGCACGTCCTCAGGGACTGGCATCCGGCGCGCCGCCAGTGGCCGGCCATGGCGGACGGCGATAGAGTTTTTGCGATGCGATTCACGCTCCTCGTCATGTGCGCCGCGCTCGCGACCCGCGCGGAGAGCCAGGCTCCGCTCGACTCCACGGCGAGTCTCCTCGTCCAATTGGTGCGAGAGAACAGCAGCAACCCGCCAGGCGACACGCGCGGCATCGCGCGTATGCTGGACCCAATGTTCCGCGAGCGCGGCTTCGAGGTCGACGTCATCCCGACGCCGGATTCTCTCAAGGTCCACTTCGTCGCCCGACTGCGCGGCAGCGGCGCACGACGTCCGGTCCTGATCGCGGCGCACACGGACGTCGTCGGCGTCGAGCGCGAGAAGTGGAGCGTCGATCCGTTCGCGGGCGTCGTGAAGGACGGCTACGTCTACGGCCGCGGCGCCATCGACTTCAAGGGCGGCGTCGCCGTTTTCGCGCGCGCGACGATGCTGCTCGCCGAGCGCAAGGTGCCACTCGACCGCGACGTCATCTTTCTCGCGGAGGCCGACGAGGAGGGCGCACTACCATATAGTGCGGCGTGGCTGGCCGAGCACCACTGGCCGAAGATCGACGCGGAGTTCGCGCTCAACGAGGGTGGCTGGATCATCCAGCGCGACGATCGCAGAGTGCGTTACGTCAGCATCTCGACCGCGGACAAAGGCGTGTTCGTGATCAACCTCGTCTCGCACGGCACCTCGACGCATTCGTCGATGCCCGTCCCCGACAACGCCATCTATAGTCTCGGGCGCGCGCTCGCGCGGCTGGCGGACTACGAAACGCCGGTGACGCTGACACCGGAGACGCGCCAGTTCTTTCTCACCCTGGCGAAGACGAGCACGGGCGCGACGGCCCAGGCGTTGCGTGATCTGGTGAATGGCGGCGGTCAACGCCGCGCACGCGCCGACCGCGAGATCAGCAGGGATCCATTGCTCCACGCCCTCGCGCACACGACGATCGCGCCTGTGATCGTGAACGGCGGATTTCGCAGCAATGTCATCCCCGGCTCGGCGCAGGTGATGCTGAACGTGCGCGCGATTCCGGGGACGAAACCCGAAGACATCGCAGCGGCGATCCGTCGCGCGATCGCCGACACCACGGTCGAGGTGCAGCTGCAGGTCTTCGCGCAGCGGCCGATCCCAGTGTCCCCCGACACGACGGCGCTGTATCGCGCGCTCGCCGCCGCGGCAAAGGCGGAGTTTCCCGAAGCCGAGGTAACGTCGTACCTGTTTCAGGCGGGCACCGACGCGGCCGCGTGGCGCGCACGCGGCGTGCCGGTGTACGGCATCTATCCCTACCCGATCACCGCCGAGGATCTCAAGCGCATGCACGGCAACGACGAGCGCGTGTCAATCGAATCGTTGCGGCGTGGGACCGAGATGATCTATCGCACGCTCGTCGACGTCGCCGGAAGGAAATGAAACACGGCGCGCGGCGGGTCGTCGCGGCCGCCCTCCTGCTCGCGTGCCGCCCGCCGGACGCCGAGCGCACAACGGACGACACGACAGCGATCGCCATTGCTGCGAATCTGCCACCCGCCCCCTTCGACAGCGCAGCGCTGCGGATCGTCGACTTCCTTCGCGGCGGCCCGGCGCTCGACAATCCACCCGACAGCGTGACGCTGTACGTCGTGCCGGAGGGTGGCGGTGGACGGCGGACGCTGCGCCGCTCCGAGCTGCGTGACCGCCGCAACTGGCGTGTGCGGTCGGGGAGCGCGACGTACAGCCTCGTCCCACCGCCGACGTTCCTCGCGCTCACGAGCAAATTCGGGATGCACTTCCAGTGTATGGAGCGGTCGCTCGACTCGCGTCTTCCGCGGCTCGCCCGGCTCCCGCACGTTGGGGTGAAGCTGCAGCCGGCCGACGCGTCGAGCTGCCTGCAGAGCTGGAACGTGACGTTCGTGTTCGATGCCGCGCTTCCTCCCAGGCTCGTTGCCGCGGTATATGACCAATGGGAGTGGTAGAATGAGAAACGCGTTGCGCAGAGAGCGCAGAGGAACCGAGAGGGCGCCGTGCCATAAGATTCGAACAGTCAATCATTTGCAGTCCTCTGCGCCGTCTCTTCTTCTCCGCGCCCTCCGCGCAACGCCCTTCTCGAGGATGGTGTCGAAATAGCCCCGGCTCGAACGACCAATTGGACAACGATGTCCAATCCCCCATAGGAGACGAGAACCATGCGATACCTGTGTCTGATCTACGATGACGAGAAGAAGGTCGGCGGCATGTCCAAGAGCGAGACCGACAAGTTCATGGGCGAGTACTTCCAGTTCACCGACGACATCAGGAAGAGCGGCGCCTACATCGCCGGCGAAGCGCTGCAGCCCGTGCAGACGGCGACCACGGTCCGCGTCCGCAACGGCAAGATCTCCTCGACCGACGGACCCTTCGCGGAGACCAAGGAGCAGCTCGCGGCTTCTACATGATCAACGCGCGCGATCTCAACGAGGCGATTCAGGTCGCCGCGAAGATCCCGTCCGCGAAGATCGGCTCGATCGAGGTCCGCCCGATCGTGGAGTTCGAGCGGCCGCAGGCATAGAGCACGTCACCGTAGTCATCCCGAGCGAAGCGAGGGACCTGCAGTTGGCCTACACCGGGGACGCGCGCCAACTGGTCGATGCGGTTTACCGCGCGGAATCGCGGCGCGTCCTCGCCACGCTCATCCGTCTCCTCGGTGACTTCGACCTCGCCGAGGAGGCGATGCACGACGCGTTCGCGGTTGCGCTCGAGCGCTGGCCGATCGAAGGCACGCCGGCGAATCCGCGCACGTGGCTCATCTCCGTGGGCCGCTTCAAGGGCATCGACGCGCTGCGTCGCAGGACACGCCAGGAGACGCAGGCGCCCGAGCTCGCGCGTGAGATCAGTGACCGCGAGAACGTGGAGATCGGCGACGACAACGAGGTGGCCGACGACCAGCTGCGTCTCGTCTTCACCTGCTGCCACCCGGCGCTCCCGCCGGACGGACAGATCGCGCTCACGCTGCGCGAGGTGTGCGGTCTCACGACGGAAGCGATCGCGCACGCATTTCTGACCACGGCGCCGACGGTGGCGCAGCGCATCGTGCGCGCGAAGGGCAAGATCCGCGACGCGCGCATCCCGTATCAGCTGCCGTCGCTCGAGGAGCTGCCGGAGCGCCTCGACGCCGTGTTGCACGTCGTCTATCTCGTCTTCAACGAGGGCTACTCGGCGTCCGCCGGTGACGCGCTGACGCGCCGCGATCTGAGCGCCGAGGCGATCCGTCTCGGACGTCAGATCGTCGCGCTGCTGCCGGAGGCGGAGGCGATCGGGCTTCTCGCGCTCATGCTGCTGCACGAGTCACGGCGCGAGGCGCGCACGTCGCCCGATGGCGAGATCGTGCTCCTGGCCGATCAGGATCGCTCGCGCTGGAACCGGGCGATGATCGAGGAGGGCCTCACACTCGTCGAGCGCGCGCTCACCTCGCGTCGCTTCGGGCCGTACTCGCTGCAGGCCGCGATCGCGGCGGTGCATGCGGAGGCGACGCGTGCGTCCGACACGGACTGGCCGCAGATCGTCGCGTTGTACGACGTGCTGGTGCGCGCGGATCCGTCGCCGGTCGTGGAGCTCAATCGCGCGGCGGCCGTCGCCATGCGCGACGGGCCCGCCGCGGGCCTCGGTCTCATCGACGCCATTCTCGCGCGCGGCGATCTCGCCGACTACCAGTTCGCTCACTCCGCCCGGGCCGAACTCTGTGCGCGTCTCGGGCGCTTCGACGAGGCGCGCGTATCCTACTCACGCGCGCTGGAGCTCACCCAGGTGGAGCCCGAGCGCCGCTTCCTTCGCAGGCGCTTGGCTGGCCTCCGGGTCCAGTCAGCGGAAACCATTTGAACCGCAGGACGCGGAGGAGCGCGGAGGAACTCGACAGAGATTGTCATTCTGAGGTCGCGCAGCGACCGAAGAATCTTCTCTGAGTGAAGTAGATCCTTCGCTTCGCTCAGGATGACAGACTGGATTTCCGCTGCGTCCTCTGTGGTTCAAGTCGTTTGCCAGTTCCCCTACGGCCGCGAGCGTGCGTTGTCCGCGATCATCTTGAGCGCGACCGACAGCGCCTCGGCAGCGGGCACCTTCACGTCAGGCTCGACGCCCGTTCCCTCCCAGTTCGTCTTCGAGATGGGGTTGATTGCCCGAGCGAAGGGCACGCCGATCGAGAAATGCTGGTCGATGCGGTGGGTATACACCGGATGCGCGCCGCCGCCCGTCGTCTCACCGACGATCGTCGCGCGCTTGAGGTTCTTCAGGTCGTAGGTGAACTCCTCCGCGCCCGAGAAGGTGCGTTTGGCGGTGAGCACATACACGGGCGTCCCGTGACGCAGCTTCCTACCGGGAACGTCGCGAGTCCAGAACTCCCGCGTCTGACCGGTGCGTCGCACCCAGAGGTCGTTCAGGTGCGTCCGGTCCGGGAAGAAATACGAGCACAGGTACGCGACCATGTCAGGCTGCCCGCCGCCGTTGTCACGCAGGTCCACCACCAGCGCATCGACATTGGCGAGAAAGTTCATCGCCGCGGACGCAGTGGGACCGCACACGTCGAGCTCTCCGAAGAAGTTGAATTTCAGATAGCCCACGTTCCCCGGCAGACGCTCGGCTTTCACGAATCCGCAGTTCTCGCGTTCGAGGTCGCGACGCCGCTGCGCGCGCTCCACAGAATCCTGCAGGACGTTGGGGTCGGGTGCGCGCTCCGGGAAGAAGCTGACACCGAGGTGCAGATCGTGGCTGACATCGCGCAGGTGGCGCGTGAGCACGTTCGCGAAGGCGACGCCGTTCGTGACGTTGTCGTATTCGCCGCGCTCGCGGCGTGCGCGCAACGCATCGCCCATCTTCTTCGCGACGTCAGCGAAGACGTAGTGGACGTTCATCGCTTCGATGGCGCCCTCGATGACGCGCGCGCGCGTGGGAGCGTCGATCCTGAAGTCGGCTGGAGAGCCACCACGAGGCATCGGCACGAGCGAGGACTGCGTGACCTCGAAGTCGCTTCCCGCGGCTACCTCGCTCACGAGATACAGCCGGTTCCCGGTCGCGCGCTCCCGCAGCACGGCCTCCAGATAGCGCGGCTCGACTCTCTCGACCGAGACGAGATCGAGGCCGCCGCTCGCGGCGCGTCTCGCCATCTGCGTCTCGAGCGAGCGCACGAGCCCATACTTCCTGTAGTACGCGCCCAGTCGAAGCGAGTCGCCGCTGTTGAACGCATCCAGCCACGCCGTGATGTTTCGGCCGACCGGAGAATCGGGCAGAGAGACGCGGGCGGCGCCGGCGGGCGTCTGCGCCGGCAGGGCCGATCCAAGCGCAATGAGCAGGATCAACGAGCGCATATGAGACCTGTCATCTGAGCGAAGCCAAAATCTACTCCACTCTCGGCGTTCCTCTGCGTCCTCTGCGGTCCAACTGGGTTACCGTTGACGCATGACGCTCAAAAGTTCCACCGTACGCCGACGTTTGCCACTCGCCGCATCATGGGCAGTGTGATTTCTTCGCGTTCAATCGGCACATCCAGGACGCTGGCGGTCGCCGCGAAGAGGAATCCGGGGTTCTGTTTGTCGAATACGTTCAGCACGTCCCCAAACAGTGTGAATTGCGCGCGGTCGGTCCGCAGTTGCCATGTGCGTTGCGCGCGCACATCGAGGCGCTGGTACGCTCCAAGCCGCCAGCCGTTGTGCGGGCCGATGATGCGGGTCAGTCGAAGCGACGTGTCCGCGTCGATGTTGAGCGCAAACGTCTGGAGGGTCATCGGCCAGCCGCTGTGAAACTGCCAGGTGCCGCCCAGCTGTCCCCAACGATGTTTGAGCGTCCCGTCGACGTGTGCACCATGCCGCTGGTCGAAGGGCGCCGGATACGTCGTTCCGCCGATTCTGTCACTCGCGCGCGACCAGCTGTACGCCGCCCGCCATGCGAAGGGCCGTGCCTGCGGCATCTCGACCGTGAGCCCGAGACGGCGCGCGACGCGCCGATCCGGAGCCAGGCGAACCAGTGCGTAAGGATCCGCCTCGAACAAAGACATGGACGCAGGGACCAGTCCGACGTAACGGGGCCGCACGCGATCGTAGTTGCGCGCGTATGCGCCTATCCGCGCGCGCAGACCATGTGGGTATCCCTGCTCCAGCTCCAGCCCACTTTCTACGGCACGATCGGCGCGATCCAGCGCGAGCAGCGTGTCCGCGATCGCCAGCTCGTATGGCCGCTGGAATTGCGCGTAGCGCCCGATCGCGAATCGCATCGTCGTGCGCGAATCGATGGAGTACGCGAAGAGCAGGCGTGGGCTCATGATCGACTCGTTGGTGCGCTCCTGACGATCGAAGCGGTCGCCGATCTCGAGTATGGTTGCCGGGTGCGGGCTGACACGCACCGCGGCATAACCGCTCAGCGCGCGTGCCGATACGGTGGTCAGCACACGGCGACCCGACAGGACACCGCTGCTGTCGCGTCGCAGGTCATAGTCGAAGTCCGTCGCGGCGCTGCGGAGCGCGATGCCCGCACTCGTCACCCAGCGCGGTGACCACTCGAAGCGCCAATCCTCGCGTGCAGAAGCGACGCGAGTCTCACGTACGTCGTTTACCCTGACCGCTGGAAAAAACAGCGAGAGGAACGGGATAGAGTCCGAAATGTTCAGCGCCGACTCGTTTCGGACGGAGCCGGAACGCGCGAACGAAAGAATCTGGCGCAGTTCCCCACGACGTCCGAGTCCGAGGCGGCCGGTCGTCCAGAGGTACACATGATCGTTTGCGCCGCGCTGAATCGGATCCTCGATCGGATCAAAGGCGAAGTGATCGACCGCGGCCAGCGCATGGACGGCGAGGGTATCGCGCGCTGACCCGAGCACCATCTTCGCAAAAGCGTTCGCGTATCGTGACCGGAGATGTCCCTCCACGCCACTCCGATAGAGCACCTTCTCCGGGTAGCCGTATCGCGCCGCGGCAAACCACGCGCCGTGCGTCCCGATGCCCGCCATCGCTCGCGCCGATGCGTCGAGCGCGCTGGCCGTGACGTCGCCCCGCAAGGGGCCGGGCTCGGCGGCGATCGACCGCATCGCGAGGACGCCGGCGATGCGATCGCCGTGCTGCGCGCCGAAGCCGCCGGTGGACAGCTGCATCTCCTGTATCGCCCGCACGTCCACGATCGACACCACGTCTCCGAACGCGCGGAGATGGTATGGCTCGGCCAATTCGACGCCGTCCAGTGTGATCAGCACGTCATCGCCCGTTCCCCCGATCGCCTGGAGCCGCGCGGTGAAATCGTTCATCGTCACGCCAGGAAATCGCGTTGCCGCACGCAGCGCATCCTCGGCAAGCTGCGGCATCATCCCAAGCTGCTCGCGATTGATGCTCGGCGGGGTCGGACCGGCGTCGAGCGCGGCGAAGCTCGAGGGTGAGATCACGACGTTGGCCAGCAGAATGGGAAAAACGCGGACGAAGAGCGCCAGCCGCAGCGTTGCACCGGCCGTGACGACCACGCTGCTGATGCGCAGCGGTTCGCGCCCCATGCGACGCACGCGCAGCGTGTGCGCTCCGGCGCGAACGAAGGAAAACACGAAGCGGCCGGCGTCGTCACTCGACGTCGATCGGCTCTCGCTTTCGAGGTCGACGTACGCGCCGGCAACGGGCGATCCCGTCTCCGCGTCGCTGATACTCCCCTCCAGCGTGCCGGTGGCGCTCGTGTCCTCCAGCACGGGTAAGCGACGGCGCAACACGAGCGTGGCCGCGGGCGACACGACGGCTTCGATCGCGGCCGACGCCGGAGCGCAGCGATCCAGCAGCTCCGTGACTGCTTGCGCCACAGCGATGCTGTTAGTCTGCAGCGATACCGTACAAGCGATCTCGGCGATCGACGCGTCCCACACGAAATCGATATCGGCAGACACCGCGACAGCACGCAACGCGTCGCGCAACGGAGTCTGCTCGGCGCGCACGCGTACGCTGCGCTGCAGTACCGGCATGGATCGTCCGGCCTCCGCGATCGGCACCAACGCGGGCGCCGTCTGTGCCTGCAGCGTGCCGCCCGCGAGCAACGCTGCCGCGAGAATTGCTGCCGCCCGCGAGATCCTTGTCACTTGCTCGTTCACCGCGCGACCCGACGCGCCGGAATCAGTACCCGCGCGCCGTCATGCTGCTCGACGCGCGCGCCCACCGCCGCCGCCAGCGCGGCGAGCAATTCGTCCACGCCGGCCGCCTGCGCTCCGAACGACGCATCGACGCGCCGCCGAGCGAGCGCCGAATCGTGAATCAGGATCGTGACGCCATACCAGCGCTCGAGGCGCGCGACCGCCTCCGTCAGTGGCGCATCGCGGAACGTGATCCGGCCGTTTACCCAATCCGTGTACGAGTCGAGGGCTGCTGCCTTCCTGACCGTGACACCTTCACGCGTCAGCCTTGCGACGTCACCGGCCGCCAGGACCGCACGCTCCTTGGACGGCGTCGCCGAGGCGCCGAAGGCGACACTGCCCTCCACGACGGCCACCTGCGTGACGGAATCGCCGGCGTACGCGCGAATCACGAACGTGGTGCCGAGGACTTCCGTCGTCGTTCCCCTGGCGGCAATCCGAAACGGTCGTTCGCGGTCGCGGGCGACGTGGAAATATGCTTCGCCGTCGATCTCGATCTCTCGGGTGCGGCCTCCGAATGTGGCCGAGACGTGGAGACGGCTGCGCGGCGCGAGGACGACCTCCGTGCCGTCGCTCAGGCGCACGCGAGCGCGCTCCGCGGCCTGGGTCGCCACCGACGTTCCGGCCTTCATGACCGCGGCGCGGGGCTGTACGCGCGACGCCTCGAACACCACGAATACCAGCGTCGCGGCCAGCGCGCCGATCGCGAAAGCGGTCCGCCCGGCAAGGCGACGCGGCCCGCCGGTCGCCGGCGTCGAGATCGCATCCACGGCCTCCGCGCTCGGCTGTCGTCCGCGCACGCGCGCGAGCGCGGCTTCGACGTCCCACTCCGAGGGTGGCGGAGCATTTGCCTCACTATCCGGCCGCCGCAGCGCGGCGAGTCCCCGCTCGACGCGCGGATCGGACGCGGCCCATTCCCGGACCGAGTGATCCTGCGCCGACGCGTCGCCCGCCAGATGGCGATCCAGCTGACGCCAATCAATGTGTCGTTTCATGAAACGCGTACCTCGCGCAACCACGTGAGCCGCTCACGCAACTTTTTCGTCGCACGAGCAAGCTGGTTCTCGACGCCCTTGACCGAGATGCCCATCGTCTTCGCGATCTCGGAATACTTCATCTGATGTTGCCACCGCAGGACGACGATTTCGCGGCTGCGGTCAGGAAGCGCCGCAATCGCCGCGCGAACATTCGCCTCGACCTCCTCATCCTCGAGGTGCCGGTCGACCGGGGGACCGGAGCGCTCGAGCGCTGCGTCGAACCGCAGCATGTTCGTTCGCTTCTCGTGCCGTGTCAGCTGCTCCGATCTGCGCAACGCGCGGTTCCGAACCGCGCCGAAGAGATACGCTCGCACGTCACCCTCGACGTTCCACGCCGAACGTCTCTGCCAGATCGCGGCGAATACGTCCTGCACCACGTCCTCGGCGTCTTCTCTGGACCGCAGGTATCGGAAGGCGAAGGTGCACATCTCGCCGTAGAAGGATCGGAAGAGCGCGTCGAAGGCGGCCGAGTCTCCCAGCCGGATGCGGTCGACGAGCGACCGCTCCAGCCTGGGAGACGCGACCGCCGGTGACGTCACAGCGTCTCGACCTCGTCGACGTCCAGCCCGCAGAACGTGCCGCGCGTGCGCACCCGGTTGAGCGCGACGTCCAGCTCCTGCGTGAGATTCACCGAGCAGCGCCCGGAGCGCGAGCCGCTGAGCCAGGTGAAGCCGCCGCGCACGGTCTCCGTCATGCTGCCGATGTCAAGGCTGTCCCCGTCGCCGAACGCCAGGGAGACGTGCACGGCCAGATTCGGATCGCCGGTGATCTCGTACGCGTCGCCCGTCTCGGTGACGACCGCGCAGCGCGCGGGTGTCATCGTCGCCGACAGCTCAAGGCCCGTCGGAGCGTTCGCGTCGCCGGTGACGGTCAGCGTGCCATCGACGGCCACCTGCCCACGGCCGTTCTCGCACGGAATGCTCTCGCGGAACGTCTGCGTCAGCACGGCCGCCGCGAGCTGCCCCGGTCCGGTGGCTATCGCGGCGCTCGGCCCCGCGATCCGGGATTCAGCCACGACGTCGATCTGGCTGCTGGTGGCGCGCATCAGGGCGATGGCCTCGTCACGCGTAAGGTTGTCGCTGCGCAAAGCGGAGTCGCTGTTGCACGCCGCGATGAACCCCGCTGCCGCAATCGGCAGCAGGAAGGATGAGCTTCTCATGATCGTGTCTCTCGGGTTGGGGAACCGCCAGTGCGGTCTCGTTAGCTGTCGTCGAGGCATGCCACTACTACGACTCGACACAGCCCCCAATACCCCACACCCGCGGCCACGACCGTTGCCCGCTCGGTCATCCTGGCAGTAGCCCGCCCCACGACCCATACCTAGACATCCTCGATATCCATAGCTAGACTGTCTTGGCATGGCACCCACCAAAGCTGATCTCCTGCAGGGAACCCTCGACATGCTCGTCATGCGCGCGGTCGCGCACGAGGCATTGCACGGCTATGCGCTCGTGCACCGGCTCAAGCTGCTGTCCGGGGGACGCCTCGACGTCCCGCAGGGCTCGCTGTATCCCGCGCTGCACCGCCTCGAGAACCAGGGGATTCTCAAGAGCGAATGGCACGAGACCCCGACCGGTCGCGAGGCGAAGTTCTATCGCCTCACCACCAAGGGGCAGCGCCGGCTCGAGGACGACGTCGCGGAATGGCGCGAGCTGTCGAAGGCGATCGCGCTCGTGCTGAGGACGACCTGACATGTCATGGATCGGTCGGCTCCTTCGCCGCGGCGCCCTCGAGCACGAGCTCGACAAGGAGCTCCAGTTCCACATGGAGGCGGCCACGGATGACCTGGTACGCTCTGGCGTCTCACCCACCGAGGCGCGACGGCTCGCGCGCATCGAATTCGGTGGCGTCGAGCAGGTCAAGGAAGGCGCACGCGACGCGCGCGGCACGCGCTGGCTCGAGGAGTGGTGGAGCGACACGCGCTACGCGCTGCGCACGATGGCCCGGACTCCTGGGTTCACCGCCGCTGCGATTGTGACACTCGCGATCGGCGTCGGCGCGAACACCGCGGTCTGGAGCATCAGCGACGCGCTGATGCGGCGCGCGCTCCCAGTCGCCGATCCGGAGGAGCTGCACCAGGTTTCGAAAGTCAGTGCGGACGACAGGAACGCGCTGATGTCGCGTCCCCTCATGGAAAAACTGCAGGTCGCCGCAGGAGATTCGATCCAGATCGCCGGATTCGCGTCGATTGCTCGTCTGTACGCTGCGATCGGCGAGCAGCCGGAACCTGTGCTCGCGCAGCTCGTGTCCGGGAACTTCTTCTCTACCGTGCGCGTCCGCGCTCAGGTCGGCCGCATGCTCACGGCGGACGATGACCGCACCCTCGGCGCGGGCGCCGTTGCCGTCCTCACCGACCGGTTCTGGACGCAGCGCTTCGGACGCAATCCCGCGGTCGTGGGCCGCACGCTCCGCATGAACGGGATGCCGATGACGGTCGTGGGTGTTGCCCAGCCCGACTTCGACGGCCTTATCGTCGGATTCGCCGCAGAGGTGTTCGCGCCGCTCACCATGCAGCACGAGCTGCGCTACATGGCGAACGCCAGCGCGCACGACGCAGACCTCGAGAAGCCGTGGGGTCCGCAGAACGGCGTCAACTGGCTTACCCTCATTACGCGCGTCGATCCTGCGCATGCAAAGCTCCTCGCCGCTCATCTGGACGTTCCCTTCCGCGCGGATCTCGAGCAGCAGATCGCTGGCGCCGACTCAGCGTCGCGCGCATATGCGTTGCGCGAACACCTCGCGCTCGAATCGATCAGCCGCGGCTTCTCGCCGCTGCGCGCCGAGTTCGGCGATCCGCTCCGGGCACTGATGGGGAGCGTCGGTCTCATCCTGCTCATCGCCTGCGCCAACCTTGCGGCGCTCATGCTGGCGCGCAGCGCGGCGCGCACCCATGAGACGGCCGTGCGTATCGCACTCGGGGCTCGCCCGGGGCGTCTCGTACGGCAAACACTGACTGAAAGTCTCACCCTTGCCGCGCTGGGGGGCATACTCGGACTGGCGGTTGCGCAGTGGACGACGCGGGGGCTGCTGCGACTCGCGTCGAGCGGCGCGCGCGCGATCCCGCTGCAAGCCCACGTCGACGCACGCGTGCTCGCCTTCGCCTTTGGTGTCACATTTCTCGCCGGCTTGTTGTTCGGTCTGGCGCCGGCGCTGCGCGCGCGACGCGCGGATCTGCACGCAAGCTTCAAGGTTGGCGGACGCGTCGTCTCCGGCGGTCACCGCCTGCCGCTCGGCCGCACGTTGGTCATCGCGCAGGTCGCGCTGTCGCTTGTTCTGGTCGCCGCCGCGGGCGTCTTCGTGCGCACCTTCCAGAATCTCCTCAGCATCGATCCCGGCTTCGAGCGTGAGACGCTGGCGGCGGCGCGCATCGACGTGCGATCGGCAGGCTACAGGCCGGAGCAGCTGCCCGCCCTGTACGATCGACTGCTGGCGGAGGTTCGCGCGATCCCGGGCGTGCGCTCCGCGAGCCTGTCGCTGCACGGTCTCGCCGCGGGCTCGCGACGCACCAGCAGCTTCACCATCCCCGGGCGCGCCCTGGCGCCCGGGCAGAACACCGCGCAGGAGAACTTCGTCACGCCGGACTTTTTCAGGACGACGGACATTCAGCTCCTCAGCGGACGCGCGTTCACCGATCGTGACCGGAAGGACACACCGATGGTCGTCGTTCTGACACAGACGGCGGCTCGGAAGTTCTTCGGCACCGATTCCGTCATCGGGCAGCGCCTTGGCAGCGACTCCGCGCTCAGCCTCGAGGTCGTTGGTCTCGTACGCGACGTGCTGGCAAACTCGGTCCGCGAGCCCGCGCCGCCGCTGATCTTCCACGCGCTGGCGCAGAACCCCAGCGAGTACATCTCCAGCATCGAGGCGCGCTTTACGGGCGACCCGGGTACAGGTGCGATGGACCGGGCCATGCGTCGCGCCATCGCGTCTGTCGATCGCGACCTTCCGGTCCGCGAAGTCGTGACCGTCGAGGAGCTCGTGGAACGGAGCCTGAGCCGCGAGCGTATGGTCGCGCGCCTCGCCGGCGCATTTGGACTTCTTGCGCTGCTATTGGCGGCGGTGGGACTCTACGGCGTCATCAGCTACTCAGTGGCGCGCCGCACGAACGAGATGGGCGTGCGTCTCGCGCTGGGAGCGTCGCAGCACCGCGTCTCGTGGGTCGTGCTGCGGGAGTCCCTCGACACGACCGTAACGGGTCTGGTCGTCGGCGTACTGCTTTGGTTCCCGCTCCTCACGCTGACGCGCACGCTGCTGTACGGTTTGTCGCCGCACGATCTTATGGTGCTCGCGACATCGACGCTGCTGTTACTCGTCGTCGCAACCCTCGCGGCAGCGATTCCGGCGGTGCGAGCGGCGAGGATCGATCCCATCCAAGCCATTCGCGCCGAGTAAGCTGTTCTTGGCCCGCGCGTCCACCGCGCAGCGGCGGGGTCGAGAGCAGCTACTCCGCGCGCAACGTCATGGCCGGGTCGAGCTTGGCGGCCCGCCACGCTGGTAGCAGACACGCGACGACGGCGACGGCGAGCAGCAGCGCGATCACGCCCGCGTACGTCACGACGTCGAGCCGACCGACGCCGAAGAGCAGGGTCACCAGCGCCCTGCTGGCGAGCAGCGCGCCGCCCACTCCGGCGGCCACGCCGATCCCGGTGAGCGTGATCCCTTGGCGGACGACGAGACCCGCGACGTCGCGCGGCGACGCGCCGAGCGCGGCACGCACGCCGATCTCGCGCGTGCGCTCTGCGACGCGTCCCGAGAGCACGCCGTATATGCCGACGGATGCGAGCGCGAGTGCCGCGAGCGCGAACGCCTGGAAGAGGATCATCGCGAAGCGTCGCTCCGCGGCCGTCGCGGTCACCAGTGCGTCCATCGTCGCCACGCGCACGATCGGCTGATTCCGGTCCACGGACCAGATGGCGCGCTGCACGGCGGGCGCCAGCGCTGCCGCGGCGCTGCTGGAGCGCGCGCGCACCACGAACCATATGGGATTGTCCGCCCAGAGCCACGTCGCCTGCGGCACGTACAGGGCGTCCTCCCGGGCGGCCGCCAGCGACATCTGCTTGACGTCGGCCACGACGCCGACGATCACGTCCCATGGCCGATCCTTTGGGCCACCGAAGCGGATCCGCTCGCCGACCGCATTGCGTCCTGGGAATCGTCGCCGCGCGAGCGCTTCGTTGATGATCACGGGACGCGGCGCCGCGCCGTCGCTGCCTGAGCCGCGCATGTCGGCGTCGTCGAACAGCCGTCCGCCCCGCAGCGGAATGCGCATCGCCTGGAAGTACTCCGGCGTCACGGCGTATCGAAAGCCGCTGTTGTCCTCGTTCGGGTCGATGGTCACCTGCGACTCGTACTCCAGCCCGTATTTCTCGATGTCGCCGCTCAGCGGCAGCTGGCTGGTCAGCGCCACGCGCTCGACGCCAGGCACGCGACGCACCGCATCGAGCGCGCTCGCGAAGAACCGCAGACGCGCGCTGTCACCGGACAGCCGCTGCCCGCCCGCCTGCACTTGCAGCGTCAGCAGTCCGGCGGGATCGAATCCCGGCGCGACGGCAAAGAGGCGATCGAGGCTGCGCAGCAACAAACCCGCGCCCACCAGGAGCACCAGCGCGAGCGCCACCTCGACGACGACGAGCGCGCCACGCGTCCGCTGATGTCCCCCTGCCATGCGACGCGAGCCGCGATGCAGCGCGGGCAGCAGCTCGTAGCGCACCGCATACACCGATGGAATGAGCCCGACGCACACGCCGACGATCGCCGCGAGCAGCACCGCGGCCGCGACGACGCCGGCGTCCACATGAATGACGTGCACCCTCGGCAGACCCGGAGGGCTCAGCGCGACGAGACTGCGCACGAAGACCACGGCAAGCGCGATACCAGCCGCGCCGCCGAACAGCGCGAGCGTCAGACTCTCGACCAGCAGCTGGCGCATCACGCGTCCGCGGCCGGCGCCGAGTGCGACGCGCATCGCGAGCTCGCCGCGGCGGTGGGCGCCGCGTGCGAGCAGGAGATTCGTGACGTTGACACAGGCGATCGCGAGCAGCAGGAGCACCGCGCCGATCACGGCCAGCAGCGCGGGACGAATGTCGCGCGCGACGTCCTCCCGGAGCGGCGTGACGAGCAGCCCGGCCTGGAAGGTGGCCCAGGGCACGCGAGCGAACTCCGCGACGGGATTCTTCGCGATCCCCTCGAGCTCTCTCGAGGCGTCGGCCGGCGAGACATTCGCGCGCAGCCGTGCAACCAGCCGCAGATGATGTCCCCACTCGCGGCCGTCGCGCGGGAGCGCCGCGTCGTAGTCCAGCGGCGTCCATAGCTGCGCCGACGGGTGCAGCACGTTCTCGAATCCCTGGGGCATCACGCCGGCGACCATGAAGCTGCGGTCGTTCAGCGTGACGCTGCGTCCGACGATGTTGCGCTCCGCGCCGAAGCGGCGCCGCCACAATCCGTCCGAGAGGATCACGATCTTCGGTCCGCCGACGACATCCTCGCTCTCCGCGAAGTCGCGTCCTATCGCGGGGAAGACACCGAGCGTGCGGAAGTAACTCCACGTCACCGCCTGCGCCTCCAGGCGTTCGGGTTCGCTCATATCCGTCGCAGCGAGCGTCGGACGCCACGGCTTGAACGCGGCCATCTGCTCGAACGATCGCGCGCGCGCGAGCAGCTCGCGAAAGGTCCCGAAGGTCACGTCGTTCGGCGATCCGTCCGCCTGCATGTCCGATACGACGACGATGCGATCGGCGCGCGGGTAGGGAAGCGCGTCGACGAGCACCGGCTTGATTGCCGAGAAGATCGCGGTGCTCGCGCCGATCCCGAGCGCGAGGGTGACCACGGATACGATCGTAAATCCCGGCTCGCGGCGCAGGAGACGCACGCTGTAGCGCAGATCCGCGAGCAGCGTTTCGACGCGATGCTCCCACCCCGAGCTTCGAACTTCCTCACGAGCGACCGTCATGTTGCCCATGTCCATTTGTGCCGCGCGCAGCGCAGCGGGGTCGGACAGTCCGCGCTTCACCCCCGCCGCCGTCGCCTGCTCGAGATAGTGTCTTACCTCGGCGTCGAGCTCCGCGTCACGCTGCGCGGGCCGAAGCAGCGCGCGCACTCCGCGCGTCAGCCCTCGCCAAATCATGCCGTCATCCCGACCCTGAGCGAAGCGAAGGGGAGGGATCTGCAGTGTGCCGTCATCCCGAGCGTAGCGAGGGATCTGCAGTTGTTGTCGTTCACGCCCTCTCCTCGAGCAGCCGCGCGATCGCGGCCACGCGCCGCGCCCAATCTTTGGTCTCGAGCTCGAGCTGCTTGCGTCCAGTACGCGTGAGCGAATAGAACTTCGCCCGACGCGAGTTCTCCGTCGTGCGCCACTCCGCGTCCAGCCATCCCGCACGCTCCAGTCGCTGCAGCGCGACGAGCAGCGACCCAGCGTTCACCTTGAACACGCCGCGCGAGATGTCCTCGACGCGCCGCGCGATGCCGAAGCCGTGCATCGGCTGCAGGCTGAGCGTCTTGAGGATGAGCAGGTCGAGAGTTCCCGGGATGACGTCGGTATTTTCGTCGGTCACCCGCGGAGGATATTGCGGCGTACTCTTGATTGTCAAGAGGAATGGACGATGTGACCTTACCTCTTGCGAGCCGGACTCGCGAAGTGCTTTGTCACCGTGTGAGCAGACCTCGCGACTTGGCGTTCGCGCTGTGCTGCATCGCTTCCGTCGCACGAGCGCAGGCGTACTACCCGTTCGACGCGTCAGACGTCCGGGCGGGCGCCGAGGTGCGGGTGTTCTCGGTCGAGTCTCGAGCGGCGGCGTTTCAAGGTGTCGTCCGCACTCGCGCCGGTGACACGATCGCGGTTCAGCAGAGCCGGCGCGCCGGCCAATTGTTGCGCTTCTCGCTCTCGACGGTGGACAGCATCCAGATGCCGCTGACGGGACATCGCAATGCGACCAGATGGATGACTGCGGGCGCAATGACCGGCGGTGTCCTCGGGATCGCTGTCTACTCGCTCTTTCCTCCGCGGGACCAGCCGGCAGCGACGAGGCGCGCCTTCTTTCGCGCGAATGTCCTGGGCGGCGCGTTCGCCGGTTTCGGAGTCGGAGCCGTCGTATCAGTCGTGCCGACGACGAACTGGGTGACTGTCAGACTGCGCCCCGGAACGGCGCGTTAGCGCGAGGTTATCTCGGGAGAAGGAGCCCGGCGAGCGCGGTGCCGGCCCAGAAGAGGAACATCCACTTGATGATCTCCGCCTTCAACTCCGCGACACGGTGATCGACCTTTCCAATCTCTGCCAAGAGTTCTGTCTTCAGCTCGGCGAGCCGTTGCTCCATCTTCGCGTCGAACCGCGCGAAGTTGATGTCATTTTGCTCGCGCAGTTCCGAGCGGTAAGCGAGATCCACTTGGTTGAGCCACTCCACTAATTCGTTCACGATATCGTCGCCGAACTTCTCGTAAAAGCGACGCGATAGTCGGGCCGTGACGGGCATGGATTCTCGAGATGGAAGTCGAGGACACCATGCGGGCGCTTGCCCAAGTCTGCATCACCAAAACGCCGCGTCAACGGGCTCTTCATGCGCGCGCGCAAGCGTCCCGGACGCCGAGCACAGCGAGGCGAAAGCCTCGCGCACCCGCGCCGCCAGGCGCGGGGCCGAGAACGTGTTTTCGGGTCGCGTTTCCAAGCAAGTTCACATTCGTCCACACGTGTGGATGGATTGTGTGCAATCCCGTCGTCCGGAATCCCAGGCTCACTCGACACAGGATAAATCGTTGACTATATTGCAGTTGCGCCAAAAGCTGGCGCCTTCCTGTCGCCGAACCGATGTGTAAATCATTTCGTCGCACTGTGTAACGAAAGAATCGGCGATCCGTGATGTGCGTAACGCACAACTGTGATGTAACAGACGTAAGTCCATTATTAAAGGACGTTTAGGATCGGTCTGGCGTGGTTTCACGAGTCGCGATAGAATCCGCGCCCACCAAGGGAGTGCTGAGGATCGAGGGCTGAGGGCTGAGACGAACCCGAACCCGAACCGCAGTACCTCAGCCCTCAGCCCTCAGCATTTCACAGAGACCACGACATGACGCTCCCCATCAATCCACCCAGCGGCCCCGTCACGCTCACGCAGAACGCGCGCACCGTTCTCGAGAAGCGCTATCTCGTGAAGAACGAGAAGGGGCAGGCGGTGGAGCAGCCGGAGGATCTCTTCTGGCGCGTGTCGACGGTCGTCGCGGAGGCGGACCGCCGCTATGGCGCGTCGGAGGGCGCCGTGCTCGAGGTGGCGGAGCAGTTCTATTTCCTGATGACGCAGCGTCGCTTCATCCCAAACTCGCCGACGCTGATGAATGCCGGGCGTCCGCTGGGCCAGCTGTCCGCGTGTTTTGTGCTCCCTGTAGAAGACGCGCTCAGCAACGGGAAGAACGGGATCTATGACACGCTGTCCGCGATGGCGCTCATCCATCAGTCGGGCGGCGGGACGGGGTTCTCTTTTTCGCGCCTGCGTCCCAAGGGCTCGATGGTGCGCTCGACGACCGGCGTCGCCAGCGGCCCCGTGTCATTCATGAAGCTGTACGACGCGAGCACGGACGCGGTGAAGCAGGGCGGCACGCGGCGCGGCGCTAATATGGGAATTTTGCGCGTCGACCATCCCGACATTCTCGAGTTCATCACCTGCAAGGAAGACCTGACACAGATCACGAACTTCAACATCTCCGTCGCGGTGACGGAGAAGTTCATGGAAGCCGTTCGTACACGAACGGCTTACGATCTGATCGATCCGCACTCTGGTAGGCCAACGGGACAGCTTGATGCCCAAATGGTATGGGACAAGATGATCCTCGGCGCCTGGAGAACGGGTGAGCCGGGGGTCTTCTATATAGATGAGGCGAACCGGTACAACCCGGTCCCGCACCTCGGCAGCTACGAGGCGACGAATCCATGTGTCACGGGCGATACGCTTGTGTATACCGCCGAAGGTCTGATCCCGATCGCGCAACTGGCGGATGCGAATCGCGCGTCTCCGGTTACGCTCGATTCACGCTTCAGCGCCGGTCAGTATGGCCCCTCGGGCGTGCCGTTCCGAACGGGGGTCAAGAAGGTCTTTCGTCTTCGGACGCGCGAAGGCTACGAGATCCGCGTGACCGAGGATCACCGCTTCATGACGTCGCGCGGCTGGGTGGAAGCTCGTACGCTGGAATCGGGCGACGCGCTGCATCTCCTGAATCGCAAGGGCGGCTTTGGCAGAGACAGGACGGCAGCCGAGGGTCGCGTGCTCGGCTGGTTGATTGCCGACGGTCATATCGGAAGCGCGGCCGATCCTCGTGCGGCGCTGGGATTCTGGGGCTCCGAACGCGCCCTGGCTCCTTCGTTCGCGGCCGACGTCAATGAACTGCTCGGGCAGGACCCGGCTGTCGCCCGCTATCCGGTGGGCGTGGTGGACGTGCCCGCGCGAGCTCTGGCGACGGTTCGCTCTTCGCGTCTGCAGCAGTGGCTCGAGGAGGAGTTCGCGATCACCGCGGACAACAAGACCGCCGGCGTGCCTGCCGCCGTTTTGAGGTCCAGCGAGGAATGTCAGCGCGGCTTCCTCCAGGCGCTGTTCACGGCGGACGGACACGTCAGTGGCCGAGTGGCGAAGGGCGTTTCGGTGCGCCTGACGTCGATCTCGGCGCCGCTGCTTCGCGACGTGCAGCGGATGCTGCTCAACTTCGGCATCGTGTCGCGCGTCTACCTGGAGCGGCACCCTGCGCGGACGGTCGAGTTCCGGGGACGTACGTACGACTGCCAGCCGGATCACGATCTCGTCATCGGAAAGGACAACGTCGCCCGATTCGCCGAAGAGATCGGGTTCCTCGGCGAGACCAAGCAGAACGCGCTGCTCAGCCGACTCGGCTCGTATGGCGGCCGCGGGCCGTATCGCGAGCGGTTCGTCGCGCGCTTCGAGGAGCTGACACCCGATGGCGAGGAGATCGTTTACGACCTCACAGAGCCGGTGACGCACTCGTTCGTCGCGAACGGATTCGTCGTTCACAATTGCGGCGAGCAGCCGCTGCTCCCGTACGACGTCTGCAATCTTGGAAGCATCAACGTCGGGCACTATGTGAAGGATGGAAAGCTCGACTGGGACGCGTTCCGTGCCGACATCCATCTGACGACGCACTTCCTCGATAACATCATCGACGTCAACAAGTATCCGCTGCCCGAGATCGACGCGCTGTCGAAGCGAATTCGACGCATCGGTCTCGGCGTGATGGGTTTCGCTGACGCGCTGGTGCGTCTCGGGATCGCGTACGACACGCCGGAAGGCGTCGAATTCGGGCGGAAGGTGATGCAATTCGTGGACGTGGAGGCGAAGAAGGAGAGTGCGCGTCTCTCTGCGGCGCGTGGTCCGTTCGCCGAGTGGGCCAAGAGCATCTGGGGTCCGGACGAGACTGCGTCGCGGGACGATCACGGCAAGCGCGTGCGTCCGATGCAGATGCTGCGCAACTGCAACGTGACGACCGTAGCCCCTACGGGCACGATCTCGATCATCGCGGGTTGCTCCTCGGGGCTCGAGCCGTTGTTCGCCGTTGCGTTCATGCGCAACCAGGCCGGCGTGCAGATGCCGGACGTGAATGAGGATTTCGTAGCGATCGCCAAAGCTGAGGGATGGTATTCGGAAGAGCTCATGGAGCGCATCGCGAAGACGGGAACTGCGAAGCAGCCGGAAGTTCCTGAGAAATGGCAGCGCGTCTTCGTGACGGCCAACGAGATCGCGCCCGAGTGGCACATCCGGATGCAGGCGGCTTTCCAGGAGCACTGCGACTCGGCGATCTCGAAGACGACGAACTTCGCGCACACGGCGAGCGTGGAGGACGTGCGCGCGATCTACGAGCTGGCGTACGAGCTGAATTGCAAGGGTGTGACGGTGTACCGCGACGGAAGCCGCGACAACCAGGTGTTGTCGACGGGCAAGACGGCCGAAGCCGCCGCGTCCCGCGGCGGTTCGGTCGCCCCGACCGAAGGGAGGGGCCTGCAGGTGCAGGAGAGCGGAGCGAAGAGTGGTAGGAGCGAAGAGAAGACGCGTGTAGCGGAGTTGCAGGGGACGATCGCCGAGCTTACCGCGGAGCTCGAGGCGACGAAGGAGCGGCTGTATCAGGCCGAGGCTGAGAACACCCAGCGGAGGCAGAAGCGCTCTCGTCCCGACAAGCTGAAGGGCACTACCTATAGGAAGGAGACGCCGCTGGGCGTGAGCTTCATCAACATCAACGAGGACGACAAGGGGCAGCCGTTCGAGGTGTTTGTGACGCTCGGCAAGGCCGGCGGAAGCGCGATGGCGGACGCCGAGGCCATGGGCCGATTGATCTCATTGGCGCTGCGCTCCGGGATCCCGCTGCAGAGCATCATCAAGCAGCTGCGCGGCATCTCGAGCGACAGAGCCGTGGGGCTGGGGCCGAACAAGGTGTTGAGCGTGCCGGACGCGATCGGCATCGCGCTGGACGACTGGTGGCGCGACAAGGTGCAGGGCGTGCAGCAGGACGCGTTCACAACCAGCGAATTCCGCGCGCCTGGCGCGCCGGCGATGGATGAACCTCCTCGCGCGCAGCCTGTCATGGTACGTCCGACCTCGGGGCAGGGCGGAATGGAGCCGGAGCAGGTGGGCCGCTACGACAACGGCGAGTCGTTCATGGGCACGTGTCCCGATTGCGGCTCACAGATGGAGTATGCCGAGGGGTGCGTGAAGTGTCACGTCTGCGGGTTCAGTGAATGCGGATGAATTCTTAATAAGCTTTAAGAAAGACAAGAGGCGTCGAGTACTATCTCGACGCCTCTTTGCGTAGAACGACCAAACTAAGAGCAAGTTCCAATATCAATGTTGCTTCGCAGCATTACGAATGAGAACTATCGCGCGCTCGGGGGACGTGCATATAGACAGTCTCGGCGATTTAAACGTTCTCATCGGTCGGCAGCAACTCGGCATCCATCTGTCTATGCCGTCATGCATCGCTCGAACGCTACAGGGGGGAGAGTCGCCGTCATGGTCCAGCATCATTACGGCGCAAGACCGCAGCAGGCACTTGGCGCATCGCTGCAGATGTGACACGTCGACGCAGCTTGACCATTATTACGATTCAGGAAGCGCAAATGGTCAACTACCCTATAATCGAACACCTAGATATTGAGAGGTACGGTCTGTTCGGCACGGCGCCTGAACACGTACTCAAAGTCATTGTCGACCGCGGCATCACTCTCGTTTTGGGAGGCAATGGCCTTGGCAAGACGACTATTGTGAGCATGCTATATCGACTTTTAGCCGGACCGACTGACGTCACAGCTTTACAATATCGTCTTGATCTAGGCACGGCTCGGCTCGATTCTAGTCGAATTACTCCAGACGCGCGCGCCTTATTTGCACGACGCGTCGCTGATGGTGCGCGGACGGCCACCGCGACGATGACCGTGAGGTTTGCCGACAACAACTTAGTCGTTCAAAGGAACCTGGGAGATCTGCGGCTCGTAGCACTCCGCTTGAACAGCGATGAGCTAGATATTTCGGAAGATGTGTTTCAGCGGGAGATCGTACGACTGGTTGGCGTCCCGACGTTCGGAGATTGGATCCTCATTCTCCGGTACCTCACGTTTTTCATGGAGGATAGGAGACCGCTCATCTGGGATGCGACCGCACAACGGCAGGTATTGCGCGTCCTCTTTCTCCCGCAAGAGACATCCGCGAAATGGCTTACAGATGAACGAGATATCCTTGAGTTGGACACGCGTATGCGTAACCTACGCGCGGTCCTATCTCGCGAAGAACGGGCGGTAGCGGTTGGACAAGCGAAAACCCAGTCTGCCGCAAAGGTCCTTGAGGAGCTGAAGTCATTAGCTGAGCAGCAACAGTTGGACCGGGAAAAACGGGAGCGCCTCGCCGCAGAAGGATTGAGTGGCGAGGCTGCTAGAGAGGATGCTCGACTCCGCACATTGAGAGCCGAAGACGATCGGGAGGAGCGGTATCGGCAGGTCGAACGCATCAAACTGGAATCGATTGCTGCAGCATTCCCTACGCCAAGTGAAACGGCGCGATACCTACTTGCGCAGTTAATGGCGGAAGGCAGCTGCCTTGTGTGCGGCAACGTCGTGCCCGATGTCGCAGCGGACTTGGAGCTTCGCGCCAAGCAGGGCAAGTGCGTCGTTTGCGGATCCGATGTGCAAATTGGCTCAACACGCGTGGCGGATCCCGTTGTTGTTACCACGGCTTTGCGAGATTTGGAGGCTGCTGAAGAGACTCTCGCAGAGGCGAGGCTGGCTCAAACGGAATGTGAGAATAATTACAGGGAGGTAATTCAGCAAATCACGCAATTGAATGCCGCGATTGCTAAACGCTCTACCCGCATCGACTGGCTCGTCGCGCAATTACCTCCCGACGAACAATCGCTCCATAAGCAGCGCTCGGAGTTGTCGCTCCTACGAACGCGAGTTGAAGAACTCAAAGTCGAACTAGCTGCCAAAAAGAATCTGTTTCGCGGATTTATCGATGGCGTGAATCAAACCATAGTTGAATCTGCTGCGGCGATAAAAAAGTCCTTCGATGGTTTTGCTCAAGGGTTCCTGCTGGACCAATGCAAGCTTGTGTGGTCACCGAAGAAGTCCCAAGTCGGTCAGGAAGCTGGGACAGTGGAATTCCCTGCGTTCGAGTTGGAGATGAGCGGAACAGATTTCCTGAGCCCAGTGCGTCGTACGGGGCCGGAGCAGGTGTCCGAGAGCCAGCGCGAATTCATCGACTTGTCTTTTCGAATGGCGCTGATGACTGTGTCAGGATTCAAGTCTCACGCTAGCTTGGTTATCGATACGCCGGAATCGTCACTTGACGCGGTCTTCGCACCTCGCGCCGCTCAAGTGCTCACAAGGTTTGCACACCGTGGCAGGAACCGAGTAATTGTCACTTCGAACCTCGTGGAAGGCGCTCTCATTCCCGGACTCGTCTTTGGTGACAAGCCCTCCTCGAGGCAAGCGACAGTTGTGGACCTTTTTGAACTCGCTGCCCCCACTGCTGCGGTAAAGGCTCTGGGGACTGAGTACAAGGCAATACGCAACAAACTGCTAACGCGAAAGACAATTTCGTGAGCGCCGACGCAAACGAGGGCATGCGCGACGATATTCAACTCCGCCGTTCGATTCGCATCGTTCAACTTCTCGACGCCGCGGAAATGGCGGGGATGATACCACTTGCTGTCGAGCAACTTCATCTGCTCGCGTATTTGTCAAATGTTCTCGCTCAAGTTTGGGAGCTCACGCCCATAGACGGCAAACTCTTAAAGCGAGAATCGGGACCGTTTTACTCGGCTCTTCAGCGCGATCTGGACAAGTTGGTTGGCGCTGGCGTAGTGGCCGTGACGAAGGTCGCCTACGTTCGAGAACAGGAAGGCAAATGGCGTCTCGAAAGCGAATACCGTTTAAACTCGATTCTAGCGCACCGAATTACAACCCGATTAGCTGCCTTCGAAGCGGAACGACGTGTCCAGCTTTTTCTCAATGAGCTTGCGTTTGCCATGTCAGCGCTCGCTTCGGATGAACTATCAGCATCCTCTCGCGCCGACCCGACGTACGCCAATCCTGTCGTAGACGTGGGAAGCGTCATCGATTTTGCCGAGTGGCGCAACGTAAACTTTACTGCAACTGCGACGCGACGGTTTGAGCGCGCTTATCCTTCCGGCGTTACTCCCACCCGTGCTGAGTTGCTGCATCTCTATGCTCGTCACTTGCATCACCGGTTGAATGCAGCCCACTGACGACCCTACGATGCCGGGATGGTCCGGCGAAGATCTGGTGAGCACAATTCGTAGCGCCGCAGGACTGGGGGCCGATGCGGGAATGCCGAGCGTAACCCGGTTCGTTGCCGCGATAGCAAAACTTGTCAAGCGTAGGGAGGCTACAGCGACACCGCCAGGACCAACGAAACCAGGTGTATTTCTATTACTGCCCACTCCCCCCAATACTATCGCGCAAGAAGTCGTACGCGTGCCAATGTTGGATAACGGCCTGACAGAGCTAAACGGTCGCCTTTGGTTCGTCGGCGAGGTCGCAGTTAGCGGCAGGTTTATTGAGCTAGTCGACAAAGGCGATGATGAGATCTTTACATGGATCAGTTCCGATCTTGGTCTGGGATCAGTACCAGCCGTTATCGTTGATCCGCGCACGACGCATAAGGACGTACGTTTTTACCCAAAAGGCCTATGTGAAGCGGATACTTGTGAAATCCTTACGCTTCGAGGCACGGATATTACGCCTCAGAGTGTCTATGACGTCGTCGACTTAGTCTACCGTCGATTCCTGATGACGCCGGAGGCACAGGAAGTTGCAGGCAAGATGTGGACAGAGGGCGATCGGCATTGGCCTGCCTCGAGAGCCGAACAACAGTGCCAACTCTACCTTCATGTCGGGCTCCAAACAGCGTTTCCAACGTGCATAGTTCGATCTGAGCAGCCAGCCGTACCTGGTCGATTTGACCTTCAACTTGAGGAGAGTGATCCGTTAGATCGCTCACAAGTAGCTCGTCATGCTACGCTCGAACTGAAGGTCATAAAATCATTTAGGTCCACGGGAACCCATGTTCCTCAGTCTGAGAACGATGCGGCAATAGACTCAGGTGTACGTCAGGCGGGAGCTTACAAAGAGGAGTGGAGTAGTAGGTTCGCGGCCCTGTGTGTTTTTGACATGCAGGCTTCTGACAACGGAGAGACTTGTTTTGCGCAGGTTGCCGAACTCGCGAAGAACCTCGGTGTCTTACTCTGGCGCTGGTTTCTTTACGGCTCATCCGAGGAATACCGTGCGACGCTCGCCTAGCTCGCCTAACCTCACCGCCGTTGGAGAACTAGAAGATTCTCCGCGAGACGTCGACTGCCGCCCTGTTGGGCCGACGAGCGCATATTTCTGACAGCTGTCTCACGGCGCACGGACCAGGTACGAGCGCGCGCAAGTTCGGCAAGAATCGAGGAAGTCCTGACAGTGACCGAGGCATACTGACTATCGCCAACTACGATCCATACAGTTGCCTTCCTCGACATCGCCTCGAAAAGGCTGTCTAATACACTACATAAGTCTTGAAAGTATGCTCCAATCATTTCCGGTATCCATGGATTCCAGAGCGCATGTCGCTGCATTTGAAGCGCCCTAATGAGCTTGCGAAGGCGCGCTGAACCATCGGGTGGGGATCCAAAATCCCGATAAAGCTGTACGTGCGAAGATAAAGTCGCTTGTCGGAGTCGCACGTTAGATGCCTTCCCGCGCAGATATCCTAACGTCCAAAGCTCGAGGTTATAGACATCCGTGTAATCGAATGAATTCGGATACGGCGGTGACGTGACGACCAGTTCGCCGTGACAGCCCGCTAAGTCCGATCGCGCATCGCCTCGGATCAAGTCATAAGTTCGGCACGGTCGACGTGAGTGTAGTGACACTTCAGCGATTACTCTTTGCGCTCGGCCAAGGAAGGATCTGACCACGATACTTGGATCTCTGGGGCTCTCCTTCCAACGCGCCCGGTACCGCCGGCCTTTGCCGCTGGTTAGAACATTACTGAATCTCACGAGAATGCCGCCCGCGATGACGCGAAAGAGCCGTCGCGATGAGACACTACGAAGCCGCTCAATTGCGCCGAGAAGCGCGTCAATGCGCTCCGCCACTCTCATGTCGAAAACCCATCGACCTTCAACGCCAGGCTCTACAAAAGTGGCAGGTGCGTTTTTGAAACGACGATGCGGCCGGCCGACGCGCGATTCCGCAGCCGACGTCACTCGGAAAAGATCCTTCTGCAGTTCGTATCGGTCATACTGCGAAAGCTTGGACTCGATGAGGTCCGCGAGATAGGGATTGACTTCAGCTGTTATCGGGTGAATGCCCAGGAACTGGCAAGTGAGCGCCGTCGTCCCCGACCCACCAAACGGATCGATGCAGCGTCGAACCTTGATTGGAGAATCAGCGATCGCATGTGCTACGAGCTCCGGAGTAAAAGCCTCTTTGAAGCGTCGCCAGTGTTGAAACGGTAATTCATGCGTGCCCGCGTTTGTGGTTAGAACAGGCACGCGACGCGCGCGCGTCCAACGGTGGAAGATCGAAGAATCTGAAACGGAACCAAACGTCATTGGCGTGAGATTATTCTCGGGAGCACGCAGTCCAGTGCGGCGTGTAAGAGGCCGCAGCAGCAACGCAAAGCTATACGGGAACAAGACACCAAGTCGAACCCGCGCCAGTGCGCGCGAGATTAGATGTTCTAGACCAGTGCACAACCTTAATTCGTTTGACAAGAGAGGAGCGTGCCAACGCGATGCGCATAGACGTGTGCGAAGCCGATGTAAAGCCGCCTGCACGCGCCGGACGCTTGTAGATCGGTCGTCCTGCATCGCGTAGATGCCAGCGACCCCGACGACGTTGCCGCAGTGGGACAATCCATCAAACAGGAAAAGCGACCGTCATGTATTCCGGCTCCCATCCGGGTTCGTTTTAGCCCGCCTTCGAGTCGCGTTTCGCCGGACTTCAATGTGTCGACCACGATCCGCAGCGGACTCTCATTGCAAGCTGGACATGTCCACAGCAGCACCGAATCCCACGAAACGTCCCTTTCCTCGTGTCGCGCTTGATGCGCATGGCTGTAATGTGCGCTGGCGGCAACAAATCCCGTAGGCTCTCGACCCTCGGGCTGCGGAGCAGGGCTTCCGTTCAATGTGAGGGCGCCGACGCGGTAGTGCCGGCCGTTCATTTCGATTACCTAGCTATCTCATCGCGGACACAGATGGTTCCCATACGAGTTTCTCTCGGTGACCACGCCGCGTCGGCGCACCCGACGGCATCGAGAATGCCCACCGCGCGGCAGCCGCGGCCGAGCTGCTGCGCGATCGCCTTCCGGGCACCGACTTGCTGCCCGATGACCCTCAGTGGACACTTCAAATCCGGCCACTCGTGGACACCTCAAAACCGGCCACCACGCCGGGAGCGTCCGAGACTCAGTGAGACTACTCGGGGTTTAGTCGGGTCGCAAATCGGTCTGTAGCT
>Ga0081539_10000326_pt1 | contig 106248 bp, 96 predicted proteins | sample TabmetS4T2R2_FD_71023 | JGI IMG/M metagenome (GOLD analysis project Ga0081539, IMG submission 71023) | Tabebuia heterophylla rhizosphere microbial communities from the University of Puerto Rico - S4T2R2 | ecosystem: Host-associated > Plants > Roots > Rhizosphere ... | reverse complement strand
GGCATGGAGCGCGCGTGGCAACGGCGCACCCGTGATGCCCCTCCCTCTGACCCGAACCTGTACTCTCCCGCGGGGTCCGGGGGGCACGATTGCCCCCCGGCGGGGAGGTCCAGGAGGGGCAGAGCCCCTCCTGGCCCGCACCCTCAGTCTACGCGCGCGTCAGACCGAGCTCGCGCAGCAGCGTCGCCGAGGTGGTGGCGAATTCGGTGACGAAGCTTGCGAAGCGTTCCGGCCCGTCCCACACCGGCACGATGCCGCGGGAGCGGAATTGTTCCTGCACCTCCGGCCGCGCATGCGCGCGCTGCGCAGCGGCGAGCAGCGCGCTGCGCACCGGCGAGGGGATGCCGCGGGGTGCCACCAGCGCGAACCAGTTCTCGTAGCGCCACTCGAGCCCTGCCTCGCGCAGGGTCGGCACGTCCGGCATCACCGCGAGCCGCTGCTCGCCCATCACCGCGAGCACGCGCACGCGCCCCGCCGAGGCGAGCGGCATCGCCTCGATCGGCGAGCCGGTGAACACGCCGATGCCGCCGGCGACCAGGTCCTGCAGCGCCGGCGCGCCGCCGGTGCTCGGGATCCAGCGGATGCGGTCGGCTTCCAGCCCCAGCGCGCGGCACATCCCCGCCGCGGCGAGGTGCCAGGACCCGCCATTGCCGACGCCGGAGCCGGTGATCTGCCCGCGCCGCGCCTCGCGCAGCCCCGTCGCGAAGGCGGCGAAGTCGCGCCAGGGCGACTGCGCCTGCACGGTGACGCCGGCGGGGATGGTCGCCACCCGCGACAGCAGGTCGAGATTCTCCGGCCCGAAATCGGCGAGCCCCAGCGTGCGGAAATTGGCGAATTCCGAAGTGCCGGTGCCGATGGTGTAGCCATCCGGCGCCGCGCTCGCGATCGCGCTGTGGCCGGTCACGCCATTGCCGCCGGTGCGGTTCACCACGTTGACCGGCTGGTTGAGCTCGCGCTCGAGGCCCTGGACGAAGAAGCGCGTCATGGTGTCGGCGCCGCCGCCCGCGGCCCAGGGCACGATGACGGTGACCGGGCGGGTCGGCCAGGCCTGCGCCCGCGCGATCGCGGGCAGGGCCAGCACGGGGATCGCGCCGAGAAGATGGCGTCGCTGCAGCATGGTTCCGCTTCCTCCGTTTCCGCCACGATGCGGCGGAAGCGGCGCGGCGGCAATCCGCCACGTCAGCGCGAGAGGCGCAGCCAGGTGCTGGTGACATGCGCGGCGGGCTCGGCATCCGCTTCCGCCCGCAGCCACGCCTCGCCATAGACCATGCGCCCGCCGCGCTTGGCGAGGCGCGCCTCGGCGAGGATCGGCCCCGGCGAGGGACGGCGCAGGAAGGTGATGGCGAGGTTCGCGGTCAGGCTGTCGTCCTTGCCGCCATTCGCCGCGAGCAGCGCCACCCACAGCGCGATATCCGCAAGCCCCATCAGCGCAGGGCCGGAGATGGTCGGCCCCGGGCGCAGCAGGATCGGCTTGTCCGGCATTCGGCAGAGCGCGGCGCCGTCGCCCGCGGCGAGCACCTCCACCTCCCAGGCGGCGGCGAGCGGCACCCCTTCGTGCAGGATCGCCTGGATCTCTGCGGGGCTCATGCGCCGGCGACCACGCGGCCGATGCAGGGATTGCCGCCCATCCAGTAGCAGAGCTCGGCCGGGCGGGCGATGCGGTAGAGCGCGAGATCGCAGCGCAGCCCCGCCGCCAGCCGCCCGCGATCCGCGAGCCCGAGCGCCGCCGCGGCATGCCGCGTCACCCCGAGCAACGCTTCCTCGACGGTCAGGCGGAACAGCGTGCAGCCGAGATTGAGCATCAGCAGCAGCGAGAGGGCAGGGGCGGAGCCTGGATTCATGTCGGTCGCCAGCGCCATGCGAAGCCCCGCCGCGCGCATCGCCGCGATGTCGGGGTGGCGTTCCATGCGCAGGAAGTAGGTGGCGCCCGGCAGCAGCACGGCGACGCTGCCGGCGCGCGCCATCGCCGCGAGCCCGTCGCGGTTGCTGCATTCGAGATGATCGGCCGAGAGGGCGTGGAACTTCGCCGCCAGCGCGGCGCTGCCGGCATCGCTGTGCTGGTCGGCATGCAGCTTCACCGGCAGCCCGGCGCGGCGTGCCGCTTCCAGCACCAGGCGGGTCTCTGCGGTGTCGAAGCCGATCGTGTCGTGGAAGGCGTCGACCGCGCCCGCCAGGCCCTCGGCGACGGCGGCGGGCATGATCTCCTCGGCGCAATGCCGCGCGTATGCGTCGCGGCGGGCGAATTCCGGCGGCAGCGCATGCGCCGCGAGCAGCGACGTCACGACCGAGACCGGCTGCTCGCGCCCGAGCGCGCGCGCCACCCGCAGCATGCGGAGCTCGGTCTCGCGCTCCAGCCCGTAGCCTGACTTGATCTCGACGGTCGTCACGCCTTCCGCCATCAGCGCCGCCAGCCGCGGCCGCGCGGAAGCCATCAGCGCCTCCTCATCCGCCGCGCGCGTCGCGCGCATGGTGGAAAGGATGCCGCCGCCCGCCTTGGCGATCTCCGTGTAGCTGACGCCGGCGAGCCGCATCTCGAACTCGCCCGCGCGGTCGCCGCCGAAGACGAGATGGGTGTGGCAGTCGATCAGCCCCGGCAGGATCCAGGCGCCGTGGCACTCGGTGCGGTCCTGCGCCGGCCCCGGCAGATCGCGCCGCCTTCCGACCCAGGCGATGCGCCCCTCCTTCGCCGCCACCGCGCCATCCTCGAGGATGCCGAGCGGCGCATCGCGCGGCCCGTCCATGGTGACGAGGTTCGCATCCAGCCAGACCGTGTCGAACATCAGCCGAGCTCCACCAGCGCAGCGAAGCGGCCCTGCTCCACCAGCCGCTTCACCGCGGCGATGTCGGGCGCCATGACGCGATCCTCCACCCAGGCGCCGGCGGCGCTCCGCACCAGCGCATGCGCGGATTCCAGCGCCTCGGACGAGCGCAGCGGCCGATGGAATTCCAGCGCCTGCGCCGCCGCCAGCAGCTCGATGGCGACAATGCCGGCGAGGTTGTCCGCCATCTCCGCCAGCCGCAGCGCCGCCCCGGTCGCCATGGAGACGTGATCCTCCTGGTTCGCGCTGGTCGGCAGGCTGTCCACGCTGCGCGGCGCCGCGAGCGCGCGGTTTTCCGCCACCAGCGCGGCGGCGGTGACCTGCGCCAGCATGAAGCCGGAATTCAGCCCGCCCTCGCGCACCAGGAAAGCCGGCAGCCCCGACAGCGACGGATCGGTCAGCAGCGCGATGCGGCGTTCGCCGATCGCGCCGAGCTCGGCCATGGCGAGCGCGATCGCATCCGCGGCGAAGGCGACCGGCTCGGCGTGGAAATTCCCGCCCGACAGGATCTCGCCGCCCTCCACCACCACGGGGTTGTCGGTGACGGCATTGGCCTCGCGCTCCAGCACCGTCGCGGCATGGCCGAGCAGGTCGAGGCAGGCGCCGGCGACCTGCGGCTGGCAGCGCAGCGAGTAGGGATCCTGCACGCGCGGGTCGCCGGTGCGATGGCTCTCGCGGATGGCGCTGCCAGCGATCAGCCCGCGCAGCGCCTCGGCGACGCGCGCCTGGCCGGGATGGCCGCGCAGCGCGTGGATGCGCGGATCGAAGGGCGTGTCGCTGCCCTTGGCACCCTCCACCGAGAGCGCGCCGGCGACGATCGCGCTGCGCAGCAGGTCGCTCGCGGCGAACAGGCCGGTCAGCGCCAGCGCGGTGGAGACCTGCGTGCCGTTGAGCAGCGCGAGCCCCTCCTTCGGCCCGAGCGTCACCGGCTCCAGCCCCGCTCGCGCCATGGCATCGGCGCCGTTCAGCACACCGCCCTCCGGCGCGAAGGCCTCGCCCTCGCCGATCAGCACCAGCGCGAGATGCGCGAGCGGCGCGAGATCGCCCGAGGCGCCGACGGAGCCCTTCGCCGGGATCGCCGGCAGCACGTCGTTGCGCAGCAGCGCGAGCAGCGCCTCGACGATCGCCGGCTGCACGGCGGAAGCGCCGCGCGCCAGCGACAGCGCCTTGAGCGCAAGCACCAGCCGCACCACCGGCGCCGGCAGGAAGGCGCCGGTGCCCGCCGCATGGCTGCGCAGCAGGTTGCGCTGCAGCCGCGCGAGATCGCTTGCGGGGATGCGCGTGGAAGCCAGCTTCCCGAAGCCGGTGTTCACGCCATAGAGCGCCTCGCCGCCGGCCATGCGCGCCCCCAGCGCGGCGACCGATGCCTCGCAGACCGCGCGCCAACCTTCGGCCAACACCAACGGCGCGCCTTCCATGATGGCGCGCAGCTCCAGCAGCGACGCCGAGCCCGGCGCGATCATCGGCCGAGCATCGGCAGGTCGAGCCCATGCTCCTGCGCGCAGGCGATGGCGATGTCGTAGCCCGCATCGGCATGCCGCATCACGCCGGTCGCGGGGTCGTTCCACAGCACCCGCGCGATGCGCCGCGCCGCGGCCTCGGTGCCATCGCAGACGATCACCATCCCCGCATGCTGCGAATACCCCATGCCGACGCCGCCGCCATGATGCAGCGACACCCAGGTCGCGCCCGACGCCGTGTTCAGCAGCGCATTCAAGAGCGGCCAGTCCGACACCGCATCCGATCCGTCGCGCATCGCCTCGGTTTCGCGATTGGGCGAAGCGACGGAGCCGGAATCCAGATGATCGCGCCCGATCACAACCGGCGCCTTCAGCGCGCCCTTCGCCACCATCTCGTTGAAGGCGAGCCCGAGCCGATGCCGCTGCCCGAGTCCAACCCAGCAGATGCGCGCCGGCAGGCCCTGGAAGTGGATCCGCGCCCGCGCCATGTCGAGCCAGCGATGCAGATGCGGGTCGTCGGGGATCAGCTCGCGCACCTTGTCGTCGGTGCGGTAGATGTCCTCGGGGTCGCCCGACAGCGCGGCCCAGCGGAACGGCCCGATGCCGCGGCAGAAGAGCGGGCGGATATAGGCCGGCACGAAGCCCGGGAAGTCGAAGGCGTTCGCCAAACCTTCGTCCTTCGCCATCTGCCGGATGTTGTTGCCGTAATCCAGCACCGCGCTGCCCATGCGCTGGAAATCCAGCATCGCCTGCACGTGCTGCACCATGGAGTGCCGCGCCGCCGCGGCGACCGCCGCCGGATCGCTCTCCCGCTTCGCGTCCCACGCCGCCAGCGTCCATCCGGCCGGCAGGTATCCGTTCGCCGGATCATGCGCGCTGGTCTGGTCGGTGACGATGTCCGGCGTCACGCCGCGCCGCACCAGCTCCGGGAACACCTCCGCCGCATTGCCCAGCAAGCCGACGCTGATGGCGCGCTTCTGGCCGCAGGCCTGGCGGATCATGGTCAGCGCCATGTCGAGATCGGTCGCGCCGTGGTCGAGATACCCGGTCTCCAGCCGCTTCTCGATCCGGCTCGGCTGGCACTCCACCGCGAGCACGGAGGCGCCAGCGAACACGCCCGCGAGCGGCTGCGCTCCGCCCATGCCCCCCAGCCCCGCGGTGAGGATCCAGCGCCCCGCGAGATCGCCGCCAAAGTGCTGCCGCCCGGCCTCCGCGAAGGTCTCGTAGGTGCCCTGCACGATGCCCTGGCTGCCGATATAGATCCACGAGCCCGCGGTCATCTGCCCGTACATCATCAGGCCCTTGCGATCGAGCTCGGTGAAGTGTTCCCAGCTCGCCCAGCGCGGCACCAGGTTGGAATTGGCGATCAGCACCCGCGGCGCGTCGGGCTGCGTCTCGAACACGCCTACCGGCTTGCCGGACTGCACCAGCAGCGTCTGGTGATCCTCGAGCCGCTGCAGCACGGAGACGATGGTCTCGTAGCAGGCCCAGTCGCGCGCAGCGCGGCCGATGCCGCCATAGACGACGAGCTCGCCCGGCTTCTCCGCCACGGCGTCGTCGAGGTTGTTCATCAGCATACGCATCGGCGCCTCGGTCTGCCAGGACCGGCAGCTGAGTTGGCTGCCATGCGGGGCGCGGATGGCGGGGGCGTTGCGGAACCGGGCGCTGTCCATGGCAGCGACGATAATCCGCCGCCCGCCCCGACGCAGCCCCCAAGCGTTGGGGGCGGAGTTCACGTCGCGGCAGCGCCGCGACCCCCCAAACCCCCACCTCCTTTTCTTGGCTTATTGGCGCTTGTGACTCCCGCACTCTCAGGCGCCTCGCCGTTGTCGGGCTGAGAACGGCGCTCGCCACGCGTCCCAGGTCACCAAAAAAAGGAGGTGGGGGGTCCGGGGGGCGGAGTTCACTCCGCCCCCCGGCTCTTTCACTCCGCTGCCGCGCGCGCCGCGCCCGCGCCGATCGCCGCATTCACCGCCGGCAGCACCTTCTCCGCCAGCAGCACCATGGAGCGCCGCGCCAGCGCCTGGTCCCGCCAGTCCTTCCCGGCATAGAGCAGCGTGCCGAAATCCCCCACCTCCTCGCGGAAGGCCAGGATCTGGTCCACCACGCTGTTCACCGAGCCATGGATCACCAGCCGGTCGCAGACATAGTCCAACGTCACCGCCTCGTCCGGCATGTCGCGGCGCTCCTTGAACAGCTCCGCCCGCCCGTTGCGCCGCAGCTTGGTCAGCAGCGAGTGGTAGTACCAGCGATAGGGCCCGTTGGGATCCGTCGCGTAGTCGCGCGCCGTCGCGTCGTCCTCGGCGACGAAGATGCTCTTCGCCACGCGCCAATTCGCCGGATCGGCGGCGCGGCCCGCGCGCTCGCAGCCTTCCACGTATTTCGGCCAATGGCTGCGCACCCAGCACGGCATCAGGAAGTTGGCCGAGATCGGCTCCCACCCCCGCGCCGCCGCCTCCGTCACGCCTTTGGAAAACGGCGCCACTGCCGTCACCACGATCGGCGGATGCGGGCGCTGCAGCGGCCTGCCGATGATGCCCTGCCCGATCTCCGGATAATGCGTGCGCGAGGTCGTGACCTTCCAGTACTTGCCTTGCAGGTCGTAAGGCGCATCGCGCGTCCAGATCTCCAGCACCTGGTTGATGCATTCCAGGAACATCACGTTGCGGTCGGCGTCGAGATTGCCGAACACCTCCGCGTCGGACAGCAGCCCGCCCGGGCTGATCCCCAGGATGAAGCGCCCGTCCAGCAGGTGATCGAGCATCGCCGCCTGCGCCGCCACCGCCGCCGGGTGCGTGTTCGGCATGTTGATGGTGCCGGTGCCCAGACGGATGCGCTTGGTGCGCTGCGCCAGGGTCGCCAGGAACATCATGCAGGAGGTGATGTTCTCCGCCGCATCCGTCACATGCTCGCCGACATAGGCCTCGGCGAAGCCGAGCTCGTCGGCCAGGATGAAGGCCTCCTGGTCCTCGCGCAGGCTCTGCCGCCAATCCTTGCCCAGCGGGTGGATCGGCATGGTGAAGAATCCAAGCTGCATGGCGCTTCCCTGCTCAGTTCGCGCGGTTGTTCAGGCGCACCGGCGCGCCGGTTTCCACCGAGTGCCGGACCGCTTCCAGCACGGCGACATTGGCGATCTTCTCGGCGTCGGTGAAAGGGTAGGGGGCCTCGCCGCGCACCGCGCGGGCGAAGGCGTGCAGGTTGTGCAGCACCGCGTTCTCGAACGGGAATTCCTCGGTCGTTCGCTCGCCGCCCCGCAGCTGCACCGCGAGCGTCGCCGGCCCGGGCGTATCCGGATGCGTCGCGTTGCGGATCTCCGCCCAACCCTCCGAGCCGAACAGCCGGAAGGCGATGTAGAGCGGCGTCTCCAGGATCGCGCTGGCGAAGGCCGTCGCGCCGGACGCGAAGCGCAGCTGCACGGAGACGAGATCCCCGTTCGGCCGCGGCGAGACGATCTGCCCCGCCTGCGCGAACACCACCTCCGGCTCGCCCAGCAGCTCGATGAAGGCATCGGTCAGATGGATTCCCGTCCCCGTGAAGGCCGCGGGGTTGCGCGGATCGGCGCGCCAGTCGCCCGGCTTGATATGCGTCAGCTTGTCATGGCTGAAATTCGCCTCGGCATGCAGCAACCGGCCCAGCCGGCCTTCCCGCGCCAGCGCGCGCAGCCGCCGCATCGCCGGCTCGAAGCGCCGCTCATGCCCCACCCCCAGCACCAGGCCTGCATCCTTGCACGCCGCCACCATCGCCGCGGCATCGGCGCGGCGCATCGCCAGCGGCTTCTCGCAGAACACATGCTTGCCGGCGCGCGCCGCCGCCAGCGTCTGTTCCGCGTGCAAGTCCTGCGGCGTGCACAGGATGACGGCCTCCACCGCCGGATCTGCCAGCACCCTCTCCAGCGAGGCGGTCAGCGCCAAGCCGTGCTCCCGCGCGAAACTCTCATGCGCCTCCAACGCCGGATCGGCCGCGCGCACCACCTGCATCTCGGCGGATGCCGCCAGGCTGCGGGTGATCTGCCGCCCCCACCAGCCCAAGCCCGCCACAGCGGCGCGCACCGCGCTCATGCCGGCAGCGCCGTCACGGTGCCGTAGCGCCCGCCGGCGAAGAGCAGCGGCTCCCCCTCGCGCTGCGTCGCGCGTGCGATGCGCCCGAGCATGATGACGTGATCCCCCGCTTCCACCACCTCCGCCGTCGCGCATTCGAAGCGCGCCAGCGTCTCCGGCAGGAGCGGGCAGCCATGCAGCCCCGGCTCCCACGCGATCGCCGCGAATTTGTCCGCGAGCGGCGTGGCGAAATGCCGCGACAGCGCCGCCTGTCCTGCATGCAGCACGTTCACCGCGAAACACCCCGCGGCGAGGAAGCCGGGCAGGGAAGGCGCCTGCCGCCGCGCGTTCCACAGCACCAGCGGCGGGTCGAGCGACACCGCGCTGAAGGAATTCGCCGTCATGCCCTCGAGCTTGCCGTCCGGCGTCCGCGTCGTCACCACCGTCACGCCGGTCGCGAAGCGCCCGAGCGCGCGGCGCAGCGCCAGCGCATCGGGCGCGGCGGCGCAGTCAATGATCGTCGGCTCCTCGCTCTCGCGCGCAACCCGCAAGCTCACGGCGGTCCGGTTCCCTCGCATGGCGCGTCGACCATGCCGGCTGGACCCGCGCCAGGGAACCAAGAGCTTCTACTGCCCCGCATCAGCGGCGATGATGCGCCCTGCCCCATTAGCATTTCCTATGGGGCGGATCGGGACTTCGCATTGGCCGCCCGCCCGCCCAGCCCCTAGCCTCCCCGCACGCCACAAGGGGAGGAAGACCGGGTGCGCAGCATCGAGGTAGGCATTGTCGGAACCGGCTGGTGCGGCGGCATCCGCGCCGAGGCCTGCGCGCGCAACCCCCTCGTCGCCAGGCTGCATCTCGCCGAGATTCGCGAGGATCGCTTGCGCGAGATGGCGGCGAAGACCGGCGCCGCCACCGCCACCACCGAATGGCGCGACCTGCTGGCGGTGGACGCGATCGAAGCCGTCTACATCTGCGCGACCCCCGAGCAGACGCATCATCCCATGGCCAAGGCCTTCCTGGAATCCGGCCGTCATGTCTTCCTGGAAAAGCCGCTCGCCCTCACGCTGGAGGAAGCCGACGAGCTCGTCGCGCTGGCGCGCCGGCAGGGCGTGAAATTCACCATCGGCTATTCGCAGCGCTTCAACCCCAAATACGCCTACGTCAAGAAGTCGCTCGCCGACGGCACCCTCGGCGAGCCGGTCAGCGCGCTGGTCAGCCGCCACATCACCCGCGGCCTCGGCAACAAGATCAGCAGCCGCGTCAAGCTCTCCCCCGCGGCGATGGAAGCGACCCACGACATCGACTTCCTCCTCTGGTGCCTGGAGCCGGCGAAGCCGGTGAAGGTCTATGCGCAGGAGGTGAAGCGCGTGATGGCGCCGCAGAATGGCGCCGCCGACTGCAACTGGATCATGGTGACCATGGACAACGGCGTCGTCGTCACCATCGGCGCCGGCTGGATCCTGCCGCCAGGCCACCCGAATTTCTCCTCCACCTGGATCGAGATCGTCGGCAGCGAAGGCGCGCTGATGATCGACGACACCCATCGCGACGTCTCGCTGACCCGCATGGGCCAGCAGGGCGCGGTCTTCCCGATGTCGTCCATGCCGGGCGAGCCCGTCGGCCATGTCTTCGCCGGCCCGATGGCGACCGAGACCGTCCACTTCCTCGAAGACGTGGTGCGCGACCGCGAGCCGCTGGTCACCCCCGAGCAGGCGCTGCTCGCCATGGAAGTCTACACCGCCGCCGATCTCTCCATCGAACGCGGCGAGCCGGTGCTGCTGCCGCTGCCGCGGCAGGCCAACGCGCCGCGCCTGGTCGCCGGAGCCACCCGATGATCCGCCCTCAATCGCGCAAGGAGATCGGCCTCGCCATCATCGGCGCCGGGCGTGTCGGCTTGTTCCGCGGCGGCGTCGCCGCCCGTCACCCGATGGTGAAATGGATCGGCGTCGCCGAGCTCAAGGCGGACCGCCGCCAGCAGGTCGGCGACGCCATCGGCGCCGACTACACCACCGACGATTTCCGCGCCCTGCTCGCCCGCCCAGAGGTCAACGCGGTGATCGTCGCCACCGACGAGCACCTGCATGTCGAGCCCATCCTCGAAGCCGCCGCGCGCGGCCACGCGCTGCTCATCGAGAAGCCCCTCGCCACCGACCTCGACGACTCCGCCCGCGTCCTGCGCGCGATCCAGAAGGCCGGCGTGGATGCGGTGGTCGGCTACACCCAGCGCTTCCGCCGCCGCTGGCTCGCCGCGAAGGAGAAGGTGCAGAGCGGCGCGCTCGGCGACGTCACCATGGTCACCTCGCGCGCCTTCATGAACCGCCTCGTCGCCATCGACAATTACAAGCGCACCGACAGGCCGGAGACCATCTCGCCCATGGTCATCTCCGGCACCCATGCGCTCGACATCGTCATGTGGATGATGGAGGCGAAGCGCCCGGTGGAAGTCTACGCTCGCAGCGTGGACAAGGTGCTCGGCCCGACCTGGAAGGGCATCGACGCCACGGCGGGCCTGATCACCTTCGAAGACGGCAGCCTCTACCACCTCAACATCTCCTGGGCGCTTCCCGTCACCTGGCCCGGCGCCGTGTACAGCCTGGAAGTCGGCATCAACGGCACCGACGGCGTGCTGACCATCGACGACACGCATCGCGACATCGTCCTCGCCGTCAGCTCCCCCCAGGCCGAAGGTTACGCGCCCGACAAGCAGCGTTTGGTGGACTTCCTCGGCAGCTACCCGCCCGGCGACATGGCGCTCGGCGAGCTGCGCGGCCCGATGCGCGAGGAAACCGTCTCCTGGCTCGACCGCGTCGCGCTCGGAGTCCCCACGCAAGCGGCGACGGCGGCCGAAGCGCATGATCGCCTGATGCTGACCAAGGCGCTCGACCTCTCCGCCAAGCTGCGCCGCCCCATCGCGCTGCCGCTCGGCGAGGAGGACGCGGCGCGCGCCGCGTGACGCGCATGCGCCGCCGCTCGCTGCTCGCAAGCATCGCGGCGCTCGCCGCGCCACGCCTCGCGCGCGCCCAACCTTATCCGGATCGCCCGATCCGCCTCATCGTTCCCTTCGGCCCCGGCGGCGCCTCCGACTTCGCCGCCCGCATCCTCCAGCCGCGCTTCGCCGAATTCCTCGGCCAGCCCATCATCGTCGAGAACCGCGCCGGCGCCGCCGGCAATATCGGCATGGATGCCGCCGCCCGCGCCGCGCCGGATGGCTACACGCTCTTCCTCGGCAATGTCGGCACCCTGGCGATCAACCCCACCGTTTTCGCGCGCTCCCTTCGCGTGAAGCCGTTGCAGGATTTCGCGCCGATCTCCCTCGTCGCCGAAACGCCCGACATCCTGGTCGCTGGCCCCGCCCTGCCGGTCGGCAGCGTGCGCGACTTCGTCGCCGCGGCGAAATCGCGCCCCGGCCAGCTCGCCTACGCCACGCCCGGCAGCGGCAGCCTGAACCGGCTCGAGATGGAACTCCTCCGCCAGGCGGAAGATCTCGACATGACCCACGTCCCCTACACCGGCGGCGCCGGCCAGGCGATGACGGACCTCGTCGCCGGCTCGGTCGCCGTCGCCTTCACCACCCTCTCCTCCGCGCTCGGCCATGTGCAGGGCGGCCGCTTGAAAGCGCTCGCCGTCACCACCGCGCAACGCGTGCCCGCGCTGCGCGACACGCCGACCATGGTCGAGTCCGGCTATCGCGACTTCGTCGCCGGTTCCTGGCAAGGCCTGCTCGCCCCCGCCGGCACGCCGGCGCCGATTCTCGAGCGCTGGCACGCGGCCACGCTGGAGGCCGTGCGTCACCCTGAGACCGCGCGCCGCTACGCCGGCGGCGGCGTCGAACCCGCCACCAGCGATTCGCCCGAACGCTTCGCCGAGTTCATCGCGCGTGAGACCGCGCGCTGGGGGGCGGTGGCGCAGCGCGCGGGGGCGATCGCGGATTGAAGTATCGGGGGGCGGAGTGAACTCCGCCCCCCGAACCCCCCACCTCCTTTTTTTGGCATTTGGGAAGCGTGACTCGCTCCGTTCCGAACCCGACAACGGCACGCGGGCGGAGAGTGCGGACGCAACAAGCGCCAAGTAGCCAAAAAAAGGAGGGGGTCTGGGGGAGTTCATCTCCCCCAGAATCTTTCTTTCTCGGAGTGATCCCATGATCCGCTGCGGCTGCGCGCTCTGCCATTCCCAACCCGACGCCCGCGCCACCAGCGCCGCGCGCGTCATCGACATCCACGCGCACTTCTTCCCGCAGGCCTGGCTCGACCTGCTCGCCACCGACGGCCGCGCCGAGGGTGCGGACTGCATCCGCACGCCGGAAGGCGTCATCGTCCAGGCCGCCGGCTCGCGCAACGGCCCGCTCCCCTCGCGCTTCACCAACATCGAGGAACGCGTCGCGGAGATGGACGCGCAGGGCGTCGCCATCCAGGCGCTCTCGCTCACCTCCCCCATGTGCTACTGGGCCTCGCCGCCGCTCGCCGAGCGCCTCGCCCGCGCCTACAATGACGGCGCGGCGGAGGCGCATGCGCGCTACCCAAACCGCCTGCTCGGCCTCATCACCCTCCCGCTCCCGGACGTCGACCGCAGCCTGCGCGAGCTCGAACGCGCCCGTGCGCTGCCCGGCATGCGCGGCGTCTATCTCGGCACCCACATCGTCGGCGCCGATCTCTCGGACCCGCGCTTCCTCCCTGTCTTCCAGGCGATCGAGGCGGCGAAGCTGCCGATCTTCCTCCACCCGCTCTTCACCCTCGGCGGGCCGCGCCTCGCCCCCTATTACCTCTCCAACCTGCTCGGCAACCCGTTCGAGACAGCGGTCGCCGCAGCGCATCTCATCTTCGGCGGCGTGCTGGACCGCTGTCCGACTCTCGAGGTCAGCTTGCCCCATGCCGGCGGCGCGCTGCCCATCCTCATCGGCCGCCTCGACCGCGGCCACGCCGTGCGCAAGGAAGTGCGCCACCTGGAACGACCGCCCAGCGCCTATCTCCAGCGCTTCACCTACGACACGATTTCGCATTCGCCGGAGATCCTGCGCTGGCTAGTCTCCTTCCTCGGCGCGGAGCGGATCGTGCTCGGCAGTGATTACTGCTTCGACATGGGTTACGAGCAGCCCGTCGCGAAACTCGATGCGCTGAACCTTTCTGAGCGCGAACGCGCCCTCATCCTGGGCGGCACCGCATCACGCCTGCTCGGGCTCGCTGCGATGTGACGCTGCGACGAAATCACGGCGCGATTCCGCCACGAAGAAACCACCGCGGCGGCGAAGCTTTGTAGCTCGGTCGGATCCCGCGCGGACCCGCCTGCCTTGGGCCTCGCCCGTGCAGGCCGGCCCGCGGGTTTCGCATGAGCGGAGCGCAGCATCGGTGCATCGTCGCGACATCCTGGGCGGTCTCGCCCTGTCGGCCCCCTTCCTGTCACGCTTGGTTGAACCCGCCGCCGCGCAGCCCGCGCCGCCGCAGGAGCAGCCCTTCAACGCCGACACGGTGCGCAACATCGCGCGCGACCTCGCCACCAAGCCCTATCGCGCGGCGGATGAGGAGCTCCCCGGCCCGCTCGCGCGCATCGACTACGATCACTACCGGATGATTCGCTTCGATCCGCAGAAGGCGATCTGGCGCGGCGACAACCTCCCCTTCCAGATGCACCTCTTCCATCGCGGCTTCATCTACCGCACGCGGGTGGACATCCATGAGGTCGCGGATGGCCGCGCCCGCCGCCTCGCCTACGACCCCAACCTGTTCAGCTTCGGCGAGAACGAGCGCCCGCAAGGCGATATCGGCTATGCCGGCTTCCGCCTGCACCACCCCATCAACCGCCCCGACTATTACGACGAGGTATCTGCCTTCCTCGGCGCCAGCTATTTCCGCGCCGTCGGCAAGGGCCTCGGCTACGGCCTCTCCGCCCGCGGCCTCGCCATCAAGACCGCCGAGCCTTCCGGCGAGGAATTCCCCGTCTTCAAGGCGTTCTGGATCGAGCGCCCGCGCCCCGGCGTGAACGCCATCCTGATCCACGCCCTGCTCGACAGCCCGAGCTGCGCCGGCGCCTACCGCTTCGCCATCCGCCCGGGCGAGGACACCGTCTTCGACGTACAGCTGCAATTGTTCCCGCGCGAGGAGATCATGGCGGCGGGAATCGGCCCGCTCACCAGCATGTATTTCTTCGGCCCCGAGAATCGCGGGGGCGCCGACGACTACCGCCCCGCCGTGCACGATTCCGACGGCGTCATGATCGCCACCGGCCGCGGCGAGCAGCTCTGGCGCCCGCTCGCCAATCCCCGCGAGCTCCAGGTCAGCGGCTTCGGCGATGCCAACCCGCGCGGCTTCGGCCTGATGCAGCGCCGCCGCGACTTCGCTGCCTATCAGGACCTCGAGGCCCGCTACGAACGCCGCCCCAGCGCCTGGGTCGAGCCGATCGGCGACTGGGGCGAGGGCAATGTCCAGCTCGTGGAGATCCCGACGCGCGGCGAGATCCACGACAACGTCGTCGCCTTCTGGCGGCCGAAGGAGATGTTGCGCCCGCGCCAGGAATACGGCTTCGTCTACCGCCTGCACTGGCTGCCTGCCGCCCCCGGCAATCCGGAGCTCGCGCAGTTCCTCGCCAGCCGCGGCGGCGCCGCCCCCGAGAATGCCCGCCTCTTCGTGCTCGACGCCGTCGGTGGCAAGCTCAAGGATCTGCCGCAGAACGCCGAGCCACAGCTCGATGTCAGCTGCGGCCCCGGCGCCATCCGCAACCCCGTCGTGTTCCGCAATCCCGAGACCGGCGGCTGGCGCGCGCATTTCGAGATGGTCCCCGGCAATGCCCGCCTGGTCGAGCTCCGCGCCCTGCTGAAGCAAGGCGATCGCCCGCTCACCGAGACCTGGGTGTACCGATGGACGCGGTGAGCGTCCGCGAAGCCCCGCTGCGCGACGCCGCCTGGCGCGCGCTGCCGGAGCCGTCGCCGCTCGACATGCCGGTGCAGTCGCTGCACGCATCGCCGCGCATCACCCAGGCCATGCGTCCCTCGGCGCCCACCGCCGTCTTCGCGCGCCGCCTGCTCGTCGTCGGCGGCGCCGTGCTGATCACCCTCTACGCCGCCTGGCAGATGGGCCTGGTGCTCGATCTCAAGCGCCCGACCGCGCCCGGCATCCTGCTGCTCGGCCTCTTCGTCGTGCTGTTCGCCTGGGTCGCGCTCTCCTTCACCAGCGCGCTCGCCGGCTTCCTCGCCCTGCTGCGCGGCGGCGAGCGCCGCCTCGGCATCTCGCCCAAGGACCCGCTGCCGGCGCTCACCAGCCGCACCGCGCTGCTGATGCCCGTCTACAACGAATCGCCGGAACGCGTGATGGCCGGGCTGGAGGCGATCCATCGCTCCCTCGCTGCCGCCGGCGCGCTCGACCACTTCCACCTCTTCATCCTGAGCGACACCACCGACCCCGATGCCTGGGTCACCGAGGAAGCCGCCTTCCTCGCGCTGCGCGCCCGCACCGGCGACAACGACCGCATCTTCTACCGCCGCCGCCCCAAGAACACCGAGCGCAAGGCCGGCAACATCGCCGACTGGGTGACCCGCTTCGGCGGCGCCTATCCGCAGATGCTGATCCTCGACGCCGACAGCGTCATGGAGGCCGACACCATCATCCGCCTCGTCGCGGCGATGGAGCGCCACGCCGATGTCGGCCTCATCCAGACCCTGCCGCTGATCGTCAACGGCAACTCGCTGTTCGCCCGCATGCAGCAATTCGCCGGGCGGGTCTATGGCCCGCTGATCGCGCACGGCATCGCCTGGTGGCACGGCGCCGAGGGCAATTACTGGGGACACAACGCGGTCATCCGCACCCGCGCCTTCGCCGAGCAGGCGGGCCTCCCCACGCTGAAAGGCCGCAAGCCCTTCGGCGGCCACATCCTCAGCCATGATTTCGTCGAGGCGGCCCTGATGCGCCGCGGCGGCTGGGCCATCCACATGGTGCCGAGCCTCGCCGGCTCCTACGAGGAAAGCCCGCCCTCGCTCACCGATCTCGCGCTGCGCGACCGCCGCTGGTGCCAGGGCAACCTCCAGCACGCCGCGGTGCTCCCCGGCCGTGGCCTGCACGTGGTCAGCCGGCTGCACCTCCTCACCGGCATCGGCTCCTACATTACCGCGCCGCTCTGGCTGCTGTTCCTGTTCACCGGCCTGCTCGCAGCGCTGGAAGCGCGCTTCGTCCTGCCGGACTACTTCCCGGAAGGCCGCAGCCTGTTCCCGGAATGGCCGATCGTCGATCCGATCCGCGCGATGTGGCTGTTCATCTCCACCATGGGCCTCTTGCTGCTGCCCAAGCTGCTCGCCTGGTTCGCATTGCTGTTCCGCCGCGCCGAGCGCCGCGGCAGCGGCGGCGCCGTCGCCGCCTTCGTCAGCATGGTCTTCGAGACACTCGTCGCCGGCCTGCTCGCCCCGGTCACCATGCTGACGCAATCGGTCTATGTTGCCGCCATCCTCGCCGGCGGCGATGCCGGCTGGCAGCCCCAGCGCCGCGACGATGGCGGCCTCGCCTTCCGCGAGGTCGTCCGCCTCTACTGGCGCCACACCCTGTTCGGCCTCGTCTTCGGCATCGCCGCCTGGCTGGTCTCGCCCTTCCTCGCGCTCTGGATGTCGCCGGTGGTGCTCGGCCTTGCGCTCGCCATCCCGCTCGCCGCGCTCACCGCGCGGGCCGATCTCGGCCTGGCGCTCCGCCGCATCGGCCTGCTGCTGATCCCCGAGGAGCGCAACCCGCCGCGCGTCCTGCACGACGCCGCCACCCTCCAGCGCGAGCTCCGCGCCGCGCCGCCGGCGCCGGACGAAGCCGTGCGCCACCTCGCGGGCGACCCCGCGCTGCTCGCCGCGCACCGCCGCATGCTGCCGCCGCCGCGCCGGCCGCGCCTCGACCCGATCGACGCCACGCTGCTCGTCGCGCGCGAGAAGGCCGCTGAGGCGGAGAGCCTCGACGAGGCCCTGCGCCACCTCAGCCGCGCCGAGAAGGCGGCGCTGCTCGCCGATGCGCAAGGGCTCGAGCGGCTGGTGTCGCTGGCGCGTTGAAGAAGCTTGGGGGAGGGAGATGAACGTCGCGGCAGTGCCGCGACCCCCCAAACCCCCGCCCTCCTTTTTTTGACTCTTGGCGATGGTGGCTTCCGCACTCTCGGCGACGCGACGTTGTCGGGTTCAGAACGGCGCTCTCCACGCGTTCCAAGTCACCAAAAAAAGGAGGGAAGGGGTCTGGGGAAGGGAGTTCATCTCCCTTCCCCAGTTCTTCCTATATGCGGAAATCGCCCCCGAGCCATTCACCCCCGCGCCAACCATGCCTTAGCATCCCGCGACGTCCAGGAAGGAACGCGCGCGGATGTCCAACGACCGCCTCGACGTGCTGATCGTCGGCGCCGGTTTCGCCGGCCTGTATCTCCTGCACCGGTTCCGCGGCATGGGGCTGAGGGCCTGCGTGCTGGAAGCCGGCGGCGGCGTCGGCGGCACCTGGTACTGGAACCGCTATCCCGGCGCCCGCTGCGACGTCGAGAGCATGCAGTACTCCTACCAATTCTCCCCCGAGCTCGAGCAGGAATGGGACTGGACCGAGCGCTACGCCGCGCAGCCCGAGATCCTGCGCTACGCCAACCACGTCGCCGACCGATTCGACCTCCGCCGCGACATCCGGTTCGACACCCGCGTCGCCGCCGCCCGCTTCGACGACGCCACCGACCGATGGGTGCTGGAAACCGAAGCCGGCGAGCGCCTCGCCGCCCCCTTCTGCGTCATGGCCACCGGCTGCCTCTCCTCGGCCAACACGCCGAGGATCCCCGGCCTCGAGAGCTTCGCCGGCCCCACCTACCACACCGGACGCTGGCCGCATGAGGGCGTGGACTTCGCCGGCCTGCGCGTCGGCGTGATCGGCACCGGCTCCTCCGCCATCCAGTCCATCCCGATCATCGCGCGCCAGGCGGAACACCTCACCGTCTTCCAGCGCACCGCCAACTACACCATCCCCGCCCACAACCACCCGCTCACCCCAGAGCAGCGCGACGCGGTGCGCGCCGAGTACCGCACCATGCGCCAGCGCGCGAAGACGATGCTCTCCGGCATCGACGCCTTCTACGATCCGCGCTCCGCCCTCGAGGTCGACGAAGAGGAACGCCGGCGCATCTACGAGGACCGCTGGGCCGATGGCGGCCTCACCTTCGTCGGCGCCTTCGGCGACCTGCTGCGCAGCGAGCAGGCCAACGCCACCGCCGCCGATTTCGTGCGCGCGCGCATCCGCGACATCGTGAAGGACGCCGAGACGGCGGCAAGGCTCAGCCCCACCAACATCATCGGCTGCAAGCGGCTCTGCGTGGACACCGATTACTGGGCCACCTTCAACCGCCCCAACGTCACCCTGGTGGACATCGGCGCGCGCCCGATCGAGGCCATCACCCCGACCGGCGTCACCGCCAATGGCCGCCACCACGAATGCGACGCCCTGGTCCTCGCCACCGGCTTCGACGCCATGACCGGCGCGCTGATGCGCATCGACATCCAGGGCAGCGGGGGCATCGGCCTGCGCGAGGCTTGGGCCGAGGGCCCCAAGACCTATCTCGGCCTCGCCATCGCGGGCTTCCCCAACCTCTTCACCGTGACCGGCCCCGGCAGCCCCTCGGTCCTCACCAACATGCTCCCCACCATCGAGCAGCATGTCGAATGGATCACCGACTGCATCGGCCATGTCCTCGGCCGCGGCGCCCGCCGCATCGAGGCGGCGCCGGAGGCGCAGCAGGCCTGGGTCGCGCATGCGACGGAGGTTGCGGGCTATTCGCTGCGCTCCACCTGCAGCTCCTGGTATGTCGGCGCCAACATCCCGGGCAAGCCGCGCGTCTTCATGCCCTATATCGGCGGCTTTCCCGCCTATATCGAGAAGTGCGCGGCGGTGGCCGCGGAGGGATACGAAGGCTTCACGATGCGCTAGCGGAGTTCGGAAGAAGAAAGAGTGGGGGCGGAGAGAACTCCGCCCCCACACCCCCACCCCCTTTTTTTGACTCTTGGCACTTGCGGCTCCCGCACTTTCAGGTGCCGCAGCGTTGTCGGGCGGAGAACGGAGCTCGCCACGTTTCCCATTAGCCAAAAAAAGGAGGTGGGGGTCTGGGGGGCGGAGTTCATCTCCGCCCCCCAGCCTTGCTTGTTCGCACGCAGGGACACCGCCCGCCGGCACGCGGTAACACTGTCGGGCGCCGCGGGAACTCTCCGACCGCCCACCCGTTGCGGGGCGTGGCGCGGCCGCACTGTTACGCTTCCTCACGCCTGCCGCGTGGGGGCGCAATGTCCGTGTTACAGGGCATTGCCACCATGCCCGTCAGCGGCCGCGCGCCGCATGGAGTGTGAAGGATGGAAACGATGCGCACGACCCGTCTGGTCCTGCTCGCGGCTGCCTGGGTGGCCGCCGGTGCCGGCCTCGCCGCCGCCCAGCCTGCCTCGCCGCCGCCCGCGGCGCCGGGTGCGACGCCCGAATCGCCGCCCGCCGGCCCCGCGCCTGGCCGCCAGCGGGACCGTGCCGGCCGGGAGGGGCGCGAGGCTCGCACCGCCGCCCGTGGCGAGCAGATCTTCGCCGACATGGACACCAACAATGACGGCCGCGTCACCCGCGAAGAGTACTGGATCTGGGTCCAGACCCGCTTCAACGAGGCCGACGGCCCCGATCGCGACGGCGCCGTCACGCCGGACGAGGCGCGCGCCTATTTCGAATCGCGCCGCGCGGTGTGGCGCGGCTCGGGCCAGGCGCCGGCGCCCGGCGGCCGCGGCCCGCGCGCCGAGATGATGCAGGAGCACTTCGCCGCCTTCTTCCGCATGCTCGACGCCAATCTCGACGGCAAGGTCAGCCTCGAGGAGCTCCGCCCCTTCACCGATGCCCGCTTCCGCGCGATGGACGCCAATTCGGATGGCGCGGTGACGCAGGAGGAGATGCGCCAGATGATGCCGCAGGGCCATGGGCCGCGCCGCGGCGGCCCGGGCCGTCCGGGCGCGCCCGGCGCGCCTTCCGGCCAGGGCGGCGGCGATACCCCGCCGCGCTGACGCGCTCAGGAAACGGGCGTGAACGGGGCAGGGGAGGGCGCGCGCCCTCCCCGCCCGCGCGCCGTGGCGGCACGCCGCGAACCAAGGGACGCATGACCGAGCGGATGGTGGGTGCGGTAGGGATTGAACCTACGACCCCCGCCGTGTGAAGGCGATGCTCTCCCGCTGAGCTACGCACCCATCCAGCCGGGAGGCGGGGTTCTAAGGGATTCACCCAGGCCGCGCAAGGCGCCGGCCGCGCCTGGCGCCGCCGTGGCGCCAAGCCAGGCGAGGCTCACGCCGCCGCCCGCGGCATGGCGGCACTCCCGAGCCCGCTCAGCAGCGCCACCAGGTCCACCTGCCGCCGCGACCCGGTCTTGCTCAGCAGCGCCCGCACCTGGCTGCGCACCGTGTTGGTCGAGACCCGCCGCGCCGCGGCGCATTCCGGCACCGTCAGCCCGCTGATCAGCGAGCCCGCCAGCTCCGCCTCGGTCGGCGTCAGCCCGAAGGCGTGGCGCAGCAGGGTGGGCGAGGGCACCCGCCGGCGGGCGGGATCGGCCACCAGCACCATCGCCCCCGCCACCCCCGCCGGCAGCGGCCGGCAAGCGAGCACGAGCGGCGCCGCGCCGGAGCGCCGCGGCACCACCACCTCCACCGCCGCCCCGGCGCAGGCGGCGGCCAGCGCCATGGCGAAGCGCCGGCGCACCGCCGCGTCCAGCGGCAGCGGCCCGCCGCGCTCGTCCAGCGCGATCCCGTCCTCGTCCGCCGCCAGGCCGCGCAGCGCGCGGTTGGCGAACACCAGCCGCCCCGCGCCGTCATGCACCGAGACCCCATCCTCCATCGCGTCCAGCGCCGCCGAGAACAACAGCCCGGCGCGGCTCGCGGCACCTTCCTCCTCCGATCGGGCGAGGTGCCCGATCATGGCCTGCGGCATCATTGTGCTTCACTCCCGGGGCCGGCCGGCACCGCGCCGGCGGCGACGGGGCGGGACGTTGCGCCGGGTGGCGTCGGTCCCCCGTGAAGCGAGGGTGAGGCCGCCGTCAGTCCGCCCGCGCCCGGCCATCGTCGCGCGGCGCCAAGGCGGAATTCCGCCCCCTGCCGCCCGCTAGTGTCCCGATTCCGAAGTCGTTGCCCATGGCCGCGTACTCCGGAATCGGGACACTAGCGGTTGTTTTCGGTGGCCTGCCGATCCGCTCCGTTCGCTGCGAAGGGCAGCGAACTTCGCGGGCAGGACACTAGGCTCCGGCGTGGCATCCGCGCTGACCCCGTGTGACCCCCGCGTGACACTGGCAACGGGCGCGCCGCCGTCCCATGATGACGGCGTGACGCCGCCTTCCACCCCCCCGTCAAGCGGGATGCGCGCATGACCTGGCGTTGGATCCTTCCCGTGTTCGCCTGGCTCGCCGCCCTGCCGGCGCGGGCCGCCCCGGTGCAGCTCGTCTACTCCGTCACCCAGCTCGGCCTGGAGGTGATGGAGATCCGCACCGAGTTCGAATTCACGCCGCTCGGCTACCGCATGCAGGCGGTCTCCGAGGCGCGCGGGCTGGGCCGGCTGTTCCTGCCGCGCCGCCAGGTCACCGCCGTCGAGGGCGGCTGGCAGGGCAACGACGCGCTGCCCGCCGCCTACCACTCGGAGGCGATGATGGAGAACGGCCCGCGCCGCGTCGTCATGCGCTATCGCGGCCGCGAGCCGCTCCTTCTCGCGGTCGAGCCGAATGACGAGGCCGAGCGCCTCCCGGTCCCGCCCGAGCAGCGCCTCGGCACGGTCGACGTGCTCTCGGCGCTCGCCAAGCTGGTCCGCGTGGTCGGCGCCACCGGCCGCTGCGAGGCGCAGTCCTCGGTGTTCGACGGCCGTCGCCGCATGGAATGGTCGTCCCGCACCCTGGGCCAGCAGAATGTCCGCCAGGCGGCGCTGGGCTGGAACGGCCCCGGCCTGGTCTGCGGCCTCGAATCCCGCATGCTCGCCGGCTACCTGCGCCGCAGCGACCCCGCCCAGGTCAGCCAACCCCGCCGGGGCGAGGCGGTGATGGTCCCGCTGCGCCCGGGCTTGCCGCCACTGCCCGTGCATGTGGAACTGCCCGGGGCCTTCGGCGGGCTGCGGGTGGACCTCGTGCGCTTCGGGGTCTCCGGCCAGCAGGCGGCGCAGTAGAAAGACTGGGGGGCGGAGCTTCACGTCGCGGCAGTGCCGCGACCCCCCCCCAGACCCCCCACCTCCTTTTTTTGGCTACTTGGCGCTGGCCCACCCCGCGCGCTCGGGCGCCATGCCGTTGTCGGGCTGGGAACGGCGCTCGCCATGTCGGCACCCACTCAGCCAGCCCGAAAGGTCTTTCGCAGTGTTGAGGGTCGAATGAGCTTCGAACTCGCAATGCTGGCAGCAAGCAGCGTGCTCTGTCTGGTTCAGATCATCATCTCCTCCCACGCGGCCAGTCTTCAGCGAGGTTATCGTTGGACGGCCAGCTCTCGTGACGCCGAAGTCCCTCCGCTCACAGGCGTCGCGGGACGCTTGGAAAGGGCCCTTCGGAACTTCCTCGAGACCTTCCCGGTCTTCGTGGCGCTGGTCCTCGTTGTCCATGTACTCGGCCGTGAGGGCACCGTCAGCGCATGGGGAGCTGGTCTCTATTTCTCGGCCAGGGTGGTCTACCTTCTGCTCTACGCGGCAGGCGTTCCCTTGCTCCGTTCGCTCGTCTGGAACGTCGCGTTCGTCGGCATTGTCCTTCTCTTGCTCGCATCGGTCTGGCCCGAACTGTAGTGCCCGGATGCCATCCGCCGTTGCCGGGCCGAGAACCGCCCTCGCCTCGCTTCCCAGGTCACCAAAAAAAGGAGGCGGGGGGTCTGGGGGGGTCGCGGCACTGCCGCGACGTGAACTCCGCCCCCCAGCTCTTTCTTCACTCCAATCCCAGCAACCGCCGCAGCAGCCCCGGCACCTCCGCCGGGCGTGCCGCCACCGGCCGGTCCCCCGCCATCGCCCTCGTGCCGTAGCCCCAGCCGGCGAAGACGCAGGGCACGCCGCAGCCGGCCGCCGCCAGCACGTCGTTGCGGTGATCGCCCACCATCGCCGCGCGCGCCGGGTCGCCGCCGGCCGCTTCCAGCGTCGCCCGCAGGTGCCCGGGATCGGGCTTGCGCACGGGAAAGCTGTCGCCGCCGCCGATCGCCGCGAAGTGCCGCGCGAGCCCGAGCGCGCCCAGCAGTTCCCGCGCCGCCGCCACTGGCTTGTTGGTGCAGACCGCGAGCCGCCAGCCGGCGGCCGCCAGCCCCTCCAGGCATTCGGCGATGCCCGCGAAGGGCCGCGACTCCACCGCCGCATGCGCCGTGTAATCGGCGAGGAATTGCTCGAGCGCCGCCGGGTCGTAGTCCTGGCCGCGCGCTGCCAGGGCGCGCTCGATCAGGACCCGTGCCCCGTCGCCCACCATCGCGGTGACCTCGGCGCGGGCGAAGCCGGGCAGGCGCCGCGCGGCCATCAGCCGGTCGAGCGCCGCGTGCAGGTCTGGCGCGCTGTCCACCAGCGTGCCGTCGAGGTCGAACGCCACGGTCGGAATCACGCCGGTGCGATAGGCCAGCGCGCCGCGCGGCGCAATTCCGCCGCGAGCGTTACGGCCAGGGATCGGGTTGCTCGCCCGGTGCGACTGATAACCGGACGGAAAGGGTCGTCTCGCATCATGGGCACCATGGTCATGCTTGGACAGATCTCCGTGAGCGAGACGATCCCCGCCTTCCCCCGCGCGGTCCCCCCCGGCCGGCCGTCGGGTGCGCTCGACGCCGCCTTCGTCGGCCGCTTCTTCGCCGGCATGCCGCCCGTCCTCGCCGCGAGCTTCGACGACCGCCAGCTCTTCGCCATCCAGCAGGCCTTCGGCGCCTGGGACGGGCGGGAGCGCCGCCGCGGCTGGCACCGCCGCCTGCGCCTCCCCTGGGGCAGCTACCGGATCAGCTTCGCCACCGACCGCGCCCTCGACGCCACCGCCCGCGAGCACCGCACCGCCTGGTGGCAGGGCTTCTGCACCGGCACCCTGGCCGCCACGCTGCTCGCCGCGCTCGCCTGGGCCATCGCCTGATCCGCCGCGACATCTTCGGCAAAGCTTATTGAGCCGAACCACGCTGGACGCGCCCCGGGCGGAAGCGTTACCCGGGGCGCATGCCCGCCGCTGCCATCATCCTCGCCGCCGGTCTCGGCACCCGCATGCGCTCGGCGCGGCCGAAGGTGCTGCACCCGCTCGCCGGCCGCCCGATGATCCGCCACCTGCTCGCCGCCTGCGAGCAGGTGTTCGACCGCATCCTCGTCGTCCTCGGCCCCGACATGCCCGAGCTCGAGGCGGCGGTCGCGCCGCACGCCGTCGCCATCCAGCGCGAGCGCCTCGGCACCGCCCACGCCGCCCGCGAGGCCGCTTCCCAGCTCGGCGGCTTCGCCGGCGATGTCGCGGTGCTCTACGGCGACAACCCGCTGATCACCGCGGACACCATGCGCCGCCTGCTCGCCGCCCGGGCTGAGGCCGGCCTCGCCCTGCTCGCCATGCGCCCCGCCGATCCCGCCCGCTACGGCCGCGTGATCCTCGACCCCTCCGGCGCCATCGAACGCGTCGTCGAATGGGCCGAGGCCAGCGAGGCGGAGCGCGCCGTTCCCCTCTGCAACGCCGGCGTGGTCTCCGCCCCCGCCGCCGACCTCTTCCGCTGGCTCGCCGCCGTCGGCAACGACAACGCCAAGGGCGAGTACTATCTCGGCGACGTCGTCGCCATCGCCCGCGCCGAATCGCGCCGCGCCATCGCCGTCGAGGCGCCGGAGGCCGAGCTCCGCGGCATCAACTCCCGCGCCGAGCTCGCCCTCGCCGAGGCCGCGGTCCAGGCCGCGCTGCGCGCCGCCGCCATGGAAGCGGGCGTCACCATGCAGGCGCCCGAGACCGTCTTCCTCAGCCACGACACGAGCTTCGGCCCGGACGTGACGCTCGGCCCCCACATCGTCTTCGGCCCCGGCGTCACGGTGGAATCCGGCGCCGAGATCCTCTCCTTCAGCCATCTCGAGCGCTGCGTGATCAAGCGCGGCGCCGTCATCGGCCCCTTCGCCCGGCTGCGCCCCGGCACCGTCATCGAGGCCGGCGCCCATGTCGGCAATTTCGTCGAGCTCAAGGCGACCACCCTCGGCGAGGGCGCCAAGGCCAACCACCTCAGCTATCTCGGCGACGCCACCATCGGCGCCGGAGCCAACATCGGCGCCGGCACCATCACCTGCAATTACGACGGCGTCGCCAAGCACCGCACCGAGATCGGCCCCGGCGCCTTCATCGGCTCCGACACCGCGCTGGTCGCACCCGTCCGCATCGGCGCCCGCGCCATGATCGGCGCCGGCAGCGTCATCACCCAGGACGTGCCCGAGGATTCGCTCGCCATCGCGCGCGGCCGCCAGGCGGTGAAGCCGGGGCGCGGCTACAAGGGGAAGGGAAAGTAGCCATGTGCGGCATCGTCGGCGTCGTCGGGCGCGAGGAAGCCTCGCCCCGCCTCCTGGAAGCGCTGCGCCGCCTCGAATATCGCGGCTATGACAGCGCCGGCATCGCGACCCTGGTCAATGGCCACATCGACCGCCGCCGTGCCGAGGGCAAGCTCTCCAACCTCGCCGAAATCCTCGCGCGCAGCCCACTGCCCGGCACCACCGGCATCGGCCACACCCGCTGGGCGACCCATGGCGCCCCCACCGAGCGCAACGCCCATCCCCATGGCACCGCGCGCGTCTCCGTGGTCCATAACGGCATCATCGAGAACCACGCCGCGCTGCGCGAGGAGCTGGAAGACAAGGGCCAGGTCTTCGAGACCGAGACCGACACGGAAACCTTCGCCCGGCTGGTGGACTGGCTGTTGCAGGGCGGCGCCACCCCCGAGCAGGCCGCCGCCACCGCGCTCAGGCGCGTGCACGGCGCCTTCGCGCTGGCGATGATCTTCGCCGGCCATCCGCGCACGCTGATCTGCGCCCGCCAGGGCGCGCCGCTCGCCATCGGCTATGGCGAGGGCGAGATGTTCGTCGGCTCCGACGCCCTCGCCCTCGCCCCGCTCACCCGCCGCATCGCCTATCTGGAGGAAGGCGACTGGGCGGTGGTGGGCGATGCCGGCGCCCGCTTCTTCGATGCCGCGGACCGCCCGGTGGACCGCCCGATCCGCCTCACCGCGGTCTCGGGCGCGGCCACCGGCAAGGGCAATTACCGCCACTTCATGGAGAAGGAGCTGCACGAGCACCCCGTCGTGCTCGGCGACACGCTGCACCAGTACCTCGAACCCTCGAGCCGCAGCGTCGTGCTCCCCGCGCTGCCCTTCGATCCCGCCGCGGTGCCGCGCCTCACCATCAGCGCCTGCGGCAGCGCCTTCATCGCCGGCCAGGTCGGCCGCTACTGGTTCGAGGAGCTCGCCCGCCTGCCCGTCGAGGCCGACATCGCCTCCGAGCTCCGCTACCGCGACCCGCCGCTGCCGCCCGGCGGCGCCGCCCTCCTGGTGAGCCAGAGCGGCGAGACCGCCGACACCCTCGCCGCGCTGCGCCTGCTGCGCGAGCGCGGCCAGAAGGTGGTGTCCGTCATCAATGTCCCCGAAAGCACCATGGCGCGCGAGAGCGACGGCACGCTGCAGACCGTCGCCGGCCCCGAGATCGGCGTCGCCTCGACCAAGGCCTTCACCGCGCAGCTCGCGGTGCTCGCCTGCCTCGCCATCGGCTTCGGCCGCGCCCGCGGCACGCTCTCTGCCGAGGCGGAGGCCGAGCGCACCGCCGCACTCCTCGAAGTCCCCGCCAACGCCGCCCAGGTGCTCGAGCAGGACGAGGAGATCCGCGCCATGGCGCACGAGGTCGCCCGCGCGCGCGACGTGCTCTTCCTCGGCCGCGGCACGCTCTATCCGATCGCCCTCGAAGGCGCGCTGAAGCTCAAGGAGATCTCCTACATCCACGCCGAGGGCTACGCCGCCGGCGAGATGAAGCACGGCCCGATCGCGCTGATCGACGACGCGGTGCCGGTGATCGCCCTCTGCCCCTCTGGCCCGCTGTTCGAGAAGACCGCGTCGAACCTGCAGGAAGCCGCCGCCCGCGGCGGCCGCATCATGGCCTTCACCGACGCCGCCGGCGCGCCGGCGCTCTCCCGCTTCGCCGAGCGCGTCATCACGCTCCCCAGCGTGCCGCCCTTCTCGGCGCCGATCCTGCACGCGATCCCGGTGCAGCTGCTCGCCTACCACGTGGCGGTCCTGAAGGGCACGGATGTGGACCAGCCCAGGAACCTCGCCAAGTCCGTGACCGTGGAGTGACCGCACGGCGCGGCCCCCGCTCGGTTTCCGCAAATTCTTTTACCATCCTTTCCCTCCCCTCCCCGTGATCGGTGCGGAAGGATCGCGCGCCGGGGTGAGGAAGGGGTGATGAGCCAGATCCACTTCGACGCGTGCTGCTCGGATGACGAGCGGCGCGCGGCTCTCTATCGCGGCGAGCTGTTCGTCTACTCGCCCTCCCCGGCCACGCTCCGCCTCGTGGAGCTCGCCCGCGCCATGATCGAGCACGCCTTCGCGCCGCACGATCCGCGCCGCGTGGACCAGGCGCTGCCGGTCGAGCAATGCGCGGCGATCCTCGCCAAGCTGAAGCCCGCCTTCATCCACCACCCGCGCTGCAAGGCCCTGGTGCCGGAGATCATCGCGAGCATCGGCGGCGATCTCGAGCAGGTGCATTTCGACGTGCCGCGGATGCGCTCGGCCTATCCCGAGCACTACCTGACCTCGGGCATCGCCTACGCCTTCCACGCCCATCGCGACACCTGGTATTCGGCGCCGCCCTGCCAGATCAATTGGTGGCTGCCGATCTGGGAAATCGAGACGCGCAACTGCCTCGCCTTCTACCTGGAGTACTTCGACGAGCCGCTCGCCAACAACTCTGAGATCTACAACTACTACGAGTGGAACGCGAAGAATCGGGCCAGCGCGGCGCAGCACGTGAAATTTGACGCGCGCGAGCAGCCGAAGTTGCGCCAGCCCATCGCCGGGCGCGACCTGCGCCTGCTGGTGCCGCCCGGCGGGCTGATCCTGTTCTCCGCCGCGCAGCTCCACGCGACGGTGCCCAACACCAGCGGCCTCGCGCGCTACAGCATCGATTTCCGCACCGTCCATGCGGGCGACGCCGCGCGGCGCATCGGCGCGGTCAACCGCGATTCGCGCTCCACCGGCACCACCATGCGCGACTATCTGCGCGCCGCGGACCTCGCCCCCCTGCCCGACGAGACCGTCGCGCTGTACGACGACGGCAGCGCGGTCGAGGGACGGCCGGCGGTCTACACGCCGGCGATGGCGCCGCAGGCCTGACGGCAGTGGCCGCTTCGGTGCCCGAACGCCAGATACGCATTGGCGTGGCGCGGTGCCGGCGCCGATGACGTGGATCCTCATGCGGAGATTGCGGGACTGGGGGGCGGAGATGAACTCCGCCCCCCAGACCCCCCACCTCCTTTTTTTGGATACGGGGAAAGGTGGCGAGCGCCGTTCTCGGCCCGACAACGCTGCGTCGCCTGAGAGTGCGGGAGGAGCCTGTGCCAAGAAACCAAAAAAAGGAGGGATGGGGTCTGGGGAAGGGAGTTCATCTCCCTTCCCCAGCTTTTCCTGATCCGTGGCCGTGCTCCGGCGTTGTCCTCAGAACAGCGAGAAATACTCCCGCTGCTCCCACTCCGAGACGTCCAGATTGAAGCGCGCGATCTCCGCCCGCTTCAGCCGGAGCCAGTATTCGACGAAGGCATCGCCGAAGGCGGCGCGCAGCCGCCCGCTGACGTCCAGCGCATCGAGCGCCTCGGCGAGCGTCGCCGGCAGGGCAGGGGCCTCGGTCTCGTAGGGCGCATCGGCGCAGGGCCCGGGATCGAGGCCTTCCTCCAGCCCCGCCAGGCCGCACGCCGCCTGCACGCCGACATAGAGATAGGGATTGGCCGCCGGCTCGCCGACCCGGTTCTCGATGCGCGTCGCGGCATCGCCGGGGCCGCCCAGTACGCGCAGCATCGCGCCGCGATTGTCGCGGCCCCAGATGGCGCGGTCCGGCGCCAGGGAATGCGGGCGGTAGCGCTTGTAGCCGTTGATGGTCGGCGTGGTGAAGGCCGCCGCCGCACGGGCCTCGGCGAGCAGCCCGCCGAGCCAGCGCATGCCGAGCGGCGACAGCGCCTCCTTGCCCTCCGGGACGAAGGCATTGCCGCCGCCCGCGCGCGGCGAGAGCGACTGGTGCAGGTGCCAGCCGCTCGACATCGCGTTCGGGATGCGCGGCCGGCACATGAAGGTGGCGTGATAGCCATGCCGCCGCGCGATCTGCTTCGCGGCGCTGCGGAACAGCACCATGTCGTCCGCCGCCTGCATCGCGTCGCCGGCGCGGAAGGTGAACTCCACCTGCGACGGCCCGTACTCCACCTCCATCGAGCGCAGCTTCAGGCCGAGCGCCGTCAGGTGATGCCGCAGCACGTCGAGCGCCGGCTCCATCTGATCGAAGCGGAGCTCGGTCAGGTACTGATAGCCCTGCGACAGCAGCGCGACCTCCGGCGCTTCGCCCGGCTGCCCCGCATGCTCCGGCGCTTCCTTGGCGTCCAGCAGGCGGAACAGGTGGAACTCCACCTCGAGCCCTACCACCATGTCGTAGCCGGCCTGCGCGACGCGCCCGAGCAGCTCGCGGCACAGCCGCCGCGTCGCGAAGGGCACCTCGCGCCCATCCGCGTAGTAGGCGTCGCACAGCATCCAGCCGGTGCCCTGCACCCAGGGCAGCACGCGGAACGTCGCCGGATCGGGCAGCAGCAGGAAGTCTGCCGCGCCTTCCACCTCGCGCAGCCCGATCCCCGCGCCGGCGCTCCACACCGGAAACACCGTGCGATGCGCGGTATCCTTCAGCAGCAGGGTCGAGGTGACGGAGACGCCGTTCTGCAGCGCGCCGGCGATCTCGCCGGCGAGCACCGTCTTGCCGCGCAGGATCCCGTGCTGGTCCGGGAAGGCGAGCCGGATGCTGTCGAGCCCTTCGGCCTCGATGCGCGCGATCACCTCCGCCGCCGCCTGGCTGCGCGCCGCGTCCCATAGCCTGTGCCGCTCGACGAAGCGCATCAGGCGCCGCTCGCTGCGGCGCATCGCGCGCCGTGCAGGGAGGCCGCCATCACTCCGCCGCCATGGGCTGCGTCCAGGGCGCGTTGCGGCGCTTCTTCGCCTCCGCCTCGCGCCAGTAGCGCTCCCAGCCTTCGGTCGGCCCGATCCCGTCCACCGTCGCCGGCCCGTGCACCGCGGCGGCGGCCGCCTCGTCCAGCACCATCGGCGGCGTGCCGCCCTGCTGCACGGCCTCGATCGCCGCGACCAGCATGCGCCGATGCGCGACGATCGCCTTGTCGCTCTGCCCGAGATGCTCGCGCGTGCGGTCCTGGATGCGGCCCTGGCTCTCCACCGCCCATTGGTCGTGGACGTTGATGTCCTCGCCCATGCCGGTATAGGTGCGGCTCCTCTGCTCCCCGGCGTCGAAGCCGTAGTCGTTGTGCCGCCCGATGCGCGGCCGGTAGTCCGGGAGGTCGTAGAGCTTCAGCCGCTGCGCGCGCATCGCGGCCTTGTCCACCGGCTTCGCGAAGCTGGTGAAGGCCGCGTACCAGTAGCAATTCTCGTCATCCACCGGCACGTGCCACTGGGTGATCGTCATCTCGGCGGAAAGCGGAATCACGATCGCCTGCGGGAACAGCATGTTGGTGACGCGCACATGGGTGAAGGCCTCGCTGATCCGCCTGAGCGCCAGGATGCGCAAGCCGGATTCGGTCGGCTCCACCTCGATCCGCGGGCGGGGGAATTCGCGCAGCACCCGCGTCATCGGCATGTCGCTGTCGGCCGAGGCGGCGCGGAACTGCCTGCCATAGGCGCCGGTCGGATCCTCGTCCTCGAAGAAGCGGTGCAGGAAGCTCGCATGCGCGGGATCGATCCCCACTTCCAGCGCCTGCAGCCAATTGCACTGGATCAGCCCCTTGAAGGCGAAGACATGCGTCTCCGGCGCCACGAAGCAGTCGAGCGCCGCGAAGGCCGGCGGCGCGCCCTCGCCGAGATAGGCCCAGATCATTCCCGCCCGTTCCACGACGGGATAGCTGCGCTGGCGGATCCGCTCGCAGAGCCTGCTGCCCTCCGGTTCCGCCGGCGTGTCCAGGCACGTGCCATCGACATCGAACAGCCAGCCATGGAAGGCGCAGCGCAGCCCGCCATCCTCCAGCCGCCCGAAGGCGAGATCGGCGCCGCGATGCGGGCAGTCGCGGTCCAGCATCCCGAGGCGACCGTTCTCGTCACGGAACAGCACCAGATCCTGCCCGAGCAGCCGCACCGGCTTGACCGGCCGCTCCGGCGGCAGTTCCTCGGCGAGCGCTGCGGGCTGCCAGTAGCGGCGGAGCAGCGCCCCGCACGGGCTGCCCGTAGCGACGCGGGTGATCAGCCGGTTCTGCTCGGCGCTCATCATGGCGGGCCACTCCGGTGCGCGGACGCAACACCGCCGATGCTAGCGACAGCCACGCTCGACGCGCAACCGGGACCTCGCTATTTTCGCACCACTGTTCGCTAATCGAACACTCGGAGAAATGGATGCCGAACCTCGTCTTCGTCCTCCGCGACGGCACCCGCCAGACCGTCGACGCCACCTCCGGCGCCTCCGCCATGCTCGCCGCGGTCAAGCACGATGTCCGCGGCATCGATGCCGAATGCGGCGGCGCCTGCGCCTGCGCCACCTGCCATGTCTATGTCGACGATGCCTGGACCGACACCGTCGGCCCCCCCAATCCCGACGAGGCCGACATGCTGGAAGGTGTCGCCGCCGAACGCCGGCCGGAGAGCCGGCTGTCCTGCCAGATCGCCATGGACGACGCGCTGGATGGACTCGTCCTGCACATCCCGGAGCGGCAGACCTGACCCGCCTCCGCACGCCCGACGCCGAGCGCCGCGCCCGCAACCCCGCGGGGCGCGACTACAGCGAGGCGCTGGCGCGCGGCCTCGAGATCCTTCTCGCCTTCACCCCCGAGCAGCGCGCGATGACGCTCGCCGACATCGCCAGGCGCGTGGACCTGCCCCGCGCGACCGCGCGGCGGGCGCTCCTGACCCTGCAGCATCTCGGCTATGTCGCGAGCGAGGGACGGCAGTACCGCCTCATGCCGCGCGTCCTGCGGCTCGCGTCCGCCTATCTCGGCAGCAGCGCGATCGCGGCCATCCTGCAGCCGCTGTGCGAGCGGCTCTGCGCCGAGTTCGGCGAGACCTGCTCGGTCGCGGTGCTGGACGGCGAGGAGGCGGTGATGGTGGCCTACACCATGCCGCGCCGCCCGCCGCTCGGCGAGGCGGGGGTCGGCCTGCGGCTGCCGGCCTTCTGCACGGCAATCGGCCGCGTGCTGCTCGCAAGCCTGCCGGCGGAGGAGCGGCGCACCTTCCTGCGGCGCCTGAAGCCGCAAGCCTTCACGGACTTCACGGTGACCGACAAGCGGCACCTCGCCGCACTGCTCGAGGAGGTGCGGGCGGAAGGCTACGCGCTGGCGGATCAGGAGGTGCAACTCGGCTTCCGCTCGCTCGCCGTGCCGCTGCGCCGGCACGACGGCACCGTCGTCGCCGCGCTGAACGTCGGACTGCATCAGGAACAGGCGAGCCCCGAGCTCCTGCGCATCCACTTCCTGCACCGGCTGCGCGCGGAAGCGGAAGCGCTGCGCGATCTTCTGCTTTGAGAAAAAGACTGGGGGGCGGAGTGAACTCCGCCCCCCAGACCCCCCACCTCCTTTTTTTGATTCATGGGAAGCGTGGGTAGTTCCGTTCTCGGCCCGACAACGCTGCGGCGCCTGAGAGTGCGGGGGGCGGAGTTCTCTCCGCCCCCACTTCTTCTTCAATGCCGAGCCGGCTCGCGCTTCGCCTCGTAATGCTCGAAGGCCCGCTGCAGCCCTTCCAGCACTTCCGCCGCAGTCTCGAACATCGCCTTCAGCTTCGGCTCGTGCACGCGCTCGACATCCTTGCGCAGATGGCCCGCGGTCTCCGCGAGCCGTGCCGTCATGCGCCGGTTCTCGGTCATGCGCTTCTCCTCCACTCGGACATGCGGTCGAGCATGGTGATCACCGCGGCATCGCTCGGCTGGCCGGCGTCGAGGTACAGCTCCTCCGGCGGCGGACAGTGCGGCGGCGCCGCCAGGAACGCCGTCTCGTCGCACATCCAGCGCAGCCGCTCGGCGGTGTCGGCCGGCAGCGCGGGCACGGCGAGGGCGACCAGGCGTGCTGGCGCCGTCGCCAGGGCGCGCAGCACCACCTGCAGCGCGTTGCCCGCAGTGGCGCCGTCCGCCACCACGATCAGGCTGCGGTCCTGCAGCGACATCGGGCGCCGGCCGCGCAGATAGATCTGCCGCCGGCGCTCCACCTCCCTGAGCTCGCGTTCGCGCGCTTCCGCCACGCGCTCGGGCGGCAGCCCGAGCCGCGCCACGGCATCCTCGTCGATCAGCGCGGTCGGCCGCCTGCCGTCCACCACGGCGCCGATGCCGCAGCTTTCGTAGCCGGGCGCGCCGATCCGCCGCACCAGCACGGGGTCGAGCGGCGCCTCCAGCGCCACCGCGATCGGCAGCGCCACCGGAACGCCGCCGCGCGGCAGCGCCAGCACGACGGGGTCGAGCAGCCGCAGATGGCCGAGCCGGGCGGCCAGGAGACGTCCGGCCTCGTCGCGGCTGCGGAAACGAACGTCGGAGGGGCGGGCGTCAGAGGAGTCCTGGTGCGCCATGCCCGCTTCCCGTGCTGGATCCGATCGGCGCCGATCCCGGCGCCACCTGTCCGCCCGGCCATGGCGCGCGCAGCGGCTCCGGCAGCGCATCGATCACCTTGCGCAGCTGTCCGGCATCCACGTGGCGCGACAGCACGCCGAACACGGCGCGCGCGGCCGCCTCCGGGGCGAGCGGCCGCATGCCTTCCAGACGCTGGGCGACGCGGGCCAGGAACGCCTCGCGGCCACGCATGCGCTCGGGCTGCAATCCGGGCTGCCACTGGTCGTAATAGGCGCCGCGCACCAGCAGCGGGAGCTGTGCGGCGAGATGGGCGGAGAGCTCGCGCGGCAGGCGGTCCCGCAGGCTCCGCAGCACGGCGGACAGGGCGTGCCAGGCGCGCTTACGGTCCGGCCCGGGCTCCGCCATGAGCGCGCCCCGCCAGCTATGCGTGGTCTGCAGGGTCCTGTCGAAGACCTCGAGGCCGGCACCGGCCATGGCGTCGTCTCCCCGTGCTGCGGTCCGGGGAGCAACGCGAGGCGGCCGGCGCGGTTTGCCCGCGCCGGCGTAAGGACATCAGGCGTCCTGCTTGTGCGGGATGTCCTTTTCCGCGAGCAGCGTCGCGAGCTCGCCGGACTGGAACATCTCGGTGATGATGTCGCAGCCGCCGACGAACTCGCCCTTCACATAGAGCTGCGGGATGGTCGGCCAGCTGCTGAAGGCCTTGATGCCCTCGCGGACTTCCATGTCCTCCAGCACGTTCACGCCCTTGAAGGGCACGCCCATGTGGCTGAGGATCTGCACCACGCGGGCCGAGAAGCCGCATTGCGGGAACACCGGCGTGCCCTTCATGAAGAGCAGCACGGGGCTCTGCTCGATCTCGCTCTGGATGCGGTCGAAGACGGGGTTGCTCATCGCGGTTCCTGTTCGTGGGCTGACTGAGGGGCTGACTAGGGGGCTGACTAGGGGGCTGACTCTGGGGCCGACTCTGGGGCAGAGGTTTGCAGGGCGAGGGCATGCAGGGCGCCGCCCATGCGGCCCTGCAGCGCGGCATAGACGATCTGGTGCTGCTTCACGCGGGTGAGCCCGCGGAATTGCTCGGAGATGACCGTCGCGGCGTAGTGATCGCCATCGCCCGCCAGGTCCTCGATGGTCACCTCGGCATCGGGCAGGGCGGAGCGGATCAGCGCCTCGATCTCGGCCGGCTGCATCGGCATGCGGCGTCAGGTCTCCATCAGGGTGGGCAGGGTAGTCTCATGCGCCTGCCTGAGCGCTGCAACCGATATGGACCGGCCGTCGCCCATATCCAGGGCCTGCCCGCCGGCGCGGCCGAGGCGGAAGGCGGGGACCCCGGCCACCGCGGCGGCCGCCAGGAGGGGCCCCGCTTCGGGCACCGCCAGGACGTAGCGGGCCTGGTCCTCCCCGAACCAGAAGGCGTGCTCGGGGATGGTCGCGGGGGCGGGGAGCAGGATGGCCCCCGCGCTGCCGCCCATCGCCATCTCGGCGATCGCGACCAGTAGGCCGCCATCGGCGACGTCGTGGCAGGCGGCGACCGCCCCGGCCAGGATCTGCCTGCGGACGAAATCCCCGTTGCGGCGCTCGGCGGCGAGGTCCACCGGCGGCGGCGCGCCATCCTCCCGCCCCGCGATCTCGCGCAGCCAAAGCGACTGGCCGAGCCAGCCGGCGCTGTCGCCGATCAGCACGAGGTCGAGCCCGACCGTGAGGCCGATGCCCACCGCCTTGGCCGCGTCCTCCAGCACGCCGACGCCGCCGATGGCGGGGGTAGGGAGGATCGGGCGGCCCTCGGTCTCGTTGTAGAGGGAGACATTGCCGGAGACGACCGGGAAGTCGAGCGCGGTGCAGGCGGCCGCCATGCCGCGCACCGCGGCGGCGAACTGCCCCATGATCTCCGGCTTCTCGGGATTGCCGAAATTCATGTTGTCGGTGATGGCGAGCGGGGTGGCGCCGACCGCGGTGAGGTTGCGCCAGGCCTCCGCCACCGCCTGCGCGCCGCCGGTCTCGGGATCGGCGGCGCAGTAGCGCGGCGTGCAGTCGGTGGTCATGGCGAGCGCGCGGGCGCGGCCTTCCAGCTTGACCACCGCGGCATCCGCCGCGCCGGGGCGCTTCACCGTCTGGCCGTTCACCAGCGCGTCGTACTGGTCCCAGATCCAGCGCCGCGAGCAGAGATCGAGGCTGCCCACCAGCGTCTCGAGCGCCGGCAGGATGCCCGCCGGATCGGGGATGGCGAGCGCGTCCAGCACCTTCCGCTTCGGGGTCTCGGCGATCGGGCGGTGATAGAGCGGCGCCTCGGATTCCAGCGGCGTCAGCGGGATGTCGGCCTCGATCCGGCCGCGGTGGCGGATGACGATGCGGCCGCTGTCGGTGAGCTGGCCGATCACCGCGAAATCCAGCTCCCACTTGCGGAAGATCGCCTCGGCCACCGCCTCGCGACCGGGCCTCAGGATCATCAGCATCCGCTCCTGCGATTCCGAGAGCATCATCTCATAGGCGGTCATGCCGCTCTCGCGCTGCGGCACCGCGTCGAGATCGAGGTCGATGCCCATGCCGCCCTTGCCGGCCATCTCCACGGAGGAGCTCGTCAGCCCCGCCGCGCCCATGTCCTGGATGGCGACGATGGCATCGGTCGCCATCAGCTCGAGGCAGGCCTCGATCAGCAGTTTTTCCGTGAAGGGATCGCCGATCTGCACGGTCGGCCGCTTCTCCTCGGAGTCCGCGGAGAATTCGGCGGAGGCCATGGTGGCGCCATGGATGCCGTCGCGACCGGTCTTCGACCCGACATAGACCACGGGATTCCCGACGCCGGTCGCGCGCGCATAGAAGATGCGGTCGGCGGGGGCGATGCCGACGGTCATCGCGTTCACCAGCGGATTGCCGTTGAAGGCGGGATGGAAATTCACCTCGCCGCCCACCGTCGGCACGCCGACGCAATTCCCGTAGCCGCCGATGCCGCGCACCACGCCGTCGATGACGCGCTTCATCCGCGGCGCATCCGGGCTGCCGAAGCGCAGCGCGTTGAGATTGGCGATGGGCCGCGCGCCCATGGTGAAGACGTCGCGCAGGATGCCGCCCACCCCCGTCGCCGCGCCCTGATAGGGCTCGATGAAGCTCGGGTGGTTGTGGCTCTCCATCTTGAAGACGGCGGCGAGCCCGTCGCCGATGTCGATGACGCCGGCATTCTCGCCCGGGCCCTGGATCACCCAGGGCGCCTTGGTGGGAAGCTGGCGCAGCCACACCCGCGACGACTTGTAGGAGCAGTGCTCGCTCCACATCACGCTGAACACGCCGAGCTCGGTGAGGGTGGGGACGCGGCCGAGAATGGCGAGGACGCGGTCGTACTCCTCCAACTTGAGGCCGTACTCGGCGGCAAGCTGGACGGCCCGCTCGGGGGGGAGCGGCGGCACGGTGTCGGGCATGGGCGCCCTTGTGGCGAAGGGCCGCGCAGGGCGCAAGAAGAGCTGGGGCCAGAGAAGAAAGAGTGGGGGCGGAGTGAACTCCGCCCCCACACCCCCACCTCCTTTTTTTGGCTACTTGGCGCTTGTGGCTCCCGCACTCTCAGGCGCCACGCCGTTGTCGGGCCGAGAACGGAGCTCGCCACGCTTCCCCGTATCCAAAAATAGGAGGTGGGGGGTCTGGGGGGCGGAGTTCACTCCGCCCCCCAGCCTTTATCGCGCGCGTTCACCGCGCATTGAAAACGCCCTAGACTCAGACCCATGCCGGTCGCGCGTCCGCAAGGGGGGGAGGAGGCGCTGCGCTTCGGCAGCCCGCGCATCGGGGTGGGCTGGGTCGGGATCGGCATCGCCGGCTTCGTGTTCGTGGTCGTCGCCGCCAGCCAGCTTCTCGCCGGCGGGCCCGAGAGCCCGGCCATCATCGCCGCGATCGGCGGCGCCGCGCTCCTGCTTGCCCTGCTCTGCTGCATCACCCGCGTCGTCGAGATCGACCCGGCACGGCGGGAGATCATCGTCACCCGCCGCCTGCTCGGCCTCGCCTGGCGCCGCCGCTTCCCCTTCGCCGCCTTCGAGCGAGCCGCGGTCGAATGGCACTTCCATGTCCCCCGCAACGCCCGCCGCGACGGCACGCTGGAAGGCGACCAGAGATTCATGGGCTACTGGCTCGCGCTGCGTGGCCGCTCCCGGCTGGTGCTGGACTGGACGAAGGATCCCGAGGCGGCGGAGGACGCGGCGCGCCGCCTGGGCCGCATCCTCGGCATCCGTGCCGAGCGCTGCTTCTATGTCCGCGTCCCCGGCCGCGACGGGGTGATGCTGTCCGAAAGCCGGCCCCGCCTGCGCACCACCCTGCCGCGCCGGGCGCGGTGATGCCGCCTCACGACGCCGCCAGCGTCGCCCGCGCCCGCCCCAGGACCTGGCTCGCGAAGAGCACGCCGTCGGCGTCGATCGGCAGGCCGCTCGCCTGCAGCGCCTCCGCCGTCCAGGTGTTGCAGGTATAGGTCGCGCTGTAGCCGACCGCGGCGGCGTAATAGAAGGACCGCCCGGGGCCGGGGGCCAGCCGGATCGGCTGCCCGGCCTCGTCCTTGGCGAAGCTGTCCCAGACGAAGCGCGCGGTGGCGGCAAGGCCGTCCGCGGTGACCGGCAGGCGGACGGGGTTGGCCTCGGCGACTTCCTCCCCCGGCCGCGCGCTCGCCAGCACCACCGCGGGCCCCGGCAGCAGCGCGGCGATGGCGGCGAAGCTGCTGGTCTCCTCCGGCCGCGCCATGAAGTAGTCGCGCGCGCCGAAGCCGAAGCTGAGCCGCGCCACGCCCGGGAAGTCCGCCAGCAGCGGCGTCAGCGGCGCCTGCGGCACCAGGAGGATCTCGGTGTGCCAGTTCTGCTGGAATACCGTGATGAGGCGGTCGGCCGGCGCGTCGTCCAGGCGCGGCGGCGGGCGGGGCCCCGCGCAGCCGGCGAGCGCCGCGCCGAGCAGCGCCCGCCTAGTACTCGAACTCATAGCTGAGCCCGACCCGGTCGCCTGCCTGGGTGTTGCCGCCGGTCTGCGCCTCCAGCCTGAGCCGCGGCGCCACGTCCACCTGCACCCCGACCCGCGGCCCGCCGCCGGTCGTGCCCTGCTGCACGCCGAGATAGACGCCGGGGGCGATGTAGCGGCCGGCCTCCAGCGTCGCGCTGTTGTTGTTGCTGCCGCGCGTGCGGCTGTCATCGCCATCGCCGGAACCGACCGCGAGCCGGTCGAGGCCGAGGTTGCGGCGGATGCGCGCCAGGAAGCCGCCGGTGCCGCCGCCGGTGTTCAGCCCCGCGGCGCCGGCGGCCGCCTCGGCGAGCTGGGCGATCTGGAAGGGCGAGAGGTCGCGCGCGGTGCGGTCGAACAGCAGCCGGGCGAGGATCTCGTCCTGCGGCAGCTCGGGCTGGGAGGAGAAGGAGAGCTTGGGGTCGTTGGCCGGGCCCTCGACCTTGACCGTGATGGTGACCTCGCGGGCGCGGGAGGTCGCCTCCATGTCGAGGGTCGGGGTCAGGGTGCCGGCGTCGAAGCTGACCCGGCCGCGGGAGAAGTCGAGGCGGCGGTCGAAGATCTCGATGATGCCGCGGCGCATCTCGAAGCCGCCCGCCGGCACCGGGGCGCCCGCCGTGCCGCCGATGGTGAGCCGGCCGCCGAGCTCGGCATCGATGCCGCGGCCGCGGACGAAGATCTGGCGCGCGGCCTGGATCTCGAGGGCGAGGGCGATCGGGTTCTCGCGCGCCGGGCCGGCCGGGCGGGGCGGGGCGAGGGGCGGGGTGCCTTCCGGGCGGCGGCCGCGCTCGTGGACATTGGGCAGGGTGCGCACGCTGCGCGGCAGCTTCTCCGGGATGCGGATATCGGCGCGCTGGATGCGGACGGTGCCGGAGAGGCGGGATTCGCCCGCGACCTGGCCGGCGAAGCGGAGATCGGCGTCGAGCACCTCCGACAGCAGCTCGGACTGGATTGGGCGGGCGTTGCGCGCGGTGACGGTGATTTCGGCCGGCATGCCGGGGGCGGCGACGTCCAGGTTGCCGGCCACCGCGATGTCGCCGCCGCCGGGGGTCTTGGCGGTGATGCGCTCGATCACCAGGCGGGTGCCGTTGCCGGTGACGGTGCCGGCGATGTCGGTGAGGGTGAGGCCCTGCGCGAGGTCGCGGAAGCTGGCGCCGGCGAGGGTGACGCGGCCGCCGAGGCGGGGGGCGGCCATGCTGCCCTCGGCGCGCAGCGCCATGGTCACGCGGCCGGTGGCGCGCTGGGCGCCGGCGGCGAGGAAGGGGGCGGAGAGCACGGCGATGTCGGCATTGCCGTCGATCGTCGCGTTGACCGGGGCGTTGCCGGCGAAGCCGTTCGGGAGCCGCGCGGTGGCGGTGAGGCGGACCGCGTTGCCGGCGATCGCCTCGGCGCGGAGCTCGGCGCGGGTCGGGCTGCCGGCGCCCTCGGCGCGGATGGTGACTGCGGGCATGCCGCGGGCCCAGTCGGCGAGGCTGCGGAGATTGCTGGCGGTGACGGTGCCGCGGGCCTCGGGAGCGGCGACCGGGCCGGTGACGCGGAGGTCGGCGGCGATGCTGCCCTCGGCGCGCTGGTCGGGGGCGGCGATCGCGGTGATGGCGCCGATCGGGAGCGCGGTGACGGTGACGCGGAGATCGGCCTGGGCCGGGCCCCAGCGGCCCTCGGCGCGCAGGCTGCCGCCGCGGCCGGTGGCGATGGTGGTGGCGCCGATCTCGATGGCGCCGTTCTCGCGGAGGGCGATGCGGGCGGGGGCGGCGAGGCGGATCTGCTCGCTGCCGCGGCGGGCGGAGAGCTCGGCGATCTCGACCCGGCGGGTGGCGCCCTCGGTGGCGAGGCGGGCGCGGGTGGCGAGCGCGACCCCCGCGGCGCGGGCCTGCAATTCGGCCTCGAGCGCGGCGGGCGTGCCCTTGGCGGTGAGGCGGCCATCGGCGGCGGTGGTGCCGGCGCGCAGGCCGGGGGTTTCCAGCCGCGCGTCGAGGCCCTGCAGCCCGTTTTCCGGCCACAGCCGGGCCTGGAAGCCGACCCGGCCGCCGAGCGGCATGCCGGCGAGCGCCGAGAAGGGCGCGAGGTCGGGGACGTCCAGCCGGACATCGCCCTCGAAGATCGCCGCCTTGGTGTCGATGGCGCCGCGCGCCTCCAGCCGGGCGGGGCCGAAGGCGATGCGCGCCGCCTCGAGGCGCATGCGCTCGCCTTCCGGCCGGCCCTGGATGTTGGCGTCGAGGGCGAGGCCGGAGAAGCGGCCGGTGGCGCGGATATCGGCGCGCGGCGCGCTGAGCGGGGTCGCGACATGGGCGATGATCTCGGGCCGCTCGATCTCGCGGCCGGCGCCGGAAATGCGCTCGCCACGCACGGTGAGGTCGAGATTGGGATCGCCGCGGGCACCGGTGAGCCGCGCCTCGGCGGTGACGCTGCCCTTGGCGCCGGGCGCGAAGAGGGCGAGGTCCTGGACGCGCAGATTGGCGACGAAATCGAGCGTCTCGCCGATGGCGCCGGAGGCGGTGAGCTCGGTGCCGGCGCCGGTCAGGCGCAGCGCGTGGATGCGGTCTGGCAGGCTGGCGTCCAGGGTCAGGCGCGGCGTCTCGCCGAGCGCCGCCACGGCCTGCGGCAGGTTGCTGGCGAAGCGCGCGACATGCGCTTGCAGCGCGATGCGCGGGGCGGCGAAGGGGCCGCGCGCGGTGGCCTCCGCCTGCACCGTCTCCCAGGCCGCCTGGGGCGGCACCACGGCGCCGAACCCTTGGCTGGCGGCGAGGGTCAGGCGCAGCGCCATGTCCATGGTCTTGGCCGCGAGGTCGGCGCTGCCGGACAGGGCGAGGTTCCCGGCCGGCGCCTCGGCGGTCAGGCTGCGCAGCGTCAGGCGCTGGGCGGCGTCCATCTCGGCATCCACCGACCACGCGACCGGGGTGCCGAGCGGCGCGTAGGGGGCGGGGATCAGCGGCGCCGCCCGGGTCTCGCCGCGCAGCGCGGCGCCGACCGCGCCGTCCGACGCGGCGCGCACCGTGCCCTCGGCGCGGAGCGCGATCTCGCCGCCGATCGCCACCTCCAGCGCGAGCTCGGCGCCGCTCGCCGGGCCGTCCAGGGTGAGGGTCGCCGTGGTCGGCTGCGCGCCCTGGCCGAGCATGCCGCTGATCAGCCCGCCGGGCTCGTTCAGCGCCACCCGCGCCTGCAGCCGGTCGCCCGGGGCGAGGCCGAGCGACAGCGCGACCGTCGCCGGCGCGTCCAGCCGCTCGATGGCGAATTGCGCGGCAAGCCCCGCCCCGGTGAGCGCGGCATCGCCCTTCAGGGACAGCGCCGCGGGCATGCCGAGCAGGGGCTGGCCGAGCTCGATCCGCGCCACCGCCAGCGTCTCGAGCCGGACGGTCACCGGCAGCGAGGGCAGGGAGGGCAGGAGGGGGGCGCCCGGCTCGGGCGGGGGCGGCGGCTCGGCGCCCGGGGGCGGGGCGCGCAGCACCGCGAGCCGTTGGGCCTCGATCGCGGTGACGCGCACCTCCCGCCCCAGCAGCGCCAGCAGGTCGAGACGGATATCGGCCTGCTCCAGCTCGAGCCACGGCCCCTGCGCATCGGCCATGGTCAGCCGCGCGACCCGCAGCCGGCCGGGCAGCGGCCCCTCCAGCCCTTCGATGGCGAGGCCGGGCACGAAGCTGCCCGCCAGGCGCTCCAGCGCGCCGCGCCCCGGCGCCGTGTTCACGCCGACCAGCACCGCCCCCACCAGCAGCAGCGGCAGGGCGACGAGCAGCAGCAGGATGCGCAGGACCCAGCGCATCTCAGCCCAACGGCCCAGATGAGGCTTCGTTGCGCCCCATCAGAAGGCCTGGCCCAGCCCGACATAGAGGCCGTAGGACGAATCCCCCGGCTGCGGGTTGAGCGGGAAGCCGATATCCAGCCGGATCGGCCCGATCGCCGTCAGGTAGCGCAGCCCGACGCCGGCGCCGACGCGGAGCTGGCCGAGATCCGGCGTCGCATCCGGCCCGACGGCGCCGGCATCGACGAACACCACCCCGCCGAACTCGCGCCAGATGCGCTGGCGCCATTCGACGCTGAGCTCGACCAGGCTCGCCCCGCCGAGCGGACGGTTGCGGGCGTCGCGCGGCCCGATGGACTGGTAGGTGTAGCCGCGCACCGAGCCGCCGCCGCCGGCGTAGAAGCGCTTGTCGAGGGTGATGTCGTCGCGGGTGGCGCCGACCGCCGAGCCGAGCGAGGCGCGCAGCGCGAGCACCCCGCGCTTCTCGCCCAGCAGGTCGAAATAGGTGCTGCCGGTGGCGAGCAGCCGGGTGAAATTCCCGAACTCGCCGCCGACCGAGAACCACGGCGTCGCGGTGACCGCGGCGCGGATGCCGCGCCCGGGGTTGAGCAGGCTGTCGGTGCTGTCCCAGCGCGCCCCCATGGTGAAGCCGACCAGGCTGAAGGGGCGGAGATCCTCGTCGCGCCCGATGCGGCCGGTCTCGAATTGCGGGCCGGCCTGGAGGGTGATGCGGTCGGTCAGCCGCCGCTCGAAGATCGCCGAGCTGATGAAGGCGTCGCGGTCATAGGCATCGAGGCGCTCGCGCACCAGGCCGATGGTGGTGATGGACTGGAAGTCCCGCCGCAGCACCTCCGGCGTGCGCAGGGTGGCGAGCAGCGCGTAGTTCACCCGGTCCCAGCCATCCTCGCCGAGGCGGGAGATCTCGGCGGAGAGGCGCAGCCGCTCGGCGCCGCCGAACAGGTTGCGGTGCTCCCAGTAGACCCGCGCGGTGGGGCCGTAATTGGTCTCGTAGGCGGCGGAGACGCCGACCACATGGGAGCGCCGCTCCTTCACGACATAGCTGACCGGGAAGCGGCCTTCGGGATCGAGCGCGGCGGCGGGCTCGCTGCGCACCGATTCGAACACGCCGAGCGCCATCAGCGCGCGCCGCGCGCGCTCGACGCGCTCGGGATCGTAGGGGCCGTCGGTCAGGTTGCGGCGGGCGACGCGGGCGAGCAGGCCGGGATCGGTGCGCTCCTCCCCGCTCACCACCGGCGGCGCGAAATTGGCGCGCGGGCCGGCGGCGAGCACCCAGGTCACCTCCATGTCGTGGCGGTCGTGATCGACCGTGGCGTCGCGGCTGACCACGCTCGCCAGCGGGTATCCGGCCCGGCGCACCGCATCGAGCAGCGCCTGCTCGGCATCGAGGATGGGCGCGGCGCGGGCGGGATCGCCGTCATGCAGCGTCAGGCGCTCGGCCGCCGCGGCGACCGGGCGGGCATCCTCCGGCCGGTTCGGCCGCACGGCGATGCGCGCGATGCGGTACTGCGTGCCGCGCTCGATGCGCAGCACCACCGGCACCGGGTCGCTGCGCGCCTCCAGCCGCTGCTCGAGCCCGACGGCATCGGGCGGCTCGCCGGCCAGCGTGACGCTCACGCTGCCGCCCCAATAGCCTTCCGAGCGCAGCGCATCCTGCAGCCGCGTGACATCGCCGCGGGCGCGGCCGATCAGGCCGAAGGCGGTGGTGGGCGCGCTCTCGCGCAGCAGGGCGAGCTGGGAGGTGGCGGCGGCGGCGGCATCGAGCTGGTCGTCGCCGGTGGGCTCGATGGTCACCGCATAGGGCACGTCGCGCGGCTCCTGCGCCGCGACCGGGCCGGCGAGCAGCAGCAGGGCCAACAGGGCGGCGAGCCACCCCCTGGAGCGCACCGCGAGGGAGGAGTAGGAGGACAACACGATGGACTCCGATCTCGCCGATACCCTCGCCGACTGGCGCCGCCATCTGCACGCCAATCCCGGTCTAACCCTGGACGAGGGCGGAACAGCAGCCTTCGTCGTATCACGGCTGCGGGAGATGGGGGTGGAAGAGATCGCGCAGGGCGTGGGCGGCCACGGGGTGGTCGCAACCTTGAAGCGCGGCGGCGGCAACCGCGCGGTGGGGCTGCGCGGCGACATGGATGCGCTGCCCATCCAGGAACAGAACGCGGCGCTCCCCTGGCGATCCCAGAAACCCGGCGTGATGCATGCCTGCGGGCATGACGGGCACACCACCGCGCTGCTCGGCGCGGCGCGGCTGCTGCTCGAGGACGCGGGCTGGACGGGGACGGTGCATCTCGTCTTCCAGCCGGCCGAGGAGGGCGGCGGCGGCGCCAAGGCGATGATCGCGGAGGGGCTGTTCCGGCGCTTCCCGATGGAGCGCATCTTCGGCTGGCACAATTGGCCGGGCCTCGCCGCGGGCACCGTCGCGGTGCATGAGGCCGCGGTGATGGCGGCCGGCGCGCGCTTCGAGATCGCCTTCGCCGGCCATGCCGGGCACGCCGCCCTGCCGCATCTCGCGCGCGACCCGATGGTGGCGGCGGGGCACGCCATCGTCGCGCTGCAGACCGTGGTAGCGCGCAACCTCGACCCGCTGGCGGCGGGGGTGGTCAGCATCACCATCGTCGAGGGCGGCGAGGCGCAGAACCAGATCCCGGCGCGGGTGGTGCTGAAGGGCTCGGCGCGCTGGCTGCGCGGCGAGGACGGCGAGGCGATCGAGGCGGCGATCGGGCGGGTGGCGCAGGGGGTCGCGGCGACCTTCGGGGTGAGCGCCGATCTCGCCTTCCGCCGCGGCGTGCCGGTGACCGCCAACAGCCCCGCCGAGCGCGAGCTCGCCGCGGCGGCGGCGGCCGCGGTGACGACGCTGCGGCGCGACCTGGCGCCGGCCATGACAGGGGAGGACTTCGCCTGGTTCCTCAAGGAGGTGCCGGGCAGCTTCGTGTGGATCGGCAATGGGCCGGCGGAGGGCGGGCGGGAGCTGCACAACCCGCGCTACGACTTCAACGACGCGATCCTGCCGGTGGCGTCGCGCTACCTGGCGGAGGTGGCGAAGCGGGCGCTGGCAGGCGGCTGATTGCGGAAACGCAGCCAGTAACTAGAGACCCCCCACACCCCCACCTCCTTTTTTTGGCTTATTGGTTCTGGCTCCTCCCGCACTCTCAGGCGCCGCCGCGTTGTCGGGCCGAGAACGGCGCTCGCCACGCTTCCTACGCCCGCGGCACGCGTACACCGCGGACGAGACACGAACGACCGCCTGCCCAATTCGTGCGCAATCCGGAATTTCGCTCGCTTTCGGGCAGCGGGGGTGCCATGCTGGCAGGCAGCGGCTCCGCATCCCGTTGGGCCGCTTGATGTGCATGGACTGGTAGGAACGTGTTCCCCGACAGCGAGAACCAGGGTGACGCCGGGCCGATCGAGGCCGAGGTGAAGTGGTATAATGGGCGCAAAGGCTTCGGCTTCGTGCTCGGACCGGATGGCCAGGACGTGTTCTTCCACGCCTCGGCCCTGACTGAGGCAGGCATCGAGCCGCCCGAGACCGGCGACAAGCTGGTGTGCGAGATCGGCACCGACCGCCAGGGACGGCGGCTGGTGACCAAGATCCACGAGCGCAAGCCCGGGGAAGGCGGCGGCGCCGCCGGTGCCGCCCGGCGGCCCTTCGGCGGTGGCGGCGGCTTCGGCGACCGGCCGCCGCGGCGCGATTTCGGGGACCGTCCCCCGCGCCGCGATTTCGGCGGCGGCGGCTTCGGCGACCGTCCCCCACGCCGTGACTTCGGCGGCGGCGGCGGCTTCGGCGACCGTCCCCCGCGGCGCGATTTCGGCGGTGGCGGCGGCTTCGGTGGCGGCGGCGGCGGCTTCGGCGGCCCGCGGCGCGAATTCGGCGACCGTCCCCCGCGGCGCGATTTCGGCCGCGACGAGGGCGGGCCCACTTACAACCTGAACGGCACCGTCAAGTGGTTCGACCAGGTGCGCGGCTTCGGCTTCGTCACCCCCGATGACGGCGGGCAGGACGTGTTCCTGCACTCCTCCGTCCTCCAGCGCGCCGGCAAGCACGACGTGCAGCAAGGCGAGAAGGTCTCGCTCGAGGTGCGCGACGGCCAGCGCGGGCGCCAGGCGGTCAGCCTGAAGGCCTGAATTCGGCCGACGGCTTTCGCAGGGCCTCGTTCCGGAAGGGACGGGGCCCATTTGCGTGGTGCCCCGTCCATGGCCAGTGGAATTCCGCGGCGGCATTCAGCGTTTCTTCATCGCTGCCCTGCACCATGACGCGAGGCGCATCGCGCCACCTTCGCGCAGGGAATACCCCGCATGAGCATCAACTCGGTGAATACCAATATCGGCGCGATGGTCGCGCTGCAGTCGCTCAACCGCACCAACGAGGCGCTGACCGACACCCAGAAGCGCGTCTCCACCGGCTACCGCGTGAGCGACGCCAAGGACGACGGCGCCGCCTTCGCGGTGGCGCAGTCCGTGCGCGCCGATGCCGCGGGCCTCACCGCGGCGAACGAGCAGCTCGGCGGCGTGAAGGGCGTGCTGGACACCGCACTCGCGGGCCTCAACAAGATCTCCGACACCATGGTCAAGGTGCGCGAGACGCTGGTGCGGCTGGCCGACGACACGCTGAACACCGACCAGCGCGCGCAGTACGAGGCGCAATACACGGCGCTGCGCACGCAGATCCAGAACTTCATCAGCGACGCGACCTATAACGGCCGCACGCTGCTCGACACCAACGCGGCGAATGGCGGCGGCGACATCGCCACCACCCGCAACGAGAACGCGACCGTCTACACGCTGACCGCGGTGGACGGCGCCAACACGCTGGTGGTCGCGGCGGCGCCGACCAGCGCGGCGGCGGCGCAGACCGCGCTCGCCGCCGGCGGCGACTTCCCGACCATCCAGACCGCGATCAACAACGCGCTGAACACCTTCGGCAGCGACTCGAACTACATCGACGCGCAGCTCGCCTACAACCGCGACAAGCTGGACGCGCTGCAAGGCGGCCTCGGCGCGCTGATCGACGCCGACCTCGCGAAGGAAAGCGCGCGGTTGCAGGCGCTGCAGATCCGCCAGCAGCTCGGCACCCAGTCGCTCTCGATCGCCAACCAGACGCCGCAGATGCTGCTGAGCCTGTTCAAGGGCTGATGCGGCGCGCTTGAGGACGTCGTGCGGGACCGAGAGGGGCGCTGCCCCTCTCGGGCTCTCCCCGCTGGGGGGCGATCTCGCCCCCCAGACCCCGAGGGTGGAGGTCCGGGTCAGAGGGAGGGGCATCAGCGGTGCGCCGGTTGAGCGGGCGCTCGGTGCCCCTCCCTCTGACCCGGACCTGTACATCCAACGCGGGGTCCGGGGGGCACGAATGCCCCCCGGCGGGGAGGTCCAGGAGGGGCAGCGCCCCTCCTGGCCCGCATTACGGCATCAGGCGCTCCACCGCCGCGGGCGCAGGCTGAGGTGGAACCAGGTGATGAGCGCGTGGATGTCGTAGACCGGCAGTCCGAGCGTTTCCTGGAGTGCCGCGGCGTAGGGCGGCATGTTGGTGCATTCGAGCACGATGGCGCCGAGCTCGGGATGGCGTGCGGCGAGCGCGCGGCCGGCGTCGAGGATGTCCTGCTCGGCGAGGGCGACGTCCATGTCCTGCTTCTCGGCCTTGATCAGCACGCGGAAGAACTCGCGGCCGTGCTCGGTGCCGATGATCGGCGTGTCTTCCGGCACGCCGGCGGCGGCGAGGTGCGCTGGCGTGAGGGTCGTGCGGCTGACGGTGAGGATGCCGACGCGCTTGCCGGGCGGCAGGGTCGCTTGCACCCAGGGGACCTGCATCAGCGCGGAGGTGGCGACGGGGACGTTCACCGCGGCGGCGAGCTCGGCCTGGAAGATGGAGAGGAAGCCGCAGTTCGTGGTGATGGCCTCGGCGCCGAGATCCACGAGCTCGCGTGCGGCGGCGATGAAGTCGGGCAGCAGGCCGCGCGCGCCTTCGAGCACGACGCGTTCCGGCGTGGCGCCGCGGACGACGCGGTAGAGCACGGGGAAGGGCCAGGTGGTGGCGTTGCCCATGTCGCCGGGGATGCGCGGGAAGCGCGCTTCCAGCATGAGGATGCCGAGCGGCGCGCCGTAGAGCGCCTTGCCGCCGCGCGCGATGCTGTTGCGGGGTGGGTTCATTCGCGGAGGCTAGCGCGTTACTGTTCCGGGGAAAAATCCGGGAGAGCAGGGCATGCGAAGGGTGTTGCTGCGCGGGCTCGCCGCGCTGCTGGCGGTGCTGCCGTTCGGCGTGGCGGCGCAGGAGGCCTGGCCGAACCGGCCGATCACCATCATGGGCGGGTTCCCCAATGGCTCGGGCGTGGACATCTATGCGCGGCGCCTGGCGGAGCCCTTGTCGCGCGCGCTGGGGCAGCCGGTGGTGGTGGACAACCGCAGCGGCGCGGGCGGCAACATCGCCTCGGAATACGTCGCGCGGCAGCGGCCGGACGGGTACCTGTTCCTGTTCGGCACGGCGGGCACGCATGCGATCAATGCCTCGCTCTATCGGCATCTTCCCTTCGACGTGGTGCGGGACTTCGCGCCGGTGGCGCTGCTCGGCGACGTGCCGAACGTGCTGATCGTGAGCCCGGAGAAGCGGCCGAACCTGCGCAGCTGCCAGGATGTGCTGGCGGCGGCGCGGGCGCGGCCGCAGGCGCTGTCCTACGCCTCCACCGGGAATGGCGCGTCGACGCATCTGGCGGGGACGCAATTCGCGACCGCGGCGGGGCTGGAGCTGCTGCACGTGCCCTATCGCGGCCAGCCGGGCGCGATCCAGGCGCTGCTGTCGGGCGATGTGGACCTCTTCTTCAACCAGACCGGGCCGTCGATCGGGCTGATCCAGCAGGGCCAGGTGCGCGCGCTGGGCGTGACCACGCGCGCGCGGCTGCCGGCGCTGCCGGAGGTGCCGACCATCGCCGAGGCGTGCAGCCTGCCGGGCTTCGAGAGCAGCACCTGGTACGGGCTGTTCGCGCCGGCGGGGTTGCCGGAGCCGATCCTCAGGCGGATGAACGCCGAGGTGGTGCGCATCCTGGAAACGCCGGAGTTCCGGCGCTGGCTCACCGAGAACCAGGGCATAACCCCGCCGCGCGACAACACGCCGGAGCGCTTCCGCGAGGTGCAGCGGCGCGACATCGCGATGTGGGCCGAGGTGGTGCGGCGCTCCGGCGCGACGGTGGATTGAGGCGCGGGTAACGGCCGGTTCATCCGGATCGGCGAGCATCCCGGCGCGGCGCCTGTCGCGCCGGGAGATGCCGATCCATGTCCTTCCTGCGCCGCCTCGGCGGTCTTGGCGGTTCCATGCCGCTGTCCATGCGCCTGACGCTGGGCGCGCTCGCGCTGGTCGTCGCGGTGAGTGCCGCCTGCACGGCGCTGCTGCTGCGCGGCGCGAGCGACGAGCTGCGCGCGGTGACCGAATCGCGGATCGCCGCGGAGACGCGGCTGTTCCTGGCGCAGCTCGAGGCGATCGGGCCGCTGCGGCGGGACGGCGAGCGGCTGCTCGCCGGCGATACGGTGCTGAACGACCGGCACGACCTCCTGGATGCGCTGTTGGAGCGGACCGGCGAAGGCGGCACGCTGTTCCTGGGCGAGATGCGCGTCGCCACCAGCGTCAAGCGGCCGGATGGCACGCGGGCGAGCGGGACGCGCATGGACAATGCCGAGGTGCTGCGGGCGGTGCTGGGCGCGGGCCGGCCGCTGACCTCGGAAGTGACGGTGGTGGGCAACCCCTATCTCGCGCATTACGCGCCGCTGCGCGACGCCAGCGGCCGGGTGATCGGCATGGTCGGGCATGGCCGCAGCCTGGCGCAGATGGAGGAGAGCCTCTCGCATCTGCGCGTGCTGGCGGCGGGCGTCGGTCTTGGCGTCGCGCTGCTCGGCGCGCTGGGCCTCGCGCTGCTGGTGCGCCGTGCGCTCAGGCCGCTGACGCGGCTGGCGACGGTGCTGGACGGGGTGGCGCGCGGCGATGCGGTCACCGAGACCGCGATCGTCGAGGAGGCGACGCGCCGGCACGATCAGATCGGGCTGCTGGCGCGGGCGGTGGGCGCGGTGCGCGACGCCCGGGCGGAAGCCGGCCGGGCAGCGGCGGAGGCCGAGGAGGTTCGGCGCGAGAGCGAGGCCGCGCAGCGGCGTGCGGCGGACGGTCTCGCCGCCGAGCTCGAGAGCCGGCTGGAGGCGATCGCCGCGGACCTCGCGCGCGCCGCGACGGAGATGCGCGAGGGCGCAGGCGGGCTCGCCGCGCTGGCGGACGCCAATGCCGCACGCGCGCAGGAAGGCGCCGAGGGCGCCCAGGAAGCGACGCGCAACACCCAGACCGTCGCCGCGGCGGCCGAGCAGATGAGTGCCACCGTGCAGGAGATCGCGCGGCGGGTGAGCGAGGCGGCCGAGGTCGCCGGCCGCGCCGTGGAACAGGCGCGCGCGACCGACGACACCGTGCGCAGCCTCGCCGAAGGCGCGACGCGCATCGGCGACGTGGTGCGGCTGATCGGCGACATCGCGGGTCAGACCAACCTGCTGGCGCTCAACGCCACCATCGAGGCGGCGCGCGCCGGGGAGGCCGGCAAGGGCTTCGCCGTGGTGGCGAGCGAGGTGAAGAGCCTCGCCGCGCAGACCGCCAAGGCGACCGAGGAGATCACCGCGCAGATCGCCAACATGCAGGGCGCGACGACGCGGGCGGTGACCGCGATCCAGGGCATCGGCGGGACGATCGAGCAGCTCTCGGGCATCTCCACGGCGATCGCCGCGGCAGTGGAAGAGCAGGGCGCGGCGACACAGGAGATCGCGCGCGGCGTGGCGCTGGCGGCGAGCTCGGCACAAGGGGCGAGCGAACGGATCCAGGGGATCTCGGCCTCGACCGAGCAAGCACGGCGCGCGGTGAGCTCGCTGCAAGGGGCGAGCGAGGCCGTGGCGCAGCGAGGCGCGGCTCTGACCGGGGAAGTGAAGGCGCTCACGCGGCGGCTGCGGGCGGGGTGACCGAGGTTGGACACTGGGGGCGGAGTGAACTCCGCCCCCAGACCCCCACCTCCTTTTTTTGGTGATTTGGCGCCTGGCGGCTCCCGCACTCGCGGGCGCCGGAGCGGTGTCGGGGGCGGAACCAGGTCTTGTGGTATCATCGTACCACACGCGCGAGACCGTTGACTTCCGCCGGCTTCCCCGTCATATCCCCGCGCCATGCTGACCACCATCACCCGCTCGCTGAAGCCGGCGGAGGTGAACAAGGGCTGGGTGCTGATCGATGCGGACGGGTTGGTGCTCGGCCGTCTCGCGGCGCTCGTGGCCAATCGCCTCCGCGGCAAGCACAAGCCGCAATTCACCCCGCATGTGGATTGCGGCGACCATGTCGTCGTCATCAATGCCCGCAAGGTGCGCGTCACCGGCGCCAAGGCGGAGCAGTCGGTGTTCTACTGGCACACCGGCTACCCCGGCGGCGTGAAGGGCCGCACCTTCCGTGAGCGGATCGAAAGCCGCCACCCCGAGCGGGTGATCGAGAAGGCGGTGGAGCGCATGATCACGCGCGGCCCCCTCGGCCGCCAGCAGATGCGCAACCTGCATGTCTATGCCGGGGCCGAGCACCCGCATGCCGGCCAGCAGCCGCAGGCGCTGGACGTCGCGGCGCTCAACCGCAAGAACGTCGCCGCCGGCGGCGCGGCAGTGGTCGCCGCGGGCGCGGCAGCAAAGGTTGCCTGAGGCTATGAGCGAGCAGACCCGTACCCTCGCGGACCTTCGGGAGCTGGTGGCCGGCACCGCCGCCGCCGCGACCCCCGAAGCCGCCGCGCCCCGCGAGCCCAAGCGCGACGCGCTCGGCCGTTCCTACGCCACCGGCCGCCGCAAGGATGCGGTGGCGCGCGTGTGGATCAGGCCCGGCAAGGGCTCCATCGAGGTCAACGGCAAGCCGGCGGCGAAGTATTTCGCGCGCCCCGTGCTGCGCATGCTGATCACCCAGCCCTTCCTGGTGGCCGACCGCTACCAGCAATTCGACGTGATGTGCTCGGTGGATGGCGGCGGGCTCTCCGGCCAGGCCGGCGCGGTGCGCCACGGCATCAGCCGCGCGCTGGTGAATTACGAGCCGGACCTGCGCTCCATCCTGAAGAAGGCCGGGTTCCTGACGCGCGATCCGCGCGTGGTGGAGCGCAAGAAGTACGGCCGCGTGAAGGCGCGACGTTCCTTCCAGTTCTCCAAGCGCTGACGCCGGCGGACCGGCGTCGGGCCGGTCCGTTGCAGGGCTGACATACGGTGGGGGCGGGTCCGCAAGGGCCCGCCCCCCTTGCTTTTTCCGCCGCTATTCGCGGCAAATGCGGGGCCAGAGGAGGCCAGAGATGCCCAAGGCTGCGGTACCCACGGTGTTCATCGACGGCGAGGCCGGCACCACCGGCCTGCAGATCCGCGAGCGTCTGGCGGCGAACCCGCATGTCGCGCTGCGCTCCATCGCCCCCGAGCGCCGCAAGGATGCCGAGGCGCGCCGCGCGCTGATGGCCGAGGTGGATGTGGTGATCCTCTGTCTGCCGGACGACGCGGCGAAGGAGAGCGCGGCGCTCGCCGCCTCGCTCGGCGCCGATGCGCCCAAGGTGCTGGATGCGTCCTCCGCGCATCGCGTGGATCCGGATTGGGCCTATGGGCTGCCGGAGCTCACGCCGGAGCAGCCGGCGAAGATCGCCGCGGCGCAGCGCGTCTCGAATCCCGGCTGCTATCCGACCGGGGCGATCCTGCTGCTGCGTCCGCTGGTGGAGGCGGGGATCATCCCGGCCGACCATCCGGTCACGGTGAACGCCGTCTCCGGCTACACCGGCGGCGGCAAGTCCATGGTCGAGGCGTATGAATCGCGCAACGCGCCGGATTTCGAGATGTACGGCCTCGCGCTCGAGCACAAGCACGTGCCGGAGCTGCACCTCTATTCCGGGCTGAAGCGGCGGCCGATCTTCGTGCCGTCCGTCGCGGACTACGCGCAGGGAATGATCGACGCCATCCCGCTGCATCTCGACCTGCTGAACGGCGCGCCCTCGGCGGAGGCGCTGGAGGAGGTGCTGGCCGCGCGCTATCGCGGCAGCGAGTATGTGCGCGTGGTGCGCGCCGAGAGCGGCGGCAAGCTGGAGCCGCAGGCGCTGAACGGCAGCAACGAGATCGAGCTCCGCGTGCATGGCAACGCCAAGCGCGGCCAGGCGGTGCTGACCGCGCGCTACGACAATCTCGGCAAGGGCGCGTCCGGCGCGGCGGTGCAGAATCTCGGGCTGATGCTGAGGATTCCGGTGAGTGCCGCGCTGCCGCGTGCGGCGGAGTAGGAGGGGATGATGGACCAGGGCATGACGATGGGCGCGGCGAGCGGCGTCGCCGCGGGGCCGCTCTATCCCTTCGAGGGCGTCATGCCCGTCCTGCACCCCACCGCCTTCGTCGCGCCGACGGCGGCGGTGATCGGGCAAGTGACGATCGGCGAGAAGTCCAGCATCTGGTATCAGTGCGTGCTGCGCGGCGACACCAACACCATCACCATCGGCGCGCGCTGCAACGTGCAGGACGGCACCATCGTGCACGTCAATGCGGGCCGGCAATGCACCAGGCTCGGCGATGACGTGACGGTGGGGCATGCGGCGATCATCCATGCCTGCACGCTGCTGGACCGCGCCTTCGTCGGCATGGGCGCGACCGTGCTCGACGACGCGGTGATCGAGGAAGGCGGCGTGCTGGCGGCGGGCTCCGTGCTGCCGCCGGGCAAGCGCGTCGGGCGCTACGAGCTGTGGATGGGCAACCCCGCCAAGCTCCTGCGCGTGCTGACCGAGGAGCAGCGCGCGCAATTCGACCGCACCGCGCCGCATTACGTGGAGCTCGCGGGGCGCCATCGGGCGTCGCTGGGCGGGTAGAAAGGGAAGGAAGATCGGGGGGCGGAGATGAACTCCGCCCCCCGAACCCCCCACCTCCTTTTTTTGACTTATTGGCGCTGGCTCCTCCCGCACTCTCAGGCGGCGCAGCGTTGTCGGGCTGAGAACGGCGCTCCCCACGCTTCCCATGAGTCAAAAAAAGGAGGTGGGGGGTCTGGGGGGCGGAGTTCACTCCGCCCCCCAGCTTCGTTCGAGGCGCGGGCGATGGGAGGGCTCGAACCTCCGTCCTGCCGGGTCCCGAGCCGGCCGCTCTACCGCTGAGCTACATCGCACCGCTTTCGGGAGACGGAAGGGCTCGAACCTCCGTCCAGCCGGTTAGGAGCCGGCCGCTCTACCGCTGAGCTACGTCTCCCGCGAGAGATCCGCTTCCGGCAGCGCCTTGAGCGCCTTGCCGGAGAACACGCCCATCCGCCGCAGCACCAGCGCAAGATAGGGCGAACCGACGGCGACGCCATGCACGAGTTCGGGCGTCGGCCGGAACGGCGCGGCGCGGCGGGCGATGCTCGCCTCGATCCAGCCTCCCGCGCGCGGGTCCACCGCGGCGTCGCGGCAGGCCTCCTCGACCATGGCGCGCGTGCAGTCCGCCTCGCCGCGCAGCACCTGCCAGGGCTTGGGCAGGCGGCGCCAGACCAGCGTGTCGGGATGGATCCCCGTCCCGTCGCGCCGGTGCCAGGCGGCGACATCGGCGGCCATCAGGCGCAGCACCTTGCCGGGGCAGAAGGCCGCGAGCAGCCCCTGCTGGCCGGAGGCCGCCAGCAGCGCCATCCACGCCTTGCGCGCGGTGTTCCAGGCCTGGGCGGTGAGGTTCCAGGTGCTGGAATCGTTGCCGGGCTGCACCACCATGCTGTCGAGATCGATCGCGCTCGCCTTCCACGCGGCTTCGAGATCGCCGGCGATGTCGGCGAGCACCGCCAGCCATTCGCCGATCAGCCGGCCGACCGCCTCGCCATCCAGCCTGGCGAGAACCGCGCGGTCCGGATGGGCGCGGGCGATCGCCGCCCAGTCGGTGCGGGGATCGCGCGCGCAGCGTTGCAGCAGGGCTTCGGCGATCTCGTCGAAGGCGCGCGCCTGGGGGGTGATGGTGAACTCGCTGCGGCGCGCGCCGGTGGCCGTGATGTAGGCGATGAAGGCGGCGCCCCAGATGGAGGCCGCGAAGGCGTCGAACGGAATCGCCGTGGCCAGCCCGGTCTTGCCGATGCGGCGCCAGCGCAGCAGGCGGAGCTCCTTCTCATAGGTGGCGAGGTGCGCCTCGAGCCGCGTCAGCAGGCGGAAGCGCTTGTTGTAGGCGTGGTTGCCGAAGCCGATGCCGATCGCGCGCCGCTCGGCGCGGATCAGCCGGTCGTTGCGGAAATCATTGCGGCCGGGCGGCTTGCCGAGCGCGCCGGAGAGATGGGCGAGGAAGCCGCGGATGCGCGCGGGATCGCGTTCCTCGGCGCCGATGATCGCGGGCGAGGGGTTGGCGGCGATCCACTCCGCGAACAGCGTGTGCGCGAGCGCGATCTTGCGCCGCGGGGCGACGGGCGCGAACCAGTTCTCGGACATCGCACTGAAGGGAAGCCGTGCATCGGCCACCTGGCGCAGCCGCGCCGCCATCTCGCCATCGGCGGCGATCGCGGGGAGTTGCAGCAGGTCGCGCGCCACGCTTTCCGGCATGCTCCGCTCGGCGAGGCCGCGATGCAGCGCTGCGAGGATGCGCCGGTCCGCTGCCGTCGGCGCCGGCGCGAGGCGCCTCAGGCCGTAGCGGCTCAGGATGCGCCGGAGCCATTCCGGCATGCTGTCGCCTTCCCTTCTGCTTCCCCATCCCAATTCGGCCATCCTGCCCGTTCCGATAGCGATATCCAATGGCGAGGCTGGCCGGGGCGGGCGGCGACGGAGATGACAGCGCCGTAACTGGAAGTTGAGTCCGCGGACAGCCGAGACTGCCCCCGGTTTCAGCCGGGCAAGTCCGGGAAGGGGAGGGGGCATGATCGGATCCGCGAAGGCAGGCGCGCCGAGCGCCTATCGCTGGTGGCAGCTCGCCTGCGGCATCTGCTGCATGGTGATGATCGCCAACCTGCAATATGGCTGGACGCTGTTCGTCACGCCGATCCAGCAGGCGCATGGCTGGAGCCGCGCCGCCATCCAGGTGGCCTTCACCATCTTCGTGCTGACCGAGACCTGGCTGCTGCCGGTGGAAGGCTGGCTGATCGACCGCTTCGGCCCGCGCGGCACGGTGTTCGGCGGCGGCGTGCTGGTGGCGATCGGCTGGGCGCTGAACGCTTACGCGGATTCGCTGACCTTGCTCTACGTCGCCGCCGCGGTCGGCGGGGTGGGGGCGGGCTTCGTCTATGCCGCCTCGGTCGGCAATGCGCTGGTGTGGTTCCCGGACCGGCGCGGCCTCGCCGCCGGCCTCACCGCGGCGGGCTTCGGCGGCGGCTCGGCGCTGACCGTGGTGCCGATCGCGCGGATGATCGAGGCGCAGGGCTACCAGGCGACCTTCCTGTGGTTCGGCCTCGGCCAGGGCATCGTGGTGATGGCGCTGTCGCTGTTCCTGCGCGCCCCGCGCGCGGGCGAGGTGGCGGCGCTGCCGGCGGCGTCGAAGGTGGTGCAGACGGTGGTGGACCGCACGCCCGGCGAGGTGCTGCGCACGCCGCTGTTCTGGCTGCTCTATGTCATGTTCGTGGCGGTCGGCGCCGGCGGGCTGATGGCGACGGCGCAGCTCGCGCCGATCGCGCGCGATCTCGGCGTCGCCAACCTGCCGGTGAGCATCCTCGGCCTCACCCTGCCGGCGCTGACCTTCGCGCTCTCGATCGACCGCGTGCTGAACGGGCTGACGCGGCCCTTCTTCGGCTGGGTCTCCGACCATATCGGGCGCGAGAACACCATGTTCATCGCCTTCCTGCTGGAGGGCATCGGCATCGTGGCGCTGATGCAGTTCGCCGCCGACCCGCTCGCCTTCGTGCTGCTCTCGGGGCTGGTCTTCTTCGCCTGGGGCGAGATCTACAGCCTGTTCCCGGCGATCTGCACCGACACCTACGGGCGCAAGCACGCCGCAACGAATTACGGCATGCTGTACACCGCGAAAGGCACCGCCGCGCTGCTGGTGCCGCTCTCCTCCTGGGTGCAGGAGACGCTGGGCGGGTGGGACGCGGTGTTCATTGTGGCGGCAGGCTTGAACATCCTGGCCGCTCTGCTAGCGATCCTCGCGGTAAAGCCGCTGCGCCGGCAGACGACGCGGACGGCCGAGATCTCCGTGCCCTTGCCCGCCGCGGGCTGAGACCGAGGACCGCATGCCCGAATTCCGCACCGTCGCCGAGCTCCTGCAGCACGGCGCCGAGGACGCCGCCGCCATCCGCGCGCCGGAGCGGCCGGCGCTCACCTATGGCGGACTGCGCGCGCTGGCCGAGCGCACGGTCGCGAGCCTCAACCGCATCGGCATCGGCCGCGGCGACCGGGTGGCGATCGTGCTGCCCAACGGGCCGGAGATGGCGACCGCCTTCGTCACCATCGCCGCCGGCGCCGCCACCGCGCCGCTCAACCCCGCCTACAAGGACGAGGAATTCGAGTTCTACCTCACCGACCTCAAGGCGAAGGCGCTGGTGCTGATGCAGGGCGCCGAGAGCCCGGCGCGCGAGGTTGCGAACCGGCTCGGCGTGCCGGTGCTCGAGCTGGTGCCGGAGGCGTCCGCCGCCGGCGCCTTCACGCTGGAAGGCGGCACGCCGGGTGCCGCCGCGAAGCCCGGTTTCGCGGAGGAGGACGATGTCGCGCTGGTGCTGCACACTTCCGGCACCACGGCGCGGCCGAAGATCGTGCCGCTGACCCATGGCAACGTGACGGCCTCGGCGCGCAACATCTCCGCGACGCTCGCGCTGACGGCGGCGGATGCCTGCCTCAATGTCATGCCGCTGTTCCATATCCACGGGCTGATCGCGGCGACGCTGTCCTCGCTGTCCGCCGGGGCGGCGGTGATCTGCACGCCGGGATTCAACGCGCTGCAATTCTACCGCTGGCTCGATGCGGAGCGGCCGAGCTGGTACACCGCGGTGCCGACCATGCACCAGGCGATCCTCGCCCGCGCCGAGCGCAACCGCGACATCATCGCGCGCGCGCCGCTGCGCTTCCTGCGGTCCTCCTCCTCCTCGCTGCCGGCGCAGGCGATGCGCGACCTGGAGGCGGCGTTCTCGGCGCCGATGCTCGAGGCCTATGGCATGACCGAGGCGTCGCACCAGATGGCCTCCAACCCGCTGCCGCCGCGGCCGCGCAAGCCGGGCATCGTCGGCCTGCCGGCGGGGCCGGAGATCGCCATCATGGATGATGACGGCAGCATCCTGCCGCAGGGCGCGATTGGCGAGGTGGTGATCCGCGGACCCAACGTGACCAAGGGCTACGAGGCGAACCCCGACGCCAACGCCAAGGCTTTCGTCAACGGTTGGTTCCGCACCGGGGATCAGGGGATGTTCGACGGCGACGGCTATCTGCAGCTCACCGGGCGGCTCAAGGAGCTCATCAAGCGCGGCGGCGAGCAGGTGAGTCCGCTCGAGGTGGATGGCGTGCTGTGCGAGCACCCTGCGGTCGCGCAGGCGCTGACCTTCGCCATCCCGCATGCGATGCTGGGCGAGGAGGTCGGTGCGGCGATCGTGCTGCGCGAGGGCATGGAATGCAGCGAACGCGAGCTGCGCGAATTCGTGAGTGGCCATCTCGCGGATTTCAAGGTGCCGCGGAAGCTGGTGTTCCTGGCGGAGATCCCGAAGGGTGCCACGGGCAAGCTGATGCGGATCGGGCTCGCCGAGAAGCTGGGGATCACGGCCTGAGCTCCGTTCTGAACACGACAACGCTGCGCCGGCGGAGAGTGCGGGCGCAGCAAGTGCCAAGTCGCCAAAAGAAGGAGGGAGGGGGTCTGGGGGAGGGAGTTCATCTCCCTCCCCCAGCTCCTGCATTCGCAGCATGAAGCTCTGCATCTTCGGCGCCGGTGCCATCGGCGGTCTGCTCGGCGCGAAGCTCGCGGCGAAGGGCGATGTCGACGTCACCTTCATCGCGCGCGGGCCGCATCTCGCCGCCATGCAGGCGGATGGCGTGAAGCTCGTCAGCGAGGGCCAGGAGATCGTGGTGCGCCCGCGCTGCGTCGCCTCCGCCGCGGAGGCGGGGCCGCAGGACTATGTCGTCGTCACGCTGAAGGCGCATTCGCTGCCGGGCGCGGCGCAGCAGATGCAGCCGCTGCTCGGGGCGGAGACCGCGATCGTCTCCGCGGTGAACGGCATCCCGTGGTGGTATTTCTACAAGCTGCCGGGCGAGTACGAGGATCGCCGGGTGGCGTCGGTGGATCCCGGTGGACAGGTGTGGGAGAAGCTGCACCCCTCGCGGGCGATCGGCGCGATCGTGTACCCGGCGGCCGAGGTCATCGCGCCCGGAGTCATCGAGCACACCTATGGCGACCGCTTCTCCCTCGGCGAGCCGGATGGCAGCCGCAGCCCGCGCATCGCGGCACTCTCCGAGGCGCTGATCGCGGCGGGCTTCAAGGCGCCGGTGCGGCCGCGCATCCGCGACGAGATCTGGGTGAAGCTGTGGGGCAACCTCGCCTTCAACCCGCTCTCCGCGCTCACCACGCAAACGCTCGACGTCATCACCGGCGAGCCGGAGCTGCGCGCCATCTGCCGCACGATGATGGTCGAGGCGCAGGCGATCGGCGAGAGGCTCGGGGTGCGCTTCGGCATCGACGTGGACCGCCGCATCGCCGGCGGGGCGGAGGTCGGCGCGCACCGCACCTCCATGCTGCAGGACCTCGAGAAGGGGCGGCCGATGGAGATCGATGCGCTGCTCGGGGTGGTGGTGGAGTTCGCCGAGATGCTGGACCTGCCGGCGCCGACCTGCCGCACGGTGCTCGGGCTGGTGCGGGCCCGGGCGCGCGCGGCGGGCTGCTACTAGCGGTGTACGAAAAGGCTGGGGGGCGGAGTGAACTCCGCCCCCCAGACCCCCCACCTCCTTTTTTTGACTTATGGGAAACTTGGCGAGCGCCGTTCTGAACCCGACAACGCTGCGGCGCCTGAGAGTGCGGGAGCCGCAAGTGCCAAGAGTCAAAAAAAGGAGGTGGGGGTGTGGGGGCGGAGTTCTCTCCGCCCCCACGCTCTAAAGCGCGGGGAAGACTTCACAATTTGCCGCGATGCGGACGCGGGCGTTGCCGTCTGCCGCTGCCACCCCCAGATACGACCGCCAGCGACCCATTTCACGGGCCGCGCGGAGGAATTCGTCATGCGCCCCATCCCGCCCCTGGCCGCGCTGGCGGTGCTTGCCGGCTGCGTCGCGTCCGCCCCGCAGGTCTCGCTACCGCCGGATGCGACCGTTGCCGCCACCGATCCGGACCGCGCGGCGATCTTCAACACGGCCTATGTGTTCGCGACCCCCGCCGCGGTCGCGGGACAGCCGCAGCAGGCCGCGCTGGCGGTGGCCAATCTCGAATACCTCGCCGCCACCCTGCCGAATTCGGCGCGCTGGTACGGCATGATGCCGACCGTCGGCATCGAGATGGCGCGGGCGCGGGCCGAGGCGCGCGCGGCGCTCGGGATCGCGCCGGATGCGCCCTCGCAGGAGGTGATCAACGCGCTGTTCGCCGCGCGCCGGGCGCTCGACGCCGGCGATTCCGCGGCGGCGCAGCAGATCCTGTCGCGGCCGGTGTTCCGCAAGAGCGGCCCCGAGATGCTGCAGAGCCTCGCCGCCCTGCCGCCCTTGCCGCAGGCGAATATCGCCGCGGCGCATGCGCAGGCCGAGCTCTACCGGCTGGACCGCGAGGGCCGCGGTGGTGGCGGCCCCGGCGGCAGCGGCGGTGGCGGCGGCGGCGGCCGCAACTGAGGTGCGACGGCGCGCCCTCCTCGGAGGGCTGCTGGCGGCGGCGAGCTGCGGCCCGCCGCCGCCGAGCGCGAGCCTGCCGAGCGGCTTCGTTTCCGGCGCCGGCGACCCGACCCGCGCCGCCATCATCGAATGCGCCTATGTGTTCAACAACCCGGCTTCGGTGGCGGGGCGGCCCGAGCAGGCGGCGCGTGCGGTCGCGGCGTTCGAGTATCTCGCGGTCGAGCTGCCCTACGGCCCGCGCTGGCCGCAATTCGGCGGCATCGTCGCGCCGCAATTGGCGAGCGGGCGCGCCGAGCTGCGCGCCGCCTTCGGCATCGCGCCGAATACGCCGCCGCAGCCCGTCATCAACGCGCTTTTCAGCGCGGCCAACGCCTTGATCGCCGGCGATCCGCAAGCCGCGGCGGCCGTGCTGCCGCCGGCGATCTTCACGCTGGGCGGCCAGGCCACCCTGGCCCGCCTTGCGGCACTTCCCTACCTGCCGCAGACTGCCACCGCGGCAGCTGCCGCGGAGCGCCAGATGCGCGCCATCGACATGGATCAATTCAGGCCGCGCCGCCTACGGTGATGATCGCGATGCTGTGGTTCCGTGCGGCGCTCGTGCTGCTGCTCCTGGCCGGGTGCGACGAGATGCGGCGGCCGCAGCCGCGGCCCGAATTGCCCCCCGGCTTCGTGCCCTCGAGCGGCGACCCGATGCGCGGCGTGATCAATGCCGCCGCCGCCTCCTTCACCAACATGGCGGCGCCGCTGCAAGGCCAGCCGGTGCGCGCGGCGCAGGCCGTGGCGCAGCTCGAAGCCCTCGCCGACCAGGTGGAGACCAATGCGCGCTGGCGCAACCTGCCGCCGGGCCTCGGCCATGCGCTGCGCCTGGCGCGCGAGGAAGAGCGCAACGCGCTCGGCGCGAAACAGGATGTGCCGCCGCGCGAGCTGATCCAGGCGCTGGGGCGCGCCGCCCAGGCGCTCGGCCGCAACGACGAGGCGGGCGCCGCGGCAGCACTGCCGGCCCGGCTGTTCACGCCGGGCGGGGAGGAGACGCTGCGCGCGCTGTCGCGCCTCGGGCCGCTGCCCGCCGGCGAGCAGGCCACCGCGGCGCTGGCGCGGGAAGTGGCGCGGCTGGACGCCGAAGGCGGCTGGGAAGGCGGAGGCGGCTGGACGCAGACCGGCCCGGCCGGCGCGATCACCGACGGGCTCGGCCTCGGCTACTGAGCGCCTCTCGCGCGCGGCCTCGGCTGTCGGACGACCGTCGCGGCAGTGCCGCGCCCCCCCAAACCCCATCCCTCTTTTTGGCTGTTTGGCGCTTGCGGCCAACTGGAATCAGGAGAAGAAAGAGTGGGGGCGGAGAGAACTCCGCCCCCACACCCCCACCTCCTTTTTTTGACTCTTGGTTCTGGCTCCTCCCGCACTCTCGGGCGCCGCAGCGTTGTCGGGCTGAGAACGGAGCTCGCCTCGCTTCCCCGTCATCAAAAAAAGGAGGTGGGGGGTCTGGGGGGCGGAGTTCATCTCCGCCCCCCAGCCTTCCTTGCTCCGTTCGCTGCGAAGGGCCGCGAACTTCGCGGGCAGGACACCAGGCTCAAGCCGCCGGCAGCAGCGGCTTGCGCGCGGCGCAGAATTCCTCGAACGCCGCCACGAACCGCGCGCATTCGGCCTCGCCGATCGGCAGGCTGAGCGCCGCCATGCCGCGCCGCGCGAGATAGATACCGGCCGCCAGCATGTCGAAGAAGAACAGCTCGCGCATCTGCTCCTCCTCGGCGCTCGGCTTGTAGGGCGCGGTCACCGGCCCGGCGCGGAAATGCGGCGCCATCATCGAGCCGGCGCCGGTGAAACCCACCGCCACGCCATGCCGCGCCGCCGCCGCGTTGCACGCCGCCCGCAGCGCCTCGCCGCGCGCGAACAGCGCCTCCGCCGCCGCTTCGTCGAAGATCTCGCCCAGCGCCACGCAGCCCGCGGCCATCGACAGCACGTTGTTGTTGAAGGTGCCGGCATGCGGCAGCGCGCCCGGCCGGTGGCCGTCGAACACCGCCATCACCTCCGCCCGTCCGCCGAAGGCGCCGAACGACATGCCGCCCGCCATGTACTTGCCGAAGCTGGTGAGGTCCGGCGTGATGCCGAGCCGGCCTTGCAGCCCGGACGTACCATGCCGGCTGGTCATCACCTCGTCGAAGATCAGCAGCGCGCCGGTCTCGCGCGTCGCCTCGCGCAGCGCCGCCAGGAATTCGCGGCTCGCGGGTATGCAGCCGCCGGAGCCCTGCATCGGCTCGACGATCACCGCCGCGAGCGAATCCCCCGCCTCGCGCACCGCGGCGGCCGCGCCGGCGGCATCGTTGTAGTCGGCGAAGACGAAGGGCACCGGCAGGTTCACCGCGGAGACCGGCACGCCCATCGGGAAGGTGAACACCCCGCCGTGATAGCCGCCGCGGAACACCATCACCGCCTGCCGCCCGGTGAAGGCGCGCGCGCCCGCCATCGCCATGATGTTCGCTTCGGTGCCGCTGTTGGTGAAGCGCACCAGCTGCACGGACGGAAACCGCCCGCAGATCAGCGCTGCGAGCCTCGCTTCGTTCTCCCCCACCGCGGCGAGGTTCACCCCGCGATCCATCGCCGCCTTCACCGCATCGAGGATGCGGCGCTCCGAATGGCCGAACAGCCCGGCGCTGTACTCGCCGCAGAAATCGACATAGTCGCGCCCGTCCGCGTCCCACAGGCGGCAGCCCTCGCCGCGCGCCATCGCGGTCGGGAAGGGCGTGTAGAACAGCACCGTGCGCGTGTTGCCGCCCGGCATCACCTCGCGCGCGCGGGCGTGGATCGCCGCACTGTTCGGCCGCGCCGCAGCATAGGCCTCGCGCGCTTCCGCGAGTGCCGCGTCGAGGTCGCTGTTGCGCGAGGGCGGGTTATCCAGCATGCGTCTCTCCTGGACCGAAGGGGCAGGCTCGCGCCAGGCGCGCTGCGGGTCAATCGCCGGCGCGGCATGCTTCCTGCTTGCCCCGGGGCGCGAGGGTTGGGCGCGAGGGCGGGGAGGGGGCAGGGCGGAGTGGCAAGCGCGATCGTCATCATCGGCGGCGGACCCGCCGGCCGTGCCGCCGCCGAGATCCTGCCCGGCGCCACCCTGATCGCCCGCCCCGCGCTCACCGCCTGGCACGCCGAGCCCGGCCTGGTCTGGACCGAAGGCACCCACGGCGTCGAGCCGGTTCCCTTCGAGCGCCTGCTGCTCTGCGCCGATGAGCCGCTGCTGCTCGCCGCCCTCGGCGCCGCCTTCGAAGGCCAGCGCCCGCGCGTGGATACGACCGGCGCCACCAGCCTCCCCGGCATCTACGCGGCGGGCGTCATCCTCGGCGCGGCGACGCGGGAGGAAGCCGCGGCGCAGGGGCGCATCGCCGCGCGCGCCCTGGCCGGCCAGCCGCCCGGCGGCCGCATCCAGATCCGCCCGCTGCCACCCGCGCCGGCGCTGCGCCCCGGCCCCGCCGCGCTGCTCGCCGCTTCCGGCACGCCGGCGGCCAGCGAGGCGGAACGCCGCCGCCTCGCCCTGCCCGTCGGCCTCTGTCCCGCCCGCAGCGTCTCGCTCGCCGCGCTCGCCGAGCTCGCCGGCGACATGCCGGCGCCGGCGCCGCTGCAAGAGGATGTGGAGCGGCTGGCATGACGGCGCCCGACGCGATCGTGCTCGGCGGCGGGCTGCACGGGCTCTCCGCCGCCCTGCATCTCGCCCGCCGCGGCCGCCGCGTGCTGGTGCTCGAGAAGGACCGGGTCGGCGCGCATGCCTCCGGCTGGTCCGCCGGCGGCGTGCGCAGCCTCGGCCGCGACCTCGCCGAGGTGCCGCTCGCGGTCGAATCCCTCGCCCTCTGGCACCGCATCGCCGAGCTGGTCGGGGAGGATTGCGGCTTCCGCGCCACCGGCCAGGTGAAGCTCGCCGAGAACGACGCCGAGATGGAGCTGCTCGCCGCTCGCGCGGACCGGCTGCGCGCCGCCGGCTGGGCGCATGAGGAGCCGGTGGACCGCGCCGAGCTCCGCCGCCTGCTTCCGGCCGTCGCGCCGCATTGCGTCGGCGGGCTGGTGGTGCGCGGCGACGGCTTCGCCACCCCCTACCGCACGACCCTCGCCTTCCGCCGCGCGCTCGAGACCGCCGGCGGCGTGGTGCAGGAGGGAAGGCGCGTGATCGCCGCGCAGCGCCGCGGCAGCCTGTGGTTCCTGCGCACCGCGATCGGCGAGCCGGTCTCCGCGCCGATCCTCGTCAACGCCAGCGGCGCCTGGGGCCCGCGCCTCGCGCGCCATCTCGGCGAGGGCATCCCCGCGCGCTTCGCCGCGCCGATGATGATGCTGACCGATGCGATGCCACCCTTCGTCACGCCGGTGGTCGGCGCCACCGGCCGCCCGCTCTCCTTCAAGCAGCTCGAGAACGGCCAGGTGATGATCGGCGGCGGGCACCGCGGCGTGGGCGATCTCGAAGCCGGGCGGGCAAGGCTGGATATCCCGCGCCTCGCCTATTCCGCCCGCACCGCGCTCGAGCTCTTCCCGCTGCTGCGCAGCACCCGCATCGCGCATATGTGGGCAGGGCTCGAGAGCATCATGCCGGACGAGATCCCGGTGATCGGGCTGTCCACCCGCTTTCCCGGGCTCGTGCACGTGTTCGGCTTCTCGGGCCACGGCTTCGCGCTGGGACCCATCGTCGGGCGCATCGTCGCCGACCTCGCACTGGATGGGGCGACGGACCTGCCGATCGCGGCATTCCGGCCGGAACGCTTCGCCGGCGGCGTGGTGTCGACGGCGCTGCCGCAGCCGGCGGGGTAGCGCACACAGCCCCACGTTGGACACTGGGGAAGGAGTGAACTCCTTCCCCAGACCCCATCCTCCTTTTTTTGGTGACTTGGGAAGCGTGGCGAGCGCCGTTCTCGATTCCGAGGGTTCAACCTGCGGCTCAGGGGCGCGGCGGGATCTGCGCCTTGCGCAGCTCGGGCTCGAGGCGCCCGGTCAGCAGCAGCCACGCCATCCGGAAATCGCTCGCGAAGGACCATAGCGGGTGGCCGAAGGTCGCCGGCTTGTTGTGCTCGACGAAGAGATGCGAGGCCCAGGCGAAGCCGTAGCCCACCACCAGCGCCAGCGGCAGCAGCCACCAGGTCAGCGTGACGATCGCCGCCGCCAGCAGGATCACCCCGGCCAGAGTGCCGATCGCATGCAGCCGCCGCGTCCGCGCATCCGCGTGTTGACGCAGGTAGAAGGGCCAGAACTCGGCATAGCTCGCGAAGGCCATGGCGCCATCCTAGGGCGTTTTCATCCGCATGGCGCGCTCCGTTCTCAACCCGACAACGCTGCGTCGCCCGAGCGTGCGGGAGCCACGAGCACCAAGAAGTCAAAAAAAGGAGGTGGGGGGTTTGGGGGGCGGAGTTCATCTCCGCCCCCCAATCTTTCTTTCTCTTCTCGGGCCTACAACCGCGCCTCCCGCAGCCGCGCCGCGAGGAGATCGACGAACAGCCGCGTCTTCGCCAGGGGCATGCGGGTCGGCTGCCAGACGGCGTGGACCGGAAGGCGTGCCGCCTCGAATTCCTCGAGCACGATCTCGACCACGCCCTGGTCCACGAGATCGCGGATCTGCCACAGCGGCGTGCGGCCGATGCCGCGGCCGCGCGCCACCGCTTCGTGGATCGCCGCCGTGCTGTCGGTGCGGAAGCGCCCCTGCACGCGCACCGCCCTACGCCGGCCGCCGATGTGGAAGGGCCAGGTCTCCGCCTCGCCTTCGGCGAGCCGCAGCACGCAGTCGTGGCGCGTGAGATCGTCCGGGCGCTCGGGCCGGCCATGGGCGGCGAAGTAGCTCTTCGCGCCGAACACGACGACGCGCAGCTCGCCGAGCTTGCGCGCGCGCAGCCGGGAATCCGGCAGCTCGCGGATGCGCACCGCCACGTCCAGCCGCTCCTCGAGCAGGTCCGGTGGCCGGTCGGAGGCCTTGAGCTCGATCTCCACCCGCGGGTAGCGCGCCATGAAGTCGCAGATGGCGGGCACGATATGGGCCGGGGCGAACAGGGCGGGGGCGCCGATCCGCAGCAGGCCCGAGGGCTCCGCCTGCAGGCGGGCCGCGTCCAGGCTGGCTTCCGCGATCTCGGCGAGCGCCGGCTTGAGCCGGCGGAAGAAGGCGAGCCCGGCCTCGGTCGGCGCGGATCGGCGCGTGGTGCGCCGGACCAGCGGGACGCCGACGGCGCGTTCCACTGCGGCGAGCGAGCGGCTGACCGATTGCAGCGAGCGGCCGAGCGAGCGTGCCGCGGCGGTCTGGCTGCCCTGTTCCACGATCGCCAGGAAGGCTTCGAGATCCTCGGTCCGCAGCATGCGCATTCTCCCGCTTTCCGGAAGAGTGTGTCGCGCCGCGCGCCGGTTCCCGCCGCAGGGCGGCAATCCCATCCTGCCACCGCGTGGCGGCCGGAGGGAGCAGCCGATGACGACCAGGCGGAACGCGATGCGGGCGGCGGCGGCGCTCGGCCTTGGCGGGGGCCCGGTGCGGCGGGCCGCGGCGGCGGGCACCTGGCCGGACCGTCCGCTGCGCTGGGTGGTGGGCTATCCCGCCGGCGGCCCGACCGATCACTTCGCCCGGCTGATCGGCGGCGCCATGGCCGCGGCGCTCGGCCAGCCCGTGCTGGTGGACCCGCGCCCCGGCGCCGGCGGCATCATCGCCACCGAAGCCGTGCTGCGCGCCCCGGCCGATGGCCACACGCTGCTCAGCGCCGACAACGGCATGCTGGTCTTCAGCCCCGCCCTCTACGCCCGGCTGCCCTATGATCCGGACCGCGACCTCGCGCCGATCGGGCTGATCGGCCGCTTCGCCCTCCTGCTGGCGGTGCGGCGGGAGAGCCCGTTCGGCAGCTTCGCCGAGCTTCGGGCGGCCGCGCACACGCGGCAGGTGGCGTTCGGCTCCGCCGGCGTCGGCTCGCCGCACCACCTTGTGCTGGAGCTGCTGAAGCAGCGGAGCGGGATCGAGATCATCGACGTGCCCTTCCGCGGCATGCCGGGGGTGCTGCCGGAGCTGCTGGCCGGGCGCGTGGATGCGGCGATCAGCGACATCACCAGCGCCCTGCCGGCGCTGCGGGCGGGGGACCTGCGCGCCTTGATGGTCCTTGAGGAGAGCCGCTCGGCCCTGCTGCCGGAGGTGCCGACGGCGCGCGAGGCGGGGCAGGACGTGGTGGCCCGGGCGTGGCAGGGGCTCTGTGTCGCGCAGGCGACGCCGGCGGCGATCCGCACGCGGCTGGGCGGGTTATTGCGCGACGCGCTCGCCACCGAGCCGGTGGCCGCCGGGCTGCGCGGCCTCGGTGCGGAAACCATCGGCGGCGATGCCGCGGAATTCGCCGCGCTGCTGCGGCAGGACAGCGCGACCTGGCGGCCCCTGATCCGCAGCCTCGGCATCCACGTGAACCCGTGACGGGGGCCCGGCCGTGACCATAGCCGCGCCGCCGCGCCCGCCGATGGATCCCGCCCAGGGCGTGCGCCGGATCCCGGCGGCGCCGCATCAGCTCACCGGGCGCGTCACCCCGACCGCGCAGCTCTTCACCCTGGCGCATTTCGGCATCCCGCGCGTCGACCCGTTGCAATGGTCGCTGACGATCGACGGGCTCGCCGGCCCGCGCCGGTTCCGGCTGGACGAGCTGCTGGCGCGGCCGAAGCGTATCGTCGAGGCGGTGCATCAATGCGCCGGTAATCCGCTCGAGCCGGCGGTGCCGACGCGGCGGGTCGCCAATCTGCGCTGGGGCGGGGTGGATCTCGCCGCGCTGCTGGACGAGGCCGGCACCGATCCGCGGGCGCGCTTCCTGTGGTCCTATGGCCTGGATGGCGGCGGCTTCGCCGGAACGCGATGCGACTGGTACGTCAAGGACCTGCCGCTGGCGCGGCTCGCCGGGGGCGACGTGCTGCTCGCCCATGAGCTGAACGGCGCCCCGCTTTCCGCCGAGCACGGCTATCCGCTGCGTCTCGTCGTGCCGGGCCATTACGGCACCAACAGCGTCAAATGGCTGTGGCGGCTGAGGCTCGCGGCGGAGCGCGCGGATGGCCCCTTCACTACCACCTTCTACAACGACCCCGGCCCGCCGGCGCGGCGGCCGGTCTGGGCGCTGGCGCCGGAGGCGGTGATCGTCGCGCCAGCGCCCGATGCCGTGCTCGCGGTCGGCCGGCCGGCCGAGATACGCGGCTGGGCGTGGTCCTTCGGCGGCATCGAAGCGGTCGAGGTCAGCACCGATGGCGGGGCGCGCTTCGCGCCCGCGGCGCTCGAGCCGCGGCGAGGCTGGGCGTGGCAGGGCTTCGCCTTCCCCTGGCAGCCCGCCGCGACGGGCGAGGCGGTGCTGGCGGTGCGGGCCATCGCCGCGGACGGTTCCGCCCAGCCGCCACAGGACGCGCGCAACGCGATCCACCGGGTCCGCGTGTTCCTCCGCTGACCGCTGCGCAGCGGCATGCCAGTAAGGGGCCATGCCGCTTCCCGGTGCCCTCGCCCCGCTCCGCTACCCTGTCTACCGCCTGCTGTGGACCGCCAACCTCGCCAGCAATATCGGCCTCTGGGTCCAGAACACGGCGGCGGGGTGGATGATGACCTCGCTCGCCCCCTCGCCGGCGATGGTGAGCCTGGTCCAGGCCGCCTCCACCCTGCCGGTCTTCCTGCTCGCCCTCCCCGCCGGCGCGCTCGCCGACATCATCGACCGCCGGGTCTATCTCATCGGCGCCCAGATCTGGGTGACCGCGATGGCGCTGCTGCTGGCGCTGCTCACCGGCGCCGGCGTGCTCGGCGCCTGGGGGCTGCTCGTGCTGACCTTCGCGATCGGCGCCGGCCAGGCGATGAACTTCCCCGGCTGGGCCGCCACCACGCCGGAGCTGGTGCCGCGCGAGGACCTGGTGCAGGCGATCGCGCTGAACGGGGTCGGCTTCAACCTCTCGCGCGCGGTGGGCCCGGCGCTCGGCGGCTTCGTCATCGGCCTCGCCGGCATCCAGGCGGCCTTCCTGCTCGCCGCGGCGAGCTTCGGCTCGCTCATCGTCGGCATGCTGTTCTGGCGGCGCGAGGTGCGGCGCTCCGCGCTGCCCCCGGAACATTTCCTGGGCGCGGTGCGCGCCGGGGTGCGCTTCGTCGCCGCCTCGCCGCCGATGCGCGCAACCATCCTGCGCGCCTGCGTCTTCTTCTTCTTCTCGGCCGCGATCTGGGCGCTGCTGCCGCTGCTGGTGCGCCAGGGCCTCGGCCTCGGGCCGGAGGCCTTCGGGCTGTTCCTCACCGCCATGGGGGCGGGGGCGGTGGCCGCGGGGCTGCTGCTGCCCTCGCTTCGCGCCAGGCTGCCGACGCGCGGCGCCACCGTGCTCGCCTTCTCCCTGGTCGGCTGCGTGGCGCTGGCGCTGCTCGCGCTGGTGCCGCACTGGCTGGCGGCCGTGCTCGGCATGGCGCTGTTCGGCGTCGCCTGGATCGGCGCCGCCAGCACCTTGCAGGCGGCGGCGCAGATGGCGGCACCCGCCTGGGTGCGGGCGCGGGCGATCGCGATCTATCAGCTCTCCTTCTTCGGCGCCCTGACCCTGGGCGCGGTGATCTGGGGCTGGGCGGGCGACGCGCTCGGCACCCGCGCCGCGCTCGGCGTCGCCGCGGCGGCCGGGGCGGTGGGCGCCCTCGCGGTGCGCGGCGTCGGGCTCGATCGCACGACGCGGGCGGAGCCGGTCTCGAGTGTCGCCCTGCCCAACCCCGAAGCGCCGGCGGCCGAGCTCGCGCGCCTGCTCGCGGGCCGCTCCGGCCGCGTGCTGGAGGTGGTGCGCTACACCGTGCTGGCCGAGCGCCGCGCCGACTTCCTCGCCGCGATGCAGGAGGTCCGCCGGGCGCGGCTGCGCGCCGGCGCCGCGGTGTGGCGGCTCTACGAGGACATCGCCCACCCGGAGCGCTTCGTCGAGCTCTGGGCGGTCGAATCCTGGGAGGAGCATCTGCGCGAGGCGAGCCGCCTGGGCCCGGAGGATCGCGCGGCCCTGGCGCGCGTCGCCGCGCTGCATGCGGGCGAGGAGCCGCCCGAGGCGGCGCGGTATCTCAACGTCCAGCCCTGATCCCGGCGCCGGTCTGTCACCCCGGAAACGGGCATGGCAAGACTCGGGCCGGCACTATGTCTAGGCCGCCACGGAACGCAGGAGACTGGCGATGGCGACTGCCCCCAAGCTGCGGGACACCCGCAACGACCTCGGCGCCAATGTGCGCGAGGCCTCGGTCGCGGTGCTCAACGCGACGCTCGCGGACACGATGGACCTGAACAACGCCGTGCACATGGCGCACTGGACGGTGAAGGGGCCGCACTTCGCCGCCCTGCACACCCTGTTCGAAAGCTTCTACGGCCAGCTCGGCGACGCCACCGACGATGTCGCGGAGCGCATCGTGCAGCTCGGCGGCACGCCGGACGGCACCACCCAGGCGGTCGGCGCCAAGACCCGTCTCGCCCCCTATCCCGCCGATCTCACCGCCGGGCTCGACCACGTCGCCGCGCTGACCGAGCGCTACGCGGCGCTGGCGAAATCCGTGCGCGCCGGCATCGGCGGCACGGCCGAGGCGGGCGATGCCGACACCGCCGACCTGCTGACCGGCCTCTCGCGCACCCTCGACAAGGCGCTGTGGATGCTGGAGGCGCATCTGCAGGGCTGAGACCCAGCCTCAAGGAGACCGTCATGGCGCGCCGATCCAGGGCGCCGGGCCCTGGCCCGGCGCGGCAATCCCCGATCGCCCTGCCGCCGGCCGGCCGCACCGGCGGTAGGCGCGGAGCGGCCGACGGAAGGCGCGCCATGCGCCGCGCCGGGCTGTCGCTGCTGCTGGCGCTGGCGGGGTGCGCGGGGAATTTCGCGCCGGGCGGCGTCGCCGGCATCGCCAGCGGCGAGGGCTGCCGCCCCCAGCTCGCGAGCTATGACGGCGCCGCCGACACGCTGCTCGGCGAACGCCGCGGCTTCTTCCGCGCCGGGCTCCCGCAGCCGCCCTGGCAGCGGCCCGGCCCCGCCGCGGGCAGCGGGCTGCAGGCGGATCTCGCGCAGGAGAATGCCGATCTGGACAGCGTACAGATCGCCTTCGACTCGCTGCTCTATTGCCGCTGGATCGAGGCGCGCACGGTGCGCGCCGACCTCGCGGCGCGCCGCATCGCCCGGCCGGAGGCCGAGCAGCGCATGGCGGCGCTGCGCGCCCGGCTGCGGCGCGACCTCGACAAGGCGCGCCAGGTGCTGGCGCGGCTGGAGGCGCAGTCGCGCGAGCGCGAGCCGGCGCTGGAATCCGCCGCCCCCGGCGTGCGCACCGAGGCGGCGCGGGCGCGCGCCGCGCGCGGCCAGGCGAGCCGGGCGGTCGCCGCCGCCACCGTGCCGCTCCGGCTGCGGCCCGACCAGGCGGCGCCGGAGATCGGCCGGGTGCCGCAAGGCCAGGCAGTCAGCCTGCGGCCGGCGGCATCGGGCTTCGCCTATATCGAAGGGGCGGCGCTGCGCGGCTACGCCCCCGCCGCGGCCTTCCAGGCGGCCGAGCGCACGCCGCCCGCCGCCGCGCCGGGCGGGGGCGGGGAACTGCGCCGGCTCGCCGCCACCAACCTCGCCAAGCGCGACAATTTCGCCGAGAGCATCCAACTCGCCGAGAACGCGGCGGTCTCGGGGTTCGAACTCGGGACGTGAAAGGCTGGGGGGCGGAGTGAACTCCGCCCCCCAGACGCGTGGCGAGCTCCGTTCTCAGCCCGACAACGGCGTGGCGCCTGAGAGTGCGGGAAGAGCCAGAACCAAGTAGCCAAAAAAAGGAGGTGGGGGTGTGGGGGCGGAGTTCTCTCCGCCCCCACTCTTCAGGCTTTCAGGAAGGCGAGCAGGTCGGCGTTCAGCCGCTCCTTGTGCGTGTCGGTCAGCCCGTGCGGCGCGCCGTCATAGACCTTGAGCTCGGCATGCGGCACCAGCCGGGCGGAGGCGCGGCCCGCGGTGTCGATCGGCACGATCTGGTCGTCGTCGCCGTGCACGATCAGGGTGGGGCGGTCGAATTTCCCGAGGTCCTCGGTGAAGTCCGTCTCCGAGAAGGCCTTGATGCAGTCATAGGCGTTCTTGTGGCCGGCCTGCATGCCCTGGAGCCAGAAGGCGTCGATCATGCCTTGGGACACCGCGGCGCCGGGGCGGTTGAAGCCGAAGAAGGGGCCGGAGGCGAGGTCGCGGTAAAGCTTGGAGCGGTCGGCGAGGCTGCCGGCACGCAGGCCGTCGAACACCTCGAGGGGGAGGCCACCGGGATTGGCGGCGGTCTTCAGCATCAGCGGCGGGACGGCGGAGATCAGGCCGAGCCTGGCGACGCGCCCGGTGCCGTGGCGGCCGACATAGCGGGCGACCTCGCCGCCGCCGGTCGAGAAGCCGAACAGCGACACGCCGCGCAGGTCCAGCGCCTCGATCAGCTGGGCGAGGTCATCGGCATAGTGGTCCATGTCGTTGCCGTGCCAGGGCTGGCTCGAGCGGCCATGGCCGCGGCGATCATGGGCAATGACGCGGAAGCCGTTGGCGGCGAGGTGGAAGGCCTGGGATTCCCAGCTGTCCGCCTGGAGCGGCCAGCCATGGCTGAGGATCACCGCGGGACCCTCGCCCCAGTCCTTGTAGTGGATCGCGACGCCGTCGCGCGTGGTGATGCTGGTCACGGTTCTGGTTCCTTGCCGTGCGGTCGAGGGGGAAGGCGGCGCGCCCGGCGGGCGGCCGCGGGAAGCGGAAGCGCGGCCAGGGCCGCGGCGGCGAGCATGCCGCGTTTCGTCGGCGCCGTACGGCTCGAGCGCGCGCGGGGGCGTCGGGCGGGGCTCACGCTTGCGTGGCCGGCGCCGGCGGGCTGGCCCGACTCGCGGCCCGCGTTGTTTACCCAGGGTCGGGCGTCTATCTTCTCCCCCGATCAGGGAACAAGACATGAACGATCTGTTCGGTCGCGACGGTGCCCGCAAGGGCTCGGTCGGGCAGAGCGAGGGCTACTCGGCCAAGGATATCGAGGTGCTGGAGGGGCTGGAGCCCGTCCGCCGCCGCCCCGGCATGTATATCGGGGGCACCGACGAGAACGCGCTGCATCACCTCGCCGCGGAGATCCTCGACAACGCCATGGACGAGGCGGTCGCCGGCCATGCCGACCGCATCGAGGTGCGGCTGGAGGCGGGCAACTGGCTGACCGTGCGCGACAATGGCCGCGGCATGCCGGTGGACCCGCATCCGAAATTCCCCAAGCTCTCGGCGCTCGAGGTCATCCTCACCATGCTGCATTCGGGGGGGAAATTCTCGGGCAAGGCCTACAACACCTCGGGCGGGCTGCATGGGGTGGGGTCGTCGGTGGTGAACGCGCTGTCGGAGCGCATGGAGATCGAGGTCGCGCGCGACCGCGCCCTGTTCACCCAGGCCTTCGCGCGCGGCAAGGCGGCGACCAAGCTCAAGAATGCCGGGCCGGTGCAGAACCGCCGCGGCACCACCGTGCGCTTCCGTCCCGATCCCGAGATCTTCGGCAAGCACGAATTCCGCGCCGAGCGGCTGTACCGGCTGTGCCGGTCGAAGGCCTACCTGTTCCGCGGGGTCGAGATCCGCTGGGCCTGCGATGCGAAGCTCGCGAGCGACAGCGTGCCGGCCGAGGCGGTGCTGCATTTCCCGGGCGGGCTTTCGGATTTCCTGGCCTCGGCGCTGGAGGGCCGGGCGCAGGTGGTGCCGGCCGCGTTCGCCGGCGAGGCGGAGTTCCCGGACGGCGCCGGGCGGCTCGAATGGGCGCTGACCTGGATCGAGCAGGGCGAGACCTTCCAGAACCTCTACGCCAACACCATCCCGACGCCGCAGGGCGGCACCCATGAGCAGGGCATGCGCGCGGCGCTGGTGAAGGGGTTGCGCGCCTATGGCGAGCTCAAGAAGGACAAGCGCGCCGGCAGCGTGACCGCCGAGGACGTGATGGGCGGGCTGGCCGGCATGCTCTCGGTGTTCATCCGCGAGCCGCAATTCCAAGGCCAGACCAAGGACAAGCTGACCAGCGCGGAGGCCGCGCGGCTGGTGGAAGCCGCGCTGCGCGATCACTTCGACCACTGGCTGGCGGGCGATCCGAGTTCCGCCGACAATTTGCTCGCCTTCGTCATCGAGCGTGCCGAGGACCGCATCCGCCGGCGCGAGCAGAAGGACACGCCGCGGAAATCGGCGACGCGCAAGCTGCGCCTGCCGGGCAAGCTCGCCGATTGCGCGCGGGAGAGCGCCGAGGGGACCGAGCTGTTCCTGGTGGAGGGCGATTCCGCCGGCGGCTCGGCCAAGCAGGCGCGGGACCGCGAGACCCAGGCGGTGCTGCCGCTGCGCGGCAAGATCCTCAACGTCGCCAGCGCGAGTGCCGAGAAGCTGCGGCAGAACCAGGAGCTCAAGGACCTGATCGAGGCGCTGGGCTGTGGCGTCGGCGAGCGCTTCGACATCGTGCGGCTGCGCTATGGCCGCGTGGTGATCATGACGGATGCCGATGTGGATGGCGCGCATATCGCGGCGCTGCTGATGACGTTCTTCTACAAGGAGCTGCCGGAGCTGGTGCGGCAGGGCCGCGTGTTCCTGGCGCAGCCGCCGCTCTACCGGCTGCAGGTGCCGGGGAAGTCCATCTATGCGCGCGACGATGCGGACCGCGAGCGGCTGCTGAAGAGCGCGTTCAAGCCGAACCAGAAGGTCGAGGTCAGCCGCTTCAAGGGGTTGGGCGAGATGCCGCCGGCCTCGCTCAAGGAGACCACGATGGATCCGCGCAAGCGGACCTTGCTCAAGGTGATCCTGCCCCCCGAGGAGCGTGCCAGGACTTCCGACCTGATCGAGGCCCTGATGGGTCGCCGGCCGGAGCTGCGCTTCAAGTTCATCCAGGACAACGCGGCCAAGGTCGACGAGGCCGAAGTGGACGCCTGAGACCCCTTCTCCACCCGACAACGGGTTTTTTCGGTGCCGTGCGTTCCTGGCGGGTGCCAAGTCGCCAAAAAAAGGAGGGATGGGGTCCGGGGAAGGGAGTTCACTCCCTTCCCCGGTTCTTTCCTTATTCGCTCGTTCGCCCCCGAATCAGATCCGCGCCCTTCTCCGCGATCATCAGCGTCGAGGCGTAGGTATTCGCCGAGGTGATGTGCGGCATGATGGATGCGTCGATGACGCGCAGCGCCTCCACCCCGTGGACGCGCAGCTGGTCGTCCACCACCGCGGTGCGGTCGGTTGCCGGTCCCATCCGCGCCGTGCCGCAGAGGTGGTAGGTGGTGGAGCCGTTGCGGCGCGCGAAGTCGAGCAGCTCGTCGTCGGTCTGCACTTCGCGGCCTGGCAGGGTCTCGTGGTCCACGAAGGGCGCGAGCTCCGGCGTCGCGAGCATGCGGCGCACCAGGCGCATGCCGCCGAGATGGACGCGCTGGTCCATCGGATCCGAAAGGTAGTTGGGCTGGATCTCCGGGTCCTCGAAGACGTCGGTGCTGCGTGCGCGCACCCAGCCATGGCTTTCCGGGCGGTGCTGCCAGGCGCCGGCGGTCATGCCGGGGTAGCTGTCGAGGATGTAGACCTTGCCGGCGGCGTAGCTGCCGGGGGTGAAGACGCATTGCAGGTCCGGCTGGTCGAGGCCTTCGAAGGATTTCCAGAAGACGTGCACGTGCGAGGGCGCGACGGCGAGGATGCTCGGCCGGCGCATCGCCCAGCGCGCCACCTGGGCCCATAGCTTGGTGCCGCGGGAGAGCTCGTTCAGCGTCACCGCGCCGGGCTTCGCCTTCATGACGAAGCGCGAGGCGTAGTGGTCGCGGAAATTCTCGCCGGCCGGGAGTTCCTGAATCATCTCCACGCCGAGGCGGTGGATGAGCGGCGCGGGCCCGATGCCGGACACCTGCAGCAGCCGCGCGGTGTTCACCGTGCCGGCGCTGACGATGACCTCGCGCCGCGCGCGGATCTCGGTTGCGGCGCCGCCGCGTTCCCGGATGTAGCGCACGCCGATCGCGCGCTTGCCTTCGAAGAGGATGCCGCTGGCGCGCGCATTGGTGCGGACGTCCAGGTTGCGGCGCTTCATCGCCGGCAGCAGGAAGCCGCGCGCGGCGCTGACGCGGCGGCCCTTCTCGATGGCGCGCTGGAAGTAGCCGACACCGGCCTGGTCGCCGCTGTTGTAGTCCGGGTTGCGCGGAATCCCCATGCCGACCACGCCGGCGATGAAGGCCTCCGACACCGGGTGGAACCAGTCCATGTCGGTGACGGGAATGCCGCCATGGCGTCCGTGCACGGCATCGTCGCCGGGGCCGATGCGGCGTTCAGAGCGCCTGAAGTAGGGCAGGACATCCTCGTAGCCCCAGCCGCGATTGCCGCGCTGCGCCCAGTGGTCGAAATCCGCCGGCTGGCCGCGGTTGTAGACCATGCCGTTGATCGAGCTCGAGCCGCCCAGGGTGCGCCCCTGCGTCGTCGCGATGCGCCGCCCGCCGGTGTTGTCGGTGGGCTCGGTGGTGAACTGCCAGGTGCAGGCGGGATCGAACAGCGTCTTGATGAAGCCGGCGGGGATGTGGATGTAGGGATTGCGGTCCGGCGGCCCGGCTTCGAGCACGCAGACGGTGACGCCCGGATTCTCGGTGAGCCGGCTCGCAAGCACCGATCCGGCGGCGCCGGCACCGACGATGACGTAGTCGAAACTCTCGGCCATGCGTCTCCCCCCGCGGCAAGCCCCTGCATAGCCTCGCGCGATGGTGTTGCGAAGACGGCGGCGATGGCGGAATAGTCTTGCCCTCACGATGTCCTGGGGAGGAAAGCATGATCCTGGAACGGCGCCATCTCGCGGTCGGCGCGGCCGCTGTCCTGGCAGCGCGGGCCCTGCCGGCGTCCGCCGCCTCCGCCGATGAAGAGGCGGTGGCGCGCGCGGTGGACACGCTGACGCGCGCGATGCTGGACGTGGACCGCGCGGTGCTGGACCGGCTGACCGCGCCCGAGCTGAGCTACGGCCATTCCGCCGGGCGCATCGAGAACAAGCAGGAATTCATCGCCGCGCTGGTGAACCGCACCAGCGTGTTCAAGCGCATCAACCTGACGCAGCAGAGCGTCGCGGTGGCCGGCAACGACGCGATCGCGCGGCACATCATGGATGCGGATACGGAAAGCGACGGGCGGATCAGCCCGGTGCATATCGGCGTGATGCAAGTGTGGGTGAAGCGCGGCGGCGACTGGCTGCTGCTCGCGCGTCAGGCGTATCGGCTGTAGCAAGAAAAGCGTTGGGGGGCGGAGTGAACTCCGCCCCCCAAACCCCCCACCTCCTTTTTTTGGATACGGGGAAGCGTGGAGAGCGCCGCCCTCCCCCATGCAACGCAGCGCCGCCTGAGAGTGCGGAAGCCGGCGGCACTCGCGTCGTGCGCCGTTCTCCACCCGACAACGGCACGGCGTTTCGCCGTGCGCAGCCACTCGCGCCAAGTCGCCAAAAAAAGGAGGGATGGGGTCTGGGGAAGGGAGTTCACTCCCTTCCCCAGCCTTTTACTCCGCCGCCCTCGCGTAAGGCCCGAGCTGCTCCAGCACCGGGTCGCGGTTGGTCAGCCACCACCCATGCTGGTACGGCCATGAAGCGTCGCCCCGTGTCACACCGAGCGCCGCCGCTGCGTGCAGCGGCCAGTTGGGGTTCTCCAAGGCCTGCCGCCCGATCGCGATCAGGTCCGCGCGGCCTTCCGCCAGCACCGCTTCCGCCTGGTGCGGATCGACGATGAGCCCGACCGCCATGGTGGCGATGCCGGCCTCGCGGCGGATGCGCTCTGCGAAGGGCACCTGGAAGCCGTAGCCGCGCGCCGGGCCGCGCGCCGCGGTCGCGGGGCCGGCGATGCCGCCGGAGGAGCAGTCCAGCACGTCGATGCCCGCCTCGCGCAGCGCCGCGGCGAAGGCGATGGTCTCCTCGATCGGCCGCCCGCCTTCGGCGCCATCCACCACCGAGGTGCGCAGGAACACCGGCTTCGCCGCCGGCCACGCGGCTCGCACCGCGCGCGCGACTTCCAGCGGGAAGCGCATCCGCCCTGCCGCGTCGCCGCCCCATGCGTCGGTGCGATGGTTGGAGAGCGGCGAGAGGAACTGGTGCAGCAGATAGCCATGCGCGGCGTGAATCTCGAGGACATCGAAGCCCGCGCGATCGGCGCGCGCCGTCGCCGCGGCGAAGCCCTCGCGGATGCGCGCGAGCCCCGCCTCGTCCAGCGCCGTCGGCATCAGCCAGCCGGTATTCGCCGGCAGGGCGCTGGGCCCGAAGACCTCCCACGCCACCTCGCCGCGCGCCGCCGCGTCCGCGGGCGTCAGCGGGCCGTTGCCGAACCAGGGACGCTGGATCGAGGCCTTCCGCCCGGCATGGGCGAGCTGGATCGCGGGCGTCGCACCCTGGCTGCGGATGAAGGCGGCGATGCGCGTGAGCGGCGCGACGTGGTCGTCGGACCACAGGCCGGTGTCGCCATGGGTGATGCGGCCTTCCGGCAGCACGGCGGTCGCCTCGACGAACACCGTGCCGGCGCCGCCCACCGCGAAGCGGCCGTATTGCACGAGGTGCCAGTCCGTTGCGAAGCCGTCCTCGGCCGAGTACTGGCACATCGGCGAGATGACGATGCGGTTCCGGAGCGTAAGGCCGCGCAAGGTGAGCGGCCGGAAGAGAGTCGCGGTCATGCCGGGTTCCGTCGCTGGGAAACCCGGAATGTAGCGCCGCGCCGCGAAGGCGCCAGGGTGGCGCCCGGCCCTGCCGGGCCGGGCGCCGTCGGGCTCAGGCGATGACGGTGATGTCGCTCGCCGTCAGCTCGGGCTTGCCGGTGAAATGCGCGATCAGCACATGCTCGCCGGCGCCGGTGCCGTCGGCATCCCACCAGAGGTCGTGGCCATCGGTGTCGTAGATGAATTGGCCGAGGACGGTGCCGGAGGCCTCGCCGGTGGCATTGGCGATGAACTGGCCGGTGACCGCCAGGTTGGCGCCCTCGAGCACGCCATGGCCGAAGCCCGAGGCGGAGACGACGATCTTGTCGGCCCCATGCACGAAGCCGTGCACCCGGTCGCCGCCCTCGGCGGCGGAGTTCCAGACATAGGCATCGTGGCCGCCGCCGCCGATCAGCATGTCCGCGCCGAGGCCGCCGACCAGGGTGTCGCCGCCGAAGCCGCCATGCAGCTTGTCGTCGCCATCCCAGCCCGCGAGCAGGTCGCGCCCGTCGGAGCCGCGCAGGCTGTCGGCGCCCGAGCCGCCGAGGACGGTGTCGTTGCCCTCGAGCCCGTTCAGGTGATCGGCGTCGCCGCTGCCGTTCAGCAGGTCGTCGTCGCGCGTGCCGGTCCCCACGTCGTCGACATACATCACCTGCAGCTGGCCGCCCTCGACCAGCTCGCCGCCGAGGTCGTAATGCGCCTGGGTGTCGAGCAGATAGGCGCGGGTGTCGGCATCGCCCAAGATGTTGGAGACGTCGATGACGCCGGAGCTCTCCTCGTCCTGGTTGAAGGGCGGGGTGGCCGCCTCGGTCTCGCTGCCGAAGCGGGCCGGGTCGTGATGGCCGACCTCGGTCAGCGTGTCGGTGGCCGGGTCGTAATGCCACACCTTGCCGTCGCGCGGGTTGTCGCCGACGTCTTCCAGCAGGATCAGCGTGCCATCGGCGGCGACGGTCAAGTTGTCCATCATCTGCTGCCCCTCGCTGCCGTCGAGGAGCATGTGGAAGCTGCCGCCCTTGCTCGGATCGGACGGGTCGTCGAAGTCGAGCGCCCACAGGCGCGAAGGCGAGCCGAAGGCCGCGGTGGTCACGAAGTAGTAGCGGTTGTGGGAGACGGTGTCCCAGGCGCCGTCCTCGGGCCGCCACCACTCGGAGACGCCGGCGGCGTCCGCCGCGGTCTCGATCTCGGCGCCGGTCATGGTCGCCGCGCCGGCGATCTCGGTGAGATGGAAGCTGCCTTCGGTCGGCGGGTTGGCGAGCACGGGCTCGCTCGTGTCGCCGGAGGCGTCCTTGTGGCCGATGCCGTCGGCGACAATGCCGAAGAGCGCGCCGCCGACGAGGCCCGCCTTCTCCACCTCGGTGCCGGTCGCCTGCTTGTCGCCGAAATACATGAACAGCTGGCCGGGCGTTGAGTCCTCGTTGCCGATCACCACGGTTTTGGCGCCGGTGTAGGGATTGGCGAGCAGGTTCTCCCAGGAGGCGTTGCCTATGCCGGGAAGCTCATAGACGTTGCCGGCCTCCGGGCCGGTCGCGACCCACGCCCAGGCGCGGCCCTCGGCGCCGATTTCCTCGCCGTCGAGGAAGATGCGCGCCTGGGTGCCGAGGCCGGTCTCGGGGTCGTAGAAGGCGCTGACCGCGGCGAGATCGGCCGAGCAGAGGCGCTGCAGCACGGTGGTGGCCTGGGTGTAGACGCCGTCGCCGTCATTGTCCTGGAAGATGGTCTTGCCGAGATCCTCGGCGTGCAGGACCTCGAGCGTCGCCTTGTCGATGGTGAGCTCGGAGACGAAGGCGCCGGCCGAGCCGTGCTCGCGCACCACGCCCTCGCCGTCGGGGATCTCGTGGTTCATCAGCACCGTGAAGGTGCCGTCGCCATTGTCGTAGGCGCCGAGCCCGTCCGGGATGCCCACCATCACCCAGGGGTCGCCGTTCGGCTTGGTGCCGACCTGGTCGCCGACCGAGAGGACGGAGGCGAAGTGGACGTTGGGCTGGCTGGGTAGGATGTAGGGCGATTGCGTGGTGGAAGGGCCGATGGAACCGGACATGACTGGCAGCTCCGTGCGCTGATGGCACCAGGGCGCACGACGCCGCATGCGCGACGGCGAGGCCTGGCACGCACCGCGTAGGAGAGGTTCGGCGCGCCAACAAAAGAACAGTCGGGGTCAGCTTCGCGACATCAGCGGTTCGCCCCGCCCAGGCGCCGCGCCACAGCATTCCCCTTCAAGCGCCTAGGGGCGTCACTGCGAATGATGTGCAGTATCACGTGACGCGCGCGTCATGCCGCTCACGCGAATCTGCTTGGCGCGAGCGTCGCCGTCGCCGCGGAGATGCCGTCCCGCTGCGCCTTTCAGTCGAGCGTGGTGGCGGGGCCCTGCGGGCGCGCGGTGCGGTTCCAGATCGTGCGGATGGTCTCGCTCACCCGCACCGGGTCCGGCACACCGCGCAGCACATGCGTCTCCTCGGTGGCGCGGCCTTCCAGCGCCTTGATGATGATGTCGCCGATGCCGACCAGGCGATGGTAGAGGTTCTGCTTCACCACCACGTCGCGGATGCGGAAGATCTCGATGTCGTCGCGCGTCTTGGTCCAGAAGCCCTGCTCGAGGGTGATGCGCTCATTGGTCACGGTGATGCGCTGGCGGCCGAGGAAGGGCAGGCCGAGCAGCAGCAGCGAGACGAGGAAGCGGACCGGGCCGTAGGACCGCTTCGATTCACGCGTCGCAAGGACGATCTGCTCGGACATCGGCGCCCCGTGGAGGTGTTCCAAGGGTGTAGGCGGCCGGGCGGCGGCCTGGCAACAGCTAGAGCGCGGGCTCCGCCTCGGCGCCCAGGAGCGCCGCGAAATGGTCGATGGTGCGGCCGAGCCCGTGCTCGAGCGGCACGGCGGGGCGCCAGCCCAGGCAACGCAGCGCGCGGCTGATGTCGGGGCAGCGCTGCACCGGGTCGTCGGCGGGGAGCGGCCGGCAGACCAGGGGCGAGCGGCTGCCGGTCAGGCGCAGCACCATCTCCGCCAGCGCGCGGATGGTGAATTCGGCTGGATTGCCCAGGTTGATCGGGCCGGTCACGTCGTCCGGCGCCGCCATCAGCCGGATCAGCCCCTCGATCAGGTCGTCCACGTAGCAGAAGGAGCGGGTCTGGGCGCCGTCGCCATAGAGGGTGATAGGCTCGCCGGCCAGCGCCTGGACGATGAAGTTGGAGACGACGCGCCCGTCGTTCGGGTGCATGCGCGGCCCGTAGGTGTTGAAGATGCGCGCGACGCGGATGTTGACCCGGTTCTGGCGGTGATAGTCGAAGAACAGCGTCTCCGCGCAGCGCTTGCCCTCGTCGTAGCAGGAGCGCAGGCCGATCGGGTTGACGTTGCCGCGGTACTCCTCCGGCTGCGGATGCACCGCGGGATCGCCATACACCTCCGAGGTCGAGGCCTGCAGGATCTTGGCGCCGAGCCGCTTGGCGAGGCCGAGCATGTTGATGGCGCCGTGCACCGAGGTCTTGATGGTCTGCACGGGGTTGTGCTGGTAGTGGATGGGCGAGGCCGGGCAGGCGAGGTTGTAGATCTCGTCGACCTCGACATGCAGCGGGAAGGTGACGTCGTGGCGCATCAGCTCGAAGCGCGGATTGCCGAGCAGATGCGCGACGTTCTCGCGGGCGCCGGTGAAGAAGTTGTCGACGCAGAGCACGTCGGCGTCGGCATCCAGCAGGCGCTCGCAGAGATGCGAGCCGAGGAAGCCCGCGCCGCCGGTCACCAGGATGCGCTTGCGGGCGCGCTTCATGCCGCCGCGTCCGGCTGCGTCTCCGTCCGCAGGTGGCGCAGCAGCTGGTTCTGCAGCGCCAGCGCGGCGAGCTCGCGGCGCAGCGCCGCGGCTTCCTCGGGCGCGCCGGGCGCGGTGGCGGGCAGCAGGCCGGGCTTGCGCAGCACGGCGATGAAATAGCCGTTGTGCCAGTCGCTCTCGCGGAAGCGGGGCTCGCCATGGGTGTTGTCGAGGGTGGTGCGGATCTCGGCCATGAACAGCGGCTCGAGCCCGGCATCGGCGACGGCGCGCGCGGTGCCCATGCGCACCTGCGGCCAGTTCCAGTCGTCGCAGACGAAGACGAAGCTGTCGGCGAGCGCCGTTAGGGCGAGCATCAGCCCGTCATACTGGTCCTGCTCCTCATGCGGGCCGTCGAAGAGATAGACGTCGAAGCGCGGAAAGCTCGCCGGCAGCTCGGCGAAGGGTGCGGCGCGGAAATCGCCCTCGGCGAGGGTGACCTGCGCCTCCTCCGTGCGGAAGGCGGCGACATTGGCGAGGCAGGCCTCGCGCGGGCCGCCGAACTGGCTCCAATTGTCGATCGCCAGCGCGCGCACGGCGTTGCCGTGGATGGCGGCGCAGAGGGTGGAGCCCATCCACGACCCAACCTCGAGATAGGCGCAAGGGCCGAGGCGGCGGATCAGCGCATTGATGAAGTAGCGGTAGCGCGCGCCGGACATGCCCTGGATGGCGTAGAAGCCCTGCTCGCGGTCGAACTCGGCGAGCGAGGCTTCGGCAAGGCCGCGGCGGACGAGCCGGACCAGGCGGTCGGCCGGATCGAGGTCCACCGCCGAGAGGAAGGCCATGGTGCTTTTCTCCACGGGCGCCGAAGGCGCGCCGCGGCATCAAAGCGGGGCCGCCTCAAGAATGCGTAAACGGCAGAGCGGGCGAGGAAGCGTTAACCGCGCCGCGTCACGATGCGCCTGCGGCGCAGGATGGCCGCGAGGAGAGGCCATGACGGAACGCTGCCCGCAGGTGCTGCATGTCGGTTGCGGCGCGGCCGACCCGGCGAAGCTGCCGGCGGATTTCTTCCCGCCAGGCCAGTGGCGCGAGATCCGGCTCGACATCGACCCCGCGGTGGCGCCCGACATCGTCGGCTCGATCACCGCGATGGCGGTGGGCGACGCCGCGGTGGACGCGGTGTGGTCGTCGCACAATCTCGAGCACCTGCACGCGCACGAGGTGCCGGCGGCGCTGCGCGAATTCCGCCGCGTGCTGCGCTCCGGCGGCTTCGCGCTGATCGCGGTGCCGGACCTCCAGCAGGTGGCAGCGCTGGTGGCGGAAGACCGGATGGGGCCCGCCTATGTCTCGCCGGCAGGGCCGATCACGCCGCTCGACATGCTCTACGGCTTCGGCGCGGCGATCGCGAACGGCAACCGGTTCATGGCGCACTGCACGGGGTTCACGGCGCGCAGCCTGGAAGCGGCGCTGGCGCAGGCGGGATTCGCCCCGGTGCGCGTGATCCGCGACGGGAAGTTCGGGCTGTGGGCGATGGCGCACGCGTAGCCTGGCGTTGGACACCGGGGAGGGAGATGAACTCCCTCCCCGGACCCCTCCCTCCTTTTTTTGATTACGGGGAAGCGTGGCGAGGGCGCTCCGTTCTCCACGTGACAACGGCTTGAAGCCGAGCGCGGCGCACCCACCGGCGCCAAGTCGCCAAAAAAAGGAGGGATGGGGTCTGGGGAAGGGAGTTCATCTCCCTTCCCCAGCTCTTTCTCACGTCCCCCCGGCCAGCTTCACGATCCGCCGTCCTTGCGCGATCACCGCGCCGAGCGACGCCGCGTTCCGCCGATCCGCCAGCGCGGAGACCGCCGCGCCGAGCTTGCCTTCCGACGCGCGCGCGAAGGCGTCGCCGAGCGCCACCGCGAATTGCAGCATCACGCTGGTGTCGCGGTAGCAATCCGTCGTGCAGGCCTGGCAGCCGTCGCGGATCATCTTGGCGGGCTCGAATTCCCACACCGGGCAGAGCGGTGCGTTCCAGTCCTCGCAGCGCCAGAGGTCGTAGTTCCAGTCGAGGTAGAAGTACTTGTACCCCGCATGGCAGACGAAGCGCTCGGCCTCGCCGCGCAGCCTGCGGCGGATGTCGTTCATGGCGGCGCGCGGGTTCTGTACCGGGATGATGTCGCGCACCGAATCGGCGCCGTCGAAGGCGGCGGCGATCTCCTCCGGCGTCATGTCCACCAGCGCGCTGTCCTCCGACCAGGCGAGGGAGGAGGAGGCGAGGGCGGCCTTGCGCGGGTAGGAGAAGGTGACGGCGGCGAAGCCGAGCTCCTTCAGGAAATGCCCGAGCGCGCGGTAGTCGGTGACCAGCTTGGTCATGGCGACCGAGGCGGTCGGCGTGATGCCGAGTTTTTGCATGCGCGCATTCGCCTCGCGGATGCGCGTGCACACGCCGCGCAGCCCGCGGTTCTTCTCGTGCACCGCGGCGTCGGGCGAATCGATCGAGATGAAGATGCTGGTGATGCCCGCGGCGGCGAGGCCGTCGAGCTTGCCGGGCAGCAGCCAGCCATTGGTGACGAGGGTCGGCTGGATGCCGGCATCGGCCGCCATGCGCGCCATGTCGAGGATGCGCGGGTGCAGCAGCGGCTCGCCGCCCATGAAGGTGACGAAACGCAGATGGGCGCGCTGGCGGAGGATGGCGAGGGCTTCCGCGAAGCGGTCGGCGTCCAGCCAGCTGCGGTGCTTCACCACGCCCTTGTCGTGGGCGAAGTTGCAGAAGCCGCAGATCGCGTTGCACGCGTTGGTGACCGAGACGTTGCAGATCGCGGGGCCGCCGCGCGGCACCAGCGCGATCAGGTCGCGAAGGCCCGAGCGGGAGGTGCTCATGAACTCTCTCCTGTGCGCGCGGCGGCGCCTTGGCGTGCGGCATCGGCGCGGTGGGTGCGGCGCCAGGCGATCAGCCCGGGCAGGCCGAACAGCACTTCGCGCGCGCGGCGCACCAGCGCGGTGGTGAGGGCGGGGCCGGCGGGCACGCCGACCAGGGCGGCGGCGGCGATGATCGCGCCTTCCTGCACGCCGAGCGCGCCGGGCAGCATGAAGCCGGCATTGCGCAGCGCCTGGGCGACGCTCTCGATGATCAGCGCATCGGCGAGCGAGACGTCGTGGCCGAGCAGGGCGAGCACGCCCATGATCTCGACCGCGCCGAGCGCCCAGGCGAACAGGTGCCAGGCCATGGCGGTGCCCATGGCGCGGCGGTCGGCGTGCAGGCGCAGCACGGCGGCCTGGAAGGAGCCGATCCAGGCCGGCTCCAGCCGCGGCCAGCGGCGGGAGAGCCAGGTCAGCAGCCGCTCCAGCCCGCGCAGCGGCAGGTGGCGCTGCGCGCCCACCATCAGCACGACCATGAGGGCGGCGAGCCCGATGCCGGAGATGGCGACACCCGCGATGTTGCCGCCGGCGCCGCCGGCGAGCAGCAGGGCGAAGCCCGCCAGGGTGAAGGCGAATTGCGAGACCGCCTCGATGGTGAGGTCCACGGTGGCGGTGGCGCCGGCGATGTCGCCGCGCACGCCGCGGCGGGCGAGCAGCCGCGCCACCGCGGCCTGGCCGACCAGGGCGCCGGCCGGCAGCAGCGCGTTGGCGGATTCGCGGTACCAGCGCAGCAGGGCCATGCTGCGCCGGCGCGGGCGCATGGCGGCGGGAACCAGGGCCCGCCAGGCGAGGCCGGTCGAGACGATCTGCGGCAGGTGCACGGCAGCGGAGATGGCGAGGGCGGCCGGCAAGTCCAGCAGCACGGCGCCGATGCCGGGCAGGTCCTCGCGGTTCAGCCACAGCACGATGGCGAAGGCAAGCAGGCCGAGCAGGACGCCATTGCCGAGCAGGCGGCGCCACCAGCCGGTCTTGCCGCGTGTCCCCGGCAGGGCCTGTCCCGAAGGCAAGGCGTTCACGCGGTCCCCTTGGAATGGGGGCGGAAGCCGGGGCGCGGTTCGGCCCGGTCCCGCCCGTCAGTCAGGCGGCGGACAATGGCGCGAACGCTGCGCCGCGTCCATGCAGGCGCGCTCTCCGTAGTGTGAATTCCAGTATGAGAAAATCGTAGTATTTGCTACTGGCATGTCGCCCGATGCGCCCGCGGACCCGCTCGCCGAACGCCTGCAAGAAAGCGGGGCGCTCACCCCCGTCGCGCGGCGGGTGACGCGCTTCATCGCCGAGAACCGCGCCCTGGCCCTGGCCTGCTCGGCCGCCGAGCTGGCGCGGCGCACCGGGACCTCGGATGCGAGCGTGATCCGCGCCGTGCAGGCCCTCGGCTTCGCCGGCCTGCCGGAACTGCGCCGGGCGCTCGCCGAGAGCCTGGGCGCCAGCCCCGCCGCGGCCATGCGCGAGACCCTGGCCGAGGCCGGAGCGGAGATCGGCGGCGCCGTGGAGCTCGTCCTCGCAACCCAGCGGGAGGCGGTGGAGGCGCTGGCCTCCGCGCAGCAGGCGATCCGCGATGCGGTCGGCGTGCTGCAGCCGGCCGCGCGCATCCTGGCGTTCGGCCTCGGCCCCTCGGCCTCGCTCGCGCGCTATGCCGCGCTGCTGCTCGGGCGCGCGGGGCGGCGGGCCGGGGCGCTGGATGGCAGCGGCATCGCGCTCGCGGACCAGATGCTGGATCTCGCCCCCGGCGATGCGCTGCTGGTGCTCGCCTATGACCGTGCCTATCGCGAGGTGACGGCGCTCTTCGCCGAGGCGCGGCTGCGGCGGCTTCCCATCGTGCTGGTCACCGACAGCCTGGAGGAGCGGCTCGCGCGCCAGGCGGCGGTGGTGATCCCGGCGCGGCGCGGGCGGGCGCGGCGGGTCGCGCTGCATGGCGCGACGCTGGTGGCGCTGGAGGCGCTGGTGCTCGGCCTCGCAGTGGCGGAGGGCGGACGCGCCGTGGCGGCGCTGGAGCGGCTCAATGATCTGCGGGCGGCCATCCTCGGCCAGGGCCACGCGGTGGGATAGGAAGGATGCTGGACATGAATTGGACGCAGGCGCCGGGCTTCGCCGCGGCGTTCCTCGCCTCCCTGGTCGAATGCGTGGAGGCGGCGACCATCCTGCTCGCCGTCGGCATGGTGCGCGGCTGGCGCTCGGCGCTGCTCGGCGCCGGCGCCGCGCTCCTGCTGCTGGCGGCGCTGGTGGTGGTGCTCGGGCCGGCGATCGCGGCGCTGCCGGAACGGGGGCTGCAGCTCGCGGTCGGGCTGCTGCTGCTGCTGTTCGGCATGCGCTGGCTGCGCAAGGCCATGCTGCGCATGGCGGGCGCCATCCCGCTGCACGACGAGGACGCGGTGTTCCGCAGCGAGGCCGCCAACCTGCGGCTGGCCCGCGCGAGCGCGCGCTGGGGCCTCGACCCGATCGCGGCGGCGAGCGCGGGCAAGGCCGTGCTGCTCGAGGGGCTCGAAGTCGTGTTCATCGTGCTCGCGCTCGCCGCCGGCTCGCCGGCGCGGCTGGCCGCGGCGAGCGCCGGCGCCGCGCTGGCCGCCCTCATGATCGCGGCGATCGCCGCGGCGCTGCACCGGCCGCTCGCCCGCGTGCCGGAGAACACGCTGAAATTCGCGGTCGGGGTGCTGATCTCGGCCTTCGGCATCTTCTGGACGGGCGAAGGGCTCGGCCTCGCCTGGCCGGGCGGGGATCTCGCGCTGCTGCCGCTGGTTGCCGCCCTTGCGGCGGTGGGCCTCGGCGGCGCCCGCCTCGCCATGGCGGAGGCGCGGTGATGCAGGCCCTGCGCGCGATCCTCGCCGAGCTCCTCGGCCTCTTCGTGGATGATGGCTGGCTGGCGGCGGCGCTGCTCGGCTGGAGCGGCGCGGTCGGGCTGGCGGCGCGGCTGCTCCCCGCGCCCGCCCTGCTGCTCGCGGGGGGCTGCTGCGCCATCCTGCCGCTCACGGTGTGGCGCGCGGCGCGCCGGCGTGCCGGCACCGCTCGCGACAGATAGCCGGGAAAGGAGGGAAGGCGGCCTGGGGAGGGGCGTTCACCCCGTTCCCCGGTTCATTCACCGCTCCGCCGCCTCCGCCAGTTCGAGCAGCGCGGAGCCGTTGCGGCGCAGCCGCGCCACCTCGGCGCCGACGCCCGGGCAGCGGTCGCGGAACAGGGAGGAGCGCGGCGCGGTGACGTCCATCTTGCTGCGCACGCGGCAGATGATGGCGGTGAGGTTGCGCGGCGAGCCGCCATGCCAGCGCACCACCGCGGTCACCCAGTCGCCGGACTGGTCGTAGTAGCGGCGCAGGTAGCGTGCCGCCCAATCCGCCGCGCGCGGCGCATCGAGCGGCCAGTCCGAGCCCACGGCATGCACGCGGGCGTTCACCTGCACGCAGCCGGCCATGACGCTGCCGCGCGCGCTCAGCAGCAGCTCCCGTGCCTCCGCGCGCGTGGCGGGGTAGTGGGCGCGGCCGGCGATGTTGAGCGCGAAGGCGTGCAGCCCGCTTTCGTTGAGCGCCATGGCGACGAGCAGGCCGGGGGGGATGTCGTGCACGGTCTCGGCGATGCGGACGGCGCGCAGGCAGGCGGCGCGCGGCGAGGGCTCCTGCGCCGCGGCGGGGGCCGGGGCCAGGCTCAGCGTGCCGAGCAGCGCAACCGCTCCGACCGGCGCGAGGCTGCGTCGTCGGAGGCTGCGTGCCCTGGGCCCCGGGGGTCGGGCGCCCCGCGGCAACGCGCGCGGGAACGCCGCTTGGCATCGCCGGCCGAGGGGTGCCGACGATCCGTTCGCGGACGTCATGGCCGCGATCTAGCACCGACTCCGCGCCAGGAGGCAACATCAAAAGGTCGGGATTGTACGAGAGGCGAGAAGAGAAGGATTAAGGCAGGATTAAGGCAATATATTCGTCAAGTATTTCTTGCGCGTCGTTGGAAGTGTATTGTTCTGGTGTCCTGCCCAATACACAATTATGCCGAAACTTTCCGCAACGGTTCCGGGCGGACACGTGGTGCGCCCTGCGAAGCGGCGCCAAATCCCCCTCGGGGTCTGGGGGGCGAGATCGCCCCCCAGCGGGGAGGTTCCAGGAGGGGCGGTGCCCCTCCTGGCCGCGGCCGGGCCCTTCAGCGCCCCGCCGCTCACTCCTCTCGCCGGCGCTCGCCCCTTGCCGCGGCCTCGTCCAGCCGAGCCTGTTCGCGCCGTGCGGCGAGCCGCCGCGCCGCCTCGGCGCGCCGTTCGCGCAGCAGCTCCACCAGCCGCTCGGCGCTGCGGGCGAGGGCGAGGCGCTGGCGCTCGGTCTCGAGCGCCTCGGCATGGCCGGCGACCAGCGCCCGCGCCTGGTGGCGCGCCGCCAGGCCGCGTTCGAGATAGCTGCCATAGGTGAGCGGTGCCGCGAGCGGGTCCTCGGCCTTCAGCTCGCTCTCCGCCGCCGCCGCATCGGCTTCCGCCGCATCCAGCGCGGCGCCGCGCAGCGCCGTCGCGACGCGCGCTTCCAGGACTTCGAGACCGCGCAGCTTGGCGAGCGCGGCCAGCGGATCGCGGGCCATCGCGCGCCTCTTTGCCGTAGGGTCCGGCCGGTGTAGCGGCAACAGGTTGCGGCGGCGTTAGCATGGCCGGCGCGAAGGCACGACGGCCCCGCCGTGCCCGGCCGCGTCACATCTCCAGGATGCGCTCCGGCGCGGCGCGGCCGCGCAGCAGGTCCCACACCCCGCGCATATTGCCGAGGAAGCGCCCGAAGCGATCGACATGCGGCTCCGGCCACAGCGAGCGCAGCAGGTTGATCAGGCAGTGCCGGCCGGCGCTCGGCAGGGCGTGGTTCCAGGGGAAGCTGCCCTTGCGCGCGAGGTAGATCGGGTTGACCACCTGCGAATAGCCGAGCCGCCGCCCCGGCGTGCGCCCGAGCTTGACGCCGAGATGCACGCCGCGCGCGCCGGGCAGGCGCAGGATCGCGCCATGCGCGCCGAGGCGGCGGGTGAAGTCGATGTCCTCGTACCAGGCATAGAGCGGCAGGCGCTCGTCGAAGCGCAGCCCATGGGCGCGCACCACGTCCACGCGCACCGCCATGTTGCAGCCATAGCCGTTGAAGGCGGGCAGCACCGCGGAAGGGTCCGCCGGCGGCGCATCGGCGGCGAGCAGCGCGCGGCCTTCGTCCACGGAGAGGCCGGGTCCCTTGGCGCCGTCGGCGATCACCGCGCCGGTCGCCACCACCATCTCCGGCCGCGCCGCCGCGACCGCTTCCAGCACGGCGAGATACTCCGGTGCCGCGAAGAAATCGTCGTCGAGGAACAGCACCCAGTCGGCATCGCCCGCCGCCTCGAGGATGCGGTTGCGCTGGCGCGGCAGGCCGGGCGGCGAGGCGAGCAGCTCCGGCCCCGCGATGTCGGCGACGTCCTGCGCCGTGGTGTGGCAGATCACGATGCGGTCCGGCGCGCGGGCCTGGCGCGCGAGCTCGGCGAGGGTCTCGCGCAGGATCTCGGCGCGCTGGCGCGTGGCGATGCCGACCAGGATGCGCGGCCGCGTCATGCCGGTTGCAGCGGCGCGAGCCGCTGGCCCTCGCGCGCCTCGGGGGCGAGGAAACCGGCGAGCCGCCCAGCCAGGGTCATCGCGTAATAGGCGGCGTTGTGGCCGCGCAGCCGCGCGAGGCTCAGGACGATGCCGCCGATCGGGCGCAGCATGAAGGGCAGCCACACGCCGAGCGGCACGCGATGGCGCCGCAGCGCGAGGCCGAGCCCCATGCCGTAGCGGAAGGCGCGCGCGGTGGCGACCTCGCTCAGCCGCTTGTCGGGATGGATGATGCGCTGCTGGGGATCGTAGACGGCGAGGACGCCGGCCGCGATGGCGCGGCAGACGAGGTCGTTGCCCTCGGCCGAGCCGAAGCGGCTGCCCGGGCCCATGCCCTCGTCGAAGCCGCCGAGGGCGAGGGCGAGATCGCGGCGGAGGAAGAGGTTGAACTCGATCACGCTGGTCCAGACGGTGGCGAGGCTGATCGGACCGCCGGCGACGTTCCAGCGGCCGGAGCCGAGGCCGCCGGCGGGCGAGGCCGCAGGCCCGGTGCGCAGCGCGACCTCCGGGTCGGCGGCGAAGGCGGCGTCGACCAGGTTCAGCACGCCCGGCGGGTAGAGGCAGTCATCGTCGGGGAAGGTGACGATCTCGCCGCGCGCGAGGCGCAGGCCGAGATTGCGCGCGCGGCAGGCATTGGCGACGGAGGACGTCACGCGCCGCAGCGCCATGCGGGATTCATAAGGCGCGAGCACCGGCGCCAGCCGATCGTCGCCGTTCTGATCGACGACGATTACCTCGAAGTCCGCGCGCCCCTGCGCGACGAAATCCGCGCCCGCCTGTGAGGCGACATCCGCGCGCTGCGCCGCGACGGAATCCGCGTGCTCCCGCGGAACGACATCCGGGCGGTTCTGCGCGAGCAGGCTGTCGAGCAGAGCGGCCACCTCCGCGGTGCGGCCGCGCGTCGCGACGATGAGCGAGAACCTCATGCGAGGGGCAGCCCTGCCCTGGCCATCTCGTCGCGGGCCAGGGCCTGGATGCGGCGGCGGAATTCCTCACGGCTGAAGCGCATGGCGTTGGCGCGGCAGGCCTCGGCGGAGATCGCCGGCGAGAGGGATTCGAAGCTGTCCACCGCCGCGGCGATCGCCGCCGCGCTCTGCTCGGCGAAGAACAGGCCGGTGGCGTCCGGCGCCGGCGCCGGCAGCACGATGTCGCGCACGCCGCCGCGGCCGAAGGCGATCACCGGCGTGCCGCAGGCCTGGGCCTCGACGGTCGCGATGCCGAAATCCTCCTCGGCGGCGAAGATCGCCGCGCGCGCCGCCTGGGTCAGGCGCACGAGCTCGGCGGTGTCCACCCGGCCGCGGAATTCGATGTTCGGGGCGCCGCCCGCCGCCGCCTCGACCTGCGCGCGGTTGGGGCCGTCGCCCAGCACCACGAGCTTGCGGTCCGGCATGCGGCGGAAGGCGGCGGCGATCAGCTCCATCCGCTTGTAGGGCACCATGCGCGAGGCGGTGAGGTAGAAATCCTCCTTGTCCGCGCGCAGCGCGAAGCGCGCGACATCCACGGGCGGGTGGATCACCGTGGCGTCGCGCCGCCAGACCTTGCGGATGCGCTGGGCGATGTAGCTCGAATTCGCCACGATCACGTCGACGCCGGCGGCGCTGCTGCGGTCCCAGTGGCGCATCCGGTGCAGCAGCCAGCGCGTGAACCAGCCCTTGATGCCGCGCGTGAGGCCGGCCTGCTCGAGATACTGCGTCTGCAGGTCCCAGGCATAGCGCATCGGGCTGTGCACATAGCTGATGTGGAGCTGCGCGGGGCCGGTCAGCACGCCCTTGGCGATGGCGTGGCTCGAGGACAGCACGAGGTCGTAGGCGCCGAGATCGAGCTGCTCGATGGCGAGCGGCATGAAGCCGAGATACCAGCGGAAGCGCTTTCGCGCGCCGGGCAGGCGCTGGATGAAGGTGGTGGTCACCTTGCGGCCGCCGAGGAAGTGGCGCTCGGAGTCGGGCAGGAAGTCGCACAGCGCGAAGATGTCCGCCTCCGGCCAGCTCTGGATGAGCTGCTCGACCACGCGCTCGGCGCCGGAGTAGGTTTCCAGCCAGTCGCTGACGATCGCGACCTTCATGCGGCATGTGCCTCCAGATGGCGCAGCAGGGCGCGGGCCGCTCCGTCCCAGGTGAAGCGCGCGGCGCGTTCGCGGCCCGCCATGCGCAGCCCGGCGGCGAGGCCGGGTTCCTGCAGCAGCCGCGCCAGCGCGGCGGCGAGGCCGGCGGAATCGCCCGGCTCGAACCAGATCGCGGCGCGGCCGCAGACTTCCGGCACCGCGCCGGCGCGCGCGGCGATCACCGGGCAGCCGCAGGTCATGGCTTCCAGCGGCGGCAGGCCGAAGCCCTCGTAGCGCGAGGGAAAGACCAGGCAGAGCGCGGATTCGTAGAGCGCGCGGAGCTCGGCATCGGTCACCCGGCCGAGGCTGCGCACGGAATCGGCCGGCGCGCCGGCGCTGCTGTAGACGCCGGGATCGGCGCTGCCGGCCGCGGCGAGCAGCATGCCGTGCTGGGCGAGCAGCGCCGCGGCGGCGCCGAGGGCGGCGAGGTTCTTGTGGGCGACGGGATTGCCGACGGCCAGCGCGAAGCGCCCGGGCGCGAGGCCGTGGCGCGCGAGCAGGGCGGCGTCGGCGGGCGCGCGCAGCATGTGCTCGCCGCCTTCCGGCAGCACGCCGATGCGCGCGCGCTCGACGCCGAGGCATTCGGCGATGCGGCCGCGCGAGAATTCGGAGACGGTGAGCAGCAGGGCGCCGGCGCGGGCGAGCCGCTTCTGCATCACGCGATACCAAAGGCGGAATGTCGCCGCGTAGCTCTCGGGCGTGTCGAACACGCCGGCGTCGTGGATCACCACGGCCTGGCGGCGCCCTTGCAGCAGCGGCGCGGTGTTGCCGAGATTGACCAGGAAGGCGCCGCGCGTGGCGCGCGGCAGCTCGAGCTGTTCCCAGAGCTGGCCGCTGCGCGTGCCGCATGCTTGCGTCGCGAGGTGCTGGTACGGCGCGGGTGTGGGGAGTTGCGAATGCAGCACCTGCGCGAGCGGCCATGTGCCGCTGCCGGCCAGGCGGTCGATGGCGTTGGCCATCTCGCGCGCGAAGCGCTGCACGCCTGTGGTGCCTTGCGTCAGGAAGCGCCCGTTGATGGCGATCGCCCTCATCGCGCGCCGTTTTCCACGCGACAACGCTGCGATGTTCCTGGCGACGCGCCCCACCGGCGCCAAGTCACCAAAAAAAGGAGGTGGGGGGTCCGGGGGGCGGAGTTCACTCCGCCCCCCGTGTCCTTCGGTCGTCTCATACCGCACCCCCGCGCAGCATCCCGATCAGCGCGCGCGGCTGGCGCAGTGCCGCGCGTTCATCGGGCGCGAGCGCCAGGACTGCGCACACCCCGAAGGCCGCGAGTGCGCACAACCCGGCGGCCACGGCGATCGCCGGCGATCCTGCCAACGCGACAACCGCGAGTCCGGCGCCGCCCGCGGCCAGCGCCGGCGCGACCTGGCGCGCCGCCTCGCGCGCCGCCGGGTAGAGGCGCACCGCCAGCACCAGGCGTCCCGCGGCATCGGCCGCGGCGCGCAGCGCCCAGGCGATCGCCGCGCCTTCGATGCCGAGCCACACCAGCATTCCGGCGCTCAGCGGCAGGAAGACCAGCGCCTGCACGAGGGAGAAGCGCGCCGTCACGTCCGGCCGCCCGATGGCGTCGATCAGGCTGCTGGGCGCGAAGGCGGCGCAGCTGAAGAAGATGCCGACGCCGAGGATGCCGAGCACGCCGGCGCCGCCGGCGGCGAAGCCGCTGCCCAGCCACAGCGTCAGGATCTCATCCGCGCCGCCCACCAGCAGCAGGCAGGCGGGAAACACCAGCGCCATGATGGCGAGCGCGCCGCGGCGCAGCAGCGCGGCGGTCTCCGCCGGCTGGCGGCGGAAGGTGGCGGCCAGGGCGGGCATCAGGGTCTGCTGCACCGCAACCGGCAGGATCCACATGCGCAGCACGAGGTCGAGCGGCGTCGCGTAATACGCGACCGCCGCGAGCGACAGCAGCGCGCCGATCAGGAAGCGGTCGGCATAGAGCAGCGCCTGGGTCAGCGTGCCGGAGAAGGTCATCCAGCCGCCGACGCGCAGCAGCGGCAGCACCAGCGCGGCGCGGATGCGCCCGAGCGGGATGCGGTGCAGGCGCTGGCGCACCAGCCAGGCGTAGGAGAGGGTGTTGGCGAGCCGGCAGGCCACCAGGGCCAGCATCACGCCGGTCAGGTCGTCCCACACCAGCAGCACCAGAAGCGGGCCGAGATAGTAGAAGATGCTGACCGGGATGGTGACGAGGTTGGCCTCGCGGAAGCGCTGATAGGCCGCGAGCACGCCCCACAGCGCGGCATTCACGACGACGAGCGGCGCCGCGAGGCTCAGCACGCGGAGCGCGCCCACCGCCTGCGGCCGCAGCGCCTCCGGCACCGCCAGCACGCGCTCCACCAGCAGCGGGACCAGGGCGAAGATCACCCCCGCGCCGAGCAGGCTGATCGCCGCCAGCGCGGTGAGGGCGGAGCCGATCAGCGCGGCGGCGTCATGCGCCTCGCCGGCGCCGAGCCGTTCTGCCAGCGCCCGGGTCAGCGCCTGGCCGACGCCGAAATCGAACACGCCGAACACGCCGACGATGGCGAGCGCCAGGGTGAACAGCCCCCAGCGCTCGATGCCGAGCAGATGCAGGAGTGCCGGGGTGAGCAGCAGCGCCAGCAGCAGCGGCAGGCCGCGGCCGAGGGCATTCCAGATCACGCCGGAGACCAGGGTGCGGCTCATGGAAAAAGCGCCGGGGAGGGGACCTCCCCGGGCTCCACCCTCCTTGTTGGATGCGCGGGTTCGTCTAGCTCAGCAGGCGCCGCGGCGCGAGAGCACCGCCAGCGGCGTACGCAGCAGGATGCGGAGATCGGCCCGGAGCGACGGGCGGCTGACATAGGCGACGTCGAGGGCGACGCGCTGGGCGTAGCTGGTGTCGCTGCGGCCGCTCACCTGCCACAACCCCGTGATGCCGGGGCGGACCGAGAGGTAGTGGGCCGCCGCCGCCCCGTAATGGGCGACGAGCTCGCCGGCCATCACCGGGCGGGGCCCGACCAGGCTCATCTCGCCGCGCAACACGTTGAAGAGCTGCGGCAGCTCGTCGAGGCTGCTGGCGCGGAGGAAGCGGCCGACCCAGGTCACCCGCGGGTCGCGGCGCAGCTTGCGGGTGGTGTCCCATTCCGCCCGCGCGGCGGGGTCGCGCGCGAGCAGCGCGGCCAGCCGCTGGTCGGCATCCGCCACCATGGAGCGGAACTTCAGGCAGCCGAACAGGGCGCCGCCGCGCCCGACCCGGCGATGGGCGTAGAACACCGGGCCGCCATCCAGCTTCACCAGCAGGGCGATGGCGGCGAAGAAGGGCAGGGCGGCCAGCAGCAGCAGGCCGGCGCCTGCCACGTCCAGCGCCCGCTTCATCCAGGGCCGCAGCGCCTCGGCGAGAGGCAGCGCCTCCGGCTCCGGCAGGGCCAGGGAATAGCTCGGCAGGGATTGCTTCGGGTCCAGCGCGACACGGGTCTGGAGCGTTTCCAGGCCTGGCATGTACGACTACCTCTGACTCTCCGCCCTTCCGGCGCAGTCACGGGCGCGCCGCTGGGATCGGAACACCTTCCCCCGGCCCATCGTGGCTTCGATGGGTCAGCCTCAGTTTCCGCATGGGCTGTCGTCCGATTTGCGACGGGGTTGGGGCGGGATTGTGGCACGCGGCCAGAACGGGTTGCGGCGTCGCAACACCGGCGCTACCGCCTCCTGCGGGGAGTGGCAGCGCCTTGGATCCTTCGACGAACGGCACGGACGGAGAGCGGGGCGCGGCCTGGCCCTATGGCGCCGCCGCGCTGCTGGGGCTGGCGCTGGCGCTGTGGACCTTCCCGCCGGATTTCTGGCTGCCCGGCGCCGGCGCGCCCTGGCGGCCGGTGGGCGACGCCGCGCAGCACATCATCGCCCAGCGCTACTTCCTGCACGATGCCTGGCGCTGGCCGCCGCTGGTCGCGGCCAACCTCAACACGCCGATGGGGACCAACATCGCCTTCGCCGACGGCATCCCGCTGATCGCGCTGCCGCTGAAGCTGATCGCGCCCTGGCTGCCCGCCGGGTTCCACGGCATCGGGCTGTGGTACGCGATCGCCTATGCCGCGCAGCCGGTCGCCGCCATCTGGTGCCTGCGCGGTACCGGCGAGACCCGGGCGGTGCCGGCACTCGCCGCGGCGGCGATGGCGGCGGCCATGCCGGCCTTCCTCGCGCGCTACGGCCATGCGGCGCTGTCGGGGCATTTCTTCCTGCTGATCGCGCTCGGCCTCTATCTGCGGCTGACCCGCGCAGCCTCCATCCGGCTCTGGGCCGCGGCGGTGGTCACGTCAGTCGCCGCGCTGCTCGCCCATCCCTACCTCGCCGCGATGTGCCTCGCCCTGCTCGCCGCCGCGCCGCTCACCCTGCTGCTGCGCGGCGACCGGCGCTGGCCGTGGGCCGCGCTCGGCGCCGGCGCCGCTGTCGCCGCGCCGATCGCGGCGATGGCGGCGTTCGGGTATCTCGGCGCGCAGGGCGATGGCGGCTATGGCGACTTCGCCCTCAACCTGCTCTCGCCGGTGTGGCCGTTCCGCTCCCTGCTGTTCCGCGATCTCGCCGGCAGCGAGATCGACGCCACCGGCCATGGCGGGTGGGAAGGCTACAACTATCTCGGCGCCGGGCTGCTGCTCGGCCTGCTCATCCTCGCCGTGCTGGCGCCGCGCGCCATCCCCGCGGCACTCCGCCGCCATGCGGGGCTCGCCTTGGCCCTTCTAGGCCTCACCGCGCTCGCCATCTCCCACCGCGTCGGGCTGGGCACCGCCCTCCTGCTCGATCTCGGCACCCCGCCCGCGCTGCTCGAGCAGTTCCGCGCCTCCGGCCGCTTCTTCTGGCCGGTCGGCTACGCCCTGCTGATCGGCTGCATCGCGCTGCTCGCGCGGCAGAACCAGGCGAGCACCCTGCTCGCCCTGCTCGCGCTGCTGCAATTCGCCGACACGCTCCCCATCCGCGCCGCCGCCCAGTCCTGGGCGAGCCAGCGCGAGCCCTGGAGCTTCGACGCCCCCGCCCTGCGCCGCCTCTTCGCTACCCATTCGCGGTTGACCCTGATCCCGAGCTGGGCCTGCGTGCCCGTCCACGACCGCGGCACCGCCCATGCCAGCGTCCTGGAAACCCTCGCCCTCGCCTCGGAAACCGCGATCCCGGCCAACACCATGTACCTGGCCCGCTGGCACAGCCGCCCGGCGTGCCGCGACGCCGAAACCCTCGCGACACCCGTCGCCGCCGGCGAGCTCCGCCTCCTGCTCCCCGAAGCCCCGCCGGCGCCGGGATGCACCAGCCTCGGCCAACTGCGGGTGTGCGCGGTGGCGCCTTGAGGCCGTGATGCGGGACCGAGAGGGGGCTCTGCCCCCTCTCGGGCTCTCCCCCGCTGGGGGGCAAGCGATGCCCCCCAGACCCCGCGGGGAGAGGTCCGGGGAATGGGGAGGGGCACCGGGCGCGGGTGGAACCGGCGCGCCGGTTATGCCCCTCCCCATTCCCCGGACCTTTTCTTCCCAGGCGGGGTCCGGGGGGCGCCTGGCCCCCCGGCGGGGAGGTCCAGGAGGGGCAGCGCCCCTCCTGGCCCGCACTCAGGCCTGAAGACGCAACGCGCTCACTCCGCAGCCGCCGGCGCGGTGCGCGGGGAGGCGCGGCGGCCGGTGAGGAGGACGAGGGCGGCGATGGCGAAGACGGCGGCGGCGGCGATCAGGCCTTCGAGGCTGGTTGGGATGCCGAGGTCCTCGAGCCAGGCCGGGAGGTCGAGCGGGGTGAAGGGGATCAGGATCTGTTCCTGGAACTCCTGCACGGCAGCGGCGGCGAAGCGGGCGGCCATGACCAGCAGGAAGATCGAGGTGCCGAGGAAGAGCGGGCGCAGCGGCAGGCGGATGGCGGCGCGCATCACGGCGTACCAGACGCCGGCGAGCAGCAGCGCGGCGACGGCGAGGCCGAGGATGATCGGGCCGGCGCCGCTGTCGCTGCCGAGCGCCACCAGGAACAGCGCGGTCTCGGCACCTTCGCGGAACACGGCGAGGAAGCCGATGGCGCCGACGGCGAGCGCGACGCGCTCCTTGGCGAGGGCGGCCTCGGCCTGGCGCCGCAGCGTCGCCGCCCAGGCCTTGGGGTCGGAGCGGCGGGCCATCCAGCCGCCGGTCCACAGCATGAGGGCGGCGGCGACGAGGCAGGTGACGCCCTCGATGCGGTCGTCATGGGCGCCGCCGGCCCATTGCCAATAGGCCCAGGCGGCGGCGAGGCTGGCGAGCAGCCCGGCGCCGGCGCCCCAATACAGCGCGCCGCCGCGCTCGGGGGCGGCGCGGCGGAGGAAGGCGGCGAGGGCGGCGAGGACGAGGATGGCTTCCAGCCCCTCGCGCAGGAGGATGAGGCCGGCCTGGACGGCGGTGGATGTCATGGGATGGGCTCGTTGCAAGTGAAAAGCAGTCGCAATTCAGCGTAGCCCGGCCTGGGCGGAGTCGCGAGTGAAAGATGCGCCATCCCTTCGTTGACAGCCCCACCCCTCGCCGCTACCCCGCGCGCCCGGTCACAAAGGCATCACGGAACCTGAGGCATGGCGACCGCCTTCGTCTTTCCCGGCCAGGGCAGCCAGGCCGTCGGCATGGGGCGCGATCTCGCCCAGGCCTTCCCCGCCGCGCGCGAGCTCTTCGAGGAAGTGGACGAGGCGCTCAAGCAGCACCTCTCCCGCCTGATGTGGGAAGGCCCGCCCGAGGAGCTGACCCTGACCGCGAATGCCCAGCCGGCGCTGATGGCGCACTCGCTCGCCGTGCTCCGCGTGCTCGAGCGGGAAGGGGGGTTCGACATCGCGAGCAAGGTCGCGCTGGTCGCCGGCCATTCGCTCGGCGAGTACAGCGCGCTGACCGCCGCGCGCGCCTTCGACGTGCCGACCGCCGCCCGCCTGCTGCGCCTGCGCGGCGAGGCGATGCAGAAGGCGACCCCGCCCGGCACCGGCGCCATGGCGGCACTGCTCGGCGCCGAGCTCGACCAGGCGAGCGCCATTTGCGCCAAGGCCGCCGAGGACCCCGAGACCGGCGAGCGCCAGGTGGTGGAAGCCGCCAACGACAATGGCGGCGGCCAGGTGGTGATCTCCGGCCACAAGCCGGCGGTCGAGCGCGCCATCGAGGTCGCCAAGGCGGAAGGCGTGAAGCGCGCCATGCTGCTGCCGGTCTCCGCCCCCTTCCACTGCGCGCTGATGGCGCCCGCCGCGGACGCCATGGCCGAGGCGCTCGAGAAGGCGGCCATCGCCGCGCCCCTCGTGCCCGTGGTCGCCAATGTCACCGCCGCCAAGGCGACCGACCCCGCCGAGATCCGCGAGCTGCTGGTCAGGCAGGTCACCGGCACGGTGCGCTGGCGCGAATGCATCGCCGCCATGGCGGCGATGGGCTGCGACCGCTTCGTTGAGCTCGGCGCCGGCAAGGTGCTGACCGGGCTGATGAAGCGCAACGCGCCGGACGCCCAGGCTATGGCCATCGGCAACCCCGCCGAGGTCGAGGCCTTCCTCAAGACCCTCTGATTTCACGGAGCCGCGCCATGTTCCGCCTCGACGGCAAGGTCGCCCTCGTCACTGGCGCCACCGGCGGCATCGGCGCCGCCACCGCCCGCGCCCTGCATGCGCAGGGAGCGTCCGTCGCCATCACCGGCCGGCGCGAGGCCGAGCTGCAGACGCTCGCCGCCGAGCTGGGCGAGCGCGTGCTGGTCGCCCCCGCCGACCTCGCCGACCCCGCGGCGCCCGCCACACTCGTCGAGAAGGTGGAAGCGGAGCTCGGCGGCCTCGACATCCTGGTCAACAACGCCGGCTTCACCCGCGACATGCTGGCGCTGCGCATGGGCGATGCCGATTGGCAGGGGGTGCTGGACGTGGACCTCACCGCGCCCTTCCGCCTCGCCCGCAGCGCGCTCAGGGGCATGATGAAGAAGCGCTGGGGACGCATCGTCTCGATCGCCTCGATCGTCGGCGTCACCGGCAATGCGGGCCAGGCCAATTACGCCGCCGCCAAGGCCGGCCTCATCGGTATGACCAAGTCGCTGGCGCAGGAAGTGGCGACGCGCAACGTCACGCTGAACGTGGTCGCCCCGGGCTTCGTGAAGACGGCGATGACCGACGCGCTGGGCGAGCAGCAGAAGGCCAACCTGCTCGGCCGCATCCCCATGGGCCGGATGGGCACGCCGGACGACATCGCCGCCGCGGTGGCTTTCCTGGCAAGCGACGAAGCCGGCTGGGTCACCGGGCAGACGATCCACGTGAACGGCGGGATGGCGATGATCTGAGTGCGGGACCGAGAGGGGGCTCTGCCCCCTCTCGGGCTCTCCCCCGCCGGGGGGCAGCCGTGCCCCCCGGACTACAGGTTCGGAAATGGGAAGGGGCAGGTCCCACCCGTTGGAGCGGCGCGCGGTTTGTGCCCCTTCCCATTTCCGAACCTGCCCTCGGGGTCTGGGGGGCGAGGTCGCCCCCCAGCGGGGAGGTCCAGGAGGGGCAGAGCCCCTCCTGCATTATCGCCTTGTGGTTGAGGCGGGGAATTTCGTATCAACTAAGATGCGATGCCCGACAGTGCCGTCCTCGCCCGGTCTCCGACGCAGCGCCCGGCGCTGGCGGCCCGGGTCGTGGTCGTCGGTCTCGGCTATGTCGGCCTGCCCATTGCCTTGGCCGCGGCGGAAGCGGGGTTCGAGGTCACCGGCTTCGATCTCGATCCGCGCGCCTGCCATCATGCCCTGCTCGCCTGCCGCGACCGCTCGCGCTCCGAGAATCTCGCGGTGCAGACCGCCGAGCCCCTGCCGGCGGCCGATGTCTGGCTGATCTGCGTGCCCACGCCGCTCGCCGCCGGCCGGCCGGATCTCCGTCATGTGCGGGCCGCGCTCGGCAGCATCGCGCGGCATCTCGAGCCTGACGCGCTGGTCTGCCTGGTCTCCACCTGCCAGCCGGGCGCCACCCGCGACCTGTGCCGGCCGGTGCTCGAGGCGCGTGGCCTGCGTGTCGGCCAGGATGTGTTCCTTGCCGTCTCGCCGGAGCGGGAGAATCCGGGCGATGCCAGCTTCGGCCTGCATCGCACGCCACGGCTGGTGGGCGCGCTGGAGGATACGTCGCGCGAGCGCGCGCTCGAGTTCTGGCGCCGGCTCGGCGTGCCGGCGGTGCCGGTGGCGAGCGCCGAGATCGCCGAATGCGCCAAGCTGCTCGAGAACAGCTATCGCCTGGTCAACATCGCCCTGATGGGTGAACTGCACGCCGCCTTCGCCGCCCTCGGCGTGCCGACCGCGGAGGTGGTGGCGGCCGCCGCCACCAAGCCCTTCGGCTTCGCTCCCTTCTGGCCGGGCTTGGGTGCCGGCGGCCACTGCATCCCGGTGGATCCCGAATATCTCCAGGCCGAGGCATCGCGCGCCGGCGCGCCTTCCGCCGTGCTCGCCGCCGCCGCCGCGGCGAACCGGGAGCGGCCGGCGGTGGTGACGGACCGCATCCGGGCCGCCTTCGGCGGTGCGCTCGCCGGGCGGCGCATCCTGGTGGCGGGCGTCACCTACAAGCCCGGGGTGGCCGATCTGCGCAATGCCGCGGCGCTCGCCCTGATCGGCCTGTTGCGGCGCGAGGGCGCGGCGCTCGCCTGGTGCGATCCCGTGCTTGCCGAGGACCCGCCGGCGCTGGCCGATCTCCCCCGGCTGCGCGACGCGGCGGCCTGTGCCGCCTGGCGCCCGGAGGCGCTGGTCCTCGGTGCCCCGCATCCGGCCTTCGACCTGGCGCGCCTCAGGGCGCTGGCGCCGATCGCGTTCGATCCCTTCGGGCGCCTCCCCGCCGGACGCGGCGTCGTCCCTGTCTGACGGGGCGGGGCGAGCGATCCCGCTCTCAAAGTGCAGCGAACTTGTCGGAACTGGAATCGGGAGAAGAAAGATCGGGGGCGGAGAGAACTCCGCCCCCGAGCCCCCACCTCCTTTTTTTGACTTCTTGGTTCTGGCTCCTCCCGCACTCTCAGGAGACGCCGCGTTGTCGGGCTGAGAACGGAGCTCGCCACGCTTCCCATAAGTCAAAAAAAGGAGGTGGGGGGTCTGGGGGGCGGAGTTCTCTCCGCCCCCCAGCTATTGTTTCCGCCTCAGCGCCGCGAGCGCCCCGAACGGCGTCGCCGCGCCGGCCCGCGCTTCCTCCGGCAGTTCCGCGCCGGGCGCGCGCGGATAGGGATCGAGGCCGAGTGCGAGCTGTTCCGCCAGCGCCTCGCCGAGGTCGAAGCTGTCGCCCTCGATGGCGATCTCGTCCGGCGCTTCCGGATCCTCGGAGAATTCCGCCCCTTCCGGCAGCACGCGGAGCTCCACCGTCTCGGCCACGTGCTGCGGCACCGGCTCGAGCGTCACCACGCAGCTCTGCACCACTTCGGCCTCGAGCGTGCCGGTGACGCGGAAGCCGCCGCCCGGCTCGGGGCGGAGCGTCAGCTCCGCTTCCAGCCGCTCCACCGCGGGGATGCCGAATCGCGCGGCGAGCGACGCGCGCTCGGCGGGCGTGGCGCGCAGCGCCTCGTGGCGGCCGTCCGGGCCGATCTGGCCGGCGCGGAACGGGCGGGAGAATTCAGGCGTCATGCAGCACCTCCTGCACCGGGAGGAAGGACGCCTCGCCACGCGCCAGGGCCGCGAAGGGCTGGGTGGCCAGATGGCGGTCCTGCGCCATGGCGAGGGCGGCGAGGCCCGCGGCCGCCCGCCCCGGCGCGGCGCCCCGCCACACGTTGCGCTCCAACGCCGCGGCGAGGGAAGCGGCGACGCCGGCATCGAGCGCCGCCTCATAGGCCAGGGCGCGGCCGTGGAATGCCTCCCACATCTTCCGCACCTTCTTGCCCACCGAGAGGTCGCCCACCCCCATCTCGCGCAAATTCACGTCCATGTCGGAGAACATCGCGTCGAACACCGCCTGGGCGAGCGACGGGCCGCGCGGATCGGCATCGCGCCTGAGCCGCCGGATCAGCAGCGCGACATGCAGGCTGGCGAGGTCGAAGCGGCCATCCAGCGAATCCGCCACCCCGAAGCGGGTATGCAAGAGCGGCGCGCGCGCCGCGGCGACCGCCGCCCCGTAGAGCAGGAAACCGGCCCGCTCATGCGGCCGGCGGCGCAGCAGGGAGAACAGGCCCATCGGGGGTCCCCAGCCTCCAGTTGACCCGGAGGCGATGCCATGGCTATCGGTGCGCCGACATGGCCCGCGATCCTTCTCCGGTCAACGCGCTCGCCCGGGATCGCCGGCGCCCGCGCTGGCCTGTCCTGCTGCTCGCCCTCGGTCTCGGGGGCTGCTCCTGGCTGCTGCCGCCGCCGACCCCGCGCGGCAACCGCGTGCCGCCCGAGGTGCTGAGCCAGGTGACGCCGGGCGTGCAGACGCGGGCCGACGTGCAGAGCCTGTTCGGCTCCCCCACCGCGCGCGGCACCTTCGACGACAATCACTGGTACTACATCAGCGCCCGCACCCAGGTGGCGCCCGGCGCCTTCCTGCGCGTCGAGGACCGCCGCGTGATCGAGGTCACCTTCGACAATGCCGGCGTGGTGCGCGAGGTGCGCGAACTGACCGAGGCGGATGGCAGGCGCATCGCCTTCGTCAGCCGCGAGACGCCGGTGCCGGGCAACGAGCGCACGCTGCTGCAGCAGCTGTTCGGCAATATCGGCCGCCCGACCATGGGCGCCGGCGATCAGCAGCAGATCGCGCCGGGACCGGGGCGGTTGTAGATTGGGGGGCGGAGTTCACGTCGCGGCAGTGCCGCGACCCCCCCAAACCCCCCACCTCCTTTTTTTGGCTTCTTGGCGCTGGCTCCTCCCGCACTCTCAGGCGACGCAGCGTTGTCGGGTTGAGAACGGAGCTCGCCACGCTTCCCCGTAATCAAAAAAAGGAGGTGGGGGGTCTGGGCAGGGTTATCGCATATGAGCAAAGAGCTCGTAGAGGAAGCCCTTCTTCCAGCGGGCGAGGTTCATCTTGCGTGATGGCGAGCGCCGATCCGGATGCGCGCGCAAGATGTCGAGCGCCATGCGCCGAATGATGCTGTGGTTGTACGGCGCGTTGTTCTTTCGGCTTCTCGCCGCGTCCTCGTAGAACACGACATCGAGC